>Ga0209188_1001303_pt1 | contig 20546 bp, 22 predicted proteins | sample C_130625_EF_Meta_FD_187307 | JGI IMG/M metagenome (GOLD analysis project Ga0209188, IMG submission 187307) | Freshwater microbial communities from Lake Croche, Canada to study carbon cycling - C_130625_EF_MetaG (SPAdes) (version 2) | ecosystem: Environmental > Aquatic > Freshwater > Lake... | reverse complement strand
ATAGCGGAACGTCAACGGCAACTACATTTAGATTTGGTACTTTACGTATAGATGCACAACCAGATGGACTGAGATAATGGCTAAATTAAATCAACCCAGATTAGCAAACGCTACACCAGAATATACACCAGCTCAATTAGATCAAATTATTAGAACATTAGAGCAAATGGTACAGCAATTGAATTCAACCTTTACACAAGACGTTCAAGATGCTAATGAAGCACAAGCTTGGTATTTTATAAAAGTATAAAGAAAAATGTCTAATATATATAAAAACGCAATTTATAAAGCTACAACAACTGCTAATACAACGGTGTATACTTGTAATGCTACGGCAAGAGCTATCATTCAAAACATACAATTTGCAAATACAACAGGCACTCATACTGTATCTGCTTATGTTTATAGTTATACTAATAGTACAACAATTCAAATTGGTATTAATGATATAGCTGCAAAAACTTCTTTCAATTTAGCTTCAGGTCCTATAATACTACAAGAAAGAGATGCGTTGTTATTATCTTCTGATAGCACTACAGATGTAACAGCAATTGTATCAATAATGGAAGTGAACAGAGGAACACTAGCATCATAATGGAAGAAATAAGAATTGTTTGTGATTCAGAAATCACAATAGTAAATTTAAAGACCGGATACATCTATAAGGATGAAGCAGAAGCGCAAGCTGATACAACTGTTGATCCTGCAGATATAAGACGTGACGTTAAAATTATAGTTCCACCGATTCCCTTATTTAGTAAAACATAATGACACCACACGAGAAGAGATTTAATCACTATAAAAGTTTAAACATTGAATTTAACAATGTATTAGATATTGGCGCTTATGAAGGTAATTGGGCTAAGTTATTCACAAGCATTTATCCTGATGCAAATGTATTAATGATAGAAGCTAATACAGAAAAAGAAGATATTCTAAAACAAATAGGCAATTATAAAATAGCTTTATTAGGATCAAAAGATAATGAAGAAGTTGATTATTATAAATGTTTAAATGAAGTTCCTACAGGAAATGGTATCTATCCTGAAAATACAGAATATGAATTTAAACCTGAAAAGAGAAAAGCAATAACATTACCGACTTTATTAGGTTCAGAAAAGGGATTTGATTTAATTAAAATGGATGTCCAAGGATCTGAACTTAATATTATTAAAGGAGCTTTGCCTATAATAAAGAATACAAAGTATCTATTATTAGAATTACAAACATATCAATACAATAAAGGCGCTCCGCTAATAGAGGAAGTCGTATCGTATTTACATGGTCTTGGTTTTGGGTTTGTTGATTTATTTGATCTTATGTATTCAAATAATCACTTGATTCAAGTCGATGGATTGTTTATAAATAGAAATATAAAATGACTCCTAAAGGTGGAACAGAGATATTAAAAGAGCAGTTAATTAGTCAATTAGATTCAGAATCTATTGAAGGAATTAATTTAATTGGTTCTATTTGTCATCCTCAATTAATTCAAAAAGATAAGATCAACGTTGTTTGGCAACATTTAAGTTATGATCAACCTAATGTTCAATACATGCGCGATCGTAAGTTTGTAGATTCAGTAGATTACTTTGTTTATGTTAGTCATTGGCAATACAATAAGTTTAGAGAACATTTCCAAATACCTGAATACAAATCATTTATTATTAAAAACGCAACTTATGAATTTGAAGAAATTAATAGAAATAAAGCAGGTAGAATTAGAATTGCTTATACTTCAACTCCATGGAGAGGTTTAGCTATTCTTATTAAAGCTATTGATATTTTAAATAAAACTAGAGATGATTTTGAGGTAGATATATTTTCATCAACTAAAATATATGGTGATGCATTTGAAGAATCTGAAAAAGGTAAGTTTGATGCATTATTTGAAAAATGTAAAAATACAAAAAATGTTAATTATCATGGTTATGGTCTTAATGTTCAAATAAGAGAATTATTAAAAGATACTCATATCTATGCTTACCCAAGTATATTTGAAGAAACATCATGTCTTGCTGCTATTGAAGCGATGTCAGCTGGCTGTCATGTAGTAACTACTAACTATGGTGCTCTTCCAGAAACATGTGGTGAATTTGCAACAATGATTGAATTTGATTCAAGTGTTAATAATTTAATTGAAAGATATGCACAGACATTAAACTCTGTAATTGACAATTATAAAAACAATCTTTATAAAGACGACTTAGAAATGCAAACTAAATACTATAAAAAATATTATTCTTGGAATACAAGAATACAAGAATGGAAAAACTTTTTAAATTATGTCAGAGAACAAAAAAAAGCAGATTAAATTATTTATAGCAACTCCTGCTTTCGGGCATCAAGTTACTACTAATTACATGAATAGCGTAATGCGATTCGTATCAACTCAACATCCAAGATTACAAGTATCTACTGCAATCCATTTACAATCAGGAATGGCTTTAGTTACACAAGCTAGAAATAATTGTGTAGCGTCATTTATGAAATCAGACTGCACGCATTTTCTTTTTATAGACGCGGATATTGGATTTGAACCAGAAGCGGTTTATAGATTATTAGAAAAAGATGAAGACATAGTTCTTACTCCATACGCTGTTAAAGGATTTGGAGCTAATTATGGATTACAGTTTATTGTACATTTTCCTAATAAAGATGATGTTAAATTAGGTAAAGATGGCTTTGTAGAAATTACAGCAGGACCTACTGGATTTATGATGATTAAACGCGAAGCGTTTGAAAAGATGAAAAAATCATATCCAGATAAAAAAACTGTTAATAAACAATTAGTAGGTAATAAAGTAGAAGTAATGGATACAGATTGGTACACATTCTTTGAAACAGGAGTAGATCCTGTAAATGGTTATCTAGGTGAAGATATTTGCTTCTGTAAATTATGGGTAGATACAGGTGGTAAAATATATGCCGATGCTACTACTGAATTAAGTCACTTTGGTGGACATGCTTTTAAAGGTTCTCTAAGCATGATGTTCAAACCAAAAGCTGTTGACCTTACTATAAAATCGTAGTAAATTAAGAGTTGGCATACCTACAAGATTAGCCAACTTGCATGAACTTCATATTTGATAAGGAAAAATTAAAAGAACTACATAACGTAGTATCTTTTTATAAACAGTTTGATAGATATAAAGACTATACAAACGAAGAGGTATATTATCATATCTTTCCTTCATTCAAATTGAATCAATATAAAATACATAAAGACGAGGACAATAATATGATTGCTTTTACAAATTGGGCTTTTTTAAACAAAGATGTAGAAAATCGTTTTATTTTAACAGGAATTTTAGAAGATAAAGATTGGAAAAGTGGCAATAATGTATGGCATATTGATACAGTTTGTGCTAAAAATATAAGAAAAGTAATGGCTTGGACTAAGCAATACTTTACTAATTTGTTAGGTTTAAACAAACCAGTTTACTGGTTGCGTATATCTGACGATAATAAAGTATATAGAAAAGCTGTTCAATTCACTAAGGAGATTTATAAATAATGGGCAAAACAATTAGTAAACTTATTCCAAAAGAAATAAGTAATACTTTAAATAAAGTTATACCTAATGAAATTAAACCTGCATTACCTTTTGCTGCTGCAGCATTTCCATTTTTAGCACCTGAACTATTTGCAACTATGGGAGGATTAGGTGGATTAATAACTAATCCGATTGCCCAAAGAGCCGTAGCAGGTGGAATAACAAATTTAATATCTCAAGCTTCTCAAGAGGGATATGAAAAAAGAGGAATTAATCCTATGTCATTAGGATTAGGAACTCTTGGTGGAGCTTTAACTGCCCCTTCATCAGAGTTTGGTGCTTTAAAATCAATAGGAACAGATGCTTATGGAATAGGTGATGCTGTTAGATTTAAAGATATCCCTTCACTTGGATATGCAGATGTTATGGGTGGATTTGATCCAACAAATATTCCATTACAAGGACCTGTTCAATTACCAGCAGATGTTACATCAAATATTTCAAGTTTAGATAAAATAGGAAATTCAATATTAGGAGGTGCTCAATCAGCATCTGATTTTTTTAATAAAGGAGTAACTGGACTTGAAACTGAAGGTATACTTAATAAAGATTTCTTAAAAGCATATGCTCCAGGAGCAATAGGAGCTGCATCTGATTTAGCTTATAATGCTGCAAAAGATAAAGCATTAGAATTTGAAAAACAACAAGCAGCACTTGGACAAAAAGTAATTGCAAATAAACAAAATCAAATAGACTACATTAGAAAAGCAATGGTATCAGCAGGATTTACTTCTTCTGAAATAGATGATGCTTTAAGACGATCTGGATTTGCTTATGGTGGTAGAGCTGGATATGAAACAGGCGGAACAACTGCACCAAAATTTTTACCAATGGATCCTGAAAGTGTTGGTTTAAGATTATTTGATAAAAATATAGATAATCTTACTTATACAGAAAAACAAGCAGTAAGAGATTATATAGATGATAATAAAAATAAAAAAGCAGATGGTGGATTAATGAGTTTAAAAGGTCATGAAATGGATTTTAGAGATGGTGGTGGATTTGTACCACTTGGTAAAAAAGAACGTGCAGATGACGTTCCAGCAAGACTATCTAAGAATGAATTTGTTTTTACAGCAAAAGCTGTTAGAAATGCAGGTGGTGGAGATATAAAACATGGTGCAAAAAGAATGTACCAATTAATGAAACATTTAGAGGCAAAATAATATGGCAGATCCAGTTCCAACATCGATAACCCAAACTTTACCAAATCCATATTTACAAGGAGCATATACTGCTTTAGGTGAAAGATTATTACCTTTATTAGCAACTTCAGCAGGAATTGATTATAGCACATTTATGGGTGACAAATTTGTTGCCGGTCAAAACCAATTACAACAACAAGCTGCTGGATTAGCAGGCGGACTTGGAAGTTATCAACCTTATTTACAACAAGCTGGACAAATGGGCACACAAGCTGCTCAAACTTTAGCAGGAGCACAACAATATGCTGGACCACAAGCATATCAACAATTTATGTCTCCATATCAACAAGATGTTATTAATTCAACTTTAGCAAATTATGATGTTCAAGCACAAAAAGGAATTGCACCTTTATCAGCACAAGCTGTAGGTGCGGGTGCTTTTGGTGGAGCAAGACAAGGTATTCAACAAGCTCAATATCAATCTTCAAGTGATTTAAATAGAGCACAACTTCAAGCACAATTATTAAATCAAGGATTTGGTCAAGCACAAACAGCAGCTCAAAATGCTTATCAACAGCAATTAGCTGCGGCTCAACAACAACAAGGTTTAGGTTCTTTTCAAGGAGCACTTGGACAACAAGCTCAACAATTAGCTGGTACTCAAATTCAAGGTTTACAACAATTAGGTCAACAGCAACAACAAGTAGAACAAGCTAGATTAAGTGCTCAACAACAAGCTTTACAACAACAAGCTTTTGAACCTTACACTAGATATGGATTAGTAGGTCAACAATTAACTGGACTTGCTGGTGGATTCCCTGGACAAGTTCAAACTTACAATCCAATTCAACCTGTTAGTCCATTGCAATCGTTCCTTGGAACAGCAACTGGTCTTGGCGGTTTAGCTGGAAAAATATTTGGATAAAATATGAGTAGAATTTTAAGAAGACCAATGTTTCGCGGAGGTCCTGTAAATAGTGAAGGAACAGGTATTACTTCTGGATTAAATCAAGGTTATGCAAATGGTGGAAGAATTGGTTATGAAGGACCAACAGCAGATAATAATTATAATTTAGTTACTCCTAGCTATGATGAATTTGGAATAAATATGTCAGATTTAATTAATGATACAACAAGATCAAATATACCAACAACAAATACATCAATAATCCAAACTAGAGATGATAAAATAAAAGAATATAATGAAAAATTAAAAAAAGAATTAGAACAAGGAACAACAACTAATATTGGAATAAATCCAGCTACTGGATTACCTTGGACTCAAAGAGATAGACTTAAATTACAACCAAATATTTTTGATTTAGCAAAAAAAGCAGGTGTTGATATAGAAAGCGGAAATGCAAAAGAACAAATGGCAAAAAGAAAAGCGTTTGAAGAAAAATTAAAAACTGATCAAAATAAACCTACAGATTCTAAATCAGATGTCTTAACTGATGTAAATAGTTTATTTTATAAACAAAATGCTGCTAAAGAAGGAATTGATGAAGATGCACAATTTGATAAATTTTATAATAGAGCTTATAAAGCTCTTGGTGGAGAAAAAGCAGGCACACAAGCTATATTTGATGCGATGTTAGCAGCATCTCCTGGTTTTTTTAAAGGAAGAACTTTAACAGAAGCTGCTCCTCATGTACTTGAAGGTATAATTAAATCAGGAGCATTTGATAAACCTCAAAAAATACAACAAGCTGCTGCTGAATTAGCTCTTACTAGACAAATTGGTTTAGAAAAAATTCAAGAACAAGAAAAAGCAAAATTAGCATTTCTTAATCAAAAATTAATGGGTCCACAAACAATTCAAAACGATATAGCTAAAATTCAAGCAAATTTTAAAGCAGGGAATAATCCAATAACTATTTTAGGGGAAGCTCCATATGCTATAAAAGGTGTTAATTTAAGTGAATTAAATAATAATAAAGAAGCATCGGCTTACATAGATAAACAACCAAAAGGAAAAATAATTTTAGTAGAAGATAAACAAGGATTACAACATTATATATTAGTTACAGGTAAAGATAAAAATAATCAAAGTAGTTGGTCTAGAGTTGGTGAAAGAGGAATCGGAAAACCTACTTTATCACCAGGGGATATTGCAGCTTTAAGTGGCGTTGGTTATAGATCTTCTGTAGAATAAAATGTCTGTTAATTTTGATGAATTATCTCCAGAAGAAAGGGATAGTGGTGTAAGCCAATTACATTCTGCTTTAGCCGGAATAGGTTCTGGGTTAATTGAAATACCAAAAGGTTTATTTTCTTTAGCAGCTAATTTGTATGATCTTGGAGCGGGTACAAATAAAGCATTAGAAGTAGAAAAATTTTTTAATGATTTAAATCCTTTTAAAGAAGATGCGGAAGCACATACTATTGGAAAAATAACTGAAGCAATAACGAATCTTGGATTACCTTCTACACTTGGATTTAAAGTTGCAAGTAGATTAGCAAAAGGAGCTATTGAAGCTAAAAAATCAGGTACTTATTTTAATTTAGCTAATAAAGGATTAACCGAAGCATCTAATGTAGCTGCTGAAGGCAATAAAGCAGCTAATATAATTAAATACGGTCCTACTATAGATAAATTATCCGATGCTGAAAGAATAAAAGCTTTTGCAGCTGGAACAATTGGTGCCGGTGTAAGTGATGCTGCTTTTGTAGGTGATGTTAAAAGCATGGGTACACTTGGAGATATTTTTGGTGGACCAACACAATTAGATAGAAGTGAAGATTATGATCCAGCTAGAGAATTAATTAATAGAGTTAAATTTGGAACTGAAAGCGCATTATTTAGTGGTTTAATTGGTGGAACAGGAAGTACCATAAGTAAATTAAGGGATCGTAATTGGGCAGCAAATCCCAATTCAAAATTAGACAGTTTTTTTGCACCTATAGTTTATGGATTAAGACCTGGTGGAAAAGATCCTTCTGAAATTTTTATAAATAAATTAAATAAAATTAATAACATAAAAGCAGACACAGAAGCTGCAAGGATGAATATTGATGCTATGTTTCCTGACGTTAAAGAAATATTAAATTCACAAACAAAAGAACAAAGAAAAGAAACATTAAATATATTAGATGATTTATTAAGGTCTGGAAAACCAGAAGCAAATGAAGCGGGGGTTTTTAATTTTGGAAAAATAGATGAAAATTTAAGGAATAAAGCTATTGATCAAATTAAAAAAATGGGTGGAAAAGAAGAAAATATAGAAAATGTATTAAATGGATTAGAAAAAACACGTGAAACGTGGAATTCAATGTTTAATACAATTGGACAAGGATTTAAACTTAAAGATTTAGAAAATTTTAAATCAATAGTAGCAGATCAATTTAAAGATCATATGGCACCTACTTTTTCAATTTTTGAAAATAAAAGTATAATACCATTTTCAAATTATGGTCCTGCAAAAGATTCAGTTAATAAATTAAAGGAAACATTTAAAGATGTAGCTTTACAAAAAGGTGTAAAATTAGAAGAAGAACAATTAAATTATTTTGTAAATAATCTTTTAAAAGTAACAGAAAAAAATGCTGCGGGTACAATAGATCCAGTACTTAAATTACCTAATTTTATGCTTAAAGACAGCATGGCAGGAGATGCTGTATCACTTATTGAAGGTAAATTTTTAAAAGATTTACCAGAACAAAATAGAAAAGTAATAGAAGAATATTTAGGTAAAAAAAATCCTTTTGAAACTATGCTTAATGGAACAATAAAATTATCTGAAATAGCAAGACGTAATCAAATGTTTCAAGAAATGAAAAAAGCAGGGATAGTTTTTGAAAAAGAAAATCTTGAAGAAGGAGCTAAAACATTTGGATTACTTAAAAATGGATTACCTGATACTCAACAATTAAAACAATTAACTTTTAAAAATGTAGGTAATCTTGAAGCTGCAGCTACTCACCCACTTGAAGGTTTATATACAAGAGAAGATATAGCAAAATCATTAAGTGATGTATTTGATGCTAAACCAGCTTCTTCTACAGCTCAATTTTTAAAAAAAGCTTATGATACTTTTGTTTTATTACCTAAATTTGCATCTCAAACAGCTGCAGTTGTATTGAATCCATTTGTACAAGGTAAACAGCTTATTAGTAACCTTTCTATGAGTACAGCAAACGGTATTAATCCAGCATTAACTGATTTCAAAGAATTAGCTAGTTTTTGGAAAAATCCTGAAAAAAAAGATTTTTTAATAAGAAATGGTTTATTTAATACAAATGCTTTTATAGGAGATTTAAAAGATTTTGAAAAAGGTATTGGTCTTAAATTAGATCCATCAAATGCTTTAGATTTTTCTAATGTTTTTCAAAGTATAGTTAATAAACTAGCTAAAGGTAAGCAAGCTGCCGAAACAGCTTATGCTACTGCCGATAACCTTATTAAAGGCACTAACTTTATGGCTGAAAGAAATAGACTTGCTAAAGCTTATGAACAATATGGAATACAAAAATCAGCTAAAGAAATAGAACAAGAAGCTGCTGATGTTGTAAGAAATACTGTTCAAAATTATCAAATGGTAGGAGATTTTGTTAAATTTACTAAAAATCTTCCTATTGGAAGTTTTGCATCTTATCCTTCAGAAATAATAAGAACAGGAACTAACATAGTTGATAGAGCTATTTATGAAATTACACATGAAATTAAATTAGCAGATGGAACTATTGTTAAACCTTTAGCTGGAATTGGTTATAGAAGATTAGTGGGAATGATGGCAACAACTGCTATTGAACCAGCTGCTATGGTTGCTGCAGGTCAAGCTATTTACGATGTTTCTGAAGATCAATTAGACGCAATGAAAAGATACGTAGCTAAATGGTCTAAAAATTCAACTATAATTCCATTAAAAGATAAAGAAACAGGTGAATTTAAATATATAGATTTTAGTCATTTTAATGCTTACGATACTTTATATAGACCTATACAAGCAGCTTTTAATGCTGTTGCTTTAGGAAGAAAAGATCACCATGGAATCATGGGTGATTTTATAAAAGGATTAGCTTCTTCTACGGGTGAAATAGCATCTCCACTTGTTTCAGAATCAATTTGGACTCAAGCAGTTACTGATGTTTTTAATAAAGATGGAAGAACTTCAGATGGAAAACAAATTTATAATCCATTAGATACTTATGGAAATAAATTTTGGAAATCAATGGTTCATGTTAGTTCTTCATTAGCTCCTTTTGGATATAAACAATTAAATAGATTAGGTCTTTCTATGTATCCATCTGATTCTGAAGGAAGATTTGATGAAAGAGGAAACACATATAATTTTGGTGATGAAGCCGCAAGTGTAATAGGAATGAGAGCTATAAAATTAGATGTTCCAAAAGCTTTGGGTTATAAAGTTTCTCAATTTAGTAAAGAAGGAAACGATGCTAGAGGTTTATTTTATAGTGATGCTTTAAAAGGAGGACCTGTAAAACCTGAAGATTTAGTTGATAATTACATTAATGCAAATAGAGCATTATATACACTTAAAAGTGAAATGCATAAAGATTTAAATGCTGCTAAAGTTTTAAATATTAGTGATGATGATTTAAAAGAAAAAACAGCAAAATTACCTAAAAAAGAATATTCAGATTTACAAGAAGGTACATTTACACCTTTTACACCATCTAAAAATTTTGAAAAAGTATTTCAATTAAATATGGATAAACTAGGTATTCAAAATAGTTACGAACAAGTAAAGCCAATAATTGAAGATATAAAAGATCAATTATCTTCGCAACCATTAGCAAATGGAATATTTCCAAGAATACAGAATCCACTTAAAAATTTACCAAAACCTACATTAGCTCCTATTCAAAATATAATATCTCAGCCACTTTCAACATCAACTGCAACTACTGGAACTATGAATTTAAATCCTATTATAGCAGGACAACAAGTTAATCCAGCAACAAATTTAACTAGAAATGAAACTGCGTATTTATCACGAGAAGAACAATTAATTAGACAAAGACAAAGGGAAAAACAACAAGGACAAGGACAACAATAAATGGTAAAATAATGAAACGTATTATTAAATCAAGATTAGAAGATCACATGATAGACCTTTACAATAGAGTAGATAATCTTAAAAAAGATATATCTGTAATTAAAAATAATCACCTCAAGCATATGAGCTGTGCTATCTATAAAATAGAAAAGAAAGTAGATAAGATACTTTGGTTTATGATTGGTGGAATGGGTGCATTGATTTTATCATTAATAGCTATAGTTTTAAAATTAAAATGAGTTTTGAACAAGTAAAAGAAAGAATTAAGAAACACGAGGGATTTAGAAATACTGTTTATTTAGATAGTTTAGGTAAAGCTACAATTGGTTATGGGCATTTAATTACAAAAACAGATAATTTTATAGAAGGAAAAGAATATAGTAAACAAGAATTAGATGATTTGTTTGATAAAGATTTTGATATTGCCTGTGATCAAGCTTTAACTTTGGTAGGTGGATTTAATATATGTGAAGATGCTTTAGGAGTTGTTATAGAAATGGTATTTCAATTAGGTGTTGGGGGTGTGGGTAAATTTAAAATGATGTTAGAGTCTTTAAAAGAATCGGATTATGCTAATGCAGCAGTCCATATGTTGGCTTCTAATTGGCATAAACAGACTCCTAAACGATGCGAAGAACTGGCAGAAGTTTTAAGAACTTGCGCTGATATTAATTAAAATATTTTCTTGCAATAGTTTCAAAAGGTTGTATGACGCGTTTATGGATAATAAAATATTAGTACATAAACATTTAATAGTCCGAGCAGAAGCTAAAAATCCTCCGATGGATGAAGCTATTCTTACAGAATGGTTTAAAAAATTTATAGAAGAAATAGGTATGAAAGTTATGTTAGGACCATACGTAAAGTATTCTCATATGATTGGGAATCGAGGAATAACGGGTGCTGCTATTATAGAGACATCTCATATAGTAATGCATGTCTGGGACGAACCTGATCCCGCCTTATTACAATTTGATGTTTATTCGTGCGGTGAGTTTGATCCAGAAACAATATGTGAAAAAATAAAGAAAGATTTTAATACTACTAAGATAGAATACAAATTCCTTGATAGAGAACATAATTTAAAAGAATTACATAAAATAAGCTACTTGAAATCTAATAATTAATCATTATATATACTTCAGGTTGCATCATGTGGATGGACCTTATTAACTTGCTTAACAAAGGAGATAATAATGACTTTCAATTCATTATTCCCAAATAACGGTTTGATTAAAATGGATGAATTCCATAATCATTTCGTAAAACAAACTGCAGATATATTTGATAATATATTTGATAGTTGGTCTAAAATACCTTCATTCCCTTTCTACAATGTGGTGAAATATGGAAAAGGTAAATATGGTCTAGAAATAGGACTTGCTGGATATAATAAAGAAAACGTTCTTGTAGAAGTAAAAGACGGTATCTTAACTATAGAAGGTAAAGTTGAAGATAAAAAAGTAGACTATGTTCAAAAAGGTTTAGCTTTTAGAAAATTCATTAAACAATTTGAGTTAGCATCTGATGTAATAATCGATGAAGCTGAAATGGTTGATGGACTTTTAAAAATAAAACTAGGTATTAAAAATCCTGAAGTTTTAGAAGGTAAAAAAATAAATATAAAATAATGAGTATACTTTTACAATTATCATTAATTTTTGCAATTGGTTTAATTGTAATCTTATATTTTATTTATAAATATAATAAATGATACCTTATAATTCAGAAGAAAATGATTGGTTAAATCCAAGATCTTAATTCTTCTCCTAATACTTCAGACGCAATATCTATCTTTTTGCGGAGAGCTTTGACGATTTTTTCATCAACAGTTTTCTCCGCGATTAGATCTACATAAGTCACTGATTTCTTTTGCCCAATCCTATGAGCTCTATCCTCTGACTGCAATCTTTTTTCTAAATCATAACCATTAGAATAATATATAACCATACTAGCTTCTGTTAGTGTAATACCGTATCCTCCTGTTTGTGGATTACCCACGAAAAATCGGACAGGGGATCGTGGATCTTGGAAAGCTTCTATATTTCTTTGTCTAATTTCAGATTCAGTTGCTCCATAATAAGAAACAATAGATTTTGGGCCATAGATAAGATTGCCTTCTTCATCTTTTGCCGTAGATATTGCTTTAACTATTTTTTCAATATCATGAATGTAGTGAGCCCATATAATTACTTTACCATTAGTTTCATCTAATATTTTCATTAATTCTTTTATTCTGTTGCTTGGTATATCCACTATTTCTCCAGATTCTGTTTTTAAATGTCCACAAACTATTTGATGTAATCTCATTAATTGAGTTAAAGCATGAGGAGCTTTTACGATATCCCCTTTTAATAAAGCCATAGCTGTAGCTTTCATTGTAGAGTAATGTTGTTCTTGTTCTTTAGTTAATTCAACTTCTCTTTTTATATAAACTTTATCAGGTAAATCTAAACAATCTTCTTTTAATACACGATAAGAAAAAGGTTTTAAAATTTCAGATAGTTCATCTAATCTTTGATAGGAATGTATTATCCAAACTTGTCTGCCTCCAAAATTCTTTCTAACCATATTTGCATATCTATTTTGAAAAGTTAAATAAGAACTAAATCCTAATAAATGTTCATTTAAAAATTTACATTGAGTATATAAATCTAATGGAGATTTAGTAACAGGAGATCCTGTTAATATTCTTCTGTATTTTGCAAGAGAAGCTATACTTATTATATTTTTAGTTCTAGCAGCTTTATGACTTTTAATAGTAGTTGATTCGTCAATAGCAAATAAAGCTTTATGACTATTTAAAAACTTTTTGGCAAAAGCAGCGCCTTTAACAGTAGAAAACGCCTCAACATTCATTAGGAGGATGTGAAGGTTATAGTCTATGTTAAATAAATCTTGATACTCTTTATCCTTAGCTTTTGAAGTTGAAGCGGTCCATAATACAGTTTTATGTTGTATATGGCTAGGTAAATGTGTTGGTATTTCAGAAGAAAACCAATTCCTATAAACACCTTTTGGTGCTACAATTAACGCCGCATTAATTTTTCCTTTATCATAAAGCATAGCCATATTATCAACTAATACTTTAGATTTCCCGGTTCCCATCTCCATAAAGTATGCATACTCTTCTTTATCCCAAGACATTTCTAATGCCTTAAGTTGATGTTCATATGGTTTAGTTTTAAACCTATAGTTTCGTGCCATAAATAATTTATTTCTTTCTATTGACATAATAAATAAACATCATTATATGCTTTGTCAAGAGAGAAAATAGAATGAAAAATAAAATATTTGAATTATATAAAGATAAAAGTCTTACAGAGTTTTTAGAGTTCAAAAAAGAAAATCCTGAAGAAAATTTTGTGTATGTATTACAACATCCACCAGCTAACATAAATATATTAAGCGCTTCTAATTTTGGATATTTAGTTATATGTCTTGCCTACTTCGATCAAGTAGCATTTAATGCTTCACCTTTCGTATTTAAGATGCGAAAGAACTTGAAAGATTTTACGAAGCAAGATTATATATTGCTTACAGGAGATCCGGCGGTCATTGGTATTTCCTGTGCAATCGCAAGTGATATGACCAATGGCCAATTTAACCTCTTGAAATGGGATCGTAGAGAGTTTAAATATTACCCAATAGAATTCGATCTCTATCAGAAAGGATAATATGAGTGACGATGTAAAACAAATGATGCTAGATGATTCAACAGATCTTCTAGACAATGTAGAAGTAACTACAATAGCAGACCAATGCCAAAAATTAAAAGCTTTAGAAGATGATATCTTAAGAGCTGAAGAACATGTAGATAATTTAAAGGCAATGGCAAGAGATATTAGTGAACGAGTTATACCAGAACTTTTAGCCGAACAAGGTTTAAGTTCTTTGAAATTAGCTGATGGTTCATCTGTAACAGTCAAAAGAGAATACAGATGTACTCTTCCCAAAGATGATATGCGAAGGGAAGATGCTTATAAATGGCTTCGTGAGAACGGACTAGGTGACATTATTAAAAACAATGTTTCTGTGACGTTCGGTCGTGGCGAAGATGACAAGGCACAACAATTGTTGGACCTTGCGGCGTCAAAAGGTTTTAATCCGCATCAGAAATCTGATGTAGCTTGGAACACTTTGACAGCCCTATTTCAGGAGCGTGTCGAGTCCGGGCTCGACATGCCTTCTGATGTCTTTAGTACTTGGATTAAAGACACAACTAAAATAACCCGTAAATAATGGAGAATGAATGATGGCTAATGAAACATTGGTAAAAAAACCAATAGCCAATAATTCTGTAGCTTTGTTTGGAGATGATCTAGACAAAGGTTTTGAAAATATGACGCAACAAGATCTTGCGTTACCTTTCATCAGAATATTGGGACAGTTATCACCTCAGGTTACTGAAGGTGATGCTAAATATGTTGCAGGTGCAAAACCAGGCAATATATATAATACAGTTACGAATGAACTGTATGATGGTAAAAAAGGAATTAAAGTAATTCCTTGTTACTATAAGAAAGACTATCCAGAATGGTCTGACAGAGGTGAAGGATCTGCAGCTCCGGTTGCAATTCACTTACCTAACAGTCCAGTGATAGCTACAGGTAAGAGAGAAGGATCTAAAGTTAGATTACCAAACGGTAACTATATTGAAGAGACTGCTTCTTACTATGTAATGGTAGAAACTAAAGCAGGTGGATTTACTCCAGCTTTAATTACCATGAAATCAACTCAGTTGAATGTAAGCAAGAAGTGGAACGCAATGATGAAAACTATCCAAATACCGGATGGTAAAGGTGGATTTGCAGTTCCTCCAATGCATGGTGTTGTATACAATTTAGCATCTATCTTACAAAAAAATGATAAAGGTAGTTGGTATGGTTGGGTAGTAACACAAGACCGAATTTTAGACACAAAAGATAAATCTTTGTACATTAGTGCAAAAGGTTTTGCTGGAGATGTCAGAAAAGGATCGGTGCAAACAAAAGCTGATGTAGAAGAGAGAGTAACTGAGAACGTACCGTTCTAAGTTAAACTAATCGGAGCCCCTTAATTGGGGCTCCAACTAAAATTGTTGTATGAAAGAAAAATTTAAGGAAATATTTAGTGGCCTGCAAAGTGCCTATGGACAATATCAAAAAGGAGAACGAAGTGAAACAGGTAAACAAAAAGGCAAAGCATTCATTATCAGAAAACCTATTACAGATAATCTGTGGGAAGATCACCTTAATGGTGTTGATCCTGCTTTGGGTATTATTCCTATCAACGAAAGCAATAATTGTAAGTGGGGTTGCATTGATATTGATCAGTATAATCTTAACCATAAAGAGTTAATACAAAAAATAAGAAATTTAAAACTTCCACTAATAGTATTTAGATCTAAGTCAGGAGGAGCTCATATATTTTTATTTACAAAAGAATTTATTTCAGCTGCATTAATGCAGAGTACATTAAAAAGAATTTCTGATTCTTTAGGATATCAAGGTGTTGAGATATTTCCAAAGCAAACGGAAATACTTGTGGAACGTGGGGACACAGGTAATTTTTTAAATCTTCCCTACCATAACCAAACAAAAGGACTAAGATATGCGTTTGACGATAATGGCTCCGCTTGTACAATTGAAGAATTTTTTAAGCTCTATGATTTGTACGCGCAAACCAAAGAAGAAGTTGAAAAAATTGAGATCAAAGAAACGAAGATAGAAGAAGCATTTAAAGATGGACCTCCATGTTTAAATAGATTAGCTCGCGACGGCTTTGGCGAAGGATCTAGGAATAACGCTTTATTTAATATTGCCATATTTTTTAAACAATCGGATCCAGATCTTTGGCAAGATAAAGTTGTCTCGGCTAATCTAAAATATATGACACCTCCATTACCTAATGGTGAAGTACAGCAATTATTAAAATCATTAGGTAAAAAAGGTTATGATAAGTATAGATGTAAACTTCCACCTATAAACGATATTTGTAATGCAAAATTATGTAGAACTAAAAAATTTGGTGTAGGTTCAGAAGAAGAAGCTATGCCTATGTTAGGTAACTTAACTAAATATAATTCTAATCCACCACAATATTTTTTAAGCGTAGGGGAAGGGGAAACACAAAAAAGAATTGAATTAAAAGCTGAACATTTAGCAAATCCTATTTTATTTTCAGTAGCTGTATTAGAGAAAGCTGATTTAGTTATACCAAAATTAAAAGATAAAGATTGGAGAGAATATTATTTAAAACCATTAATTGATAACTTACAAACAGTTGAACCATTAGAATCTTTAGATCCTCAAAATCAAATAATAGCTTTATTACAAGATTGGACTACGAATAGACAAAATGCAAGAACCATGGATGATGTATTTAATAAACTTCCATATACAGATGATAAAAGAGAATTTACATATTTTAGAATGGATGATTTTTTTAATTTTTGTAAAAAGAATCATTGGGAAATGGATAAGGCAAAAACAGGTAATTTAATAAAACAATTAGATAAAATATTTATATCTGAAGTTAGAATGAAGATTAAAGGTCAAGAACCTAGATTAGTTAAGATTAATGCTATGAAGAAATTAGATGCAACAGTTTCACAAGTTAAATATCAAGAACAACATTTCTAATGAAAATAGGTGTTAATTGGTATTTAAAATATAGACAAGCTTTAGAAATAATAAAAAAACTAGAGTTTGACTTAAACGTAATGAGGAGAAAATATGAAAACTATAATTCTAGGTCCGCCTGGGACAGGAAAAACAACTACGTTGTTAAACTTGGTAGACGAGTTCATAAAGCAAGGGATTAGACCAAAAGAAATTGGTTATTTTTCTTTTACAAAGAAAGCTGCATTAGAAGCAGCAACTAGAGCTTCGCAAAAATTTGGATTAAGTGCGGATCATGATTTAATTTATTTTAGAACATTGCACTCACTTGCATTTAGAATGTTAGGCACAACTAAAGATAAAATGATGGGCAAAGAAGATTATAGAGAATTTGGTATAAGATGTAATATTCCAATTAAAACAGCGTCTTATTCAGATGAAGATGGTGTATTTAATTCTGACAATGAATATTTAACCATAATAAATACAGCTAGAGTTAAAAGAATAGATTTATTAGATTGTTATGATTCAAGAAGGAATCTATTAGATATAGAAAGAGATACTTTATTTTTGTTAGATCAAGAACTTAAAAAATATAAAGCAGAAAAAGGATTGAAAGATTTTACAGATTTATTAGAAGATTTTATTGAACAAAATATAGCTCCTAAACTTAAAGTATTGTTTATAGATGAAGCGCAAGATTTATCTCATTTACAGTGGGAAATGGTTAGATCTATATGGAATAAGGCGGAAAAAACTTATATTGCAGGTGATGATGACCAAGCTATATTTAGATGGGCTGGAGCTGATATAGATCACTTTATAGCTCTAAAGAATGAAGTAGACGAGATCCAGACGTTAAAACAATCTTATCGTATTCCTGGTGGCCCTATACACGAATTATCACAAAGAATTATATCTAAGATAACTAATAGATATGAAAAAACATATAATCCACGTCAAGAAACAGGTTTATTAAAGTATTATACAGATATTACTCAAGTAGATATGTCGCAAGGAGAATGGCTTGTATTGGCTTCAGCAGGTTATTTTTTAGATGATGTTAAAGAATTATGTGAATTACAAGGTTGGTATTATCAATATAAAGGAATGAATTCTATTTCATTAGAATTACTATTAGCTTTAAGTACTTGGGAAGATTTTAGGAATGGATTAGCTTTAAATTATATACAAATTAAAAACATATATAGATATTTAGGAGCTAATGTAATTGATGGTTATAGAGACGCTAAAACATTAAAAGCAGAAGAAAAATATACAATTAAAGATTGTTTACAAAATCATGGTTTACTTACAGATAAAGTATGGTATGAATCATTTGAAGGTGTTGATACGATTACAGAGAACTATATTCGTAACATGAGAGCTAATGGTGAGAAGATAAATAAAACTCCAAGAATTCTTATGTCAACTATTCACGGCGCTAAAGGTGGCGAACGTGAAAAAGTTTTAGTTTTATTAGATCTTACAGCATCCGCAATTAAACAAGGAGATGAGGATCCAGATGATTTACATAGGTTATTCTACACAGCTTTTACAAGAGCTAAACAAGAATTACATATTGTAGATCCTAGGGATTTTAATAAAGCGTATACTATATGACAAACAAAACATTTTTTAAACAAGTAGGTGGTTCACATTATAAAGTTATGAAAATACAACCATCTGTTTTTATAAACGAAAATCAATTACCTTTTGCAGAAGGAAATGCAATTAAATATATATGTAGACATAAGTTAAAAGGTAAAAAAGAAGATATATTAAAAGCAATTCATTATTTAGAAATGGTGTTGGAAAGAGATTATAAAGATAAATAACAAAGGAGAGAAGATGGGAATAGCATTAGCATTATACGGAATATCACTTGCATTGTATCTTTCAGCAATGATTCAATGACACGTACATTTCAACAGATATTATTTACACCACAAACAGAATGGGTAGTACCAGAAGAACTAAAAGATCTTCGCGGTCATAAAGAAATAGCAATTGACTTAGAGACTTGCGATCCAGAGTTAACGGAACGTGGATCGGGGAACGTTACTGGTCGTGGTAAGATTGTAGGTATTGCAGTAGCAGTAGAAGGATGGTCTGGTTATTATCCGATAGCACACGAAGGTGGTGGTAACATGGATAAGAAATTAGTTTTAAATTGGTTACAAGATTTATTTAAACAAGATGCTGTATTTGTATTTCATAATGCGATGTATGACGTATGTTGGTTGAGATCATCAGGTATAACTCCTCCAGCTAAGATTGTAGATACAATGATTGCTGCATCATTAGTAAATGAAAATAGATGGAGTTTTAGATTAGATGCATTAGCAAAAGAATATGCAGGTATAGGTAAAGATGAAGCTGTATTACAAGCAGCTGCAAGAGAATATGGAATTGATGCTAAAAAAGATATGTGGAAACTTCCATCTATGTTTGTTGGTCAATATGCCGAAAGAGATGCTGAATCTACTTTAAAACTTTGGCATAGAATGAAAATAGAATTATCAGATCAAGATCTTTGGACAATATTTGATATGGAAACTAAATTATTTCCATGTTTAGTTAATATGAGATTTAAAGGTGTAAGAGTAGATGTTGAAAAAGCTGATATAATTAAAAAGCAATTAATAGAAAAAGAAAATAAAATAATCAATAAAATCAAAGACTTAACTGGAGTTTCTGTAGAATTATGGGCAGCAACTTCTATTGCTAAAGTATTTGATGTTTTAAAATTACCTTATGATAGAACAGAAAAAACTAAAGCACCAAGTTTTACAAAAAACTTTTTATCAAATCATCCAAATGAAATCGTTCAAGGTATTTCATACGCAAGAGAAATAAACAAAGCACATACAACTTTTATAGATACAATTGTAAAACATTCTTATAAAGGAAGAATTCATGCAGATATAAATCAAATTAGATCTGATGATGGTGGAACTGTTACAGGAAGATTTTCAATGTCTAATCCTAATTTACAACAAATACCTGTAAGACATAAAGAGCTTGGTCCATTAATTAGATCTTTATTTATTCCAGAAGAAAATCATAAATGGGGAGTATTTGACTATTCACAACAAGAACCAAGAATATTAATTCATTATGCTAAACTACAAAGATTAGATGGTATAAATGAAATTGCAGATGCTTATAAAGAAGGTAATGCAGACTTTCATAGTGCTGTTGCTAAAATGGCAGGAATAGA
>Ga0209188_1001302_pt1 | contig 20547 bp, 19 predicted proteins | sample C_130625_EF_Meta_FD_187307 | JGI IMG/M metagenome (GOLD analysis project Ga0209188, IMG submission 187307) | Freshwater microbial communities from Lake Croche, Canada to study carbon cycling - C_130625_EF_MetaG (SPAdes) (version 2) | ecosystem: Environmental > Aquatic > Freshwater > Lake... | reverse complement strand
ATGGATGATAGCAATTGACACCGGCGCCCACCGCAGCAAATAATTTCCATTGTAATGCTTTATGACCTTTGCTGATATCTGAAAAATTCTTATTAACTAGTTCATTGGTACGTTCAATAAACCATTCCTGAATATCTCTGTCTCCTTGTACACTTGCGGTATATCGCATCAAAATATATGGACTAAATGCTTTCTTTTCGTCATCAGTTAGATTATGATAGAAATCATAATTCTTTTGATCCACTGCATTTAGTTCACGTTTGATATCAAGTTTTGCTGTTGCCATAATTATACTGAATGATGTTGTACTGAATCGTTATCTTGTTTGCTTAGATAGTATATTACTTTAACATGATCCAAGGCAATTTGTAAAGCAGGATTGGTCTTCGCCGCTCTGCGAATTTGTCCCCAGAGTTGATCTTCTTTAATATGCTCGTGTAGTGGACGCCCATCACTTGTTCTAGTATCGTACTCACTAACTAATTCACGATCTGATGAACCAAAATCACGTGAGTATATTGTATTACCATTATCCGGGCTTTCAAATACCTTAGTCATGTTACCACACTTTTGTATAATCCACTAATTCACTTTGACGACTAACTTCTTTGACAAAATAAGCGCAAGTTGGTTTTGGTCCAGCGTGTAACGGTGTACATAAAAGTTGTCCTGGTTTCATTTTTGGAAAATACCATTTGACATCTTGATATACATCAATGATATCAATGTCATGGAATTCCGGTCTAAACCCACTAAGTGGATTGAAACAGAACGTTTTAAACCCTCTATCGTTCAAACTGGTCAAAGGTAAAATCTCCATATCTGGTCCTTCCGGGTCTCCAACAATTGTACACCAGTCAAGAGGCATACTAATTTCGTATGGTCCAATTTGTAATACTGCTGCTGGGCCTGTAAAACTTTCTAGAAAAATTAATGGGATAAAAAAATGGTCCGGATTTGAACTATCGCTGTTATCTAGCACAGCAAATCTTAGATCGTCATCGATCTCATTTGGTAATTCGTTTAGGTTGAAGATCCTATCATCTAGGGTTAAAATTTGCATTATATATATTTTACTTTCTCAATTGTGAAGGGATACTTGGCATCCTTATAGAAACGTTTTCTTTCAGTTAAATGTCTCTTTGCGTATTTGGTGCTTGCAGTAATGTCCCAGATTTGTACGAAGTCTTTATCGTCCGCTTTTCGAATACCTCGACCAATACTTTGTATAACGCGAACAAAGCTCTTTCCGGGCTCAAGAAGAACCAGATTAAAAATACGGGGGATATTAATACCCACAGCGGCCACACCGTAAGTCGCCACAATAATCTTGTTATCAACAGTTTTAATCTCATCATACTCTGTCTTTCTATCTTTGGTTTTGACTTCACCTGACACAAATACTGCTTCTGGATTTTTTTCGATCAGTGCTTTACCTGAATCAATCCTATTAACTAACACCAGTGTATTGCCTGTTTCGGCAATGCCTTTGATCATATCGCTGATGTAATTCATCCTGAAATCATCAGTGACCAAATATTTTAATTCTTCTGCGTAACTGCCAAACTCTTTCCACTCGGCAGTTTGTACAATATTAACATGACAGTTACTCAACACGCCAGCTTCTTGTAATGTGTGGGCAGCAACCCGGTTTACTACTTCACCTAAACTTGCACGGATACTCTGGAATTCGTGCTCGGCTTTGGGAATAGTTCCAGTCAATCCCCAACGTATGGGAGCATTGGCAAGATTTTTAGTTAGCAAATTTTTGAGCACATCTGCTTTGGCCATATGTACTTCATCGACCATAACACACTGTACATTATCTAACAACATTTCTAATCTAGCACAAGCTGCTTCGTTCCAATTTTTGGAGTTTTTATCCAAAATATTCAAACTTTGCCAAGTGCAGATTGTATGAGTTTTATCAAGATCTTTTCTGTCTCCATAGTACACACCGACGTCTAATTTACAATTAATGAAATCTTCTTCAGTTTGTTCAACAAGACTTTTGTTAGGAACAATGGTTATTGTTCGACCGTATTTTTCACAGATTTTGCTCAAAGTTGCAGTGGTAATTGTCTTACCAAAACCAGTAGCAATTTCTTGTATGCATTGTGGATTTTTTAAGAATATATTTACAGCATCAACCTGGTCACTTCGCAGTCGAATTTTTTCTCCGGCAAATCTATGTCCTTCAGGCCAAGTTTGATCACCCCAAAAATCCTCAAAAATTTCAGGAAATTCCAGCTGATGACTAGTTCGGTGATCTTCAACTTCAATATAGAAATTCTTACTTTCGAGATACTCTAACACTGGACCTAACATACTAAGATATGTAGTTCCACCTAGACCAAAAAAACTTATCGAACCATCCCATCGGCCTAATTTATAGCTGGGCCTAAAGCGAGCAGAAGGATCTTCGTACTTGAATTTCTTAACTAACGCCTTGCGTGTATCAAGATCAAGATTATCAATCTTGACATTGACCTCGTCTCTGATAATAATTTTACATGAAGACATTAGCAATTTCCTTTTGTTTTTTATTTGAAATTACATTTATAACATTATGGCTATTTTTCAGAAAATCTCTGATGGTATAGTGAATATTATAAAAATTAAAATTTATCACGCAATTAAATTTTAACTTAGATTCGATCATGGTCTTAGGAATTTTTGCACTAATGAATACTGCCTTAGTTGTAGAACTCAGTGGCGAATTTAATTTTTTATTTCTGACAAATTCGTTAAAATCACTCCCATCTTCCTTGGATAATCGGAATAATACACTAATTTCTTCATTTTTAATATCGGCGGCGTGTAATAGAGTTAATGCCAATTGTAATTTGCTTAGTTCATTTCCGCCCGGTACAACTATTACGCAGGGACCTATATGTTTAACAATTGAAGTAAGAGAAAAAATGTCAGTTGTTTCTAAATTTACCGAAAATGGTGTTCCAATGTCAGATTTTATGAAATCTTTAACTATATCGTTTTCATTACAATTGGTTAGTGCTGTATCAACGGCAGCATCCCATGCAACAATTCCCGCTCGTCTTGCTTCAAATAATGATGTAACAATATTAGATGAAGTAGGTTGAGGAACACTGGCATGAGAATTGATAATTTTGACATTTTTACCATCATACGTTAGCATTGGTATAAAATTTTCAATATCTGCATTTATCAACTTTGCCTGCTCAACATATTCTAAAAATTCAGCATCGGCAATAAAATTATTATGCTCAACCCATGGAGATAGAAATTGTATAGAGGCATCATTTAGTGGAAAAATCCAAGATTTTGCCTCAGAATTCCATGATGCATCTCCTAGCTTAGGTTTTTCTTTTTTTATACTGTCTAATAGTTTTTCGTCAAACGGAAATTGAACTTGAATTGCTTTTTTAAAATCTGTATGGGGAATAATGTTAATAGTTTTAATTTTTGTAATGGTGCGTATACCTAATTTATAGGTAGGATTGTCTAAAAATGCAGTTAAATCTTTACCAGTTAAGGTATTGAGTTTATTAATATATTTTCTAGTGATATTTAAGGCAACAGATGCTTGTTTTTCAGTAAGACCAGAACCTTTACATATTTGGTCATAAAAACTTTCAATCAATTTTGAATCAAATTGATTGGTTGCTACTTGAATTCGTAAAATAGATAAAATGTCTTCAATGTACATATAATAATAGTATAACACAAAACAAAAAAGGACTCAAGTCCTTTTTTATATTTAAATTGTCACATCTTCCATACCTGCTGTTCGGAGTTTTATGATGTTACTTAGTTGCCATTGTTTGATATCTAAACCTTTAATTATTCCTAGCCATTGATTGCGCAACAATGCAAACTCGTTGATAATTTTTTCCATATCGACTACATCTGCTTCACCATCCACATATTTGTCAACATCTCTACTGGTTAGAGCACGTTGATAATTTTCTAAATATTTCTTAAAAGTTTTAGAACGTAGGCGGCGCAGTTCAATATTTAGATATTCTAAAATACCTTCAATTTCTTGGAGTTGATTAAACCGTTGTGCAACAAGACCAGGCAAAGCAGCGGAGGATTTTTCTACATTTCCGTAGATTTTAACCTCACGCTTTGCTTCTTCTAACTCAAGGTAATAATGATCAATACAGCCTGGCAAGTGAGCAATATCTTTGCTTACTTTGCTGTACCAATTCATTATTAATCCTCATCTTCGTAATAAGTGTCGTCTTCTTTAGTATCATCTTCATCGCTGAATTCATCTACAATAAGTTGAATTGCAGCGTCAAGATGAGGATCATATCCCATAACTGCTTCAAGGACCGCAAGTTCTACATCTTGTCCAATTAGAAAATCTACAAAATGATTTGCCGCAGTTTCACGATTTTTTTCAGGGACATAATCTTTAAAAGTATCCCACACGCCAATAATTAGATCTTCTTCCATTTTATTCTTCCTCAGATTCTTCTACAACAGTAGATTTAGTATCAGTTTCTTCCCACTCTGCCATAACTATAGTTAGTCCGTCTTTTTCATTACGGTTCCATGCCTTGCGGAATTGTTTAATAATCTCACCATCTTTAGTTACATATACAAGACTATTGCCTTCTTTCTTCAACACACCTTTTTCTTCAAACATATCAACCAACCCACTAAACGGGCTCATACCAGTCGAGTATGGAATCTCAACCTGCACTGATTCAAAAGGTTTAGCATAACGAGTTTTCATAATCTTACAGGCGCTTCGGATACCATTAACGCTTGTAGTCTTATTACCGTCTTCGTCAGTTTTCAATTTCAATTTACGCATAGCAACTACAATGCTACTTGCATAAATGAAACCTTGACCACCTGAAATTTTGTCATCTGGGTCAAACATGTCCTGACTTGCATATGTATGATTAGTACACACAAGACCAACATTGTAGGAACCAAACATGTTAACACAGTTACGAACAAGACTTGTAAGTGCTTTGGGTTTACGGCCCATATCACCTTTCATCTCGCCTGCTTCAAACTGATTTACATCTGTTGGTGTTAACAACATACCCAATGAGTCAACCACAAACAATACTTTTGGACGTGTGTCCTCCGGCATTGCCTTATATTCTTTCATGAATTCGCTGATAGTTTTTGCTACGTCATCAATCATTGCCATGTTAAGTTTTAACAACTTATCATCGCTAGTATCAACGCCCAGATCTAACAACCATTTTTCATCAAGAGCATTTTCGCTGTCAACTAGGATAACATAGATGCCTTGTTCTTGTGCTGCTTTGATAATGTTTCCAGAGCAGATATAACTTTTACCCGCTCCAGATTCACCTGCAAACACAGTTACCTTACCCAAGGGAACTCCTTTAAAGAAGTCCCCCGAGATAAGATAGTTAAGGGCATAGTTACCAGTTGATATCCAATCAGTAGGATCGTTAAAGCCAATACCTAATCCATCAATAGACTTAGTGATGCTTTTACGAAACTTAGAAATATCAAATGATTTTGCCATTTGTTACCTCTTAAGTTGATTGACGATTACGAATCATTGCAATGATGTCTGCCGCACGGCTACCTGCTTCACCTGCTGGTGCTGCGGCTGCTGGCTTTTCAAACACCGGCATATCTTCTTCATCAATATCAACTGGTGCTGATTTAGCTGCTGCTTTTGGAGCCGCTGCTGGTGTTGCGTTACCAGTTGCAGAACCACTACCACCAAAGCCAGCTGGTTTGAAGTATTGACCCCAACGATCGCCATCGTATGCTTCGCCATCGACACTTGCTTCAAACATTTCTTTGATGATACGAAGTTCAACTTCACCTGGTTTCTTAGGTAGAAAGCTCTTCAAATCAAACAAACCATATTGTGTAATTGCTGCTTGTTCTGCTTCGCTCAAAGCACGTTCACGACGAGCCCATGTGCTAGTAGAGTAGTCAGCATATCCACCTTTACTTGTTTTAGCAATCTTGAAATCCAAACCACGAACGTAGTCTGTTGGCAATTCTTCAATCTCAGCATCCATCAATGCATTCTTAACAATGTTAAAAATTTGGCTACCAATAATGAATCGACGAATTGGATTCTCAGGAGTTTTGCCTTCTTCTTGCATCTTGCTATCAACCACATACCCTTGGAACAGATATGATTTCTTCTTCCAGTACTTACGACCCATATCTTCCAAAGACTTGTCTTTGAACCATGGACGCACTTCAGTTAGAACTGGACATGTTTCGCCCCACATTTCCATACAAGGAACTTGTACAGTTACTGGCTTGGAATTTGTTTCACCTTTGACACCGGCGAATGGCAATTTGATCATTGCACGTTCAATCCAGAAAAAAGTGTTATTAGGATCTGCATCGGGTAGGAAACGAACTGTTGTAGTTGTACCTTCTGCTGCATTCCAATGGGGGTAAATTGCGTTGTCTCCACCGTTAGAGCTGCCGGCGTTTTGTTGAGAACTTGCTTGAAGTTTTGCTCTGATTTCTGCTAATGTTGCCATAATGTTTTGCCTTTATAAAATGTATTATGCCTCTTCTTTAAAGCCCACTGACTAAAAAGAAAAACTGTGCATAGCGTTAACTATACACAGTTTTATTTATCATCGCAACCCCAGCGGCTGCTAATTTTGATTATATTTTGCCAATTATTTTTTCTTATTTTTTTTCTTGTTCTTGACGATTTGCTTCACGTCCTGTTAATTTAGCATCGTGTTTCTTTTGAAATTTATCAACTTCTTTTTTACTAATTTTTTTTGGTCCATCGCCTTCGCTGATTCCGGCTAACTTCATAATGCTTTCTAATTCTGAATTTTTTTTCTGTTCTGGCTTGTTGTACATATTTGGACGCTTGCCGCCAGTGTCTTTTTCAAGACGGTTTAGTAACTCATCATCTCCGGGGGCAACTTTATCTATAATTTTTTTACCAAATTCTTTTGCTTTATCTAGGATGCCTTCGTTTTCTTGACTAGGTGCATATGCTTCTACTTTGGATTTAACGCTGTCTAACAATTCTCTCATCATGTCCAACCCGCCTGCACTTTTTTCACCGGCTGGGCTATAACATTCTACTTTAGATTTTACATTGCCTAATAGTTCTTTTAATCTAGCAAGGCCGTCGCCGCTATCAACGCTACCAGTTTGTCCATGACGTGCTGTCCATTCGGTAGTAAGTTTGTCCATAAACATTTCAGCCATTTGACGTGCTTGTTGTCCTGCTTCGTCTCCAAATTTTTCGCTAATTTGTTTTTCTACATCGATGGCAATTCCTTCAGGTCCGCGGAATGGACCAACATCGGGATTGTCTCTATTGTAAAAACTCTTAACAATTTTAGCAACTTCTTGTACCATAGAAGCGCTATCATCGGAGCCTTCAGCTACTGGTTGCTCCGGAGCAGGTTGCGCAGGTGCTTCCGGTTGTTCTTCACCTGTATCACTCATACCTAACGCTACTAATAATTCTGGATAATTTTCTTGAGCCCATAATTTCATTATTTCAACACCGTCGCCGGTTGGATCTAATTCAGTTGCTGCTTTAAGTTTTTCTGCAAGGTCGCTATCATCTAATCCTAATTCATCAAAAAATTGTATTGCTATCTGACCATCTGGTCCTAATTGTAGAGTATTGCCGCTGGCCTGTAAATCTGATAACGCCTGTTTCAATGCTGCTATTTGATCATCTGTAAGTTTGCCTTGTTCAGTTGCTTCTGCCCATTCTTCAAATTGAGAAAATGCACTTTCTTTAACTTCTTCTTCGTCACTGCACTCACATGGATCGCAATGACATTTAGAGCAAGTTGCTTCACTAACATATGATTCTAAATCAATTGTGTTAGTCTCTCTCATTATTTTATCTAATAACGGAAAGAAACCAGCCAGTTCTTCTTGGAAGTTTGTTTGTGTAAATTTGCTTTTATATTCTTCCATAGTCACTGCATCTAACACCATTTCTTCTTCTTCGCCTGGACCAGAGCCAAATTCATTAATCCAATTTTCATAATGATGACGTTTGCCTAGTTGAGCAATTTGCATTTTAAGTTCATTCATACGAGCCAATGCACGTTCTGTAATTCCCATTGCATCATCATGTAATGAACTACGCTGAACATGGCGATGGAACTCGCCTAATTGAGCAATCTGTTCACTCATTTTAACAATAGCTTTTCCAGCTGGATCATGTGGAACACCGTCATGATCAACGTGTTGAGCCATAGCAAATGCACCGGCGGTATGTATGAATGGATACTTGAATCTTTCGCCATCTCTATTTTGAATATAGATAGCTTTGATATTATTTTTTTGACTACGGCTACCTGCGTATAGTGGATCTACAGGTTTTGCGTGTCTCACAATAACTTCAGTTTTACCCTGTACAGCGCGGCTTGTTTTGCTAGAACTCTTAGGGTTCCAACGTGATTCGTTCATTGTGTTCATATCTGGTTCTTCCTTAGGGCCTTGCGTTGCGGCCAAATGTTGAAAATCGTTTTTATCAAGATTATTTTTTGCAATGTCGCGAGTATCAAATCTCAATAGTCTACGCATAGAAAACAATCGCATTTCTTTAAGAAAATCATACCACATTTGGGTAGCGCGATCGTCTTGATTTTCTGTAATTCCTTGACTATAGTAAATTTTTAAACTGCCAAGATCATTTAAACTAATACTAACTCTTCCTAAATTAACTTCTTCGCTCACAAAATCAAAGTCAAAAAATCGTGCTTGAGCAGGATCAATAGTAACAGCTCCAGTTTCGTCTCCCATTTCTAAATTGGTAAAACGACTGCGTACTTTGTCAAAAAGGTCTTGAGAGATAATCTGGATAGGTTTCATATATGTATTTATTAATGCGAGCTCATATAGATAGGCATGGGCATGATAAATTCATCGTCTCGCTCTTCTCGCATACGTTCATAAATGGCAGGATCCCATTCTTGTAAGATTAAAATCATACGAATTGCCAATAATAAAGAACTTACTAAGTCATCATGCGATCCAACTTTTCCTTGAAAAGTTGTTCCTGTTGCTACAAAAGTCTTAAATTCACTGAGCAATGCTTTAGAATTTATCTTTAATCTATCACTTTCAACTAGGTATTTTAATTTTGCACAGGCATTGATCTTAGATGAATGAGTGGTGTTAAATCCTTTGCGGAATCGTCGGACATGTCCTTTTTTAATAGGTTCACTTAAAAACAGCCCGGGAAGACTTTCTTCACCAATTTCTTCAAGAGCAACTAATGCCGCCTCACCTATAGTATTGTTTTCTATTGAATAGTAAATACTGGCGGTAGCACCTTTCTTGGCACATTCGTCATTAATATAATTGCAGATATCTCTTAATATTCTAACTTGACCTTGAACAGTGGTTAAGTTATGTTGCCATTCTCCTATTTGATTAAAACTAGGAATTTCTAAAATCTGAATTGCAGCGGGATCACCACCCGTTCCTAGACTAGGATCTAAACTAACAATATAAGTACTCATTGGATTAATTTTTTTATACCAACGAGCCTGACCCATACGCATAATAGGTTCAATTCCTGCCATGTCTGCTAACTTTATACTACTAATCAATGTTTCATCATAGACTAAGAATTCACAATCGTGTTCACGACGGAATCGTTCTTCTCCAATACGGCTCCTCTCAGTATTTGCCCATTCTTCATCACGGTCTGGATGTTCATTCCAGAATGCTCTAAATGGAAAGAATCCATTTTTTCCAACATTTTGTTCCTCGCCGTATTCATCAAACTTATTATTAGCTTCTTTCCATATAGTAGCAAATTGATCTTCATCACTATTAGGAGTTGATGTAATAATCGCCTTACCACCAGTTGCTAGCGTAGGACTAATAGAAGTCCAAAATTCACTCGCTACATTGGGTGGTACGAATGCAAACTCATCAGCGTATAATAATGATAATGACATACCACGACCGGTTGTTTCTGTAGTAGTTTGTGCTACAATGCGCGACCCGTTTTCAAATTCAATACTTTGTTTATTATAACTGGTTGCACCTGCACGAATCATATCAGGGCATAGTTCATATGCGTATCTAATACGATTCATAATTTCTTGAGCGCCTGTAAACTTATGTGCGGCAATTAGAATAGTACTATCCGGTACAAACATTGCGTACCATAATAGGTATCCTGCTGCTGTAGTTGTTTTACCTGTTTGACGAGGTAGTAAGTTTACATTAAAGCGATTATTGTGATAGCTGTCAATTAGTCTACGCTGATATTCAAATGGTTCATACAATAATTTTCCTTTTGTAGGATGTTGAATATGAAAGAAATGCTCTAAGAAATAGTGAGGTCCATTGATAGGGTCCTGGCAGGCTGCTAGGTCTAACAGATCTTGTTCTGTAAATTTCTGAGTAGCATGAGCCTTTTTTACCAGTTGGCCGTCTAAATTTTTTGATCCCATAATGTTATTTACTGAAAAAAATAGCCTCCGAAGAGGCTATTTGGATTACATCCTAATGTTTTATTTTTTTGCTGCGTTTTTCCACATGGCGGCGGCTGCAATTTTCTTACCTTTTTCACCGCCGCCAGCCTTAGAGGCAAGTTTATCAAAGCTCTTGCCTGGCTTGCCGATATCTTTACCTGCTGATGCCTTTTTAGCAAGTGACGATTTTTCACCTTTAGTCATACCAGCACTTGGTTTACTTTCGTTGGTTCCAGTTGCTATTCTTTCGTGGTCAGCAGCTCGTCGAGCCGCAGCTTGATTAGCATTACGAATTTTATTTAACTCAATATTTTTCTTATATTTTGCTTTTTCTATATCATGTTGTTTAACCGCTTTATCATATGGAATTGCTGCTATCCCAGCTCGAGAATTATGCATATCCATATTTGCTGCTAAAGCATTATCATGACGTTTCATATGTACGGCACGGTTTAGACTATTGGAAATTTCACTTACTTGAGATTCTTGATCCTTAACCCTTGGCAGGTAACTCAATTGATCAGGAACATAATCTTGATCGTAATTAATGAGACGGTTGATTGATTTCGAACTCATGCCTGCTTTTTTCATATACTCAGCCATTAGATCAATAATTTCATTTTCTTTTTCACGACTGTATGTAATGCCATCTTTGGCCATTTGTTGACCAATATCTAAATCTTCTGATTCCATCATGTCGTTATCCATGCCTAAGGCCGAGTCGTCAAAAATGCCATACCCACCAATTTTCTTGGCACTCTTGAAACGCCAAGCCATCACACATTTGCCGTCAATGTAGCCTTTAACTTCCATGCCATCGGGGCTAGTCACTTCCTTATCAAAAGTATCTGCATCAAATTGGCTAAAAAACTCATCTGAATTTTTATAGTATTCGCCATCATCGGCCTGTAGGTCTTCGGATATGCGGTTCATGTTTTCCATCATACCAGCAGAGTTTGGATTATATGCTTCAGATACAAACTTCTTGTATTCTGCAAATAATGCGCGAGTAGCTTCGTTCATGTCAGCATATGCTTTAGGACGATCGCCGTCCATACGGTCACCTTGACCTGGCTGGTTTTCTTGATGAGCATACTGGTTAGCATTGAACATGGGAGGCTTAATTGGATTTGCAGGACTATTGTCATATTGACCTTCGTCTGCTTCCTCGTCATCTTTCTCTAATTCGTGATCGCCCATATCGTGGTCACCATCATGATCTCTATCCAAACCGTCAACATCGTCAATTTCTTCCCCACCTTCGTCGCCCACAACTGGTTCATTCATTAAATCCATCACAGAACGCATACTGGAGTTAGGGTCCATATCTTGTTCAGGCTCAACGTCGATTGCCATCACTGGTTCAGGTTCAGCACTTAACGGTTCTTCAGCACCTACTTGTTTTACACCTGCCAACGACATAATGTCTTTTAATACATTGCCTAATTCTTCACCGCTACCAGCAGTTACATTAATACTAGCCGGAGTTGATGGACGGTCCATACTCATGGCATCCGTCATGCCCATTGGACCGCACTCTGCTAGGTCTGCACTTTCATCTAATGCTTTTTTACCTGCATGATCCTTGCAGTGACTAAATCCGTCTTTACGTCCAGCAATTTTAAATTTCTCGCCGCAACTGGAACAACTAACTGTACCTTCTGTTTCTTTAACAATAGTTGGGTTTTTACTGTCAAGCTCAGCAAGACGTTTCATTAAATCGATCATTTGCATATTATTTCCTTAATGGATTATAGTCCGAAGATTGGATTGGACTTTGTGTACCTGCAGGGCTATCAGTACTAAACTTAGCTGCGCTTTCTGTGGGAATTACTTCACCGCGTGCTTTGCGTTGAAGTTTAAGAATATCATTTAGTTCTTTGACAAATCCTGTGTTATATTTGTCACCGTAGTAATCTTCAAATTGAGGACTACCTGCCTCTTTATAATCTGGATCATTTAACAAAGCACCTTCACGTTTTGGTTCATCGTGTTGATATTCTTCAGTGGGTTCGTTAGGATTACGAACTACTAGATTTTGTTTATTAACTTTTAATTCTGTAGTTAGGTATTCTGTAAGTTCTTGCTGTGTTGTAGGATAATCCAATACTACTTCATATATGCTTACTTCACAATTTTTAACATGAGGAAAGTCTAATGGTAATGATTGAATAGGAGTTGTTCCAGTCTTTTTAAAACCGCTTACTGAATATCTGCTTAATAATGATTTTAATGTAGCTTCTTGTTCAGTAGTAAACTCTCCGGCAACTTTCACACGGAAGTCATACTTTTTTGTAGATTCTGATAGGTATTGAGTGAAGTTTTTCATAGTATTATTTATTCATATTCTTAAGTTTTTCAAGGATGCTATTACGATCGGTGATAATATAGCCCTCACCCTCTACAGTTTCTCCTGCTTTTTCACCATTCTTACGATCAATTGCCAGTTTCTTAATCTGCAGATCAATCATCTTTAGTTTCTTATCAATCTTTGCACTCTTGGCAGCAATAGCTTGACCCAACATATTAGCGGCAACTTCAAACATTTTAGCACCGTGTCGAGCTTCTACGTTCATACCCAAATCCATTAAATCGTCATATGCTTGTTCTGCCTTTGCTGCAAGTGAATCAAATTCTGCATCACTGATATCACCTAGCCCTTTAACACGCGGCAATGCCGCAGATATTTTGTCAAATTCTTCCAAATTAGCCTGTAGATCAATTTGAGTAACAGGTTCTGCATCTACACTAGTTGGTAGTTCTATCTTTTGATCTACAGGATCGATATTTAAAATTTCTTCAAGTCGTTTTGTCATAACATTACTTATTTCGATTTTTTAGTGTTGGAAAAAATATCATGTTCGTTAATAATTCTAAACTTAATTCCTTGATTTCGGCACCATGCGCCTGCCGCTTCCCATTTGGCCATATTCTTTACATACTGTGCTTGATTGTAGGGATTCTTTCCTACTTTTTCTAACATCATTTGGTTAGCAGGTTTAATCTCAATTAATTCAGAATGTTTTTTCATATTCTTATCAACATATGAAATTAAAAAATCAGGAACATATACTGATTGTTTACCAGTAAGTGGATCTCTATACGGTATCTTTACAGGCTCACTGGCCCATTGCTGTATACTGGGATTATTATCGCAGAACAAACAGAATGTAGTTTCCCAAGAACTTCTACAATATGGTGGTTTAGATCCTATGTATTTTTCTGTATTTTTTACAGTGTACGCACCTTGTGCAAATTTTAAACTCATTTTCCGTATCTAACAATTTTTGTCCTGGGATATACTTGACCAGTACTAGGTCGATAGGACTGATTTTCCCTAGGGTATACTCTACCATCTGCTAATCGATCTCGTCGATAATATGCAAAATTACTAGTAGGCGCCAATAAATCAAAGAGATCAGTATAACCACCAGAACTACCAGTCATTACTCCTTTTTTAGCAATGCCCTTAATATAACTAGTGGCTTGAGATTGACTCCAATGTGGATTTCTTTCAAGGGCGCAGGCTAAAATTCCACATACGTGAGGCGATGCAAAACTTGTTCCATTAGCTCTAGTAATAGTATCATTTCCCGAATAATATGCACATACTATCTGTTCTCCGGGAGCATACAAATCAATTCTTGGGCCGCAATCACTAAACGTTGATTTACGTTCTGATACAAGGGGACCTGATGATCCAACAATAATTACCCCTGCAGATGACCATGGCGAACCTCCTCTGTGATAATAAAACGGGTCAAATGAATATTGGAGAGAAGGGCACACGAAAGAATTATTGTAATCATTGCCGCCAAAGATATCTTGTTTATGACTAGAATTTCCAGCGGCACCTACAAATATAATGCCGTCTGCAATTGCATCACTTATATCAGCATCCGTACTTGGGTCAACAACAGCAAAAAGTCCCTCGCCGCCTTGAGTTATTCCGTAATTTTCAAGTTGTAATTCTGTAAATACCGCCCTATACTGTGCATTTGAAACTATATGCAGGTCTATTTGTGTAGGCGTTGCTTCGTAAAACGTCATTTCCCAGACTATAGTAGGACTTCCTCGTACAGCACGGCCGTTTGGAACTGAATCATATGTTTGTTCTACTCGTACTGTGTATATTCTAGATCCTGTGGTGCCGGATACACCAACCCATAATCGTTCAGTAGAATTCATGAGATTAGCTCCAATCATAATCTTTGGAAGTTCTGGGAAGTCGCCGGTTCCGTATCCCCACCCTCTAATATAACTAACTCCTTGGCCAAATGTAACTAATCCTTTTGTATTGACGTATATTGAAGAATATGTAACTCCTAAATATCTTATATTAAAGGGCAACGACACTTGATAATAACCAAAAAATGTATCCCCAGTAGTAGGATTATCTAAGTTTGACAACCCTGATGTTCCGTGTTCGATAAATGTTATAGATGTCACCGATGCAGTTGATGCACTAGTGGATATACGGTTTCCCTGACCAGGTGCAAGCGACGATAATGCAGCAAGTGTAGTACTAGTAGAACACACGCCTGATATTCCTTGATAACCAGGTGTATTCCCTAAAGATTCTGGAGTTATAGTAGTGCCTCGATACTGAATACTTCTAATGTCATGTTTCCACTTAGACCAGCCAGTTGTAACATATCCCCAACTATTGTTTACTATTGTGGGATTTTTTACACCAGTTGTTGCATTAATTAGTTTATGTTTGTGTAGCATTCGTATATAGCTAAACAAATAGTATCTACTAGTATACGTACTGTTAAATCTTAAATTGTAAAGATTTGCATCTTTAGCAAATCCATAATGTGTACCTATTGCACAACTAGCTACTTCAGTTCCGTGGCCGCCAAATTCATTAGGAACATTATATTGATATGTTGGTCCTTTTGTATTATTTGTAAATCCAAGTTCAGCGTCGTGTTGAAACCAATTATAATTTACAAATCTAGTATTAAAATCTATATGCGAAGTATTAATGCACCCGTCACATATAACTATATCTACATCCTTGCCTGTAGAATCAAATACAACGGTTCCTGATATAACAGGATTATCATCGATGCCCCAATTTGCAGGATTATTTTCTAAGCTGCATCTATATAATGCCCAATTGTCTTCATTTCCCGTTAGGTTACTTCCTCTATCCCAATTGTTTGAACTTTGTGAAACTGATAATGTTTGATCATTAGGTGTAATTTGCATTTTACTCACATCGAAAGATTGCCCAAAGAAATGATCCTGTACTGGCAATTTATGTAAAGGCAGCGTTACTGATTGTACCCGTGGATCTTTTTTAAGCTGTTCAACCTCAACCCTGGTTAACTGATAATGTGTGTTGCGGCTAGTTAATCTTCTTTCAATACATTCAACTTCTCTTGTAGGAATATGTTCACAATGCTCTTGTATATTTTCCATGTCAATATAAAATTGATCAAGATCTTTGGCATCTTTAAGAGTTACAATAAATTCTTCAGGAGGAGAGTATATCATTTTATTATGCTTCTAATTGTAATAATGTTAGAGTCACGGTGATTGCAGCAGAACTACCACTCAAGTTGGTCACCGCTGCATAAATTGTAGTTGTTGGCGAGGTGTCATTATTAAATCCAATAACGCCAGGAGTAATTAACTGAGTTTGCGGACCTGTGGTAATTATTTCAGCTATTACTCCTGTACCTGGAGTAGGATCAGTTCCCTGACTTCGTGAACTATCACTTGTTCTTGCGGCACTAGTTGTATATAATCTCACCCACGCCGCTGCACTTGTTTGAACAGTTAATAATGAATAAGATTTAAACCCTGTAATTGAAATATTTCCTGTTGCATTATTAGTAATAATTGTAGTAGTAGCTGCCGCTGTTGTTCGAGAACTTAGGCCTGTTACACCACCTCCATTACCGGTACCAGAAACTGTACCCCAACTTAAATTAGCACCGTCAGTGGTTAAATATTTTCCACTATTACCAGTCTGTGATGGTAATGTTGTTCCGCCGCCGCCGGTTAAATCAGATGAAGCAATCCATTTACTTTGACTAGAATTGTATTTTAGCACCTGTCCATCAGTCGGTGTAGTGATATTAACATCAGACAATGCTGATAACGGAATTGGAGCAGCCGTATCAGTTATTATTTGATTTTTAATTGATAAGTATGATATCCTTCGTGTAAGACCATTATCAACAACAACAAAAGTAGTAGTATTACCAGCTTGGGTTATTGTTGGTAGTTGCGTAATATTTGGCATAATAATTATTCCGTAGTTAATTCAGAACCAAGTTCGTCTGTTATTGTGTTTCCGTTTTCATCTGTTAGGATGTAAGAATTGTACGATGCTGCCAGTGGCTCTACATCTATAATCCATCTCTGTATCTCCGCATTGGGTTTAATTTTTTGGGCATATCCTAACGAACTCGATTTAAATCTATTATAGTTTAAAATTTCAGAAACTAATCCTGACAATTCAACATTACTTAATCCCTTAAGTGTGTCTAAAATTTGCATCGGGTTGTAACCATCTTGTTTAGCCTGTGTCATAACAGTTATAGTAATAGACTCGGCGGCAACTTCACCAAATCCTCGATTGGTAAAAAATGCTGTCATAGCAGCAAGTACTGCACTACTAAATTCAATAGGCTGACTCTGATAATTATCAAATGCCTGCACAGTTGAATTAGTATCAGGTGCCGCCGCAGCGGGTAAATTAGAGTAATTCATACTTAACCTCTAGGCGGAAATATTATTGCTGCAGGATTTGCTCGTATTTTACCGTCTACGCTGGTATTAAATGCTTTAAAGATGTTAATACCAACTCCGCCTGGTAATGTAAATATACCCGGGTCTTGTTCATTAGAGGGAGGACTAGCATACTTACCAGGCCCGCTACCCAAATGACCTAATACACTACCTGCAATATTATATGCTACTGCCTTTTGTCTAGTTAACCCGTTTTGATTAATATAATTTTTAGCCAGCAGCATTCCTAACTGTTGCAATACGCCCGGAGCCTGTGGACGAATAGTTCCATATACTCGATCTTTACCTGGTCTGTCAAACGTAGATGGATTTGAAGATTTATATACTGTATATGGGCTTGGATCTGTGTCATAATATCTTGCTGCCCATTCAACTGGCTTTGATCCAGGAACAATTTCACCTTCTTGATAGATAACGGATTCATACGCAACATTCAATCTGTTTTGTAAAATTTTATTACCCTCTGCTTGGCTCACACTATCATGTTGCCATTCAGTTATTTTAGGATTAATTAGAGTATATTGAGTGAATCGATGTTGATGCAATACATATATATCAATTGAATCAAGAAATGGTACAGATATTCCATTATCGTACCTGCCATATCCATAATCAGTAACGCCAAATTTAGTATCTTTAAATGGTGCGCCGCCGCTCTTACCATCTAGATAATAATTTTTGTAATAGTTTACCCAAAGATTATGAGTAATATCGCTGTTGTCGTCATGTAACTCCATACTGATGGGATTATATGTAAGTTTGGTTTGTACAACAGTTTTTCTGTTATATTGATTTACTGTTTCATTAGCAATAGTAAATTTAGGAAGATCAAGTTTCTTAACAAGCAATCCTACATCAAGAATATCATTTGTTTTCCATGCATCTCCGCTGGCCGGTACTGCATTCTTATTAATATTTAATTGAACAAAATATAAAAAACCTAACTTGGGTGCCTTTGCATACGTACTATCAACATATAGCCGACTGGCGTGTTGATAGTCTTTCATAACAATTCCAGAACCCGACCCAGATAAAAAATTTGTAAATGCGTTACTCATACTAATATTTAGTCAAAGAAAAACCTGGAGATTAAGCCAGGTTTTTTGTGAGTTTAATAAAATATTAACCAGTAGTGATACCTTGTTCTGTTGCTGGTCGTACAACACGGCCAACATCTAAACCAACACCGCTAGATGTTCCACCAGGTGCTTCTAATTGAATTACATTATCAGCGGATATTGTCATGTCAATATCTAATGGGTCATTAGACCCATAATCGCCACCAGCATAAGTTACAGCTTTAATGTAGCAACCTAGAAATTCAAAACTCTCAAGTGTCACTGGTTCAAATGCGCCGTTACCACCGTCTAGAATTTCAACACGCATTCTAAATTTGTAATCAATACCTGATGCTGCACCACTTTGTTCAAAGAAGTCAAATTGTTTCTGTAGTTGTTCGCCGATCTTTTTGCTCACAACGCCACTGGCATCATCACGGACTTTCAATTTTGGATCGCCTAACTTAGATTTGCCTAGCAATTTGACTCTGCTGTTATACACCTCTAAAGTGATATCATCAAATGTAATCTCCGGACGACTTACTGTCATAACTTGTTTGGTCAATTCTGTAGTCGGAGCACCGCCAACACCAAAGTTGTCTAATGTAACGCGAAAGCGGAACTTCAACTTGGGCATCAACAGACCCTGTGGAGGAGTTCCTCCACTTAATGGAACTGAGAATTTATTTAAACTTGCAATTGGCATATATATGCTCCTTAATCTATGTTATTTACCTATTATAAACCAGCTTTGATATCACCAGTATTTTTCAGTCTTAGAGGAATGTAAATAAACTCAACTGCTTTAACAGGTTCGATAGCAATATCCATATACAACTCACTACGATCAATTCTTGCAGGAGTGTTGTTAGTTTCATCACATACAACGATATAATCATAAAGAGCACGTTGAGCCACTAATTCTAACATTAGACTTTCTGCGGCTGCTTTAATTTCACGGCGTGTTTGTGCATCATTAGGTTCAAACAAATATGGTCTTGCAAGAATATCTAATTGACGACGTAGATAACAAACTAAACGAGCAACATTGATTCTATCTAAGCTGCTGGAATTTCTTGCACGAGTACGTTGACCATATGCTAATATACCTACTCCAGTTAATGTTGCGATTGGATTAATTGCAACTTTAGGATCTTGTAGTACATCACGCAATCCCTGATGCAATGCAGTAGTCTTAAATTCACCTTCACCGGTAATATAACCAACGCTAGTGGCATTATCAACACCGCCGCGGCGTGTACCAGCTGGTGCAAACCATTGGAAACTCTTAGCATCACTATTAATAATAGTACGTAGCATCATATGGCTAGGTGGAACAACAATTTTGTTACCAGAATTATCATTAGTATAACCACTTGGATAGTACATGGCCATGTATTCGTCATAACTTACTGCACCAACATCGCCATTATCAAATGCACCGGCGGTATTCAATCCCCATTCTCTTAGTGCTGTTCCAGTTGGTTGTAAACGGAATGGAGTATCACCGACTACAAATGCAGTAATACCGCGATCAGTGTTGTATGCAATCATGTTTTGAATTGCTTCTGGATATCCAGGAGTAGCAATCAAATTAAACACTACAGTATCTGTATCTCGAATTGCGGCATTGGAATCAATGGTTGATTTAAATGCTGCAACAATCTGTGCTCTCTGTGCCATACGGCCAAATACACCGGAACCGTCTTCAGCTACATTATGTTGACTTACCCAACGATCAATATTGTAAATTGCAGTTGATTCGCCGCCGCCATGTGGGTAACGTTGATTTACTCCGTTATTGGCATAGATGTCAATATATCCAGAAACGTATTTCTTAACATTAAATCCGCTACGACGAGTATTGAACAAACGCATACCTTTTGGATATATAGCAGGATCAGGTGCATCGGGATCTAGATAGTTATATGTTAACAATTTTTGTACACTATCTGGTTCAACGTCCTCACCTGCACCGCTCCAACGAGCATCGGCAAACAACCAACCGTTCGGTGTTGATTGATCAGTGACATCTTGTTTAACCCATCCAGCAGTGGTACTATAAACATAAATGTCTTTACCATACATTTCCATATCTGCTGTAGAAATCCAAATGTCGCCGTCGACTAGAGCCGAACCGTCGCTTTGACCAGTATCTTTATCAGGCTCAGTAGCTGATACAATAGGACCTGCTGGACTTGTATTAGGGAAAGCCGTAGCATCATGGTATCCGACCCATGTTGTACCATTGTGATACATGATATCAACTTCGTCATGAACTG
>Ga0209188_1001300_pt1 | contig 20550 bp, 12 predicted proteins | sample C_130625_EF_Meta_FD_187307 | JGI IMG/M metagenome (GOLD analysis project Ga0209188, IMG submission 187307) | Freshwater microbial communities from Lake Croche, Canada to study carbon cycling - C_130625_EF_MetaG (SPAdes) (version 2) | ecosystem: Environmental > Aquatic > Freshwater > Lake... | reverse complement strand
GTACCACCCGTTACAGTTCCCCCACTTAATGGTAGGTATTTTCCTGTAACATTATCCGGTAAATTTTGATATGTTGTTGCGGATATTGTAGTTGCGGTTAATCCCGATAATAAAGTATTACCTGTAACATTTAATGTATTTGCGGTTAATCCGTTTGTAAAATTAGTTGACCCACTTACAGTTCCTCCCGTAAACCCATTACTTAATGAACCATCACCCATAACATATTGTAACGATGTTCCACCTTGTGTTATGAATTTATCAGCATTTATAAATTGGAAATAATCGATTGAGTTAGTATTAGTTCCTGTAAGAGATGAATTTGCTTTATCGTAAACAGTATTAAATATTGAATAGAAACCTGCTACACTAATTGGGGCTACATTATTACCCGCTTGAACAAGTACTTGACTATTAGCCAAAGTTAAAGTTGTTGCGGAATTAGTAATAGTTATAGCATTTCCTCCTAAAGCTGTAACAATACAATCAACTATTGCTAAATTACCTGCACTAGCTGAAGGTGTAACAACACTATTACATCCTTTTATAATAACCTGTGCTGATGCGTTACTAACTGATACACCAACATTTTTATTACCATTAATAATAGTAGTTCCACTACCTAAAATTTGAATACCTGAAATACATTGCATTTCTGTGTTAATAATCTCTACATAACCACTAGATGATTTGGTTACGTTAGTATCTACAGTACAGTTGCTTATATAAGCTTGAGCTGTTCCACTAATAACAAGATTAGACATCTTCAAACCTGAAATACGAGCACCTGTTCCTGCTGTATTAATAGTTAACGTTCCATAAAGAACACTATTAGCACCTGTTAACTCAGATGTTGCAATTGTAGTATTACCATTTGCTACAGTAACATTTTCTGTATACCCACCTGGATGAACAATAATTGTTTTACGAGACCCGGTTAGTAAAGTTAATGCTTTAGTAATAGTTGCTACAGGATTAAGTAAAGTACCATTACCAGTGGTATCACTTCCATCTACTTGACTTACGTGTATCTCGTATTGGAAATTTGGCGACACATTAAAATAAGTTGTTGCGGATATTGTATTAGCGGTTACCCCACTTTGGAATATTGTCCCACCCGTTACAGTTCCTCCACTTAATGGTAGATATGGAAATGAATTTGGAAATCCTGTTATTGTTGATGAGAAATTACCCGTACCACTTAATGTTATTGTTCCGTTTGAGTATGTACCACCTGTTACAGCATTAATGGTTGTGGTTGTCGCACTCGTACCGTTTGATGCAACGCTCAATACGTTTGCCGCAGATAGTGTTGTTGCCGTAACATAATTGAATGTTCCAGCGGTTAATGTGTTAGTATCATTCTTTGTTATTGTTAATAAACCTGTAGATTGGTTATAACTAAATGCCGATACACCTGTTCCACTTTGTGATGGTAGGTTACTATATGTTGTTGCACTTATTGTATTTGAGGTTAATCCGTTTGTGAAATTTGTTTCACCACTTACAGTTCCACCCGTAAATGCCGATGATGTTTGTCCCGTAAAATTAATTCCAAAATTTGGATAATTACTAATTACCTCTATGTTAGTTCCACCCGTAATAACAACAGTTTGGTCTGGAGCTGTATTAATTAACGTAATATCACCCGTTGTTGTATCACCCGATAATCCCGAACCAGCGGTCACCGAATTAACGGTACCACTTCCATCCGCACCATTTAACACCCAAGAAAACGAATACAATTCACCAACTTGGAGTGTATAGTTAGTTGCAACTATAGGACCAAATAGTTTTACCACAACGTCATTACCTGTAGGGATAATATATGAAACACCAAAATATTGTCCTATTATTGAGTTATCACCAACTTTAGTTAATTGTAATATTATTTTATCCCCTCCATAAGTACTCGTCCAACTTTGAGCAATATCAAACCAAGTTGATACAGGATTTCCGTAAAAATCGTAGTCATAACTAAAGTGTAAATAAGCGTCCGTAAAATTTAGATTATCACTACCACCATTTACAAATGTTCCTGGATTACGTACAGTGGAGTTAATACCGTCCCACATAAATCTTCTTGTGTTTGAACCATCGGTACCTGTTAATCCCGATAAAGGATATGTATGTAAAACACCACTATCATCTATCGTAACAACATTACTGTCTGTTGAAGATGTTAACCCTGTAATTGTTAACGTATTTGCAGTTAACCCATATTCAAATATGGTATCTCCTGTTACCGTACCTCCACTTAATGGTAGATAATCACCGGATGTGGCACCTGTAAAATTAACACCAAAGTCAGGATAAGCTCCTGATATTTCTATATTTGTTCCGCCCGTAATTGTAACTGTTTGGTCAGGTGAGGTATTAACAATACTAAAATTAGGATAAGTACCCCATGTTGATATTCCAGTACCCCCACTTATTGTTACAGTTTGGTCAGGAGCAGTATTAATTAATGTAATTGCACCTGTTGTAGAATTACCACTAAGGCCCGTACTTGCGGTGATTGAATTAACAACATTCGTTAAATTCGCCCCATCACCATAAATGGTACCTCCGCTTATCGTATTTGCCGTTAGTCCTGATTGAAATATTGTAGCTCCCGTTACAGTCCCTCCACTTAATGGTAGATACTTTCCGGTTACGTTATCAGGTAAATTGTAATATGTTGTTGCAGATATTGTATTTGCGGTTAAACCATTTGTAAAATTTGTTGCCCCACTTACAGTCCCTCCCGTAAATGCGGATGATGTTTGTCCTGTAAAATTAATTCCGAAATTTGGATAATCACTGATTATTTGTATATTAGTTCCTCCAGTAATTACAACTGTTTTGTCAGGTGCTGTATTAATTAATGTAATTGCACCTGTAGTAGAATTACCTGATAAACCTGTACTCGCCGTTACCGAAGCAACCGATGCACCTGAAACTGTTGCCCACCTAGCATTACCACCCCCATCACTTGTTAATACATAACCATTTTGTTGGTTACCATCAACAAAAGTAAAAGCACTGAATACAGTTAATCCCGATGAAAAAATTGGATTAACGGGAACATTACCATTTACACGATAAACATATCCCGTACTTGTATCTGCTTGGAGTATGTAACTGTACGAGTCCTTTATTAATTGACCTGAAATGTCTGACATATTGTAATTTTACGAATATTTGGTTATATGTAAATCAATCATTATCATTGTAGATTGACTTTCAATTTATAAATATCCAATTGTTTAATATATTTAAGGTATGAGTACTATTTGTTATAGTTGGAACGATGCCCCTTATAAGTGGTCGGAAGCCCCATTTACTTGGAAGGAAGGTTGTGTTATTGAAAAATTAGTTAATGGTGCCGGTGGTTCATCTTTCATTAAGAAAAGAAAACTGAACAAATTAGATGAAGATGAAAAAGAAACATTAATAAATCTTTTTGTTAGATTAGAAGTGGATGAAATTGTTATTGAGAAACGAAATAAAAAACATAAAAACACTCAAATTAAAATAAAACTTAAAGATGTTGAGATGTTAATGAAGGAACAAAAAATAATTAAAGTAAACATAAAAATTAACGAATAATCCGATATTTATATCATATGGCGTACAATTTATATACCGACAAATCAAATAAGTTTAACTGCAACATAGATGTTGAGGGAACTTCACTATCTAAATCTAAAGTTAGATTAGTAATTGAAACAGACGAAATGTCTTATATGTTTAACGGAAGTATTGAGAATACGGGCGTTTGCGAAGTTAACATTCCAAAAACTAAAAACTTTTTACCCGAAGGTACTAAAGGTAATATCAAATTGGAAGTAATCGCCGATGATGTGTATTTTGAACCTTGGAGCTCTGATTTTAATGTTAAAACATCTAAAAAAGTTAATGTTGTTGTTACAGAACAAGTTGAGGACAAACCTAAATTAAAAGTTCAAGTATTTGAACAACCTCAAGAACCAACAAGACCAAGAATAGTTGAAAACAAAAAACCTTCAAATAACAACAAAACTGTTAAAATGACCAAGGAAGAGTTGTTTAAAAGGATGTTTAAAAACAAATAATTATTTGTTCCAATATCCACTCATTCCTCCTGATTGGATGTACTCCCATTCTGTAGTATAAAGATATAATTTCTTTTCATCAGTATCGTATACAACTAACCCTTCGGTTGTTGTCATTCCTGTTCTCTGTACTGTTGTCATTCTTGGAAATAAAACTCCCTTGTTTGTTGATGAAATATCTAAGATAGCATTTCCATCAGGTGTGTCAGTTCCAATACCCACACTACCTCCACTTAACACCAAAACATTCGGATTGGTTGATGAACTAAAATTTAATGTTTTACCATTAAGATTAACGATTCTATTACTAAGTAATGAACCATCACCTGTATACAATGTAGACCCAGAACTAGATGTAAAAACTTTCCATATTGCAGTTGCACTTGTTTCACCTGAAACTCCTTCTATTGTAGATGCCGTCCAAGAGTTTACTAACAACACTCCTTCAGGTGTGTCATTATTTACTATAAATCCTGAACCGATGTTAATTATTGACCCCACACCTTCCGCATTATTCCAAAGTGTTGTATAATCGGATATTGAATATTGATATATTAAATTAGTTTCATATACATAAACCAACATACCTAATCTTCGTCTACCCGACGATATTGAGTCATTATTTATGTTAAGTTGGTTTGATAAACTATATGGTACATTATAATTAAAAGAAATTGGTATGGTATTACCTGAGTATAATACTTGCCCACCATTTATTAAAATATCGTTAGGTATTGTCCAAACTAAATCAGATAGATTATACACCTCCATATAACCACCAACAGAATTCACACTAAAATTCGTACCAGTATCATCATCTCTAGTAACTGATATAGGTCCACCTATAATAGTGGAAGATGTTGGATTTTTATAATCTAAACTCATCATAATTTAAATATATTAAGGTATTAATGTACCACCTTTAAAGTATATATTATTTCCTAAATTCTGTATTCTAAAGTCAGTATTACCATATGTAGAATAAACACGATATACTCCTGCAGGTATACCTCCTCCACCAGCATAGTTAACTGTTAAATCATAATACGTACTATTCATTATCTTATTTATTAATAATAACGGATTACCATTTATATTATCACCTATTGATTGATATTTCATTCCATTAGTTGAGCCTGTCGGTACAAACCACGTATACCAAGCAAACTCATTACTATCTAACACACTTGAAGGGACTTCGTGAGTTTTAAACGTATATGCAACAATAGGATTACCAAAACTGTCAAATCCTCCTGATGTTGTTGGTACCACTTCACTTCTTATTGCCGGCATATTAACACTCCATCCTGTATATTGTATGTACGAACTCATCTGACTTTCAAATGTACCTTGCACTATTGACGGAGCATTAATATTATAACCTCTGAACGAACTTCCTTGTGATAACATCCAAGTATTTAATTCCGTTCTTGCACTATAAACCTCAATAAATAAATAAGCATAATTGGATGATGATGAACTTTGAGTTAATGTTGGAGTATGGGTTGGCGTTCTTGTCGGAGTTAAAGTTTGAGTTCTTGTTAATGTAGGTGTTCTTGTTGGGCTTGGTGTTAAGGTTCTTGTTAAAGTTTGAGTTAATGTATGTGTTAAAGTTGGTGTTTGTGTTGGAGTTGATGTTAATGTCCGTGTTACCGTTTGTGTCGGTGTTAGAGTAGGTGTTTGTGTCGGTGTTGGGGTTAACGTTTGTGTGGATGTTAATGATGGTGTTAATGTTTGTGTTGCTGTTAATGTTTGTGTCGCAGTAACGGTAGGTGTTGGTGTCGGTGTTGGATTTATTGTAACCGTTGGTGTTGGTGTCGGTGTTGGGACAAATGTGAACTCAACATTTAAACATGACGGTACTTGTGATGCACCGGCAATAAATAAATCACTATTTCCAACTAATGTCACAGTATACGGAGGTGTAGTACGTATCTCATATATTTCACCCGTACTAAATCCTCTACCAACATAAATCTTTTCATCCACCTGAAAAATACCAAATCCTCTAGAAAAAGGTATCTCAATCTCAACATCTAAATAATGTGTATCGTAATCATATTGAGCAATATAATATTTAGGTGATGGAAGGGACGGGATTAAAGATAATGTAACAATAAATTTACGATTGGTTGTTAGGAAAAAGTCACCTGTAACAAGTCTATTTGATGGTAAATTAAATTTAGTTGTCATTACCGCACTAGGCCCTGAAACATCAATCTCAACTACCCTATGAGGTGTTCCCCCACTAACATTTACCGCAAGTATTGTTGTATCGTTTATCGCGCCCAATCCATTAGAAGACAAATACCCCGGTGGATACGGTATAAACCTATTAAAGTACGCCATAAAAAATGGTGATAATGATATATTCCACTCATTAAACCCTAACGCACCCAATAATAACCACAATTTATTTGGAGTATGGGCAATATCGGGTGAGTTCGCATTTCCCGGGACATTTAACTTAATAGATTTATTAGTCAAAACATCATAATAATATATCCCTCCACCCAAACTACCCACACTAACTAAAGAACCACAAGGAGGAACAGGATTACTAGTGCACGCCTCAATACTAATTTTTTCACAATTATTGGCATCTTTAATTTTTACTAAAACATAATTAGCATAATCAAATGTACTTGGTAATACAATATTAACAGGTGGAGGCACCGCAGTATTAATCGTACCAATAAATTGACAATTGGTGTCTGAAACATCACAAACGTACACATCAAACGGTGGTGTTCCCGAAATACTTTCTATGTAAACTGCTAAAGAAATAAGTTTTATTTATAAATACCGGTAGATTCGTTTAATTTAACCATATTAGTTAGATAAAAAAATAAAATATTTTTTGGCAGAATGAAATAAAGTCCTATCTTTGTATTCACAAAAACAAAAAACATATGACTCCAACTATCACCACCACAATCTCAAGAGTAAGTAACTACCAAGGTTCAAACTCTTTTATCATCAAAATGAAGGACTCCCTTAAAAAATGGGGTAATCTAACTCAAAAACAACTTGACGCAGTTGAGAAATGTTTAAATTCTCGCGTAGAGGTTAAGGTTGAGGAATTATCTGAGGAGATGCAAACAATCGCCAAGTACGAAGGTACAAGTACTTTCGTGTTAGACATCAAACGTAAGTTGATGGAATTCGGTACCCTAACTGAAAATCAGAAATCCGCAGCTCTTCGTACCATTCAGAAAGAAGACGACAAGAAAAGGACTTTTCAACTTAACATCCCCACTGTTGGTGAAACCATTAAGGTTGGTCGTACAATTGGTCAGGGTCTTCGTGAGAAGTACGGTCTTAAGTTTAATCCAATCCTTTTGGATGTGACCAAAGTATCCGCTATCTCCCCTAAAGCAGTGAAGTTTGAGGCCAAGATGACCGTTAAACGTGGTGATGTGTGTATGTGTTGCGCTAAAACACTAACTGATGAGTTCTCAATGTTAACTCGTATGGGTAAACAATGTGCTGGTCACATGGGAGTTGAGTACATCAAGGACGCATCACAAGCGGAAAGATTCCGTGAGGAGTACCTTAAAAAGGTGGATGAGATTGGTGTTTTTGAGTTTTGGATTCCTAAGAAGAAGATTGTTAAGTGGGAAGGAAAAACCGAAGTCATCTTAAAGATGATTTAATGAAAAAATTAACCCCTCGTTATGGAGGGGTTTTTTATTTTAATTTAAAAAAGTTTTGATAATTCAATTAAAATACCTATTTTTGTGTGATGAGATATTTAACCTATATGCCAAACACAAAAAGTAATAAATACTCAACTATTGCAAGTTGGATTGAGAAAGTCATTGACTCTTGTGATAGTATGAAGGCGGAGCAAGAAAAAGTTTGTGATAATCTAATAACTAACTTGACAAATCAGATTTTATTTATTACTAATGATGTATCCCTAAGTACCAAGTTAGATGAAAAATTACGTACAAAACTTATTAAAAAATTTTACAATAAAAAATAAAACAAAAACAATTATGCAAACATTAGTATTTAACACAACAATCAAAACCGTAAAACTTTACGATGGTGAAGCGGAAAACTCGTCAATCGTATACACATTTGACAATATACCAACAGTAAAAGCTAAAGAAGACGGATTTTATGAGGTAATGCAAAAAGATTTCAACGATGAAGGTAAGGAAGTTAGCATTCCCGTTGCAAGATTCCCAATCTCAAATACAAATATGATTATTAAAAAGTAATCACGTTTGAACCATATTTGATAAACCCCTTAGTTTCTACTTGGGGGTTTTTAATTTACTATATATTTATATGATATGAAAAGTTTAATTAAACAGATATTAAGGGAAGAATTATCATCCAGAGAAGTAATATTATTTGACGCATTAAATTCCAAAAAAAAGGAATTAAAAACCAAATCAAATATTATTGATTATATACAGGATTTGTGTAAGTACATGAGTTTAGACCCTAAGATGGCTCAATACTATTATTTGCTTTGGAAAGCAAATTACAAAAAAGAAGGCGGATATAAAAACATGTCACCTGAAGAGTTTGTGGGTCCTAAAGATTTACCACAAAGAACCATAAGTAATCCACAATCAGGTAATTTTGTTAGGTCCAAGGCACCATTTAAGGGTTCTAATCTAGAAGGAAAATGGGGCACAGATAAAAATGGTGTTGATTACTATGTTGTAATATCATACAGATGGTACCCGGTCTATTTATTCAAACAAGATAAGTGGTATAGAACTTCCAGTACCTACTCATCATCAACATCAAGACAAATGAGTAATGCCGACCCAATAGGTTATGATGATAATATTGAACGTGATTTTACTTGGGTTACTAAACCTGAAATGGACTCTTTAATGTATGGTACCGCAACTCACAATGATATAATGAAAGGTAAGGTCAAAAATCTTGTCAATAAAAAAGAAGATTTTATTAATAAAAAACCTAAATTTGCAATTGAATGGGGATGGGGGAATGGTCACATTCCAATGAAGGCTAGATTTAAGGTTACAGATATTAGAGAAGAAGGTGATAAAGCAGTTGTTGATGTAACAATAGATGATGCCGGACTTAGAGAACGTAAACCAACAAATGGACAACTTACTAATAAAATGGTACCATCTAATGGGGGATATTTAAGAGGTGAGGTAGAAGGTGTTACCAAAGAAAAGGTTGAGAATATGATTAAAAATTACATACTTGTTAACTTTAAGGACTATGTTGGTAAATTTCCAAACTATACATCGGCCGGTGGTTATGATATAGAAACAACTCCTGAGAAACACGCAATTAAATTTAATTTTATACATTCAAAAGCATAATAATGACAAAAGAATTTAAAAAATCAATTGTTGATTTTGTAAAACAAAAATTAGGTAGAGATGATTTGGATTTAAGAATAGAAATAACTGATGATAAAAGACCTTATTTGGTTCTTACAGTTGATTGTATGAAGATGGATAAGAATAGTGGTAAGTTTGACCAATCATATTTTAATTTTGTCACTAACGCAAACAAAGAAAAACCAAAAGGACTTTATTTAGATTTTGGTTCAAATGTATTTACACCCATAATTAATGATTTTAATAAATACATGAAATTTGACCTATCATCTTGGTTTAATTATAAAAATCATGACTATATTGATGATATAGAAAATATAATTGAGAAGGCAATAAAAAAATCTTCATACCCTGAAATAGAAATAGGTTTTCGTGGAAGTGGTGAGAATCCAAAACTAGCCCTAACTTTTTATAATGTACCCACAGAATTTATGAATGATTATAATAAAGGGGAATCACTTCATGAAAAATATATTCAAGAGTTAAATCAATTAACAGGACTTGACTTAAACCAATACGCCATTGGTCGTACAATGGGCGAAAAAAGTTAAGACACTTCTATTTTAATGACATCATCATTTTGGAGTCTATGAAAAGCCATATCTATTCCGAACACTTGTAGTGGTGTCGTACTTGAAGAATTACTAACAGTAATAAAAGTGTCAACCCCTATATAAATACCATTTTGATATGATTTAAAAGTTAAATTAATCGGGTTTGGCTGGTTAATTCCCACCAGCAAATTGGTGGAAATATTAGCTAATATAGGGAATGTAGTCATATTTGGTATATTAACACTTCTACTAGACACTATTCCATTATTTGTCACAGTTTCTAAAGGTCTAGAATTAAAATCATTTAAACCCCCCCAATGAATTAACATAGCCGAATTATAAGTACCTCCTATCGCCGCCACAGGGTCCTTATCAAAATAAATATTTCCAAGAACTGATTGTAGTATTGACCACTGTAAAGTAAATCTACCTCCTGGAGGATTTGTTGATGTTGGTGTTGGTGTTACTGTTGCAGTCGGTGTAGGTACAGGAATTGTCTGTATTATTGGTGGGCAAGGATTAACATTATCAACTAAAATTATTTGGTACGCAGTATCCGGTACCACAATTATTAAATAACCTGAAATACCCGTCAACTGACTAAAGGTCACATTAGTCGCCGGAAGATATGGTGTTGTTGGTCCGTATATTTGTGCAACATTACCAGAAGTTACCTGATTATAATAGATAGTATATGGTCCTGATGACGACCCTTGTGATATTCTAATTCTAATAAATTGACTCATTTTATTTCTATAATTTTAATTTTATTAATCTTTCAAACAACGAATTGACATACCGACAAATTTATCAGCGGCACTTGATGCAAAATACGCATTATTATATGTTAATTGTCTCAAGTCACCATTTACACTACTATTGTCCGACGCCCAAAACAAACCGTAATCATTAATACCTGTTGAGCCACCGCCCGTTCTCCATCCTGCCGGTAAACCTTTAAAGTTATATAAATTAGTGGCATTTGTATTTGGGAAATTCCAATGGTCGTACCCTGTTTCTTTAAGTGCTCCCCCTGAAACCGTATCTCCACCTAAACAATCACTTAATCTTGTAAACTCTTCCTGACTTGGTACATGCCACCCTCTAGGTGCCAATCCTCTAGCATCTTCAATAGCATAGTGATTATATAATAAACCGTAAGTTGATTCTGTTGTTGGGTCATTATCATAATAACACCACGCACCGTAGGTTGCGTTATTCCATTCTGTTTGGTCAGTAATCTGAGGTATCGCATCACCGGTGTTATAGAATTTAGTATCTAAATTATTAGTCATCCAAACTTGTTCACATATTTTTGTAGTACATGTTGTTGATGTTCCAGCAACATATGACGTTAAAGTAGATGTAGGAATACCAATATTAATTATAATTACAGAACCAATATTAGTTCCGACAGGAATTATATTACTTAAGTTATAAAATTGAGTTGATTGGTTTATATTAAATGATAATTGTAAAGGTGAATTATTAACCAAAACCCCATTAACATCAAATATTTTTATTTCCACCGAGATACTAGCATCTAACCCTGTTATCACACCATTACTATCAACACAAGTTAAATAAATCCCTCTCGCCTGTGTAGTTCCATTAATATACCCACACTCTTCACTAATGTTTATAAATAAAGTTCTTCCCGGTGGTTGATATAAAAAGATAGGTTCTACTAACCAATCTATTAATGGTCTATACCAACCATATCCCGCCTCAGAACTACTAGTACCAACAAAACTATTATATAATCTAAAATTATTATGAGTTGTTGGTGTGCTTATAAATCCTTTTTTTAAAGTAAACGTATGTGATGCCGATGTTGGTAATGTTAATGTATAACCCGTATATAATAAATTTGGATTAAAATGTCTAGTATTTGCCAATTTATTTGACCATAAATTTAGTGATGTTCTATCTGTTTCGGTTAAATACCAATTACTTGTATGTGTTCTATATGTTGTCACAATTGGTAATCCTGAGTTAGTTGTTGTACTTGCCGAAGTTTGCATTACTTGGATATCATCAATAATACCATTTCTAGTATGATAAAATGTTCTATACGGTGTTGTTCCTGTAGTTGCATAATAACCATCCAACACTAATGTACAACCATAACTATCATAATACATTTTCATTCCGACGCGAGGTGTTTGACTAATTCTTGCGTCAAAAGTAAGTCCTACATTATTTGGTGTCTGTTCAATCTTTAATTCGTGTGTAAAAATCGTACTAACTTCACCATAAGCACTACTCGGTAATGGGACAGTAACATGATGATTTAATACATACTCTATTTGGTAATTAAACAATAACTGTGCTTGAGCTTCTGCATCTGCTTGACTTCTACAACTCCACGTAGTTCCCGATGGTACTGTAACCACAATATCATTACACAATTCCAAATCACAACAATCTTGCACCTTTGTAGATATGGTGGTTGTTGACCCTGTATTATAATATATTGGAGCGTTTGGACCACAATATGGTAATGGTTTACCTGAAACATAACACAAAATTATTAATTTTGCAAAATCTTCCACCAATATTGGTTCGTCAGGTCTTGTCGCTGTTTGAGGAACCATAACAACCCCTGTGGAATCTTCATGGTCAAATCCTAAATTAATTGAGTTAGTTTCTTTACTATAAACAGCGCTATTCTGAGTATAAACATAACATCCATCATTAAGAAATCCAGGTAGTATACGTGAAATATTTATATTTCTAAATAAGGTTGTTCTAGTATTTCCACTAACATAAGGAGTGTCACAGAAAAAATGTTGTATATTAGTACATTTTTCTGATTTATAATAATCAAACACTGTAAACCAATCAACTATTAAATTAATAAATAATAATATAGCCCCCAAAATTATTAATCCAAGTCCAACAAATCCCAAAATATAACATAAATCACATAATTTTGAATTATCATTAGAACCACCACCATCTCCACCTCCTTGATTAGTTGGTTTTGGACAGTCCGTCCTTGGTCCTGATGGTGGTGGTACATTTGCCGGACAATCATCATTACAATTTATAAATGCACAAATTACCTGAGTAAAAGCAAATACCGCACCACCCGCAGCAATAAGTCCATATCCAGCCTGACCTAACCAAGTTTCTGATGGGTCATAATCTCCTTGATAATCGTCAATGTATCCCCACTCATATCTAAACCCTTCCATAATACCTTTAATTAATTTAAGTATCGCATGTTTAGAACCTATGATGGGATAATTTTGTTCTGTCGCCCAACTCCAAACTGTGAAAACGCTATTATTTGATAGTTCTCTATTTGCCACATCATAACCCATATAATACCTATAATATTTGGGTTTTATTAATAAGTTTACCGGAAATATTTGTTTTACTAATCCTAAATCAGTCATTATTGGTGCAACACAATTAGGGTGATATGGTTCAGTTGTTGGGTCAATAATCCACCATTGTGGCCCTACTATTTCTCTTGTTGTTTCGGGATGATGAAATCTTCTCTTTTTAAAGTGATACCTAACTTGATTTCCGTAAGCCCTGTCAAAAGGACCTCCGATTTTATAAACAAAATTTCCATAACCATAATACCAAGGTAATGCTGCGTTTTGTAAAAACGAACTGTTATACACTAATGTATTAATACCCCACTGTTCAATCGGTGTCAAAGAATATAAAATTGTTTTTAATTTTGAAACACTTCCCTGAGCATCATATGGTGAATACACATGTAATCCAACTTCATACTTATATGTTTGTGTTACACATGTATATTCAATAGTAACACTAGAATTAACTGGAGGTATTCCTCTAACTCCCGCAGCTATTGAAACATCTAATAAATCAACAGGATTTTGAGGTGCATTAACTATCACATAAAATGTTGATGGATTTGGAGCGTTTCCGGTACCATCTAATATTCTCCACTCAACAGGGATAGTATTAGATGTTGGTAAAAACAAATTATTATTTAAACTTGTTGCAACAGAAGCTGCAACCCCATTTTGAGGTCTAAAACAAACTGACAAATAATTTAAAGGACCCGTATAACTAACTTTAAATACCACATATCCATAGGTTGTATCTTCCACATGAAATGTGCTAGTTTTGTTAGCAAAAATTAATCCATTATATGAACTACCCGTCGCAAATGAAGGTGTTGGACTATAATAATCATAATTATGTAAATTAACTGTAACCGAATTAGAATATGGCATTTTATATTTTTTTTAATTATTATTTTATTTAAGCTCTTGTTGGTGTTGGTGTCGGTGTTGTTGTACTTGTTGGTATTGGAGAACAATACATATCCGCAACTGTTTCACAACTAGCAACCAATATTAAATGATGACTTGGGTTAGCAATACCACTAACTAAATGATATATTGGCGGATTTGAGGTATTTGGTTCATGTAACACATAGTATCCTGCAGGTGCCAGTGTTGTTAAACTACTGTTAGTAAACCAAACAGTATTGGTAATTCCAGATGCAAAATATTCGTCTCTACTACCCCATAATGTCACTTCATTGGTACAACTTGTACACATATTAAAAATATCAAAACTTCTAAAATAACAAAACTTAATCGGTATTGCACATTTAGGATTATACACTTGGAAAAAATATGTAGTACTAACTGAAGGTACTGTATGTGTTAATATATTACTATTTGTTATTATCGCCGTTAAAACGTTACCCATACTCCATCCCGGACTTGTACAACCATTTGTTGTGATACCTGTTACCGTATTAGTACTTCCTATAGTTAATGTTTGACAGAAATACACTGAATTGTGTGTACCACCTGTTGTGATATATCCTGAACCAGAAGGTGATGGACATAAATAAAGAAGGCTATAACATATTCGTACTTTAGTTGGGTCAGGTATTACTTCCAAATTAATGCCATGAACACAATTTATATATGGTGTTTGAGTTGGAGTTAATGTTGCTGTTCTTGTCGGAGTATTTGTTGGGGTAACAGTTCTTGTTGGTGTTTGTGTTGGTATAATACCTGACTTAGTTGGTGTTGGGGTATTGGTTGGTGTTAGTGTAAGTGTTCTTGTTAACGTTGCAGTAGTTGTCGGTGTTGAGGTAAGTGTTCTTGTTAATGTTAACGTATTAGTAGGTGTTAATGTAGGTGTTGAAGTAACCGTTTTTGTCGGTGTTGAGGTAAGTGTTCTTGTTAATGTTAACGTATTAGTAGGCGTTAATGTAGGTGTTGAAGTAACCGTTTTTGTCGGTGTTACCGTTCTAGTAATTGTAGGTGTATTAGTTAAAGTTTGAGTTGGGGTTAATGTTTGCGTATTTGTAGGTGTTGGAGTTTGAGTCGGTGTTGAGGTTAATGTAGTACTTGGGGTATTTGTAACTGTTTTTGTTGGTGTGGCGGTCAATGTTGTTGTTTGTGTGTTAGTTACTGTTTGTGTTGGTGTTGGCGTTTGTGTTATAGTGTTTGTTGGTGTTTGAGTAACTGTTTTGGTAGGTGTTGGAGTCACTGTTGTTGTTTGTGTATTGGTTGGTGTTAAAGTATTAGTACGTGTTGGTGTATTAGTAGTTGTTTGTGTGTTAGTAAGTGTTGGCGTATTAGTAGGTGTTGGGGTAGGTGTTGGTGTTAGCAAATCTTTACTTGGGCAAAAGTAATTAGGTCCGTCCGCCGCACAAGCCGAACAACTCACATAAGAACCAAAAGTTAATGGGGTATATGATGTTGTTATTGTTGTTGGATTAATTATTGTCCAACAAGTACCCATACTGTCCTGTACAATTTCACCAACAGATAATGGTATATTATTAATCGCAATAACAGATGCGTCTCTACAACATCTTAAATATGTTATCGTTCCTGATGAAGTTATTGTTGGCGTATTTGACTTAGTTGGTGTTATTGTTAGTGTTGGTGTTAGTGTCACGGTATTTGTTGGAGTATTTGTAAGTGTTTTAGTCGGTGTTGGAGTTAAGGTATAAGTACTTGTTACAGTACGTGTAGGAGTATTACTTGGAGTAGCAGTCCTTGTAATAGTATTAGTTAAAGTGGTTGTCGGTGTATTAGTTAAAGTGGTGGTTGGGGTATTAGTCAAAGTAGTTGTTGGAGTGTTAGTCATTGTAGTTGTCGGTGTATTAGTTATAGTTGTTGTTGGTGTTGGAGTACTACTTCGTGTTAAAGTAGTTGTCGGCGTATTTGTAGATGTTCTAGTTATAGTTGGTGTTTGAGTATTTGTCGCAGTTATTGTTTGAGTAACTGTTTTAGTAGGTGTTGGTTGTGGGAATGTAGGGGTATTAGTTGGAGTTGCAGTTATAGTAGGTGTTGGTGTCACAGTTTGTGGATTTGTCAATGTGTTTGTTGGAGTTACGGTCAATGTTGCCGTTACTGTTTGAGTATTAGTTACAGTTTGTGTTGGTGTATTAGTTAAAGTTGTTGTTGGAGTACTTGTTACCGTAGTTGTTGGTGTATTAGTTAAAGTTGTTGTTGGTGTTGGCGTAACAGTATCTGTTGGTGTTGGCGTATTTGTTAACGTTTGTGAAGGCGTATTTGTAGGGGTTTTTGTTGGTGTCAATGTTTTTGTTGGTGTTGGTGTAGGGGTTGCCGTTTGTGGATTTGTAGCGGTTAATGTTGGTGTAGAAGTAGGGCTATTTGTCGGTATTGGGAATGTAGGAGTATTAGTTGGTGTTGCAGTTATAGTTGGTGTTGGTGTAACTGTTTGAGGATTTGTCGGTGTATTTGTCGGAGTAACGGTTAAGGTTGATGTAACACTCACTGTCGGAGTTTGACTTGCAGTATTTGTATTAGTTTGAGTTGTTGTCGGAGTATTTGTTACAGTTTGTGTTGGTGTTGCCGTAACAGTTGTGGTTGGAGTGTTAGTTAAAGTTGTTGTTGGTGTTGGTGTGCTAGTTAATGTTTGAGTTAATGTTTGAGTTAATGTTTGTGTTAAACTTATTGTTGGAGTTTGTGTGTTTGTTGCGGTTAAAGTTTGAGTTAATGTTTGAGTAGGTGTTGGTTGTGGATATGTTGGTGTATTAGTTGGAGTCGCCGTTACTGTTGGGGTCGGTGTTTGAGTTTGAGGGTTAGTTAATGTGTTTGTTGGTGTAAGGGTTGGTGTGGTAGTTACCGTTTGAGTATTCGTTACAGTTTGTGTTGGTGTTGCCGTAACAGTTGTAGTTGGTGTACTTGTAACCGTTTGAGTTTGAGTATTAGTCAAAGTTGTTGTAGGAGTACTGGTAACAGTTTGAGTCACTGTAGTCGTATTTGTAGGTGTTTGTGTAGGTGTTGTTGTAACAGTTTGAGTTACAGTTTGAGTTAAAGTTGTTGTAGGTGTACTTGTCACGGTTGGGGTTGGGGTATCTGTTTGAGTAGTTGTTGGAGTCGGTGTATTAGTTAAAGTTAACGTTAAAGTTGGCGTTATTGTTTGAGTTAAAGTATTGGTCGGTGTATTAGTTAAAGTTTTAGTAACAGTTCTTGTTAAGGTTGGTGTATTAGTTGGTATTGGTTGAGAAGGCGTATTAGTCGGTGTTGCTGTTAGTGTTGGAGTTAAAGTTGGTGTTGGTGTAGAAGTACTAGTTGGTCCTGCAGTTGCAGTTAAAGTAGGTGTTGATGTCTGAGTTAAAGTTGCGGTAACAGTAGGTGTTGATGTCTGAGTTAAGGTCGCAGTAACCGTTTGAGTTGGTGTCACACTTTGAGTTGGGGTAACACTCTGAGTTGGTGTATTAGTTAAAGTTGTTGTTGGTGTTGACGTTACGGTTGCAGTTGGTGTACTTGTAACCGTGGTTGTTGGTGTTGGAGTATTGGTTAATGTGGGTGTATTAGTCGCCGTAACACTTTGTGTTGGCGTATTAGTTACCGTCTGAGTAGGAGTATTAGTTACCGTCTGAGTAGGAGTACTTGTAACCGTTTGAGTATTCGTGTTTGTTACTGTCTGAGTATTAGTTGGCGTATTAGTTAATGTTTGAGTTAATGTTTGAGTATTAGTTAAAGTCGGTGTATTTGTTGAAGTAACTGTTTGAGTCGGTGTTGGTGTATTTGTTGCTATCGGTTGAGATGGGGTATTAGTATTAGTATTTGTTACGGTTATTGTTGGTGTATTAGTAGGTGTTGGCGGTGGATAAGTCGGAGTATTAGTTGGTGTTTCTGTCACCGTTTGAGTTGGTGTTGGTGTATTAGTAGAAGATATCGTTAATGTATTTGTTAAAGTTTGTGTTGGAGTTACAGTCAAAGTCGCTGTCACCGTTTTAGTTGGTGTTGATGTAACTGTTTGTGTTGGAGTACTTGTTAATGTTTGAGTAGGTGTAGATGTTACAGTAGTCGTATTTGTTGGGGTATTTGTCGGTGTTGTAGTAACCGTTTGAGTAGCAGTGCTTGGAGGTGTAGAAGTTAATGTTTGAGTTGGTGTATTAGTTACTGTCGGGGTTTGTGTAGATGTTACCGTAGTCGTATTAGTTGGAGTATTAGTTGGGGTTGGTGTTACAGTTCTTGTTAATGTTAAAGTATTAGTTGGTGTTGGTGTACTTGTTCTAGTTGGTGTTGGAGTTGGGGTGGTGATATCTTTAGCCGGACAAGGTATATTTCCGTTGTCCGATAAACACGTAGCACAATCCGCATTAGTGTTTTCAAAAAAGGAATTAGATACGGGTCGTGTTGGCCAAGGTTGGGGGATGCCAGGATATGTAGAATTAGCAGTTAATTGGTCGGTAAATACAAAATCCCAACAAACGCCATTAAAATCAACATATACGCCATCTGTGAACACACCCCCATTAAGAGAGCCAAAATTATTGTCACAAATAATTGTCGGATTTGGGTTATTTCTATCTCCACAACATGTGGCACACCATTGAAATACAGGGGGCATAATTAAATTATTTAACAATAAATATCATTGATTATGTAATAAAAAAAATAGTTAACTATTTTTTTTTTATTTAACAAACACTTTCCTGCGTAACTAAATAATAATAAGGATTTCCTAAGTTCACCCAATTTCCGATTGGACTAAAGTATTGGAAGCTTTCTAAAAACGCAACGTTTACAAATCCGTTGGTCTCCCACCTTGAGTTGGTGGTGTTATAATATAATGTAACAGGGTCACCATCTACGGTTCCGACCCAAGAACGATATCCATTAACTAATGCCCCCGACGTAAAAATAATAGGACTTACTGAAGGTACTATAGGAGGTAACTGTGGTTGAATTGGTTCATCACTTATAAGTTTATAATATAAAGCAATACATTGTGGGAAGTCCATACAACAAATATTATAATCTATTAATAAATCAACACTCAAATTAACATCCGATAATGAGTAACTACAATCTGTATTTAAGATTATAGAATTATCAACTAAACTTATGATAATAGCTCCAATACCCGGTACTCCTTCTAATATAGAATTTAAAGCATCAACATATTGTTGGTCGGTAGGATAATCAGCTAACGACGTTGTAGTATAAAAATTACTTGTATATGCCGTACCTCCAACATTTACCAATAAAATAAAATCGGCACTTGTTAACTTACAATTAATATCACCCTGTATTAAATCTTGGTAACCTTGGTTAAACATTTGTGATATCCCTGTTTTTGTTGATTGAGTATCAACAAATTTATCACCACAAATATTAAAAATAGAATATTTTTTATAATTACCAAGACAATCTATTGTGGTTTGCTTGGTTAATAAACACCCATTTGAATCGGTTACAGTTAACGAGTAAGTTCCTGCGGTTAATCCTTCAACATAAATTCCCGATTGTCCTCCAACATTTGATGACCAATTTAACGTAAACGGTTGTCTTCCCCTAGTAATCGCGGCTGTTATTGTACCTTCATTACCCCCACCACAACCTGAATTAATCAAACTAAACTGAACCTCACTACTATCACCCACAGTAATATAAGTACTTTGTTGACACCCTGTTTGGTCGGTTACAATTGCATTATAAAATCCCGCAGCAATGTTATTATAAGTTACAGAAGTTAACGTAGTTGTTTGAACATATCCCGCAACATCATAAGTATAAGTACCGGCCTCACTAACAGTTAATGTTATTTGTCCATTATCTAAACCACAAGTCGTATTAATCGAAGAAGAATTAATTGTAAACCTATCCTGATTTATTATTGTTATATCAGTATCGTATCGGCAATTACCATTATTAGATACTGTTAAATGATATGTATCTGACAATAAATTAACAAAAACAAAACTTGTAGATGTTGTACCACTTATATAAGAATAATTTGAAGAATTTGTTAAAGTATACGTATATGGGGCATTCCCTCCCTGCACTGAAACACTAACACTTCCATTACTTGAGTTGCAAAATGATGGAGTCGCTGTTACTCCAATAACTGTAAACGAATCTTGTGTGGTTAATGATGTACTTCCATTAGCAACACATAAACCAGCATCAGTAACGGTTAATGAATAAATACCTGATGATAATCCAGTAAATGTTGGAGAAGTGGTATAAGTTATTTGAGTATCTCCATTAGATAATTGATAATAATATGGTGGCGTTCCTCCCGTAATTATCGGAGTTATTTCTCCATCAGATAAAAAACAATTAGGGTTCG
>Ga0209188_1001299_pt1 | contig 20556 bp, 21 predicted proteins | sample C_130625_EF_Meta_FD_187307 | JGI IMG/M metagenome (GOLD analysis project Ga0209188, IMG submission 187307) | Freshwater microbial communities from Lake Croche, Canada to study carbon cycling - C_130625_EF_MetaG (SPAdes) (version 2) | ecosystem: Environmental > Aquatic > Freshwater > Lake... | reverse complement strand
CAGCCAGTTAATGTGATAGACAATCTAATGTCCATGCACAAAGAAGAACGTGAGGCCATGTTTGCAGCCTTGACTGATAACAAAGACTTGTTCAATAAGATGATCCCGGGACTGCTGGATCCCTTGATGGATCCCACTCAGGAACACGAGCATCCCCTGTTCAAACACTATAAAGAGTGGAACAGAACCCCAAAGTAGCCAAAAACCCTTGACTTTCTACCTGTTTCGTAGTAAACTTCGCTACTGAAGATAACTATTTTACCGCTAACTCGAGAAGGAGGTCAATTATGACTACTATTGCGCTAGAGAGGGAACAGGCCTATACACCAAAAGTATCCAAGATACTGAGTTTAATTTTAATGTGTTTGGCTTTGACTGCTAGTCTATTTCTGCTAAATTGGGCAGTGACAAACAAGCTATCCCAAACAGAAGTGACTGAAACAAGTCAGATCACAGCAGAAATGCGAGAACGACAATTAGGTTGCCTCGCCAAAAATATATACTACGAAGCTGGTAGCGAACCTTTCGAGGGCAAGATCGCTGTGGCACAAGTGACTATGAATCGTGTGAACAGCAGCCAGTTTCCCGGCGACGTTTGCAAAGTCATCTATCAAAAGAACATGTTCTACCAAAAGATAGTTTGCCAATTCAGTTGGGTATGCGATAGGGAAGTGTCGTTTAGGCCCACCAATCGTGCCAATTATAACGAGAGCATGATCGCTGCTCAAAAAGTTCTGCTGGAAGACTATCGTCTACCCAGTTTGAAGAATGCTCTATACTATCATGCGGATTATATCAATCCCGGATGGAAAAAAGAGCAGGTAGCTAAAATTGGACATCACATCTTTTACAAGTAAGGAAGCAAAATGGAATTCATCGATCGCATCAGCCATATCCCCGGACAAGTCTACGCATGGTTGCAAGAGCATCTTGGACGTATCAGCGCACATACCTTGGGTTGGATCACTATTGTCTTGCTGCACTTTGCCAGTATTCCAACACTATTGGCTGTGCTGATGGCGCAGAGTGACAGACTTCCACCTGTGGATCTTATGGTGTTTGTTTGGGCAGGACTGCTTACACTATTCTTCAAGAGCTTGATTGAACGCAACTTCTTGTATGTGGCCACTATCTGTTTGGGTTTTGTTGCACAGACATTGATCATGGGATTGATTCTTTTCAAATAAATAATTGATGCTAATAAACGAACTGCTAGAACGAAAAATCGCTGAGCCTACACAGAGCCAATGCTCTGTGGGCAAAGCACGCCTAAGTAATGTTAGATACGCCCAGTGTGTGGCCCGAGGTATGTTGGCCCACGATAGTGAACACACCGATGGTAGAGGCAAGCAGGGAGTCAAAGGCAGCGGACATCCTCAGAAAGGCCGCAAGCTCAAGAGTGTCAAGTTTGGCGGAGATCAAAAGTATTATCCAGGTAGCAGGAACTAACATGTCCTACTCACAGCAGGTGATTGATCACTACGAAAATCCACGCAATGTTGGATCGTTTGATAAAAACGACAATGACGTTGGTACAGGTATGGTAGGGGCACCTGCCTGCGGCGATGTGATGAAGCTACAGATAAAAGTAAAAGATGGAATCATTACGGATGCAAAATTTAAAACCTACGGATGCGGCAGCGCCATTGCCAGTTCAAGCCTCGTCACTGAATGGATCAAGGGAAAAACGCTTGACCAAGCGGGAGCGATTACTAATTCAAGAATTGCTGAAGAACTGGCCCTCCCGCCGGTTAAAATACATTGCAGCATACTTGCAGAAGACGCTATAAAAGCCGCAGTGGATGACTATAGGATGAACCATGACAGAACTGGAACATAACGTAATTGACATCACTGATTCGGCTATATTAAAGATTGCCGATATCCTAGCAGAGGAAAATGATCCTTTGGTAAAACTTAGAGTGTTTGTCCAGGGTGGCGGGTGTAGCGGATTCAGTTATGGATTCACACTGGATCAAGAACAAGCCGAAGACGACTTTGTTATTCATAAACCTGGAGTAACACTTCTAGTTGATGCTATGAGTATGCAATATCTACAGGGATCTACTGTAGACTATAAAGAAACCCTAATGAGCAGCGAATTCGTTATAAAGAATCCCAATGCTACCAGTAAATGTGGATGCGGTAGCTCATTTAGTGTTTGACAACTGATGGAAAATCCTGTATAATAAGACATTATTACACACACAGGATCCTTTAATGCACCAAATTATCGAAGAACTTGAATCGGACAATAGCCGCCTTGCCAAAGAGGCCGTTGTTCTAAGAGAAGCTGAAGCCAACAACGACGAACTGTTTGAGGGACTTCGACTATGTTATGATCCCATGATCACATTCGGTGTTAAGAAAGTTCCCTTACATGGTGGTCCAGATGGACAAGGGTTGCCTTGGGTGGCTTTCAAAGAGCTGGCGCTGGGATTGAGCCGTAGAGACTTCACTGGCCATGCTGCACGTGATGCCATTGAGTTGGCCTTGAGTGCTAGTACACAGGCACAATGGAATGGTTGGTATCGCCGCATCTTGATCAAAGACATGCGAGCAGGCTTCAGCGAAACTACTGTAAACAAGATGGTAGCCAAAGCCAACAAGACAGAATACACAGTTCCCCTGTTTGAATGCATGTTGGCACACGACGGCGCCAAACACGAAAAGAAACTGACTGGCAAAAAACTCTTGGAACCCAAGTTAGACGGCGTCCGTGTTGTCACAGTAATCAATGCCACTAACAAGACTGCTACCATGTACAGTCGTAATGGCAAGATACTGGAAAACTTCCCGCACATTACCAGTGCTATCGAAGCCAACATTGATCGATTTGAACGCAGCCTAGTGCTAGATGGAGAAATGGTTAGCTCTAGCTTCCAAGCATTGATGAAGCAGGTACACCGCAAGAGCGATGTCAAAAGCGAAGATGCACGACTGATGCTGTTCGATATCATTCCTGTTAGCGAATTCCAGCGAGGAGAAAGTAGCATGGGGCAAGGACGTCGTAGCAAACTGCTACGCAGCATGAAACCTACTTTTGACTTGATTGGCAGCATTGATATCATTCCCCAAAAAGAAGTGGATCTGGACAGCTATGTTGGCGAGTTGGAATTCAAAGAATACAACAAAGAAGCTATCGAAGCAGGCTTTGAAGGCATCATGATTAAAACTGTAGATGCTCCTTACGAATGTAAGCGTAGTACCAGTTGGCTCAAGATGAAACCATTTATTGAAGTAAGTTTGGAGATCACAAATGTTGAAGAAGGTACTGGTAAAAATGAGGGACGACTGGGCGCCTTTGTGTGTTCAGGGGTTGACGACGGACGACAGATTACTGTCAATGTGGGTAGTGGTTTTAGCGACGATGATCGAATTGAGTATTGGGCTAATCGTGATACTCAGCCTGGTCAAGTTGTGGAGGTGAGAGCAGATGCTATCACACAAAATCAAGACGGCACGTACAGTCTGCGCTTCCCGCGTTTCCTGCGTTTCCGTGGCTTTGCAGTAGGTGAGAAGATTTAATAAGGAGAAAAGGTTTAAAGTGGCAAAACAGGACGATACGATTGAAATGGCGGGCGCGGTAGAAGAAGTTCTTCCGGGCGCAATGTTTCGAATCAGATTAGAAAACACCGCATTGGTATTGGGTCATATCAGCGGTAGGATGAGAAAGAACAAGATCCAAATACTATTGGGCGATCGTGTTCGATGCGAACTAAGTCCATACGATTTATCCAAGTGCCGGATTACCTATAGAGAACGCTAATGACCAGCTTTACTGTGTACGATGGCATGGACAGCACAGCCGGTACGCCGGATTTTCATCGTAAGCGTAATGAATATTGGCGCAGGATTCGCGCAGCATGCCGAGACCTTCCCGAGAGCATAGAGCCACACCGCTGGTTAGAACAACAGTGGGGAATAAAACCCATTATGGAACATGGTCTGATATCAGATGACTACTACATAGTCGATAACAAAAAATACCTAATGTTTCTATTAAAGTTTGGATAATAAAAAAGCCCCTTTCGGGGCTTTCTTATTCTAGGTATGCTCGCCAGCTTTCGTGGCCCACATCCCAAGACATCTGCTTTCTCTTGGCCACTAACTGGAAGTAAGTAGGTTTGAAAGGCTTGGCCTTTGGCACAATCTTCTTATTGTTACCCTTCCTTGCATTACAGTCAGCACAGGCACAGCAGGTGTTTTCAAAGGTAGTCTTACCGCCATGACTTGTTGGCATGATGTGATCCAATGTGGCAGTTTTACGACTGACATCGTCACCGCAGTATTGACATTCAAAACCGTCTCTCAAAAAGACATTTTGCTTGCTGAAACGAACAGCAGTTTTCTTCTTTTGGTACTCGTTTAAGATCATAACGGCAGGAACTCGGGTTTCCCAAGTTGCGCTATGTACGACCCAGTTGTCGTACCATTCTAAAGGTGTGGCCTTCTCAGATACGAGGTATCTGATAGCTTCTTCCCAAGGCACTGTGCTCAAAGGCAGCAATGACACTGGGCTTGCGTCGGCGTTAAGTATAAGGGTATGTGCCATGATAACAATATTTAGTATGGTAAACTAGTGCTATTATTATAACACCGTTACACCAAATGAGCAACCTAAATGCGTCCTAATTCAGCATCGCTGCTGGCTGATAAATCCCATAGAGTCCGTCGCTCAACTCCACGCTTTTGAGCAAAGCGTTTGGCATCACAATTGGAGCAGACGTGATAGTATCGATTGTCCTTGCGTCTAGGATCCATTCTGCTTTGAGCACGTTCAAATACGGCACCACAGCAGTCACAGGAAAAAATCAACAAGGACTGAGTTCTACTATAAGGGTGTGCATTTTTTAGCTTGCTGGTACGCATGTATTCTACACGGATCTTTTTGGTTTCTATGTACATGAAGTATTTACATTTGGTTTATAGAAATAGCAGCTAAATATCAGATACAACGCAAAGTTGAGGACCAATACATGCCCATTCAAAATATAAACACAGGTAGCAGCGCCAATGCTGGCAACGGGGACAGCATACGCCTTGCATTTGATAAAGTCAACAGGAACTTTTCATTTGTACAGACTAATCTCAACAGCCTATCGGCCGGAAACTTTACAAGTCTACGGGTTACCACTACATCTACTCTGAACAATCTAACAGTCACTGGCACGACCTATTTGAATAGTGTAGAATCTGCTAGTTTTTATAACAATACCTATTTTGAAAACATATCAGTCTCAGATCAATCTAACTTAAATCATGTAGCAGCAGCCGATTTGAATGTAACTGGCAATGCCAAGATCGACACACTGGATGTACTAACATCATTGTCAGTAGGCAGCTATCAAATCGCAGCGATTAATGACTACAATGATTTCAGCATCGTAAAGAACGATGCCACTGGATTGGCAGTAGTGTTGCTCAACACCAATGCAGATAGCAATTCTAAATTAGTGGTAAAGGACAACATCAGTGGTGGATTGGCAATACTACATCAAAATGTCACTAATCTAGCAGGCGATTTTGTTGCTGGTGAAAATTATATCTATGGTGAGACTCCGACTGATGTTATTCACATTGGTGCTTATTCAGATCTTAAATTCTCTGCAAGTGAAGCCAAATACTATGATCCCGCACTGCCAGAAACTCCCAGCATGGTCATACAGTCTATTGATGGCACCGTACATATCTACTCCAGTGCCACATTCCACAGCGATGTCTACGGTATCGTTGGTGCCGGAGCAAATGCCGGTACCTTAGATAGACTGAGCAGCCAGGATCTATCAAAAGTTGTAGTCCTAAACAATAATGGATCACTAGTACCTTCAGCAGATTTAACTTGCGACCTAGGATCCACATCCAGTCAATGGCGTAGTCTGTACATAGGCACCAGCACTATCTATTTGGGTGGCACAGCATTGAGTGTCGCTGGCGGTGTATTAACTGTCGATGGAAGCCCAGTAAGTGGTGCTGCTAGCACGAGTTGGGATTTAACATCACAAGGTAATGGTTGCCCAATCAATGTTACATTGACCACAACTACATTTGATGTACAAGTACCAAGAAATCATTTATTCTTTAGAGGAGATGGATCTTGGGATATTGGTAGTTATGTTAACGAGACTTATATAACCGGAGATACTTCTGGCGGTAATGGTATAGCATTGACCACTGACCGTGGCACAGTATTTTTTGGTAATAGTCCTGAAATCTGTGGTCCTACCGCCGCATCACATTTCCACATAATGAAACAAGATCCTACGCTGGTGGATCTATTCTTTGGTGATGACTTTAACAATCTTAAACTACCAACGACAGGTGGAGTTTCTCTACAGGCGTTTAATACGCAAACTACTATCAGCAGCACCTGGACATTTGATGGTGATGGTCTACTAACATTACCAAGTGGCAATACTCGTATTGGTAGTTTTGACGGTGGTGGCTCCGATAGTATTTTAGCAAGCACTGGTACTATTTTTGGTATTATTGCTCAAGGCGCTATGGGAACCGCTGGGTTACAATGGATAGAGGACATATCAAGTATAGGTTCGACAAGCACACGAACTGCGGGGATAGCAGTCAACCCTTTCGGCGGAACTACTGGTACCGTTCAAATAGTAACAGGAGTAACTACTGGTACTGGTGTTAGCAACACTTGGGAATTTGGCACAGATGGTAACTTAACATTACCCAAAGGTAGTACTATTAGTGAGACAATTGATACTACAGTCATTACACCACCTGGTGGATCCGCAGGTCAAGGTTTAGTAATTCGCCCAACTGGTGGTGTCAACCCGCGAACTATAACTGTCGATCATCCTAATGGATTTGTCCCCGGTGAAACTATAACAATAACTTTTTCTACCCCTAGTCCTAACAGCGGTTATACTTATTTGCAATGGCAGATATTGGGGCTTACCCCTGAACAATTAGGAACTCCACCCGACAGTGCGTATTATGCTCCTGGCCAGTCAACAACTGGAACACTAGTTGTATATGATACTGGAACCGTAAGCCTAACATGGACCATACCGGAAAATTCCGATATGACTTCGTTTACACTTACAATTCTCTACACTAACTTTGGGTCAGGTGGGACTGATGGAGTTACAGTTACTCTAGATGGACATACTGTTGAAGAACACGGACATCTACATCTAGTAGCAGGCAATCCTACCAACTATGATCTATACTTAGGTGATGATGATCAATATGTTAAGATTGAAAGAAACGCCGGCAATGTTGTCATTGGAACTAACACAAATACTAATCAGTGGACTTTTGGTACAGACGGTAACTTGAATATTCCAGGTGATATACAAGATGCCAATGGTTCTCTTATATTCGTAGCAACAACCAGTACAGCACCTGCTAGAGCAGATGGACTATTATGGTTTAACAGTGAAGATGGTCGTGCTTATATCAAATATGAAAACAACTGGGTTGATTTGAGTCCACCGTTAGTTCCACCAGTCAGCACATATTTGGATGGATTGATCGTGGATGGTACGACCATCAGCACCGTAGATTCCACAGCCACCATGTATATGGGTGGCGATCTACTACCTGAATACAATAACATGTACGATCTCGGTTCTGCTGAAAGACAGTGGAAGTCCTTGTATGTCAGCACCAGCACTATCTATATCGGTGGAACAACATTGAGTGTTAGTGCTAATGGTACACTATTAGTTGATGGTATGCCAATCGTTGCCGCTAATACCAGTGACAGGATCACTTCTGGAACCAGTAGTGTGATTGTATATGGTGATGGAACAGTGACATTACCAGGTGATCTCGTTGTTGGTGCCAGCGATGGACATATCTACATTGACGACGACCTGGGCGGTGCTTCAAGTATTCGTTGGGTAAACTTGAACCCATCAAGTGCAATGCTTAGAGTATGGTCAGATGGACGAAACGATCTAACCAATCAACGACTTGAACTAGGTTATGATATAGAAGGCGGCCTCTACATTACTACAACTCAAAATGTTGGTGGAATTGGCAACAATCTAGGAGATGATTTCAATTGGACATTTGGTACCGATGGCGAACTAACATTACCAACCGGTGGTCGTTTAGGTGCTATAGATCCTAAAGGTGGAACCATGCTGGATGGCGGCCTTGGTTCCAATGTAAGCGTAACTAGTTTTTACTCTACTGGAAATTATTCTTCCTGTGTTACTGCCAGTGCAGGCGGAACACTTTATATCAGAGCATACAATGACGGTGGACCCAATCCAAGCAGTACTTGGATATTTGATAAAGATGGTAGTCTAACATTACCCGAAGGTGGTGTTATTAAAAACAGCACCGGAACTAATATTTTAGATGGATTGGGTGGCGGTGCTGCTAATATTGGCAACTATACATTTGATAATGACAACTTAAACATGCCACTTGAGTCTAAATTAAATTCAGGTGGTGTTGGCGTTGCTAATAGTGCAGAGTTTGGTACATCAGTTACGGTATCAACATCAACTGTTGTTAATAGTGAAATCTATATGGGATCCGGCTACGGTGAATTCCGTAGCATATACAACAAGGTGGGCGCAATTGAATCTGGATTAACCTACGCTGGTGTAGAAGGATTTAATTATGCCCAGTATGGAGATGTTAACTTCAGCGGTATGGTTAGTCAAACTCCTCATATAGATAGTATGTATACTATTTCTGTCAGTACAACTACTGGACTGATCAGTATTGGATTTACACAGGATGGTGGAACATCAGTATCAAAAGATTGGATTACTGTATTAGGAACGCTTAACGCTTACTACACAGTTAATGGTATTTTTGCCGATACTACTCAAACTGTTATATCGGGCGGCGATGGTGTTTTGAGTAGCATTGTTAAATTAACAGATTCTGTGAACATTACTACTATTGATAGTATAACAACAGGTACTAGTACCTGGACATTTGGCACAGATGGTGTCTTAACATTAAGCACAGCCAGCACGATCCTGGGAAGCGGCACAGACCCCAATGTCTACATTGAAACTGCTACAACTGCCACAACCAGCACCTGGACATTTGGCACTGATGGCGTACTAACACTACCAGCGGCCACTCCTGTAATTCGAGGTGGTGGCACAGGTACCGATGTTACCGTTGTGGCCAGTACAGGTACTAATCCAGCAGTTTGGATGTTTGAGGCAGATGGTACACTAACATTCCCGGATACTTCGACCCAGACTACAGCATGGCTCGGTGGTGGTTCTAGTAGTTTGTCCAGTAATGACACCGCTTCAAATAATTTCAATACCGGTAATTTCACCAACCAATACAATTTAGATATTGATTATACAGCATTCACTGGAGATTATGGTGTTAACTTTGATATTACATATCAGAAACCATTAGATAGCACCAAAGGTGTTACAGTTGGAGCAATAGAAACTCCTTTAATAATGTCGACTGCTACTGTTATATTAAAGACTGATATCAGCAGTTCAACATCTACCTGGACTTTTGGCCGAGATGGTACAACAGCATTTCCAGATAATACACTTCAATCACCTCCTGGTGAATATTTCATCATACAGAGTGATACCAGCGTGGCATTACAGTGGGTAACAACTGGCACCATCGCATTACATCCAACTCAATCCAGTTTTGAAGTAGGTGCTTTTGGAGCTGTTATCACAGCCACTACCGGCACTGATGTTGGCTCTCAGGTTGGTTCCGCTTGGACTTTCTTACCCAACGGTAATATGAGATTCCCAGATAACACAGTACAGACCACAGCCTATATAGACATAGACCATACACCACCTGCCCTAGCAGGGTTACTATCAACAGCAACAACCATAGCAATTACAGCCGCTACCGAAGCCGGTGGCCCCAGTGCTAATATTGATGTAACCATAACCAATCATCAAGTAGATCACTATAATTCAACAGCCTACACTGGAAATATCCTTTCAACTGGCCTAGTGGTCATACCAGATACCACACAGTCTCCACCCATAGCCCATACTATACTACAGGTCGGTAGTCAATCTTTAACACAGAGTTACAACCTAGGTGCCAGCGGATCACCAGCCCATTCACATTATATAGCCTATGCCTATGTGGTAACTCCTTTTGGTACTATCTGGAGTGCTCCGACCAGCGGAACATTTGGCTCAGTCTGCTTGATAGCGGGTACTATGATTTTACTAAGTGATGGCACACGCAAGGCCATTGAAGATATCACCTATACTGACAAGTTACAAAGTTGGAATTTTGATCAAGGATGCTACGCTGAAACAACAGCATTATGGATCAAACAGGCTGAAACTGGATATCAGTATAACCTACTGACATTCAGTGATGGCACAACTCTACGCACATTTGATCAGCATCGTATCTTTAACAAGGAAGCCGGCGCATTTACCTATCCAATGACCGATGCCACTCCAATTGGAACTACAACAGTCAACGAACACGGTCAAGAAATTACATTGGTTAACAAGCAGGTGATTGTAGATACAATTGAGTACTATAATGTTATCACAGACTATCATATGAACCTGTTCTCTGATACAATATTAACATCATGTAGATTCAACAATATCTATCCTATAACAGATATGAAGTTTGTCAAAGACGGCAGAACCCCACGCACTCGTGATGAATTTGCCGATATTCCAGATAGATTCTTCTATGGTCTAAGATTAGCAGAACAGACAACAGACATTGAAACTGTTGAGTGGTATGTGACACGACTGCTGGCACTAGAAGAATCTTTTGAAGCAATGGAAGTATGAAAGTGCTGTTCTTAGATCACTACGGTGTTATGTGTCTTAGTCCAAGAGAAATCACAAGGACTGAACTCAGCATGCCTACACCAGATGAATTCACCGACACCGGCATAAAAGTCTTCAGCGACTTTGACCCAGATGCTGTGACCATATTGAATTCAATATTAGACACTACTGGGTGTGAGATCGTGGTATCCAGTGATTGGAAGTGTGGAGTTACTGTGGACTATATGGGCGAATTTTATCAGCAACAGGGTGTTGGGAAATCACCCATAGACTTTACTGCCTGGTTGCCAGACTATCCCACATATCACCAACAACGAGCCACTGAAATAAACACCTGGCTAGATCTACATCCTGAAATTACCCACTGGGCCGCCGTGGATGATTTATACATGGGCACTTGGTTAACCAACTTTGTCTGGGCTAAACGTGTGGATCTAGGTATCAAAGATCCGACAGTACAAGAACAAATACTAGGATCTTTATGTCAATAACTATCCGTTCAGCACAGACTATAGGCAACGGTGTTACCCTGAGAGGGCATAACCCACTTCCTCCCATTGTCACAGACGGCCTTATCGCTCATCTAGATGCAGGCATCACAGCCAGTTATCCAGGCTCGCAATCTGCCACATGGTTTGACCTAAGTGGTCAAGGTGCTGATGCTTCATTAAATGGGACCGTAGGATTTGTCAACAGCGGTACTTCCAGTTACTTTATATTTGATGGCGACTCGGCAAATTGTATGACATCAAGCCTATCACAGAACTATCAAGATTGTACACTGGTATTTCAACCTGATTTCAGTTACAATGTAGGTGATGCTAATCTAGCATACGGACTAGGTGTTGATGCGGACCGTACCATGCGATTCGGTAATGCCGACGGATCAAGTCCATGGAGTATACAAAATCCAGGCAACAATGGTGACTGGGCATATCTAACAGCAACTAATTATTACTTAAACGGTACTGTTATTCCGGGCGCAGGCAATTTGGTCACAGGTTGGAATATACTAGGTGCCTCCAGAACCAATCAATCATGGGGATCTACTCCTTATGTATGGGGAACAGGTTACAGCAGTAGAGGATTCAAAGGCAAACTTGCTGTTATCCTACTGTACAACAGAGCACTGACTGAAGCAGAACAACTACAAAACTATGCGGCTCTTAAATCGAGGTTTGGACTATGAGTCTAATATTAAATTCAGGAATGACACTGGGACCAGGCTTTACAGCCGATGCTGGATACACACCAGCCCCAGTTCCTACAATCGTTCAAACCGGCCTACGACTACACCTAGATGCTGGCAATACAAACAGTTATCCAGGCCCGCAATCGGCTGTATGGACTGATACAGTTAATTCAATTCCTTTTACTCTATATGGCATCCCTACTTATTCAAGCGATAATGGTGGATATTTGTTATTTGAGCCGCCATACGGTCAATTCGCTCAATCAAGTACAGGTCCGGGTCTTCTCAGTACTTGGACAGTGGAAGTATGGCATTATTATTCTGGTATCCGGACCGGCTCCAACCCCTGTCTCGTCAGTGAGAGATTTACTACCGGAGCAATTAATTATGTTTTAGGAACTGTTAGTAGTGGCGATCTTGCCGCGGGCTTCTTTTTCAGCGGATTCCATACAACGCCTGGTGTTGTACTGCCTACTGATCAATGGCTTCATATTGTGGGATCATATGATGGTACTGATATTAAATTGTATGTAAACGGTACGCTTGTACAAACATCAAATGATCCTGGACAAACTGTTGGAGCAAGCAACGGTGGTATCAATCTAATGATGCGATGGGATAATCCAGAGTTTTGGGGCGGCAGATTAAGTATTGTTCGTATCTACGATACAGCATTAGACCTTGCGGGTGTAACACAGAATTTTACTGCTGACCGAGCAAGATTTGGACTTTAAAGGGTAAATATAGATATGACAACACTAACAATGCCACAGAATCCTACAATAGGACAAGAATACGTAGCAGATAACACTGTAACCTACATTTGGATGGGCGATCGTTGGTCCGCTGGCAATGCCATCACAACAAAGAAGTCATCATTTGTTACAGACGGTTCTTATTCCAATTGGGAATATAACCCATCGATCGATAATGCGTTAGACGGCGGAGCATCAAACAGTGTGACTAATCCATAATTAGGAAAATAAAAATGACAACAAGAATTAAACTACGTAGAGATACAGCAGCAAATTGGACCGCTAATAATCCTATCTTGGCCTTGGGCGAAGCCGGTATCGAAACAGATCACAACAATATCAAATACGGTAATGGTATTACACCGTGGAATGATTTGGATTATCCTCCAGCAGTTAAAGCCCGCGAACAAGGTGGCTTTATCACAGAAATTGGACAACAACCAAGTGTGTATCCTTATGATGATCAATGGTTATCTTCTGTTGCTGTAGATGACGCTGACAACAGTTATTATATTGGTGGATATGATGAAGATGACGGTACATGGTGGGAACGCAATCTTGTGGTAAAACTAAATCCGTTAGGTGGAGTAGAATGGCAACGCCGTTTGACAATCACAGAAGGGGATGAGGGTTACGGAACCAGTATCAGCGTAGATCCAACCAATGGTCAATTGGTTACTGTAAACGAATTTTGGATAAGCACCGGTACCCATTCCATCTATGCTCCGACCATTATCCGTCTTGATCCGGCGACAGGTGATATAGTCGGTTATCCTACTATTATCAGAGACGCAGCAAATATTCATGATGCCACACCATACGGCAGCAGTGACTACGGTAATATCTACATCAATGCCATAACAACGGACAATGATGGTAATGCTATTCTTGCTGGTACAAAATATGGCGATCAAAAGACGATACCTGTTACTCCATTGTTGGGCAGCACAGGATCGGTATTGATCGTTTCCAGTTCTACTTTCACCGCACCGGAGTATCCAAGATACTCGGGTTATGATAGTGCTTGGTGGGTAAAAGGTACAGATCTTGTTAATAAAACCCAGATCAGTGTTAACCAATTTGTCAATATAGAAGGAACAAGTAATAGCACCAGTGGAACTGGAGCAACTTTTGATTTCTATTATAACAACAAGGTCGCACAGGTTAGGTCATATAACCAAGGCATGTATTACCAACCGGGTGATGTGATCACTATCCCAGCAGATCGAATCAATGGTTTGACCAGTGCCACTATCACAGTTCATAATGTTAATGGTAGTGGTGCGATTCTATATAGAGATTGGTACAACAATCAAACCAATTGGTCATATACATATGCTCCTGACAAATCCAAAGTCTATTTGTATGTTGATGATGGTGATGTGGCATTCCAAAGTACAGGCACTTGGACCATCGTCCATAACTACAATGCCAACGCATTTGTATGGAGCCCGGACGGTGGAACACCATGGAATTTATCCGTAGGTGATTCAAGGTACGATCAATTTGACACAGTGGCAGTGGACAGCAATAACAATATATTTGCTGGCGGCAAAGGCTGGACAGATACCAGTACCGACGGAAATGAAGGACAACCTGAATATTATGGTTCCGTCGTAAAAATCAGCCAAGCAGGCCAACAACTTTGGGCCAAGAGTTTGGAAATTGTCGACGGTGGTGAAGGATGGGAAGTCACTGGCATGACTGTGGACAGCAATGATGATGTTATCACTGTTCAAAGCGGTTTTGGTGATGGACTCGTAACTAAAATAGATAATGATGGTAATCCAGTATGGCGCAAGACTTTTCTTGATTCTAACTCTATGAGCATGTATGACGCCAGTGTAGTAACCGATACAGACGATAATATCTATGTTGTGGCAAGTATGAGCAGTGCTTACAGCCTACAAGATGATCTACAGATCTTAAAAATTGCTTCAGACGGTCATTTAGTATGGCAACGCAGTTTAGGCACCTGGGGCGATGAAAATGTATCATGGTATGATCCAAATAAAGCATTGAAATCATTGACTGTTAAGAATGGTATGCTTTACATTGCCGGCGCCACAAGAGGTGCCAATAATCATATAGGAGCAGCCATTGCTGTACCAACCAATGGCGATGGAGTAGGAATTTGGCAGAATGGCAACTGGCATTATCAAGAAACTGACTGGAGTGGCTGGGGTGCGTATACAGCAAATTCAACCATGACTAATTTGGTAATTACATCCACAGCAACTTCGCTAACAGTCACCACATCAACTGGTTTTACATCTACCAGCAGTGATTGGCCAGTCAATGTTACACCTATTCTACAGGGATTTGGTGGTGAAATAGTTGGAGTTAAATCATTGACATTTGAAGATGGTACTGTTCAAACTAGTGGTGCTCGAGGACTGGTCCGTTCTGCGGAACAGAAAGTACAATATGGCGATGATGTTTACTTGAGATTAGAACATGCTGGACAATTCATTGTGTTTAACAATAGTGACGACGGCTACAATCAATATTGTGATGTGTATATTCCACACAACGATGATGTGGCATTTCCAATTGGAACTGAAATAACATTTGTCAAAGATGAACGCACTGACTTGATATATTTCCATCCACAATATGGTAATGATGAAATCCATATCGTTCCAGCAGGTCTGGATCCAGATTCTGGATATTATAATGACTACCCATTTGACGGTGGCGAAGGTTGGGCAGTGGTTGGAAATCCAACTAACAATCGTCAGTCATATGGCAATGGACAGTGGAATACACCCGGCATCGCTAAATTGTTGAAAATAGATACCAATCGTTGGATGCTATCTACAACACCAGGTCAAGATATTATCCAGTACTAATATATTGACTTAAATATTGTCAGAGGAGACTATCTTTTGACAATATCAACACAGTGGGCCGACAGATCCCTTACTTGGGGTTCTTCCGGCCCGCCCTTAATTCCCAATCAAGAAGTTATAGACTGTTTTACCAGTCTAGTCCCAACTGACAGCAATATATTACTATTGGGTGCTACTCGTGAAATCTACAGGGCCTATGATAATATCACAGCAGTAGATCGAGAACAGGTAATGATAGATCGTGTTTGGTTAGGTGATACTGAAACCAAACATATCAAATTAGACAACTGGCTGACTGTGGATTTACCCAGCAATCATTTTGATGCTGTATTAGGTGATGGTAGCATCAATATGTTGACATATCCATACGAAGTAGAAGCCATAGTGGATCGTTGTATGGATTGGTTGAAACCCGGCGGTCAATTGGCATGCCGTATGTTCACCCGCCCTGACACTCCTATCACCAGAGAACGCCTGTTAGCAGAAGCAGCCAATCCCACAGTGGGTTGGACAGCGTTTCGCAGACTGGTTCCCATGGTATTGGCACATGAAGAAGGCGCATTGGTATATTGGGACAGAGCATACGAATTCTTCAATGACCTGTTTCCTGACAGAAGTCAGTTGCCCTTCACAGCCGAACAACTATCTCGTATGGATGCTTATAAAGGCACCACAACCAGCACATGGTTCCCCACACGACAAGAGATACTGGATCTAATACCAGGAGCACGATTCGTTGATGCTGGAACTTATGACATAGCAGATACATGCCCCGTATTAGTGTTAGAAAAATGAAAGAACAATTACAAAGTCTAATAGATAGATTAGAACGAAGCCAATGGTTTCCACGAGATCAATTAGATCAACTACAGGAATCAATGCTGGTAAGAGTAGTAGCGCATCAATATCAATACAGCCCTTACTTTAAGCAACGACTAGACTCACAGGGGTTGACCTGTCAGGATGTTAGTACGCTGTCAGGTTTGACTCGATTACTGCCCTTCACTAAACGAGATATACAGGCAGCAGGTGACAGTTTCAATGCTGACTCTGTTCCCCGTGCTCATCTACCATTAAGCAAATCACAGACCAGTGGCAGCACTGGCGAACCTGTCAATACATTTAAGACCAGCATGAATGCATTGTTCTGGCATGCTTTGGTCATGCGAGATCACAGTTGGTGGGGTCGTAAGTTTGATGGTAAATTAGCCTCTATTCGTGCTAATAATCTTGATGTAAAACACGGCGATGAGTGGGGAGGACCTGCTACAATATTATATGGTCGAACAGGCCCGGCACTGGGCATACCTATTAAAACACACATCCATAAACAAATAGAGTTGCTTAATGAATTCCAACCTAATATACTAATCATACACGCCGGTGTATTGGCCGCTATGACTACTGAATGGGAAAAGACTGGATTCACGCTCAATGAACTCGAACACATCAAAAACATAGGTGAAACACTGCATCCAGAATTAAGAGAACGTGTCAAGAAACTCACTGGGCTACATATAGAAGATGTATACAGCAGCAGTGAAGTAGGTGCTATCAGTATTGAATGTCCAGTCAGTGGGCTACAACATGTCATGAGTGAAAGCATGATAGTAGAAATATTAGATGACAACGGAAATGCTTGTGAACCTGGACAAGTGGGGCGGGTGGTTGTTACTGACTTATATAATTCCATCAGCCCACTCATACGCTATGATATAGGTGACTATGCTGAAGTGGGTGAAGCCTGCACCTGTGGTAGACACCTACCTACACTAAAACGCATTGTGGGTAGAGAGCGTGGGCTATTCCAACGGGCCGATGGTAGAAGGTTTTGGCCTACAGCTAGGATGCGTGAATTGGAAAAAGTTGTGCCTATACAGCAGTGGCAGATGATACAACATGATTACGATGACATCGAATACAGGATCGTCACTAGAGAATTGCCAACAGAACAACAAATAGCAGAACTAACTGATATCGCTACTAAACATTTTGCTATACCGGTTAGATTTGTGAGATTTGAAAATCAGTTACCTTTAACAAATGGAAAATATGAGGAAAGCATATGTTTAATCAAATAATAGCCATACTATTATTGGTGTGTAGTTTATCAGTAGAGGCACAACAGAAGCCTATAAGAATAGTTGTAGCATTTGGAGCAGGCGGCATCACTGATATTCTAACCCGTAAGTTTGAAGAGCCCTTGGAGAAAGAATTAGGTAGACAACTGATAATAGATGCTCGCCCAGGTGCCGGCGGTTATATCGCTTTCAAGCATATGGCCAATGTCAAGTCGGAAGAGATTGTTATAGCCATCACAGATTCCATGGCATTATCCAATGTGATGTTGTTGTATGATGATGTAGATATCAATGATTTCAAATATGTAGCACAACTTGGTGCTACACAGGGATTGGTGTTGGCAGTGAAGAAAGGCAGTCCCCTAAAGAACTTTGACTATTGGCGCAATTATCGAGGACCGCCCATAAATGTAGGTGTCAATGGAATGGGTGCCGCTCATCATTTCTATAGTTGGGCATTGAGCAATCAAGTACCATTTCCTAAAACTGACATCTACTATAAAGGTTCTGGTGAGATGATCGCTCAGGTCATAGGTGGGCATGTTGATGCCATATGGAGCAATCTTGCCAGTATAATACAGTTTGAAAATACAGGTAAAGTAGATATAGTAGCAGTAACTGCCACCAAACGAAACGAGTTATTGCCAAATACTCCTACATTCAAAGAACTTGGCGTAAGTTTGCCTTCTAAACCCATGTTTATAGTGATCGCAAATAATACCACAGATGTCGCTACACTGCGAGATGTTGAGCGTGCTGTGACAAAATTGCTGAATAATCCAGAATTTGTAAAATCATTGAGTCTTGAGTTATTGATAGAGCCAGGAACAGGTGCTGATGCTCGAGCAGATACTGAAAAATATCTGCGAGCACAGGCAAAATTCGTGGAATACGTCAAAGCACTAAAGAAGTAGGTGGGCTAAATACATGTAGAGGATTCAAATAATGGCCGCCAACGGAATATCAACACTAACAATACGCTTAACAGCGACTAGTCACACTGCCAGTTTTCTAGTGGCTCCTGGAACATTTACCTATGATGCATACGGTACAGGATTTGTCATTAGAAAGGACGGCGGCACCATAGATGCTTACATGGCACAAGTACTGGCTCTGCCAGATCCGCCTGCTAGACAGTATACTGGTCTGGTGTTTACCTATGGATCAGCTCGAATCAATTTTACATTAAATGCCAACGGAACTTTTAGCAATGTCACTGTGGCAGATGGTGGCGGCGGCTATCCTTTTGGCGAGGGTGTTGACCCAGTGATTACAATGCCAGGAAACCAGTTCGTGAACGGCACAACACCGGCCAATGACATACAGTGGGAATACACCGCGCCTGACGCAGTAATAACTGGATTTACCTATAGATCAGGAACACCCCCTACAGGTAGATTTTGGACTTTTGTGCCTGCTAACGGACAACCCAGTTTCACAAGACTAATGAATCCGCCTGACGGAACACAGTTTTCCACTGAAGAGGCTGATACCTATGCCGCTATTTGGAATATTACCACTAACAACAACTTATTTCTACAGGGCACTGGTGCCAATGAACTTAACACAGCACTAATCCCCATAGGTACAGAATTCGATATATACCTAACTGAATTAGGCGCTGTTGGCCTAGCAGACAAAGAGGCTAGACAAAACGCCAAACTTGATCTAGCACAGGCAAAACGCAGAGGTTTTACATTGGCCGCTGACGGGTCTGTTATTTCTGGACCAGATACTACAGCACCGTTCTATCGTGCTCGTAATGAATACAATATTAACTCATTGCCCACACAATATGTAGGCATTACGGCTGTAAAAAATACCGAGCCTGGAGAACTGCAACCAGGCAGACCATGGATTGCATTACCTAGACCTCAGTATCTCATGATATTAGAAAATGGGGATGTACAAACATTAGAAACAGAATTTGACGATTTCGTCACAGAATAAGGAATAACAATGGCAAATATTAGAATAACAGAATTACCCGCATTAGCAACTCTAGCTGACACTACTGTATTTTCTACAGTGAATGCTGGTACTAACTATAAACTAACCGGAACAGTATTAAAAACTTATGTACGCAATAGTTTTAGTTTAGCTACACCGGCAACTGCAAATCTTGGTGGAGCATTGAGCTATGTACCGAGCACTGGTGTGTTTACATTTACTCCTGCAGATAAAACTAACTTGGTAAACAATGGTAAGACATTACAACTAGATACAGATGGTGAATTATCATTACCCACAAACAGTTATACTGAAGCTGTCATTAAAGAACTTTCTGCTACAGCATTGGTATTATTTGCCCAGACTGCAGGCGGCAATGTTAAACTACTAGCTGGGGCAACTTCAGCAGGCTCTGCCAAACAATGGTTATTTAATGGAACAAATGGCACGCTATCATCTGCAATGTTCTTAGCCAGCGCAGGCGGAACTGGTACTACGGGGTATAGCTTTACAGGTGACGGCGGTCTTGACACTGGTATGTTTAGCACCGGCGACGGTTACTTGCAGTTCTATTCTAACAATGTTAAAGTTATAGAAGTTAATCCAACAGGATCTATAACATCATTTTTACAACCAGTAGTGGTTAAAGAAATTCGCGATACAGTTCACTCTGCTACGTTTGCTAGTACATTTACTCCAGACGCCGCTAACGGCGCAATACAAAATCTAACACTAACTGGAAGCATTACAATAAATGCATTTGCCAATCCAGTGGCTGGACAAACCGTAACATTGATTCTAAAACAGGGCGGCAGTGGCAGTTATACATTAACTAGCACTATGAAGTTTGCCGGCGGACTCAAAACTCTAAGCACCGCAGTTGGTTCCGTTGACCTATTAACTATCACCTATACTGGCAGTGTGTACTACGCTAGTTTGGTTACGGGATTTGCATAATGCTAAGAG
>Ga0209188_1001297_pt1 | contig 20595 bp, 13 predicted proteins | sample C_130625_EF_Meta_FD_187307 | JGI IMG/M metagenome (GOLD analysis project Ga0209188, IMG submission 187307) | Freshwater microbial communities from Lake Croche, Canada to study carbon cycling - C_130625_EF_MetaG (SPAdes) (version 2) | ecosystem: Environmental > Aquatic > Freshwater > Lake... | reverse complement strand
GATGATCGGCGAAGGCGGGGTGCTCGCCGAGGAACTCCAGATCATTCTCTCGCGGGAGCAGGAGCGGATCACGGCGATGTTCGCCAAGCTTCCGGTCGAGACGACCGCCGCGCTCCCGGAGGAGCGACTCCAGAAGGATTTCATCCATCACGTGTTGATGCTCGTCGACGCGATGGTTCTCGACGAACCAGAATCGCAAACTCCCCCGGCGATTTCGGCGGCGGTCGTTCACGGCACCGAGGCCTCGCGGGTTGGTGAAGGTGCGGCGATCGGCGCAGTCGAATCCTCGATTCCGGACCGTGCGGAGGCCTCCGGCGCGGCCGAATCACCGGCATCCAATGCGGCCCCGGACGGTAATGGGGCGTCAGACGCCGTCTCGGAATGATCGCCCGCTTCAGGCTTCGATGTCGTCTCGTACACGGTTCGCGTCCACGCCGTCTCCCTCTTCTGTCCCCCTGGTGAACACCATGGCCTTTTCCGCGAATGATTCCGGTCGAGCGTCGCTCGAAGCCAGCGTGCGAAGTCTCGCCACGCGAGTCGAGGTGTTGGCCGATGCGGCCCAACGCCGCCAATGGATCACCGGACTCGTCCTCGGTGGGTTGCTGCTGGGAATGGGGGGCTACCTTGCTTGGCTTTACCGCACCGTGACCGAGTTCGCGGACCCGGAAGTGATCGTCGAGCTGGCCTCGTCCCAGATTGAACCTCGGATTGACGAGCAGGTCGGGTCGGTCAGCGAGCAACTCCGGGCCCAGGCTCCGGCGCTGCTCGATCAGGCCGAAAAGGCCGTCCTCGATGCCCCTCCCCAAATGTCCCGTGAGGCGCAGCGCTACCTCGTCAGCCAGTTCGAGACGCACATCAAGACTCTCGAAGAGCAGACGTACGACCTCGTTTCCGGCATGCTCAAGGAATCGTTGGCGCGGGCGAAGGCAGAGGGCATCGATCTCGAGAATGACGATCAAGTCGACAAGCTCGTCAAGGAAGCAGCTCCGCTGGCGAGGGAGGAATTCCGTCGGGTGATCCGCAAGGTTCACGGTGAGTATGCCGAGGGGGCCGACAACATCGCGTCGTACATCGACAGGCTCACCAGCGGTGCCCCGTTGTCGGCTCTGGAGGAGCGGCAGCGCGACGTTCTCGTCACCGGTCTGTCGTTGATCGAGAAGTTGGAATCCGATCCGTCGAGGGCTCCGGTCCGCAATCTTCTCGAGGGCCGCATGCCGACGGAGCCTTGATCGCTTCGTTCGTCGCGACGATTTACGAAGGTCGGAAGTCGTGCCCGGTTCCTTGTCGCGCGGATGGTGCGGGCGCGCCTGAACAGCGGGTGCGGAAACCCGCTTGCTCGTGTGCCAGTTTCGCGAGACCACCCTCTCCGGGCGAGCCGCAGTCTCTTCATGGCCGGCCGACCGCGGCTGGATGGATTTTTCCGCGGCGAAAGGGTTGAATTGATCTCGATCGCCGAACGGAGCCGCTCGGGGAGAGCGTGCTGCCGAAGTGGCGATCGATCCGGAGAGACTTCGATGGCGACCCGAGCGCGGTCAACGTACCGGTGGATGTTGGGGGGCGTGTTCTTCTTCGCGGTGGTCGCGGCTTCGGCAGGGGGCGTACGGGCTCAGGGGCCCACGACCTGGCTCCAGTGGCGCGGCGCGGCTCGAGACGGCACCGTGGCCGGCCCCACCTGGCCCGACAAGCTCGAGCCCTCGCGGCTCGAGCAGCTTTGGCATGTCGATCTGGGCCCAGGTTATTCCGGGCCGCTCGTGACGGAGAAGGCCGTCTACGTCACCGAGACCCGCGACGCCAAGACAGAGCACGTCCGGGCGCTCGACCGGGCGACCGGCAAGGAGCTCTGGCAGGCCGGCTGGGAAGGGGCAATGACCGTGCCGTTCTTCGCCGCCAGCAACGGCTCCTGGATCCGGGCCACGCCGGCCATCGACGGCGGGCGGATCTATGTCGCCGGGATGCGCGATCTCCTTGTCTGCCTCGATGCGGAGACTGGCGCCGACGTGTGGCGGGTCGACTTCGTCAAGGATCTCAACAGCGAACTCCCCGCCTTCGGTTTCGTCTCGAGCCCGTTGATCATCGGCGACGCGGTGTACGTGCAGGCCGGCGGCGGCTTCTGCAAGCTCGACAAGGCGACGGGAAAGCTCCTGTGGCGCGTCCTCGACGACGGCGGTGGCATGAACGGCAGCGCCTTCTCTTCGCCGCTCCTGACGAAGATCGGCGGCGTGCAACAACTCCTCGTCCAGGGCCGCACCGACCTCGCCGCGATCGATCCCGACACCGGCAACGTCCTCTGGAAGCGCCCCGTCGAGGCCTTCCGCGGGATGAACATCGTCACGCCGACGGTCAGCGACGGGAAGGTGTTCACGACGAGCTACGGCGGCGGGTCGTTCCTCTTCGACGTTCCCGCGCCCGGGGCGCAGCCGGCGGAGCCTGTGTGGCGCAACAAGGTGCAGGGCTACATGTCGAGCCCGATCGTGCGCGACGGCCACGCCTACGTCCATCTCCGCAACCAGCGGTTTGCGAGCCTCGATCTCGCGACCGGCAAGGAGGATTGGATCACCGAGCCATTCGGCAAATATTGGAGCCTCGTCTCCCAGGGGGATCGGATCCTCGCCCTCGACGAAACCGGCGACTTGCGGCTGGTGCGGGCGACGCCCGAGAAGTTCGACCTGGTCGGGGAGGCGAAGGTCGCCACCCGCGAAAGCTGGGCGCATCTCGCCGTGACCGCCGCCGCCGACGGATCGATCGAAGTGTGGGTCCGCGACCTCTCCGGGATCACCGCGTGGCGGTGGAAGTGACATGACTGCTGGGAACGATGAAGACCGGCGCGTCGCCGACCTCGACCGGCACGTCGCCGATCTCGAGAAGATCCTTGACGTCACCCGTGCCCTCGGAGTGGCGGTCGATCTCGATCCGCTTCTGGCCCAGATCGCCGCCGCGGCGACCGACGTCCTCGACTGCGAGCGGGCGACGGTGTTCCTCTGCGATCATGCCAAGGGGGAGCTGTTCAGTCGCATCGCTACGGGCATGGAAGGAGCGCCGATCGAGGAGATCCGCTTCGGGATGGACAAGGGAATTGCCGGCGAAGTGGCGACGACGGGGAAGGGGGTCAACATCCCCGATCCCTACGCCGATCCGCGATTCAATCCCGACTTCGATCGCAAGAGCGGCTTCGTCACCAAGAGCCTCCTCACGCTCCCGCTCGGCGGCCACGACGGAAAGATCGTCGGCGTCCTCCAGGTGCTCAACAAGCGCGGCGGGCCGTTTGGTGAGCGCGACGAGCGACTCCTCTCGACGCTCGGTGCCCAGGCCGGTGTGGCGATCGAGCGACAGGGGCTCCTCGAGCAATATGCCGTCAAGCAGCGGATCGAGCGCGATCTCAACATCGCCCGCGAGATCCAGCAGGGGCTCCTCCCCAAAGCGCCCCCCGATCTCCCCGGCTTCGAGATCGCCGGCTGGAACCGCTCGGCCGACGAGACGGGCGGAGATTGTTTCGATTGGCTCCCCCTCCCCGGCGGGCATCTGGCGATCTCGATCGGCGACGCCACCGGCCACGGGATCGGCCCGGCGCTGGTGGCCGCCGAGGCCCGAGCGCTCCTTCGTGGCACGCTCATGCAGAGCCGGGATCTCGCCCGCGTCGTGCCGCAGATCAACGATCTCCTCGGCGAGGATCTCCGCGAGGGGACGTTTGTGACGGCGTTCATCGGGCTCCTCGATCCGGCCCAAAGCGCCGTCGAGTATGTCAGCGCCGGCCATGGCCCGCTGCTCGTCTACACCGCTGCCGACGACGCCTTTACCGAGATTCCCACCCACGGGCTCCCGCTGGGGCTGATGCCGGAGGTGGAGTTTGATCCACCGACGCATGTCCCCCTCGCGCCGGGCGACATGCTCCTCCTGTTCACCGACGGGTTTTTCGAGTGGTCGCGGCCCGACGGGGAGCAGTTCGGCACCGACCGGCTCACCGACGTCGTCCGCCGCCATCGGGATCTTCCCGTCGCCGAGCTCATCGCCCTGGTCTATGCGGCGGTGGTCGAGTTTTCGGAGGGGACGAAGCAGGCCGACGACTGCACGGCCGTGATCGTGAAACGCCATTCCACGACCCCCTCCTGATCGGCCCGTCGGGGCTCGGAAAGCAGGGTAGAGGAGCCACCATGCCGCAATCGCTCACCGCCGGCCAAGTTGCCGAGTATCACCGCGAGGGCTACGTGATCGCCCGCGGCTTCTACGACCGTGAGGAGATCGATCTCCTCGGCCGAGCCGCCCGTGAGGACCGGGAACTCGACCGGCACTCGTTCGGCCGCGCCGATGGCGAGGGGGGTGTGGTGCGGCTGTCGCTCTGGAACCATCCGGGGGATGGGATCTACGGAATGTTTGCGCGCTGTGAACGGATCGTCCGCTCGGCCGAGCATCTTCTCGGCGGCGAGGTGTACCACTACCACTCCAAGATGATCATGAAGGACGCCCGCGTCGGCGGCGCGTGGACGTGGCACCAGGATTATGGCTACTGGTACAACAACGGAGTCATTTGGCCGCTCCTCACGAGCGTCTCGATCGCCGTCGATCCCTCGACGCGGGCCAACGGCTGCCTTCAGGTGATCCCCCGTTCCCAGGACCTCGGGCGGATCGAGCACCAGCTTTCCGGCGAGCAGGCGGGCGCCGACATGGAGCGCGTGGATGCGGTTCTCGCCCGGTTGCCGGTCGTGCATTGCGAGATGGATCCCGGGGACGCCATCTTCTTCCACGCCAATCTTCTCCACCGCTCCGATGCAAACCGCTCCGACCAGCCGCGGTGGTCGATGATCTGCTGTTACAACGCCGCCCGAAACGATCCTTACAAGGACTCGCATCATCCCCACTACACACCCCTGGCGATGGTGCCCGACGGCGCCATTCGGGATGTCGGCATGAAGCGGTTCGGCGAATCGACCGGGAACGTCGGCTGGCTCGACGTCGCCCGCGACCGCTCGGCAACGCCGTCGGGGGAGGGGCCGGATCGATGAGCCACGCTGCGGCCATGACTCCAGCGCACCTGGCGGCGCTGCCCCTCGATCGCTCGATCGGGATCGGGTGCATCGGGGCGGGTTTCATCATGGCCGACTGCCACCTCGTGGCCTACCGGGCTGCGGGGCTCAATCCCGTGGCGATCTTCGCGCCCCGCCGCGCGGCGGCCGAGGAGGTGGCGGCCCGTCACGGCATCCCCACAGTCCACGCCGACTGGCGCGGCGTGGCTGAAGATCGGGCCGTGGAAGTGGTCGATATCGGCGTGCCACCCGATGTGCAGCCGGGGATCATCGAGGGGATCTGTGCGCTCGTCGAGCGGAAGGAAGCCCGAGTTCGCGGGATCCTCGCGCAAAAGCCGTTGGCGTGCGACTATTCCCAGGGCGTCGAAATCGTGCGTCGCTGTCGCAAGGCCGGGATCCGCCTCGTCGTCAATCAGAACATGCGCTACGACCATGCGGTGCGTGCTTGTGGCGATCTCCTCGCGCGGGGCGTCCTCGGGGAGCCGGTGCTCGCCACGATCGAGATGCGGGCGATCCCCCACTGGATGCCCTGGCAGGAGCGGCAGGGCTGGGTGACGCTGCGGATCATGTCGATCCATCACTTCGACACCTTCCGTGGCTGGTTCGGCTCGCCGCGGCGCGTGTTCACGAGCGTCCGCAGCGACCCGCGCACGGCCGAAAAGTTTGCCCACGACGACGGTATCTGTCTGTCGGTCCTCGAATACGACTCCGGGCTCCGCTGCTCGTCGCTCGAGGATGTCTGGGCGGGGCCGGCCCGCGAGGGGGCCGAATCCGATTGCTTCGTGCGCTTCCGGGTCGAGGGCACGCACGGGATGGCGCTGGGAACGGTCGGCTGGCCGCGCTACCCGGAGCGGGCCCCCTCGACGCTCGACTGGACGACGAGCCTTGCCGAGCACGGCGCGGGGGTATGGCACCGGCCACGCTGGGCGGAAGCCTGGTTTCCCGATGCCTTCATCGGGCCGATGGCCGAGCTCCTCCGCGATCTCGAGGGGACGAGCCCGGCGGTGGCGACCGGCGAAGAGAATCTCGGCACGCTTGCCCTCGTCGATGCGGCCTACCTTTCGGCGCGGGAACACCGGGCGGTGGAGATCGCGGAGATCATCGCCGCGGCGGGAGGGTGAGCGATGCGAGCCATGCTGCGGATGATCGTGGCCGGGGGGCTCCAGGCGCTTGTCGCCGTCATGCCGGCGCTTGTCGCCGCCATGCCGGCGCTCGTTGCTGCCGAGCCCCTTTCCCGTGCCAGGAGCCAGGCCCCCAGCTACTCCCGCGACGTCCTCCCGATCCTCGCCGCCAACTGCTTCGCCTGCCATGGCTTCGACCCCCGAGCCCGTCAGGCGGGCTTGCGCCTCGATGAGCCCGCCGGGGCCGGAGCCCTCCTCGACTCCGGGCTGGCGGCGGTCGTTCCCGGCGACGTCGCGGCCAGTGCGCTTGTTGCCAGGATCGAGAGTGCCGACGCCGGCGCGGTGATGCCGCCGCCGGAGACGGGAAAGCAGCTCTCGGATCGCGACAAGCGCATCCTCGCCGACTGGATCGCGGCCGGGGCCCCCTACGAGCCCCATTGGGCGTTTCGGGCTCCCGTCGACGCCCCGGTTGCGGAGGTCGCCGGCTCTGAGCATCCGATCGACCGCTTTCTCGTCGTGGCCATGGAAGGATCGGGACTCGAGCCGGCGCCGGCGGCTCCCCCCGAGACGCTCCTTCGCCGTGTCAGCCTCGATCTCATCGGCCTTCCGCCGACGGTGCCGGAGCTCGATCGCTTTCTTGTCGCTCATGGGACCGATCCCGAGAAGGCCTGGGAGGCGGAGGTCGATCGGCTCCTCGCGAGCCCGCACTACGGCGAGCGGCAGGCGCGGCTGTGGCTCGATCAGGCGCGCTATGCCGACAGCAACGGCTACTCGATCGACGCCCCGCGCGAGATCTGGCGGTGGCGCGACTGGGTCGTCGAAGCCTTCAATCGCGATCTCCCCTTCGACCGCTTCACGGTTGAGCAGCTCGCCGGCGACCTTCTCCCCGACGCCACCGAAGAGCAGCGGATCGCCACCGGCTTCCATCGCAACACCCAGATCAACGAAGAAGGGGGAATCGACAAGGAGCAGTTTCGCATCGACGCCGTCTTCGACCGGGTGGCAACGACCGGCACGGTGTGGCTCGGCCTCTCGATCGGCTGTGCCCAGTGCCACGATCACAAGTTCGATCCGGTCAGTCAGGTCGACTACTACCGGCTGTTGGCCTTCTTCAACAATCAGGCCGACGCCAAGCTCAAGGTCACCGACCCCCGCGTCGACCTGGCGCGGCTCACGGCCGACCGCGACGCCGCTCGCGCCGAGGTCTCTGCCTATGTCGAAGCCCGGGCCGAGGCGCTGACCGCGTGGGAAGCGGGGCTCAACGACGATGCCAAAAAGCTCCTCGATGCCGAGCGGTCGAAGGCCCTCGCGACGCCGGCCGTCGATCGCTCCCCCGATCAGCGGCGGATGCTTTTCCATGCCGGCCTGGGGGCCAACGATCAGGAGTTTCGTCGCCTCAACGAGCGCTATCTCGATCTCCAGGCGAAGGTGAGCGGTGGGCCGACGACGCTCGTCCTCGAAGAGCTCCCGAAGCCGCGGCAGACGACGCGCTTCATCCAGGGAGACTTCACTCGCCCCGCCGAGGAGATCGCCCCCGGCACGCCGGCGATCCTGCCGCCGCTCGCCGTGGCCGGCACCCCACCCAACCGGCTCGATCTCGCCCGCTGGCTCGTGGCGCCGGGCCATCCGCTCACGGCGCGGGTGCTCGTCAACCGGGCCTGGCAGCAGTTCTTCGGGCTGGGGCTTGTCGAAACCGACGCCGACTTCGGGCTCATGGGCACGCCGCCGAGTCATCCCCTCCTTCTCGACTGGCTGGCCCTCGAGGTGGAGCGGCAGGGGTGGAGCCTGAAGCGGCTCCATCGGCTGATCGTGACCTCGCGGGCCTATCGGCAAAGCTCGCGCGTCAGCCCACTCCAGGCCGAACGCGATCCGCACAATCGGCTCTTCGCCCGACAGGCCCGGCTGCGGCTCGATGCGGAGCTCGTTCGCGACTCGGCCCTGGTCGCCTCGGGTCTCTTCTCACCGGCCCTCGGTGGCCCGCCGGTCTATCCGCCGATTCCTGCCGGGGCGACGGCCGTCGGTCAGGTGAAGCGCGACTGGCCGACAAGCACCGGCCCCGATCGCCATCGCCGCGGGCTCTACACCTTCCTCTATCGGGCCTCGCCGCCGCCGAGCCTCGCCGTCTTCGACGCCCCCGACGGCTATCAGTCGTGCACCCGCCGCGGCCGCAGCAACACCCCGCTCCAGGCGCTCACGCTCTTGAACGACCTCGCCTTCGTTGAATGCGCCGAGGCGCTCGCCGCCGTGGTCCGCAACGAAGGAGTCGCGGTGGCTTTTCGGCGTTGCACCGGGAGGACGCCTGATGCGGAGGAGCTGGCGGTCGTTGCGGCGCTTGATTCGAATGACGCTGCCCGCGTGCTGCTCAATCTCGACGAGACGGTGACCCGTGAGTGATCGTCGTGCGGTCAACGGTGATCCGGTTTCGATCCGGTTGTGATCCGGTTTTGATATGGAACGCCCCATGACTCACCATCATCCCGCCCCCGGTAGCACGCTCTTCGACGAGACCCGGCGCCATCTGTTTGCCCGGTGCGGGGTCGGCGTCGGAGCGATGGCGCTCGGGGCGTTGCTTGCCGGCGAGGGGCGCGGCTCGGATGGAGGAGGCGACGGGCTCTCGGGCCTGCCTGGCCTTCCCGGCCTGCCGCACTTCATTCCCAAGGCGAAGCGGGTGATTCATCTGTTCATGGCGGGGGGCCCGTCGCAGCTCGATCTCTTCGACTACAAGCCGGAGCTTTCGCGCCGCGACGGCCAGCCGATCCCGGCGAGTTTCACCGACGGCAAGCGGTTTGCGTTCATGAACGAGAGCCACCGCACCGATCTCCTCGGGTCGAAGCGGACGTTTCTGCAGCGCGGGGAGTCGGGGATGTGGATCGGCGATCTCCTCCCGCACCTCGGGCGCATCGCTGATCGGCTCTGTTTTGTCCGTAGCTGTTCGACCGATCTGTTCAACCACGCGCCGGCGAAGCTGTTCATGAATACCGGCACAGGCCGGTTCGGTCATCCGTCGGTCGGCTCGTGGGTGACCTATGGCCTAGGGAGCGAGAGCACCGATCTTCCCGGCTTCGTCGTTCTCCAGAGCGGCCCGCGCGGGCCCCGTGGCGGGGCAGTGTTGTGGGGGAGCGGGATGCTGCCGAGTGCGTATCAGGGGGTGCCCCTGCGCAATCGCGGGGAGCCGATTCTCAATCTCTCGAGTCCGGAGGGGGTGAGCAGTGCCCGGCAGCGAGGCGTCGTCGACGCCGTTGGCCGGCTCAACCGGCAGCGGCTCGCGGTCACCGGCGACGGCGAGATCGCCACGCGGATCGCCGCCTACGAGATGGCTTTCCGGATGCAGTCGAGCGCCCCGGATCTTGTCGACCTGAGCCATGAGTCGGCCGATACCCTCGCCCTCTACGGCATCGCCGATCCTGGTGAATCGACCTATGCCCGCAACTGTCTCCTCGCCCGCCGGCTCGTCGAGCGGGGGGTGCGCTACGTGCAGCTCTGGCACACCAACTGGGATCACCACGGCGGCCCGAATGAGAATCTCGAGAAGCATCTCCCGGAGGTCTGTGGACAGGTCGATCGGGCGAGTGCCGGGCTCGTCCTCGATTTGGCCCGGCGTGGGCTCCTCGACGACACGATCGTCGTCTGGGGAGGAGAGTTCGGGCGGACGCCGATGGGGGAGAAGCGGGAGAGCACCGGCCGCAACCATCACATTGACGCGTTCACGATGTGGTTTGCTGGCGGCGGCTTCAAGCCGGGGTGTGTCCACGGCACGACCGACGACTTCGGATTCGCGGCCGTGGACGGGGGCGTGCATGTCCGCGACATCCACGCCACGCTCCTCCATCTCCTCGGGATCGACCACCAGCGCCTCGCCGTCCGCTTCCAGGGCCTCGACGAGCGGCTGACGGGAGTGAAGCCGGCCCGCGTGATCGGTGAGATCCTCGCGTAGGAGCAGCGGGACGCGTCCGCGACCCGCGGCGAAGCGAGCGGCTCGTCTCTGACTTTTGGTTCGAGAAAATCGGACTCTGCGGCTCTGTTGCCGCAAACCGGTGGTGAAGGAAACCGACCTCCATCGCTATCATGGCTCCAACAGGGCCTGCTTCAGGCCCCCGGAGCAGGTCAATCGTCATGGATGTCAAACCGCCCGCCGCTACACGCCCCACGCTCGAGGCTGCGCAAGCCTCGACCGCTTCGGCTGGAGCGGCCCCGGTCAAGCGCCCCGCCGCGGAGAAGGATTACCGGGCCTGGCCCTTCTGGGCGCCGCGATTCTGGCACGGCATGCCGCTGGGCGTCTGGCTGCCACTGGTCGCCGAGCACCACGCCCGGGCAGACCTGAGCCGGTGGGGGCTGATGGTCACGATCACCGCCGCGTCCGTCTTCAATTCGGTCATGGAGCCGATCTCGAACCTCCGCTTCGGCCGCCAACTCGCAAGCCCCCCAACCACGCCGCCGCCGCTGTTCATCATCGGCCACTGGCGGTCGGGGACGACGCTCCTCCACGAGCTGACGATGCTCGACGACCGCTTCTGCTGCCCCAACTATTATCAGTGCTACGCCCCGGGCCACTTTCTCCTCACCGAGCGTGCCCTCGCCCCGCTCGTGAAGCTGATCGTCCCCGCCAAACGGCCGATGGACGACATGGCCGCCGGGCTCGACCGTCCGCAGGAGGATGAGTTTGCCCTGATGAACTTGGGCGCGCCCTCCCCCTATCGCCGGATGGCGTTCCCCGTCACGAGCCCGCCGTATCCAGAGGCGCTCGACCTCACCAAGCTGTCGCCCGCGGAGCTAGCCCGCTGGCAGGGAACGCTGCGGCGCTTCCTCGGGCTCCTCGCCGTCGCCGATCCGCGCCGGCCGGTGCTCAAAAGCCCGCCGCACACGGCACGCGTCGGCGTGCTTGCGGAGATGTTTCCGGAGTCGCGCTTCCTCCACATCGTGCGCGAGCCGCACGCCGTCTTCAATTCGACGATCAAGCTGTGGCGGTCGCTCCACGACGGCCAGGGGATGCAGGTCGATCGTGGCGAGGGGCTCGAGGAATATGTCTTCTCGGCCTTCGAGGAGATGTATGCCGCCTTCGAACGCGATCGGGCCGCGCTCGATCCCAGCCGGCTCCATGAAGTTCGCTACGAGGATCTCGTCGCCGATCCGGTGGGAACCCTCCGCGCGGCCTACGACCGGCTCGACTTGGGCGACTTCGAGGCTGTCCGCCCCAAGCTCGAGGCGCATGCCCGGGGGATGAAGGAGTACCGGGCAGGGTCGTACCGGCACGATCCCCGCATCGCCGCCGAGATCGCTCGCCGCTGGGGGCCGTTTCTGAAGCGCTACGGCTACGCCGATCGCAGCGACGCCTGACGCCGCAGCGACGCGGAGATGTCAGTCGAGGAACCGGGCCCGGATGGCCGGCGTGGGAACGCGGCAGGCCTCCGTGCGGCCAAACCACCGGTAGCGATTGCGAGCCACGAGCTTGTAGACCGGATCGCGGAGGAACCGCGGCACGAGATAGCCCACCCGAGCCAGCGGCCAGAGGCCGCGGAGATACTTCGTCGTCGCCAGGGCCGCGTCAGAGCGGATCAGCGCCCGGCCCCCCTCGATGAAGACCATCGTATCAGGCTCATCGGGCATCGGCAGGCCGTGCTCGGCAAGGAGCCTCCGACCAGCCTCCGACTGGAGCGCGGCAAACTTCAGCCGGCCGGGTGGATCGCGGTCGATGAGGAAATTGACGACTCCGCTGCAGAAGTTGCAGTGCCCGTCGAAGAGGACGATTCCCGCGGGGGCCACACTGGCAGCCTGCCCTGGCAGGGCGGGGGAGCGGTCGGCTGGGGCGGAGGGGGGGGGCATGGCGTGAATTGCCGCCAAATGGGCTTGAGGGGGAGAGCAGCGGGACAATCACGCGGACCTCTCCAATAATAGGTCATCCTGCGGGCGCGGCCGGCCCAGCCGGGCTCCCCGTCCGGGGAGCTGAGCCGGCCCCCGGCACGCAGGCCCTTTGTCGGGTATTCTCAGGGTCGCCGGGGGGCTCCAGCAGGACCGGGACCACCGGGGAAGAATCGGAAAAACGTCGAGGAATCCGCGCATGTCGTCCGCTGCAACCAGTGTTTCCCGAGAGCCCTCCGCCGTGGCCGCCGAGGCCGAGATGGTGGCCGATGCCCACCGCAGGATGACCCGGGCCCTCGGCACCGTGATCGTCGGCCAGGAGCATGTCCTCGATCTCCTCCTCACCGCCCTGTTCTGCAAGGGGCACTGCATCCTCGAGGGGGTGCCGGGGCTGGCGAAGACGCTCATGATCTCGAGCCTCTCCAAGCTCCTCTCGATGTCGTTCAATCGGATCCAGTTCACCCCCGATCTCATGCCGTCCGACATCACCGGCACCGAGATCCTCCAGGAAAACAAGACCACGGGGCAGCGGGAGCTGCGGTTTGTCCAGGGGCCGGTGTTTGCCAACCTTGTCCTCGCTGACGAGATCAACCGCACGCCGCCGAAGACGCAGTCGGCGCTCCTTCAGGCGATGCAGGAGCACCATGTGACCGTGTCGGGGAAGTCGTTTGCCCTGCCGAATCCGTTTTTTGTCCTCGGCACGCAAAACCCGATCGAGAGCGAGGGGACCTACCCGCTCCCCGAGGCCCAGCTCGACCGCTTCATGTTCAAGATCAGCGTCGATTACCCGACGCTTGCCGACGAGATCCGCATCGCCACCTCGACGACCTCGCGGCAGAACGTGAAGCTCGAGCCGGTGATGACCGAGGCCGACATCCTCCGCATCCAGGATGTCGTCCGCGACGTTCTCGTCGCTGATCCGGTCGCGTCGTACGCCGTCCGCCTCGCCCGGGCGACGCGCCCCACCGATTCCTCGAGCTCGGCCGAGATCCGCCGCTGGCTCTCCTGGGGTGCAGGTCCCCGGGCCTGTCAGTCGCTGCTGCTGGGAGCCAAGGCGCGGGCGCTCCTCGATGGGCGGCCGAGCGTGTCGTTTGACGATGTTCGCACCGTCGCCAAGCCCGTGCTGCGGCACCGCCTCGTCGCCAGCTTCACCGCCGAGAGCGAAGGGGTCTCCACCGATCAGGTCATCGATCGGATCCTTGCGAGCCTCCCCGAGGCGGGCTGATCCCCGCCGCCTCGTCGCCCAGTCGCCTCGTCGTTAGTCCCCGCGACCGCCCCCGTCCGCACGAGCACCCAGATGCCCCCCCCCAACGCCGGCACCACGAAGGGACCGACAGCGCCAGCCGGATCGGCCGATCCGTCGCGGCTCCTCGATCCGCAGGGGATCGCGCTCGTGGAGCGGATGGAACTCGTCGCCCGCACGGCCGTCGAGGGCCTCCTCTCCGGCCTCCACCCCAGCCCGTTCTTCGGATCGAGCGTCGAATACGCCGACCACCGCCCCTACACCCCCTCCGACGAGATCCGCTCGATCGACTGGAAGCTCGTCGCCAAGACCGACAAGTATTACGTCAAGCTCTTCGAGGAGCAGACGAACACCCGGGTCACGATCCTCCTCGACACGAGCCGGTCGATGGAGTTTTCCGGCGGCGGCGGGATCACGAAGCTCGAGTACGGCCGGTTTCTCGCCGCGGCTCTCGGTCACCTCGCCCTCCGCCAAAACGACGCCGCGGGGCTGGCGACGTTTGACGGCGAGGTGCGGAGCTACATTCCGCCCCGGTCGATGGCCAACCACTTCCGCCACATCCTCACGGCGCTCGCCCAGGCGACGCCGGGGGAGGACACGCGGATCGGCCCCGTGCTCCAGGCCCTCGCCGGGCGGATCCCCAGGCGCGGGATCGTGATCCTGATCAGCGACCTCCTCGACGATCCCGCCGGCCTCGCCACCGGGCTTTCGCTCCTCAAGTCGCGCCGGCACGACCTCGTCGTGTTTCATGTCGTCGATCCGGCGGAGCGCGATTTCCCCTGGACAAAGATCACGCGCTTCAAGGACATCGAAGGGCAGGGGCGCGTCGTCACCAATCCGCGCACCGTCCGCGCCGCCTACCTCGAACGCTTCGAGAAGTTTCTCGGCGGCGTGCGATCGGCCTGCCTCGAGCGCTCGATCGGCTACGAACTGGCCCTCACCGACCAACCTTACGCCGAGATGCTCTCGGGCTACCTCGCCCGCCGCGCCCGCCAGACCGGCTGATCCGCCGACCGAGAAGCCACCTCCCCGTCCCCGTGGCGGGGCCGACCGACCATGCTCAACCCTCTCCTCCTCTGGTTCCTACCGCTGGCGCTCCTGCCGGTGATCCTCCATCTCCTCAACCTCAACCGGTTACGGGAGGTGGAGCTGCCGACGTTCCGCTTCCTCATGGAGGGGTATGTCCAGGAACGGAGCCGGATCAAGCTCATCGAATGGCTCCTCCTCCTGTTGCGCACCGCCGTCGTGCTCCTCGTCGTCGGGGCGCTGTCGCGGCCGGTCGTGCAGCGATTCTCGACGCTCTTCGGAAGCGGGGTGAAGGATGTCGTGTTTGTCGTCGATGCCGGGATGAGCACGGGGCTGGTGAGCGAGGGGAGCTCCGCCCTCCATCGGGCCCGCGAGGCGGTCCGGGCCGCCGTCGGCCGGCTCGGCGGTTCTGATTTCGTCACGGTCGTCCGGGCCGGGATGGAGCCGCGCGTTCTTCATCGCGCCGTGCTCGGCGACGGAAAGCGGCTGCTTGCCGAACTCGACAGCCTCGAGCCCGATCCCGGCGCCGCCGATCTGGCCGCCGCCGTCGGCGAGGCGCTGGCGTCGCCGGCCCGGGGCCCGCGGAGCCTGTGGATCGTCTCCGACGGCCAACGCCGAAGCTGGGATCGGCTCCGCGACAGCCCCGTCGCAAAACAAGTCCCCGACGACGTCCAACTCGTCCTCGTCGATATCGGCGCCGTGCAGTCGCCGGCGAACGTGGCGCTGCTCGGTGATCCGCCCCGGCCGCAGCGCCCCGTGGTCGGATTGCCGGTGGAACTGACGGCGCGGATCGAGGCCGCCGGCAACGGCTCGGCCGGGAATGACGCGGCGATCGAGGTCCCCTTGAGCGTGACGGTCGACGACGAACTCGTCACGCAGACATCGGTGACGATTCCGCCCGGGCAGGTGGTGAGCGTTCCCCTGTCGGTGGTGCCGACTCGGGCCGGGGTCATCAAGGCCCGGCTCGATCTCCCCGCCGACGCCTTCCCGTTCGATGATTCGCTGTTCTTCGTCCTCAATGTCGAGCGCCGCGTCGGCGTGGTCGTCGTCACCTCCCCTGGTGTCGAGGGGCTCGCCGATCCGGCGTTGTTCCTCGCCGCCGCGCTCGAGTCGCCACGCGAGAGCCTCACGGCCACGCTCGGCGAGGACAGCCCGCAGGTCGAAGGGGAGGAGCGGATCGCCCGCAGCCTTGACGTCCAGGTGGTGCGGGCCGATCTCCTCGACGAGCGGCGCATCCAGGAGGCCGACGTGATCGTCGTCGCCGACGCCCGGCTCGATGGTCACCGCAGCCAGTGGCTGCGGCGGCGGGTCGAGGAGGGGGCGGGGCTGGTCGTGTTTGCCGGGCCGAAGCAGGGGCCCGCCGAGGAGATCGCCGGGCTCGGCGGCTTCGGTGGCCGCGAGCCGGCGCTCCTTCGCTGGAAGGAGCCGGTCGGCGACATCGACGACGAGAGTGGCGGGCGCGGCTTCGGGCCGGTCGATGTCACTCATCCCCTCTTCGCCCCCTTCCGCACCGCCTCCGAGCGCCCCGGCGACGGCACCGCCGGCGGCCGGATCGAGGCCTTCGACACGCTCCGCTTCTTCCGCCATGTGCCCCTCTCGACGGCAGGGCCTGAGGCCGACAAGGCTCCCGCTGGCTTGCCGGTGACCGTGGCCGCGCCAGTCACGGTGGTCGCCCGGCTCGACGACGACACGCCGGTGATCGCCGAGACGCGGATCGGCCGCGGCCGGGTTCTCGTCAGCGGCCTGGCCGTCACCCCCGATTGGTCGAATCTCCCCGTTCATCCGGCGTTTGTCCCTCTCTTGCTCCGGGCGGTGCAGACGGTGCGCCCCGATCCGCCAGCCGTCGCCGCCGAGAGCGTCCATCCCTACGAGCCGGCGCCGATCCGTCTCGAAGAACGCTGGAAGCGCGCGGTCGTGCAGGCGATCGATCCTGCCGGGACGAAGACGGCGATCGAGACGGTGGCCGGCGACGGGCGGGTCACCGGCGCACTCGAGGAGACGCGCCGGATAGGGTATTACGAGTTCGATGTCCAGCCGCCGGTCGGCGTCACCGGCGAGCCGATCCGGCTCGGGATGGCGGTCAACCGGGAGGTCGAGGGGGCAACGATCGAACGGATCGACGCCGCGGAGCTGTCGGCGACCTTCGCTCCCCATCCGACGACGGTTCTCGCCGGCACTGCCGAAGACCCGACGCTCCACACGCAGTTCACGAGCCGGCGGGAGATCTGGCGGTGGCTGATCACGGCGGTGTTCTGCCTGTTCGGCCTCGAGTTTCTCCTCTCCACGCTCAAAGCCCCGGAGCCGCGCCGCGGCGGAGATGCGCCCCGCGGGCGGGGAGAGCGGATCAACGATTGGCTGGCGGGCGCCGTCGGCATGCAGGAAGCCGACGGGGCAGAGGGGGCCCCCTAGCAGGCTGTGGATAAAGTGCTGGCCCGACCGCACGAGGCGGTCGCGAGTGCGGAGCACTCGAGAAAACCGGAGGTTTTCCAAGTGGAAAAAGGTCATGGATGACTTTTTCCACGGGCAGCTAGAAGCGCGCCGCAGCGAGCGGCGGGTTGGAAGGGAAGCCCGGGAAGCGCGGGAAGCCCGGGAAGAGGATCAGAGCGACGGGAGGCAGATCGATGGCAAGCGCTGACGTGAACCGACTCGAAACCCGGGCGGCACGGCTCACGGAGCTCGTGTCGGGGGCGCGCTTGCGCCTCATCAGCGTGGCCCTCGCCGCCGGGCTGCTCCTCGCGCTCTGCCTGGCGCTTTCGTGGGTCGTCGGGGGCGTGCTCCTCGATCTCGTCGTGCCGCTGCCGGTGGCGCTGCGGGCTGTGGTGCTCGCTGGCTGGTGGGGGGCGGTGCTGGGGGCACTGGGCCTGTTTGTCATTCTCCCCGCCGTCCGCCGGCCGATCCTCGATGTCGTGGCGCTGCGGATCGAACGGGCCCTCGGCGGCATTCAAAACCGGCTCCTGACCGTCCTCGATCTCCACCGTGGCGGCGCGGCGACGCGTGGTTGGAAGGACGATCCGGCCCGACAGGGGATGGCCGAACGGCTCGTCGAGCAGACCGAAGCCAGGCTCCGCGGTTTCTCCCTCTCGAGCGTCGTCAAATGGCGGCCCCTCACCAGAGGCCTGGCGCTGGCGGCGGCGGCGGCGACGGTGCTCCTCGGAATGCAAATGGGCCTCGGCGAACGCTTCTCCACGACCCTCTCCCGGCTCCTCAATCCGACGGCCGACATTCCCCCTGCCACCTGGCTGCAGCTCACGACGCCGGGGGAGATCGAGGTTCTCGAAGGGGATCCGCTGGAGATCGCCACGACCGTGTCGCGGGGGAGCGTCGAGCAGGTCGACCTCGTGATCTCCTCAGCCGACGGCCAGGAGCGCCGCGAGCCGATGCGGTCGCTCGGCCAGGGAAACTTTTTCACGCTCCTCGACGGCCTCGACCATGACGCCACCTATCGGTTTGAAGGAGGGAACACCTGGACGCGCACCCACGCCATCCGGCTCCTCCGCCGCCCCGCGATCGGTGCCGTTGCTGGTCGTGTTCGCCTCCCCGACTACATGCGGATCGACGAGCCGTTGCGGGTGTTGCCCGACAGCCCGCGGATCGAGGCCCCGGTGGGGGCGACGGTCGAGTTCGAGGCGGACGTGACCGGGGAAACCTCCTCCGGGGTCGTTCGTCTCCTCGATCGCCATCTCGAGACGACGCTCGTCGAGCAGTTCGATGAGCTGCCGTGGTTTGAAGATGATCTGCCGCGCGATGCGGTGGCGACCTCCCCGTGGAAGTGGAGCACGGCCCATGCCGCCGGAGGGCTCCGGTCGTTCACGTTTGCTTCCGACGGCCGGCCGCTCGAGATGAAGACGCGCCTTCAGCCGTTGGTGATTCCCAAGGAAGGGCTCGAGGAGCGCTCGCTCCAGGTGCAGGTGCGCGGCGATTCGAGCGACCCGCCGCGGCGCCTCTCGATGCAGTTGATCCATGACGGCGGCGCGACCGAGGTGGTGTGGGGAGATGATTCGGTGGGACCGGCGGCCGATCTCCGCGTGCCACGGATTGTCGCCGGGCCGCTCCCCGAGCCGGGGGATTGGGCGCGGGCGAGCGCCCCGCTTGCGACCCTTCCGCTCCTCGTCGGCCGATCGATCAGCGGGGTGATTTTCACCATCGACCGGGGACGGATGTTCCTCGATCGCCCCGGTTTGGTCGTGCGCTCGATGCGGCCTGAGCAGCGGGCCATCGACACGCCAATCGGTGAGATCGCTGCGACGAAGATCGCTGCCGTGAAGATTGACGGAGCGGAAGGCGACGGAAGCACCTCTCGCTGGCTGGCGGCGGTGCCCGTGGTCGAGCCGCCGGCGGTGGAGGCGCTGAAGAAGGGGATGCCGGCCGGGCGACCGCAGCCGCAGTGGGCGACGCTCGAGTTTGCCAATCTCCAGGGGCATCGCAGCCGGCCGCAGCCGCCGGTGGAGATCGTCGCCACGGTCGATCGCCCGCCGTCGCTGGTCGTCGAGGAGCCGCAGTCGGAGCTCATTCAACTGACGGCGCTCGACGAGGTTGCCGTCGCGGCCCATCTCTTCGACGACTGGGGGATCGACCAGATTGCCTTCCGGGTCGGGAGCGACGAGGCGTCGCTCGGCCCCCCGCAGGTGCTCGACGAGCTGCCGCTCGTGGTCCGCCCTCCCGACACGCAGCTTGTCGTCGAGACGACCATCTCCCCCGATCGCCTCGGGCTCTCTTCCGGATCGAATGGGGTGTTCAAGCTCGCCGTCCGCGATACGAAGGGGCAGTGGACCGAATCGAGGCCGTTTAGGATCACCGTGCTTGTGTCGGACGACGCGCCCGCGCCGCCGCCAAAGCTGCCGTCGCTCGATGAGGCCCTCCGCGAGGCGACGCAGGCGCTCCGCCTGGCCGAGCGCGACGAGGACGTGCTCGACAAGAAGCGAGCCGAGACGCTCGCCGCGATCGGGCAGGAGCCGCTCGCGGCCCTCGATCGGGCCGAGACCGCCACCGAGACGGCCAAGGAGAAGGCCACCCAGGCCGCTGCCAAGGCCGCCGATGCCATCACCCCGCCTGCCGAGCAGGCGGCTGCCGCGGAAGCGAAGCAGGCTGCCGATCAAGCCGCCGTCGACCAGACCGCCCTGGCCCAGGCCCAGACCGACGCCGCGGCCGCGGCGCTCCCGGAGCCGACGAAGCAAGATCTCGAGACGCTCGATCAATACCTCGACCAGCGCCGCCAGGACATCGAACAGGTGGCCGAGAAGCTTGCCGCGGCCGCAGAGCAGGCCAAGGGAGTGACCGACGTGACGCCTTCTCAAGCCGCGCAGTTGGCCGCGGCTGCCGAGATGGCGAAGGCCCTCGGTGAGCAGCTCCAGACGAGCCCACAGTTCCAGGCCGACGCCGCGAAGGTCGATCGCCTCGCCGATGCCCCCAAGCCCTCGGAGATTGCCGACCGTCTCGAGCAGATCGCGGCCCAAGCCCGCGACGTGGCCCGGGCGATGGAGGCGACGGAGAAGTCGCAGCGGCTCGAATCGCTGGCCGCGAACCTCGCCGAGCGGGCCGAGTCGCTCGACCTTCTCGCCAAGCAGGCTCAAGCGCGCCGCGATCCGGCCCGCGAGGCCGACGCGGCTGCCCAAGCGGCCCTCGACCGGCAGGCGCGGAACGAAGTTCGGCAGGTCAATCAGATCGTCGGCCCCGACAAGCAGCCGCCGACTCCCCCGCCCGCGGCAGACCCGCTCGAGTCGCTCCTCGACAGCGGCCGTGAGGCGGCGCGCGAGGCGGCCGACACCGCGGCGCGGATCGCCGAGCAACTCGCCGGCAAGGCGCCGATTGTGCCGCCGGAAGGCGCCCAGCCTGGCCAGCAAGCCGGCCAGCAGCCGGGGCAGGGGCAACAGCCTGGCCAGCAGCCGGGGGAGCAACCCGGGCAGGGGGACCAGGCCGGTCAGGGGCAACAGCCCGGTCAGGGACAGCAGTCGGGCCAGGGGGAAGGGAAGGGGCAGCCAGGAAAGGCGTCGCCGCCGACCGCCGAGCAACTCCAGAAGTTCCTCGACAGCCGCGAGGTCCGCGAGACGCTCCAGATGGCCGAGCGCGCCGAGCGACTCAAGACCCAGGCGAGCCGCAGGGCGGCCGAGCAGATGGCGCGCTCGAAGCAGGGAGGCGCCCAGCAACAAGCCGCCTCCGACAAGCAGGGGGAAGGGGAGGGGCAGCCGGGGGCGACGCCCACCGGCGAGCCGACGCAAACGCTCACCGACGGCGGCGCCCAGTTCGGCAAGGCGGAGATCAAGGGGGCCGACCTCCGCGGCCTCGATGCCGCCCGGCGGGCCGCGATCCAGAAGCTCCCGCCGCGGGTCCGTGA
>Ga0209188_1001295_pt1 | contig 20629 bp, 18 predicted proteins | sample C_130625_EF_Meta_FD_187307 | JGI IMG/M metagenome (GOLD analysis project Ga0209188, IMG submission 187307) | Freshwater microbial communities from Lake Croche, Canada to study carbon cycling - C_130625_EF_MetaG (SPAdes) (version 2) | ecosystem: Environmental > Aquatic > Freshwater > Lake... | reverse complement strand
GTCCGATTTCAGTGGCGCTGTGGCAGGTCATTATTGGGCTATCGGTGGCCGTTGTGGCTGCAATTTCGTTCGTCAAGCTTCGCTATGTCAAGTTCCTCAATTTGATTCTAGGCTTCGCCGCTTTTGCATTCGTGGTGGCCTCTCTCGCGATCCGTTTAGCCTCCTCTCCACTCGAACTCAGCTTCAAGGCCATCGAATCCTGGCCCATGACTCTAGGATCATCAGCGCTGGTATTCGCGGCGTTCGGAACCCTGTGGTCGAGTAGCGGAGCCGACTTCGCCTCTGGTCTCAAGAAAGAGATTCGCGGCAGCAATGTTGTCGGATGGTCCTTTTTGAGTCTTTTTGTTGTGCCGGTTGCTATCGGGGTCGCTACTCTATTGGTGATGCAGGGCACTCCGGTAAGTTTTGAATTGCTTAGCTTCGCAAGCATCCTTCCCGAACAACTGCGACCTTATGGATTCGGCGTCCTCGGCGCCTTAATTTTGCTTCTTGCCGCGCTCGAGCTTAGGTCAACCAGGCTCGCTCTTATGGCGGTGAACGGTTGGTTCGGTTCGAACATTGCCAGAGCATTCTTAGCGCTGGCGTTTGTAGCCCTGAGCCTCGCTGGGTGGCATTTTTACAGCACGCAGGGCATTCTTTACAACCTCAAAGACTACGCACTCATCTGCTCGATTCCAGTCGCTGCCTGGCTTGGCATTTTCACAACCGACACTCTATTCAGGCGAATAGCATTTCACGAGGTATCTCTGACCAGAAGCTACGGTTTCTATGGAAACTTCAACTGGGTGAACCTTGTCGGCTGGGCAGTAGCTAGCGGGCTTGGATTCGGTTTCATAACGAGTTCTCTTCAAGAGTTCCAGTGGACCGGCTTCCTTTCAAAGTTGTCTGTCAATCCACCTTTCTGGTCTGACGCCAACTTGGGGCTCGCGCTTGCGTTCGCAATCGGCGTTCTGATGCCGTTGGTACTCGGAATCCCGCGCATCAGGCGACAAGAAGCCGAAGTGCTGGCAATCGAATCTCGTCGCTACGAGCTTCGAGACGTAATCATGGCCGGCGACTCGAGCCCTCAGTCTGATTCAGCCTCGAATGAATAGTCTTAGAGCTCTAACAGAGGCCTTTGAGAACCTCTGGCCGCTAGGCGGGGCCGAGCCTTGGGATGAACCAGGGTTAGTTTCGGGAAACCCAACTGCCGAAATCGGCAGCGTGTTGCTTTCTGTCGACGTTACCTATGATTTAGTCACTGAAGCTTCGGGCAAGTATGACTTGGTTCTCGCTCACCACCCTTTCATAATGCGGGGCGTTTCGAGCATTTCTGAAGGTTCTGCAAAAGGGCGCACCTTAGCGGCCGCAGTTCGCGCGAATCTGGCAATCTATTCGGCTCACACCAACGCAGATATCGTTGAAGCGGGCGTCTCAGCCGCACTCGCTGAGGCATTGGCCGTTAGAGACGCGGTTCCCCTGGTCGCTAACTCGGCGACGCAGGGACACGGTCGCATCGGCGAATTGGAAGCAGCTATTTCTCTGGGCGATTTCGCACGTAGGGTGGCCCAGTCCCTGCCTGCCACGGCATCGGGTGTTCGGGTCGCCGGTGATTACACGCAGTCAGTTAAGAGAATTGCCGTCTGTGGCGGTGCAGGTGACAGCTTCATCGAAGCTGCTGTGTCAGGCGAGGCCGATGTTTATCTAACAAGCGATTTGAGACATCACGTGGTTCAAGACGCTCGAGAGACCGCAATGCTCAACGGTGGCAAGCCTGCGATCATCGATGTCTCACACTGGGCGTCGGAGTGGATCTGGCTCGAACGTGCCGCGAGTGAGCTAAGAAAGATTTTTCCTAAAATAACATTTGACGTCAGCGATCTGCGCACGGACCCATTTGATTTCGTAGTGACGCAGTAGTTCGGGAGCCCCATGAAAGCAACACAAAACCAACAGCAGGATCTTCTTCACCTGCACACTCTTGAAACTGAAATCGAGCGCAAGCGTGCAGCAATTCAGGCGATTTCTCAAAGTGCCGAACTAGTAGCCCTGCGCAGTGCGCAGATGCTTCAGGCTACAGCATTGATTACCGCCCATAATGCCGTTGAGGCCACCGAGCTTGAGCTAAAACGTGCTGATACCGACCTTCAGCTTGTTCTGGACCGTATTTCGCGAGACCAGGTTCGACTGCAAAACACGGCTTCTCCTAAAGACGCGCAGGGAATTCAAAGCGAACTTGAATCACTGTCGAAGCGACAATCTGATCTCGAAGATGCAACTCTTTTCGTAATGGAGCGTTTGGAAGCACTCAAAGCCGAATACGAAGCACTTAACACCGAAAAGGCTTCCACCGACGCGGCACTTGTAGCGCTTGAGTCAAGCGGTGAGGCTGAAATTTTGAAGCTAACATCTGGTGGAGAACTGCTCGTTCAAGAGCACCGCGCCCTAAAATCTCGCATCGAGCCGCAGCTGCTTGAACTCTATGAAAAGCTAGCTTCGCGTGGGGTTCCCATCGGTCGTCTGGAAGGACGCGAATGTGGGGCGTGCCGCATGGCTATGGGGGCGAACGCCTTCGAGACGCTCTCAAAACTTTCAATCGATGAGTTTGCTAGGTGCCCTGACTGCCAAGCGTTATTGGTTAGGTAGGGCGATCTTGGCGAGGTTCATACTTGAGGCGGATGGCGGCTCAAGGGGAAATCCTGGTCCCGCGGGCTCAGGCGCGGTTGTGATTGATGCGGCTTCGGGTGAGGTGCTAGCCGAGGTTGCGCGTTACATCGGTGTGGCAACAAATAACGTGGCCGAGTATCGCGCCCTGATCGCTGGGCTCGAAGTCTGCAGACAGTTGGACCCTGACGCCAAAGTCGATGTGCGGATGGACAGCAAGCTTGTAATCGAGCAAATGTCTGGACGCTGGAAAATCAAACACGTTGGCATGAAAGATCTCGCTGCTGAAGCACGCGAGCTGGCCATTGGTCGTGTTCACGCTTTTAAGTGGATTCCAAGAGAACAGAACACTTTGGCTGACGCAGTTGCAAATAGAGCCATGGATGAAATGTCTGACAGCACCAATATTTTCGCCGGGACCCAAACAACATCGTCGGGCAACGAGCAAACGTCAGCTCCAATGGCGGCAGTGGCAGAGTTCAACCTGGAGTTGCCCTCTTCGGTTAGAGCTCCAGGTGGAGTGACTAAAAAACTGACAACTTTGGTGCTGGTTCGTCACGGACGAACGGCTCTAACAGAGACCAAAAAGATTTCGGGCAGTGGTGGCGCTAACCCGTCGCTGTCATTGGCTGGACGCGACGATGCCGCCAAGGTGGCACGAGCCATCGCGCAGATAGGTGTGTCTGGGCAATGGGCGCATCTGAAACGCCCTACCGCAATCGTGACTTCTCCGATACTGCGAGCAATCGAGACCGCAGACGCTATAGGCAGACCGCTTGGAATCACACCTGAGGTGATAGACGGTCTGGCAGAGATTTCATTCGGCGTTTGGGATGGATTGACCAACGAAGAGGCGCGCGAGTGGTACCCCGAAGTGTTTGAACAATGGAGGGGTTCATGGCAGGTAAGCCCACCGGGAGGTGAGTCCCTCAGCGACTTCGACCAGCGGGTTATGCAGGCGAAGGATTTCATCCTTGAAAAGCACGAAGGCGAAACGGTGGTTGTCGTCAGTCACGTGATGCCCACCAGAGGTTTCATTCGCAGCGCTTTTGATGCTGGCATTTCGGCTTACTGGAGGCCGCAGATAGCTCCCTGCTCGATGTCGGTGCTTCGCCTATGGGGTTCAGAATCGGCTGAAATCCTGGCTGTTAATGCAACCTCACACCTCGCCGAGTAGGCTTTAACTCGGATGGGCCGGCTAGACGATCGCGGCAGTGAAAACTGACGAGGAACGTCCGGGCTCCTTAGAGCAAAACGGTGGGTAACGCCCACCCGGTGTAAACCGCGAGATAGTGCAACAGAAAGCAGACCGCCGCAGCAATGCGGTAAGGGTGAAACGGTGGTGTAAGAGACCACCAGCGTGCCAGGTGACTGGCGCGGCTATGTAAACCTCGTTTGGAGCAAGGTCAGACAGAAGGCTTAGGCTGCTCGCTTAGCCTTCGGGTAGGCCGCTAGAGGGTGTCGGTAACGGCATTCGTAGATAGATGATCGTCGCCCGTGAGGGAACAAAACCCGGCGTATCGGCCGACCCATCCACTAATCTTCGCTGTTGTTATAGGCCAGCGCAGCAGCCCCAAGAATGCCAGCACTGTTGCGCTTTAGAGCGGGCACGATTTTCGCATTCAGCTTTAGAAGTGGCAGAAATTGTTCGTGTTGTTTGGATACTCCGCCTCCGACAATGATGAGATCTGGCGAGAATAACGCCTCTAGGCGTGAGTAGTACTTTTGAAGGCGAACTGCCCAGTCGGAGAAACTCAGTTTCTCTCGTTCTTTCGCCGCGAATGAGGCTTTTGTCTCGTAGTCGACGCCGTCGATCTCGAGGTGCCCGAGCTCAGCATTCGGAAGCAGTTGTCCGTTGATAAAAAGCGCCGTTCCGATGCCTGTTCCCAATGTCGTCATCAGCACCAAACCTCGCTGATCTTTCGCGGCACCGAATTGCATTTCGGCCACTCCCGCGGCGTCGGCATCGTTCACAACGTGTACGTGACGGCCAAGCGTCCGCTCGAAAAGCCCGTCGGCGTCTAAACCAATCCATTCGCTAGAAATGTTTGCAGCCGACATTGTTCGACCGTGCTGCACAACAGCTGGAAAACAGATGCCTACCGGCAAGGAACGACTGCCACCATCCAGTTGGCCAACCAGTTCGGCAACAACGCGTGCAATGTCATCGGGGCGCCCGCCAGCTGGGGTCTCTGTTCTAACGCGATCTGAAAGCAAAGTGCCTTTTTTTACGTCTACTAAAGCGCCTTTAATTCCGGTTCCACCGATGTCGATTCCGATTGCGCGTTTAGCCATGTTTTTACCTTAGTTAATGAGTGCCACCGCATCGCGCAGACACGAGCAGATGCCTCTAAACGGTGAGAATTTCTGCGCCATCCTGGGTGACTACCAGGGTGTGTTCGAACTGTGCGGTGAAGCTTTTATCTCTCGTCACGACGGTCCAGCCATCGGCCCACATGTCCCATTCGTGAGTCCCGAGTGTCAGCATTGGCTCGATTGTGAAGACCATTCCGACCTCCATCTCGGTGGCGTACTGCGGAGCTGAGTCGTAGTGGGGGATTATCAACCCAGAATGAAAAGCCTCCCCGATGCCATGCCCGGTGAAATCACGAACCACACCGTAACCGAAACGCTTTGCGTAGCTCTCGATAGTTCTTCCGATGATGTTGATTTGTCGCCCGGGAGCCACCGCCGCGATAGCTCGGTTCAGAGCCTCGCGAGTGCGATCGACTAAGTCCTTCACGTCTTGGCGCACATTCCCTACCAAAAATGTTTGGTTACTGTCTCCGTGATAGCCATTTTTGAAAGCTGTGATGTCGATGTTGATGATGTCGCCATCCTGCAAAACCGTGTTGTCTGGAATTCCGTGACAGATGACCTCGTTGAGTGAGGTGCAAATTGATTTGGGAAAGCCCCGGTACAGAAGCGCAGAAGGATAAGCTCCCTGTGAGACTAAGTATTCATGGCCGATGCGATCGAGTTCATCCGTGGTAATTCCTGGTTTGCAGGCATCGCCAACGAGCTGGATGGCGGCAGCCGCAATGTGGCCCGCCTCTCGAATTAGTTCGATTTGCTCCGGTGACTTGACGTGGCTGCCGGTGAATGGTTTAGGCCCTGGTCTTCCCACGTATTCGGGTTTTGCAATCGAAGAGCCTACGGGTCTTAGTTTCGAAACGCTCCCGGGCACAAGGAATCCAGTTTCAACATTTCGAGGCATGGTTCCATTGTAAAAGATAGGTTTGCTGTAGCGAGAGAAAGTGCCAATGCTGATGAGCGAAAACGAGTTCTGGTTCAACATGAAAACCGGTGAGGTTGAAAGCGGAAAACAGTCGCTCGCTCTCTATCGAATTGGCCCCTTTGAAACTTTTGAGTTGGCCGAGAACGCGCTAGAGATTATTGCTGCGAGATCTGCAGAATGGCTAGAAGACGACGAGCAGCGAGACGAATTCGTTCAGTCAGAAAAAGATTCTTCGGCCGACGGAAAGTTCCCCGACTGAATATCTTGGCGGTATCGGCTGGCAGCATCTGAAAGGTCACCTCTCAGCGTCGCATAGCTGCGAACGAATTTGCGAGGCTTTTGGCTAGTCAAGCCTGCGAAGTCGGTCCAAACCAAAATTTGGCCGTCGGTTCCGTTGCCGGCTCCGATCCCAATGGTTGGAATTCGCAACGCATCCGTAACTTCAGTTGCCAGGGGAGAGGGCACAAGCTCTAAGACCAGTGCAAATGCGCCGGCGTCTTGCACGGCGACTGCATCCTCGATAAGTTGCTTCGCTTTATCGCCACGACCCTGAACCTTGAAGCCGCCTAGTTGGTTCACGCTTTGTGGAGTAAACCCTAGGTGAGCCATAACCGGGACTCCTGCAGCTGTAAGAGCCTCAATCGCACCGATGACTCTCGCGCCACCTTCGAGCTTGACCGCGTGAGCCCCAGATTCCTTGAGTATGCGGATTCCGTTTTCGAGGGCTTGCTCAGTTGAAACCTCATAGCTGCCAAAAGGCATGTCAACGACGACCAGCGAATGTTTGGCTGCGGAAGCAACAGCGCGAGCGAAAGGAATCATTTCACTAACCGTGATTGGCAAAGTGCTGGTGTACCCAAGAGCGTTATCGGCCGCCGAGTCGCCTACCAATAAAACCTCGATGCCTGCCTCGTCGAAAATCCCGGCGGTTAAGTGGTCATAGCTGGTTAGGCAAGCGAACTTCTCACCAGCGGCCTTCAGATCACTCAGCGTTGAGGTTCGGATTTTCTTTAGAGGTTTTTCAGTCACTAGCTACGCTTCCAAGCGTCGGCCTCGATTTCAACCAGCATCGCTGGGTTCACAAATTTGATTCCTGCTAGTAAGACTAGTGCCGGGCGAATCTCGCCAAATACTTTGCCGTGAGCCTCGCCAACGGCGTCTAGGTCGGACTCACTAGACACGTACACACGGGTCCTGACCACGTCTTCAATCGAATAATCGACCTGCGCCAAAGCCGACGCGATGACTTCTAGAGCAACAAGTGTTTGGTTAAACGCATCGCCTTCGTGCTGCAACACGCCATTGACGGTGGCTGTCGAGCCTGAGACGTGAACATAGTCACCCGCTACAACCGCGCGCGAATAACCAATCTTGCCCTCCCAAGGACCTCCACTTGAAATCAGCTTGTCTGCAGCCATTTTGATGCCTTTCTTGAAAGTAATTAGTGAGATTTGAAGCGGTTAGTTATTGGCAGTCGCCGGTCGCGGCCGAAGGCCATCCCTGAAATTTTAGGGCCGATTGCACCCTGGCGGCGCTTCCACTCAGAGCCGTCTACGAGCGAAACGATCTTCGAAACGACGGCTCCGTCAAATCCCTTGGCTTGAATTTCTGAGACTCCCAGATGTTGATTTATGTAAAGCTCAAGAATTTCGTCCAAGAGTTTGTAGTCGGGAAGGGAGTCTTGGTCGGTTTGGTCGGGGCGCAGTTCGGCTGAAGGGGCCTTGCTAATCGAATTTTCAGGGATGGGGGCGATCTCGCCCGCTGCAGTAGCTTCGGCGTTACGCCACCGTGCTAGGTCCCAAACCATCGATTTGGGAACGTCCTTGATAGGAGCAAATCCGCCTACAGAATCGCCGTAGATTGTGCTGTAGCCAACCGCCAGCTCAGTTTTGTTGCCCGTAGTTAGAGTTAGGTGGCCATGAGAGTTGCTGAGCCCCATCAAAATCATTCCGCGGATGCGTGCCTGCAGGTTCTCAGCAGCAAGGCCCGTTAGCGTCAGTTGATCTTGGAATGTTTTGAATACAGGCTCAATCGATTCGGTTCTAATAGAAATTCCTAGGCGGCCGGCTAAGTCGGCGGCGTCGTCTAAAGACCCTTGCGAAGAATAACGGCTTGGCATCGCCACACCATAAACACCTTGCGCACCAAGCGCGTCTTTAGCCAAGGTCGCGCAAACAGCGCTGTCGATGCCACCGCTGAGTCCGAGCACAACCGATTTGAAACCGTTCTTCCTTGCGTAGTCGCGAAGCCCGAGAACGAGCGCTTGCCATACCGACTCCAACTGCGAATGTGTCGCAGCTTCAGTCTCAGTGGATCGACCGGTCTTTGCAATCGCATCGAAGTCAAGAAATGTGATGTCTGGCGCGAATGCCTTGGCTCGAACCAAAATTTCGCCGTGTTTTGAAACCGAGAAACTAGAACCGTCAAAAACCAGGTCGTCTTGCCCTCCCACGAGATTCACATAAACAACTTCACAGGAGTGTTGAGCGGCGATGGCTCTAGCTAGTTCAACTCGGCGACCGGCTTTGTCTAGTTCGAAAGGCGAGCCGTTAAGAACCAACAGCACGTCTGTCTTGGCCCGGGAAATTTCGGCGACTGGTCCGCCACTTTGCCAAATGTCCTCGCAAATCACGGTAGAAAAGCGAACGCCGAGGTGTTCGAAAGTTAGCAACTCATCACCGGGAACAAAGTTGCGGTACTCGTCAAATACCGAGTAGTTCGGAAGGTGATGCTTCGCATAGCGGCCCAGGATTTCTCCCTCGCGAATCACAGACGCTACGTTTTGCGCAATTGACCAGTCATGTTCAGACAATCGCTCTGATTCTCGTTGGGTGTTTTGCGGCGCGAGCGCCGGGTGGCCAACTACGACAGCGATATCACCTAGGCCCTCGTCAACAAGTCTGGAAGCCAAAGTTAAGACCGCTTCTTCTGCGCTCTCGAGAAATTCAGGCCTCGCCGCCAGGTCTTCGATTGGGTATCCGGTGAGGGCCATCTCACCAAAGCAAACCAAATGCGCGCCTCGCGCGGCGGCTACCGCGACCGCAGAAAAAATTTGCTCGGAATTGCCCTCGATGTCACCGACTGTTGGATTCGTTTGGGCGAGTGCGAGACGAACGTTTGGCATACCCATTAGCCTAGTAGGAGGCACAGAAAGGTATCAGCTGATGGATAAACAAACCGATTTTGTCTTGCGCACCATTGAGGAGCGCGGAGTCAAGTTCGTGCGACTTTGGTTCACAGACGTAGCTGGAACCCTGAAGTCGGTAGCCATCGCCCCAGCCGAGGTTGAGGGCGCCTTTGCCGAAGGTCTAGGTTTCGACGGGTCCGCAATCGAAGGACTCGCTAGAACCTATGAGGCCGACATGCTCGCCCAGCCAGACCCGAGCACTTTTCAGATTTTGCCATGGCGCGGTGAGACTAACCCGACAGCGAGAATGTTCTGCGACATCCAAACTCCGGATGGGCTTCCTGCGGCCGCTGACCCTCGCAACGTGCTTCGCCGGGCTTTGGCTAAAGCGAGTGACAAGGGCTTCTCGTTTTACATTCATCCAGAAATCGAGTTTTATCTTTTGAAGTCAGCCGAATTCGGCGCTGAAGGGCCAGTTCCAGTAGACAACGCGGGGTACTTCGACAACGTGCCCGGCGGGTCAGCTAATGACTTTAGACGCCGTGCCGTGACGATGCTTGAACAACTCGGCATTTCTGTTGAATTCAGCCACCACGAAGGCGGGCCGGGCCAAAATGAGATTGATTTGCGATATGCAGACGCCTTGACGATGGCCGATAACATCATGACTTTCAGAACTGTAATCAAAGAAGTCGCGATTGAGCAGGGTGTGTATGCAACATTTATGCCAAAGCCATTCAGTGAACATCCGGGTTCAGGAATGCACACCCACATGAGTCTCTTCGAAGGCGACACCAACGCTTTCTATGAGTCGGGGCAGCAATATCAGCTTTCAAAAACAGCTAAACACTTCATGGCCGGTTTGTTGCACCACGCTCCAGAGATCACGGCAGTCACCAACCAGTACGTCAACTCTTACAAACGCCTCTGGGGTGGGGGAGAAGCGCCTAGCTTCGTCTGCTGGGGTCACAACAACCGCAGCGCCCTCTTGCGGGTTCCGCTTTACAAACCAAGCAAAGGCCAGAGCGCGCGTGTCGAGTATCGCGCCATCGACAGCGCTGCCAACCCTTATCTGGCATACGCATTGATTCTTGCAGCGGGCATGAAGGGCATCGAGCAAGAGATGACTCTGCCAAAAGAGACTGAAGACAACGTTTGGGCCTTGACCGATTCAGAGCGTCGCGCCATGGGCATTCAACCACTTCCGCAAAGCCTTGACCACGCGATTCGAAAGCTCGAAGAGTCTGAGCTTGCTGCCGAGGTATTAGGCGAAGAGGTCTTCAGTTATGTCTTGGCAAACAAACGCCGGGAGTGGAGTGAATACCGCTCGCAAGTTACGCCTTACGAGCTCAAGAAAAATCTAGCCACTCTTTAGGAACCAACCATGGCCGATTCAAAGCAGGCCTCCCTATCGGAGTTAGCGAAGTACGGATTCGCCGAGCTCACAACGACAGTTGCCAAACTTGACGAGCTAGTGCGCTTGGTTGGAGACACGGCCCGTTCGGCAGTGGCTCAGCTGGCCCTCACCGCAGACCCGGACCAAGCGCTGAATGGCCTTCTGAGACTTGCTGACATCAACCGGTCACATGTTAAGAAGCTTCTTGCGCGCAACGATTCGGCGCGAAGCCTCTGCCTGGTGTTGGGCGCGAGCTCAGCACTCACCGATTTTTTGAGCCGACATCCTTCACAACTGAATCTTTTTGACAAACCTGTATCTCGTCTCGCTGATTTTGATTCGATGAAAGCTCATTTGCGGGCTCAGGCTCTGGCGCCGCTCGAAGCCATGCAAAATAGCGATGTCACTTCGACAACTTTGGCATCATCATGGGACGCACTAAGGGTTGCCTACCGAGTTGAACTGCTCAAGGTAGCCGCGTTCGACCTCGGTCAGTCTGACGTACAGGGCGGTTTGCCCCTTGTGGCGGCGGCTCTAGCCGATTTAGCCGGTGCGACCCTAGAGGCTGCCATCGCAATTGCCCGGTGGGAGCTCTGTAACAGCAGCGATTCGGGAACGTTCACAGCCGAAGAAGTTGCCCACACGCGCTTCGCCGTAATGGCGATGGGCAAGTGCGGAGCTCGCGAGCTCAACTACATAAGCGACGTCGACGTGATTTTTGTCGCAGAGAGCGCTTCGCCAGAACTATCGAGCCAGCGAGCGATCGAGATAGCAACGAAGCTGGCGGCGAGGATGATGCGCGCGATCGACGGAACGTCAACCGAGCCCATGCTGTGGCAGGTCGATGCCAACCTGCGGCCGGAAGGCAAGTCCGGCGCGTTAGTGCGCACGCTCGCCTCTCACGTTAGCTACTACGAACGGTGGGCCGATAGTTGGGAGTTCCAAGCACTTCTGAAGGCCCGTCCAATCGCAGGTGACTTAGAGCTTGGAGAGGCTTATGTGACGGCTCTCGCACCCATGGTGTGGAACAGCGCGAAGCGCGAGAACTTTGTCGAATCGGTTCAAAAAATGCGACAGCGGGTATTAGACAACATTCCCGCCTCAGAGGTTGATTATCAGATTAAGCTCGGGCCTGGTGGGCTGCGTGACATCGAGTTCACCGTTCAACTCCTGCAGCTTGTTCACGGCCGAACAGACGATTCGCTCAGGGTTCGCGACACTATTGGTGCGATTAGAGCCTTAGAGGATGGCGGTTATATCGGCAGGGCCGAGGCAGCCCAATTTGCCTCCCACTACAAGTATTTGAGATTGCTTGAGCATCGCATACAGCTTTCGCAGCTGCGCAGAACCCACCTGATGCCATCCTCTGAGACTGCGAGGCGCGCTATCGCGCGATCGGTGAGCATCAAGGACTCAGTTGCAGACCTTGACGCGAGTTGGGCCTCGGTTAAGCACGACGTTCGGGCGCTTCACCAAAGCCTTTTCTACCGGCCATTGCTGTCAGCGGTAGCAAGAAGCTCTGACGAAGCACTTTCAATCACCAGTGAACAAGCTCTCGACAGGCTCAGCGCTATTGGTTTCGCGGACGCAAAGGGCGCCTTGGCCCACATCGCCGCTCTAACGAACGGTCTTTCTCGTCGGGCGGCCATTCAAAGACAGTTGTTGCCAGTTCTGATTCAGTGGTTTGCAGAGGGCACTGACCCCGACGCAGCGTTGCTGGCCTTTCGCCGCCTCAGCGAAGATCTAGGTGAATCGCCCTGGTACCTTCGAATGCTGCGAGATTCGAGCGGCGCGGCTCAAAGGATGACTCAGGTGCTCAGCAACTCGCGCCTCGCCACACATCTTTTTGAGAACATTCCAGAGGCAGCAGCTTGGTTCGAGCGCAGTGAAGACCTAATTCCGATTACCGAGGATGAGCTCGATCGCGAAATTGAAGCCACACTCGCAAGGCACTCAACCATCGAGGGCGCAGTGAACGCCATTCAGCAGATGCGCCGGCGTGAAACTCTACGAATAGCAATGGGTGGCGTGCTGGGAGAACTGAGTTTCGAGCAGGTCACCCAGGGGTTGAGTGATGTAGCTGAGTCCTACCTGTGCGCCATTTGCGATGCAGTCCTGCACTTCGATGAAGGTTCTATTGCCGATCAGCCTCTTGCACAACTTCTGGATTTTGGAATCATCGCGATGGGACGTTTCGGGGGAGCCGAGCTGGGATTTGGTTCTGATGCCGATGTGATGTTCGTGTACTCTCCAAAAGATGCTGCTTCGATTGATTTGGCTCAGCAGGCAGCTGAGAAAATCGTCTCTCTGATTCGCAAGCACAGTCATGATGTCGTTCTCGACTTCGAACTAGACCTAGATTTACGTCCAGAGGGCAAAAAAGGCGCGATCGTTAGGTCCATAGAGAGCTACCGCAGCTATTACGAACGTTGGGCCTCCAACTGGGAATCACAGGCGCTTTTAAGAGCCAGGATGATTGCTGGTAGCCCAGACTTGGTCGCCGATTTCACGACTATCATCGACCGCTACCGCTACCCAGAGTTTTTAGATGAGTCAGTGGTTTTAGACATCCGTCGAATCAAGGCTCGTGTTGAGACTGAGCGGTTACCTCAGGGAGCTGACCCGAAGCGACACCTAAAGTTAGGGCGCGGCTCGCTTAGCGACGTTGAATGGTTGGTGCAGCTTCTTCAGCTGCGGCACGGGTCGGGTCACCCGGCAATACGAACCCCCAAAACCCTAAAGGCTCTTGACGCCTGCGTGGCTGAAGGCCTTATCGAGGCTCACGATGCCAAAGTCCTGTCTGAGGCCTGGACCTTGGCATCGCGGGTTCGCGCCGCCACAGTTCTTTGGTGGGGTAAAAGATCTGATGTATTGCCAGTCGATCGTCGGCAACTGGATGGAATCGCCCGCATCTTGGAGTATCCACCGTTTAGCGCTTCGCAGCTCGAGCAAGACTACCTTGCCGCCACCAGAAGAGCTCGCGGCGTTTTCGAGCGAATCTTCTTTGAGTGGTCAATCGAGGCAGAATAAAAAAATGGAGGCTCCCTTTCGGGAACCTCCATTCTCTTAGAACTACTAAACGCCGTAGTAAAGCTCGAACTCGTAAGGGTGCGGGCGAAGAGCTAGCGGCTTGATTTCTTTTTCACGCTTGTAATCAATCCAGGTCTCAATGAGGTCCTTGGTGAATACATCGCCGGCTAGCAGGTAGTCGTGGTCTGCCTCTAGAGCCTGCAGAACAGCCTCAAGGTTGCCTGGCACCTGCGGAATCAGCTTGGCCTCTTCGGCTGGAAGCTCGTAGAGGTCCTTGTCGACTGGCGCGTGTGGCTCGGTGCGGTTCTTGATGCCGTCAAGGCCAGCCATCAACATAGCTGCAAAAGCTAGGTAAGGGTTGCTTGATGCGTCAGGAGCACGGAACTCAATGCGCTTTGCCTTCGGGTTGGTACCGGTCATCGGAATGCGGATTGCAGCCGAGCGGTTACCTGCTGAGTAAACAAGGTTTACTGGAGCTTCAAAGCCTGGAACTAGACGGTGGTAGCTGTTCACTGTTGGGTTAGTGAATGCGAGAAGCGATGGGGCGTGCTTCAAGATACCGCCGATGTACCAGCGAGCGATGTCGCTTAGGCCGCCATAGCCAGCCTCGTCATAGAACAGTGGCTTGCCGTCTTTCCAAAGTGATTGGTGAACGTGCATTCCTGAACCGTTGTCGCCAAATAGCGGCTTTGGCATGAAAGTAGCAGTCTTGCCCCACTGGTCAGCAACGTTCTTGACGATGTACTTGAACTTCAAGATGTCATCGGCTGAGCGAAGAAGCGTGTCGAAACGGTAGTTGATCTCGCCCTGACCTGCAGTTCCAACTTCGTGGTGGCTACGCTCAACCGAAAGACCGGCTGCTGCTAGCTCAAGAACGATGTTGTCACGCATGTCAACGTGCTTGTCGACTGGTGAAACGGGGAAATAACCACCCTTGTAAGGAGTCTTGTTGGCAAGGTTTCCGCCCTGACCGTCGACGCGCTCGTCGCGACCCGAGTTCCAAGCGGCTTCATCTGAGTCAATGAAGTGACCTGAGCTGTTCTGGCTGTAGTGGTAGCGAACGTCGTCGAAAATGAAGAATTCAGCTTCAGGTGCGAAGAAGGCAGTGTCTGCGATGCCGGTGCTTGCAAGATACGCCTGAGCCTTGCGTGCTACCTGACGTGGGTCCTTCGCATAGATTTCACCGTTGCGTGGGTTGTAAATGTCAAAGATCATGACCAAGGTCTTCTCGTTGCGGAAGGCATCGAGGTAGGCAGTGGTTACGTCTGGAATAAGTTGCATGTCTGATTCGTGAATCGAGGCGAACCCGCGGATTGACGAACCGTCGAACAGCTGACCGTCAACGAAGAACTCTTCGTCGATCATGCTGGCTGGTAGGTTGAAGTGCTGTTGAACACCAGGTAGGTCGGTGAAGCGAACATCTAGGAACTTTACGTCGTTCTCTTTGATGTAAGCCACAACCTCAGATGCGGTCTTGAACATAGGGGGAATCCCTTCGGTTATCGGGTGGGAGGCGGGCGATCCGTTACGCCTTCGACAAGTTTACCTGCGAAGTAGCCAAGAAACGTCGCAGATTGTTTCAAGGATGTAAAAGATTTTTGATGTTTTAGGCTGTTGTTATGAACGCGATTCAAGATTGGCCTGGAAAACGTCTTGGCCTGCCCGTAAAAGGCTCGGGCAGCATTGCCCCAATGGGAAGACGTCTTGGAGCAATCGCGGTTGACTGGGCGTTTGCAACCCTCGTCTCGATCGCGTTTTTTGGGTACGACCCAAACGCCAGTTTGCTTATTTTTCTGATTGAGCAGTGGCTCTTAGTCTCAACTCTTGGTTATTCGCTTGGTCACAGGCTGTTCGGAATCGTCGTGCGGCGAGTGAGCGGAGAATGGGTTGGTTTTTGGCGAGGATTCATTAGATCGGCCCTAGTCTGCCTGGTGATACCTGTTGCCGTTTGGGACGCCGACCAGCGTGGCCTTCATGACAAGGCAGTTGGGACTGTGTTGGTCCGACTCTAAGCTGCGTTTATCGGCGACTGGCTCGCATACGATTTGGATCGATACCCTTTGGAATTGGCATTTTTAGACCGACGGTTTCGAGTCTCTTAAAAACGATGGACACTTCAGCTGCTCTCAACGAACGCTTCATCTTGTAAATCGTGCTGACAAGTTTGATGAGTGAGAGCGATTGTTCGTCGCCCACAACATATAGAACTTCGATTGGTACGCCGGTCGCTACTTTAGCGATCTTTCGTTTTTCGCCCTCGACCATCACCGTCACACGAGTTCGACTCGTTCCCTCACCGATGAGAACGACACCACCGGGACCTACCACTCGGTAGACAGCCTCTTGGTGAGCCGCATTAATCGCAGCTGGGTATTCAGAGGTGCGCCATCCGCGCTTCAAACCGTTTTGCAAAATGGCTCCAACTGCGCCGGCACGCCCTTCGATTTGGCCGAAAGCGATTTTCTCGGACTGTCGGTTCATCACAATCATGCCTACCAACACCGCAACGAAGAAACCAGTAACGCCCCAAGCGGTGAGTGATAACACGTTGCCGGCAGAGAGAACTGCGCCAACCACAAAGATGACGGCGAACGCTGCCAGAGCAAAGCCCACGGCAGCAACAACAGACCTTGGGCTCTCCTTGGCTGTCATGCGATAGTAGCGCCACAGCTGGCGAAGTCTGCCGGGTTCTTTTGCGGTCTTGGGTGATTTCGGTGCAGTCGTTTTAGCCATTGGACTATTTTAGCCTCTGCGGTTAGTAGGCCTGTGCAGCCTTAGTTTCGGTTGCGAGAGCTGCGGCCAGATGAGATAGATTCTCTGGAATGTCACGGCCCTTCTTGAGCATGGAACCTGCCCAAAGCCGACCAGCTCGGTAGGAGCTTCGCACCAGCGGCCCGCTGAGAACGCCGAGATAACCCATTGACTCCGCGATTTCTCTGAGTTCGACGAACTCTTGCGGCTTGACCCATCTATCAACAGGATGATGCCGCGGCGAAGGTCGAAGATATTGGGTAATAGTGACGATGTCGGTGCCTGCCTCGTGGAGGTCGCTAAGCGCTTGAACGATTTCTTCGGTGGTTTCACCCATTCCGAGGATCAGGTTGGATTTCGTCACGAGTCCCGCGTTACGGGCCTGAGTGAGCACATCGAGCGAACGTTCGTATTTGAATGCCGGGCGAATCTGCTTGAAAATGCGTGGCACGGTCTCAACGTTGTGGGCGAAAACTTCAGGGGCCGCGTCGAAAACTAGCTGCAAGAGTTCAGGGTTTCCGGAGAAGTCCGGAACCAAAATCTCAACGCCAGTTCCTTGCGACTGGGAATGGATTTGACGGATAGTTTCGGCATACAACCAGGCGCCTTCGTCAGGCAAGTCATCCCGGGCGACGCCGGTGACGGTTGCATATCTAAGCTGCATCGACTTTACCGACTCTCCCACGCGTCTAGGCTCATCGCGGTCTAAGTCCGCCGGTTTACCGGTATCAATTTGGCAGAAATCGCAACGGCGAGTGCACTGTGAGCCGCCAATCAAGAATGTTGCTTCGCGGTCTTCCCAGCACTCGAAAATGTTGGGGCATCCGGCCTCTTGGCAAACCGTGTGGAGGTTCTCGGTCTTCACCAAGGACTGCAGGGCCATATACTCTGGCCCCATTTTTGCTGTGGTTTTGATCCATGAGGGCTTGCGTTCAATGGGAACGGCGCTGTTGCGCGCTTCAATCCTCAGAAGTTTACGTTGGGGTTTTTGCTCTTCGCTCATTGAACGTATTCACCAATCTTGGTCAAGTAGTGTTCGACCCTCTCGGCGGCCATCGCCGGAGTTACTTCTTGACCAGTTAAAAGACTAATCGTGCTGACCGACGCATCTCGTATTCCGCAGGCAACTATCGCCTCGTAGGGCTCTAGCGAGTTGTTGCAGTTGAGCGCGAAGCCGTGCATGGTTGTGTGGTCGGCAACGCGAATGCCGATGGCCGCAATCTTTAGAAATCCCTCGGATGTTTCGTGCCAGACACCGCTTCGACCCTCTACGCGCTGAGTCTGGAGGCCCAAATCGGCACATACCTGAATGAGCACTCCCTCGAGCCAGCGAACGTAGCCGACTACGTCTATGGGGCGGGGGAGCTGCATAATCGGGTATCCCACGAGCTGACCGGGGCCGTGCCAGGTTATCTTGCCGCCGCGGTCGGTTTCATAAACGGGAATGCCGACGTTTGGGCGCGATTCATTAGGCCTTTCGTCGTCTTCGGTGCGTTTTCCTGCGGTGAAAACCGATTCGTGTTCGAGAAGCAAACAGGTGTCCGGTTGCTCGCCGCTCGAAACGCGTGCGTGCAGCTTCCTTTGCATCGCTAGCCCCGCTTCGTAGCTGACGAAGTTGGGGTTAAGTCCGGCACGGATGAATTCGGGCATCTGACAATTCTAAACAGTTACAAACAACGATGTGTGCTGCTATTTTTCAACACCACACGGACGCGCTCGATTCCCACCGGTGCAAACTGTATAGGGTCTTGAGGTGAGTAAACCACCATTGGTCGCAAACCTGCTGTTGAATGAAGAACTTTTTCGACACAAAGGCATACACGCTTGGTCGATGCAGGATCCAGATGGGCCGAGTTCACACCTTCTACTTCATTTCGACCGGCGGGCTGTTGCTTGGCCTAGGGTCCTCGAAGCTTGCACGGAACGGGGACTTTCGTTACGGCCTGTTCTAGAAGCCAGTGGAAAAGTTGCAATCTTGCTTGCCATCACTCGTGAAGCCGACGAAATACAGCGTTTGATGGAAGAGGTTTTCGAGCGAATCGATTCGAAGGGGGAGAGGCATTTTTATAACACCGGATGGCTGGCCCCAAATACTCAAGATGCCTCAAGGCGGAACTCAAGACGGAGTGCTGGCGGTCGCCGTCTGGTTTGGTCGGTCGCGGCCTTTGTCTCGGTAGCCCTAGGAATGCTTGGAGTGGGCTCGCTCGCAGCGACATCCCCTGCGCCAACTGAGCGAGCTGACACTGCGCTAAAGCAATCCCAAAATTCAAACGCAGATCAAAAATCACCTAAGGCCGCTAACGCATTTGACGCGGCGCGTGCCTCAAAAAACCTCAAACAATGTTTCGAGAACAGCCAAGCGAGTCAAAACGAGCTGCAGGTTCAGCTCGAGCCCGTTACCAGCTGTCTTGGCGATCTTGGTTACGTCGTGGACTCTTCGAAGCAGATATCTATCGGTGGCGTGTCAGAAATCCAAGTTAAATTCTCTGGGGAAGAAGCCGCCATCGAAATGACGGCTGTCAGAACGAATTCTCAGTGGAAACTAAAGACCTAAGACAGAATCGAAGTTGGCGCTTTCGAGGCGAGTCTTAACATCAACCAAAAAACGACTGGCGTCGGCACCATCAACCAGGCGGTGGTCGTAAGACAACGCCAAGTAGACCAAGCTGCGGATAGCGATTGATTCGGTTCCATCGGCCGCAGTAATGACCGCTGGACGCTTGGTAACGATTCCAGTTCCGAGAATTGCGACCTGTGGCAGGAATACCACTGGGGTGTCGAACAAAGCTCCGCGCGAACCGGTGTTGGTAAGCGTGAACGTAGCACCACCGAGCTCGTCAGGGAGCAACTTGTTGTCGCGAGTGCGGGCTGCCAAGTCGGCGATTTGGATGGCGATTTGGGCGATCGACAAGGTTGATGCATCGCGAATCACAGGAGTCAGAAGCCCACGCTCGGTATCAACTGCAAAGCTGATGTTTTCGGTGGCGTGGTAGTTCACGTTGTCACCGTCGATGGTGGCGTTAAGCTTAGGATGCACTCTCAGGGCTTCAGCTGCGGCGAGCGCGAAGAACGGCATGAAGTTAAGCTTGCCGCCGGTCTTAGCCGCGAATTCTGCCTGAACTCGAGCTCGAAGGGCTGCAATCTTGGTCACGTCTACTTCGACGACCGTCGTGAGCTGAGCGGTCTGCTGCATTGACGCCACCGCGCGCTCCGCTAGCACTCTGCGCAGGCGACTCATTGGTTCGGTCGTTCCGCGAAGTGGCGAGGCAGTAGCAGGGGAGTGAGTTGCAGGAATAGCAACTGCAGTAGTGGCAGCAGCTAGAACGTCATCCTTGCGGATTCTTCCGCCGACGCCGGTTCCTGCAACTTGTTGCAGGTCGATGCCCGACTCATTGGCCAGCTTGCGAACTAGCGGAGTTACGTAACCCGCATCGCTGGCGCCAGATGCAGCAGCGGATGACAAAGTTGTCGACGCAACCGCAGGAGCCGATGCTGTTTGTGGTGCAGCTGCTACAGGAGTTGCTGCAACAGGATTGATCGAGAATGGAAGATCAGCGCTTGTTGCGGCCGGCGCAGCGGTTGGCACTGCAGCCGGAGCAGGAGCCTGAACTGCAGCGACGGGTGCTGCAGCGGGCGCGGGTGCCTCAACTGGTGCGGCAACAGGTGCGGCAACAGGTGCGGCAACCGGTTCGGCGGCTTCGACGGGTGCAGCTGGAGCCGCGGGCGCAGAGGGTGCCGAAGCGCCGTCGCCAATAATGACTAGGACAGCCCCAACTTCAACAGTCTCGTCTTCCTGAACCAAAATTTGTTCGATTACTCCGGCAACCGGTGAAGGAATTTCAGTGTCAACTTTGTCGGTTGATACTTCGACTAGTGGTTCGTCGACGGCAACCGTGTCGCCCACCTTTTTCAGCCAACGGGTTACGGTTCCTTCGGTTACGCTCTCGCCAAGGGCCGGAAGGGTTACGTTTTGACTCATGATTGAAAGACTCCTGATTTATTAAGCGTGGGCGTGAAGAGGTTTGCCAGCAAGAGCAAGGTGTGCCTCACCGATTGCTTCATTCATTGTTGGGTGAGCGTGAACTAGCGTTGCAACGTCCTCTGGGTAAGCCTCCCAGTTGACAATTAGCTGTGCTTCACCGATCTGCTCGCCAACTCGAGAACCAATCATGTGAACGCCGATTACCGGCCCGTTGTTTCGGCGAACCAACTTTATGAAACCTGCGGTTCCCAAAATTTGGCTCTTGCCGTTTCCACCAAGATTGTATTCATAGGTCGAGATGTTCTCGGCGCCATAGACTTCTGCAGCTTTTGCCTCAGATAATCCAACGGATGCAACTTCAGGCTCGCAGTAGGTCACCTTTGGAATGCCAGTCTCATCGATTGCAACCGGATTGAGTCCTGCAATCTCTTCTGCAATGAAGATTCCCTGCTGAAAACCGCG
>Ga0209188_1001293_pt1 | contig 20633 bp, 25 predicted proteins | sample C_130625_EF_Meta_FD_187307 | JGI IMG/M metagenome (GOLD analysis project Ga0209188, IMG submission 187307) | Freshwater microbial communities from Lake Croche, Canada to study carbon cycling - C_130625_EF_MetaG (SPAdes) (version 2) | ecosystem: Environmental > Aquatic > Freshwater > Lake... | reverse complement strand
TGCCGCCGAGGAAGTCGCGGCGCGTCATCTCGACGACATCGCTGAAGTTCTCTTTGCCGATCTGCTTCTGGCCTTCCGTCAGGTTCATCCGCGCACCTTGAGTGGTTTTGGGCCGCACCACGAGGCGCAGCACGATTTGAGGAAGTAATCGAGCCCGCTCCAGCCACCGATCGGCAGGCAGGCCATAACGAGAAGGGCCGCGATTTCGACCCACTGATCGTAGGTCGACTGGGCCCCGGCCACCCAGAAAGGCTGGGAGGCGACGACGCTTGAGAGGAAGAAGACGGCCCCCATGGCGTTGAACTTGACGAGGAATCCGACCACAAGACAGGCCCCGATGGTGACCAGCGACCAGCTCACGAAGCGATCGGCCTTCCACAGCGGGCTCGGCTCGTCGGCGGCAGACACCTTGGCGATTTGTTCGGCCGAGAGCAGCCCGTTCCATTCCCCTTCGAGCTTGTCGCCGATGGCGCTGGCCTGCTGCATCCAGCCGGCTTCCTTGGAGAGCAATTCCTTCCGCTTCTTCGCCACCCGGTCGCGGGCGTAGGGAATGGCCTTGCTGGCGGGGGCGTTTTCGGTGGTGGCCAGGCGGGCCACCTGGAGCCGGTAATCGACGAGATCCTCTCCCCACGAGGCGATCGCGTCGTCGAGCGATGCCGCGGCGGCGTCGAGGGCGGCCTTCGTGGCCCCCTTTTGATCCGCAGCAAGGGGGACGAGCTTTTCGCGGCGGGCGAGCAAGCCCTGCCAGCCATCGACAACGCTCTGCTTCCAGTCGGCGGCAGCTTCGGCGGTGTCGCGGCCGTCAACGGCCCGGAGGGTGCCTGTCCAGTTGCCGGTCTGCGGGAGGTCGGCCCGGTATTTGTCGGCCAGCGGCCCGACGGCGGCGCGGCGGAAGCCGGCGCTCGACCACGACGGATCGCGGAGGTGGCTCATCCCCTCGAGGAAAAAGTGCATGCCGATGACGATCCGCAGGAACGCAAGCGCTGCCACGGCGAGGACGGTCGAACGCATTGCGAGCCCTTTGTTCACGCTTTCGGAAAAGCCCGATCTGACCGAGCCCCATCCGATCGACCCATCGATCGGAAGGATCGCTCCAGCGACTTCCCCCCGGTGAGCATTCCACCGCCGGGCGACACACCCTGCCGCCGGAGGATCCTCACGAGATTCTCAAAGCTCTCAATTGAACCAAGAAAACCCCGGCCGACAAGGTGCCTGCCGCGTGGGCCCCCCCGGCTTCCGGGGCCGAGGCCCGCCTTCGGCCGGTTGGAAATGGCGTTTTGGCCCGGGGCCGATGGCAAGCCGAGCAGCGACGGCCCTCCCTTCTCAAGTAAGGGGGCCCCCTTCGCCCGCGCCTTTTTCAAGCGAGGTTTGGTGGCTGGCCCCTCTCTGGCTCACCCCCTGAGCCGGTCATAGAAGGCACGGGGGGAGAGGATGTCGACCGCCTGAAATCTGCCGAGGGAGAGAAGCTCCTGGTCTCCGGTGACAAGACACGCAGCGTCGCCGGCGACCGCCGTACCCAGAACCGGCAGGTCGTCCTTGTCGCGGAGTGTGCCGCGCGGCACCGCGACCGGCTCCACGAACTCGCTGCTCGACCGCAGGAATCCGACCACCGACTCGGTCTGAGCCTTCGTTGCCTTGAACTTCCCGGAAAAGTGCCGCGAAACCTCGTCGAGGATGTGCTCCGAGACGATCACGGTGTGGTCTCGATAGACGATCTTCAGCAACGCCTCGCAGAGCCCGTGCGTGGCGAAACCCGCCAGCAGCACGTTCGTGTCGAGGACCACCCTCACGAGACGGCCTTGAAGATGTCGTCGTCGGTGACAAATCCCTGAGCCTCGGCCAGTGGCATCGTCATCTTCCGGACCGCGGCGATCTGCTCACTGGCGATGTAGCGACGGAGCGACTCGCGCACTAGTTCACTTGCGGACCGGTGCGTCCGCCGACTCAGGGCGTCGAGCTGCTGCTTCAGATCCAACGGAAGCCGGACGTTGAGTGTTGTTTCCATGTATCACAGTGTATTACACGGCCAAGTTTGCGGCAAGACTGCCAAGGCGAGCAGGACGGATCAGGCTGCGGCGGAAGAGTCGATCGGCTCGGCGGCCGTCACTTCGAGGAGCGACACCGTGCGGTGGCGGGAGGGGATTCCGCCCCGTTCTCCCAGGCCGATGATGATTTCAGCCCGGGTGAGGAAGGCCATCTCGGGATGCCTGATCTCGTAGGCGTCGCCGCTCGACATCGTGATGCGAAACGGCTCAAAGGGACGGCGCTGCATCCAATCGCGAAGGGCCTCGGCGGTCATCGGGAAGCTCCCCTGAAAGATACGGATGTTCACGTATCATGGTCCCCGCCGAGGAGCTGGCTGTCAAGCCGCGTTGGCCAAGCCATCAAAGCCTGGAAACGTCGACGGTCGTGAACGGGGGTTCCGCGGCCAGTGGGCTCCCTCGTCGTGCCGGACCTCTTCACGGACGCCGGAGGCCCATAATTTCGAGAGATCAGGCCGGCGATGCTGGCGCTGGCCAGCACCCAGCTCTGGAAAGTCCCGATCCCCATGGGTTAAAACTCATGTCATGAGCAAGGATTCGTTTGCGAACCCCGACGCGATTTTGCGGCCGTCTGCCGATGAAGTCCGGGCGTGGGAAATTGAGTTTGCCGCAGCGGCGAGGCGACCGCTCGAACAGCGGATGAAATACGCATTCATCCACACCTACAAGCCTGTGCTCGATGACGCTCCATTTCGGTCCTTTGCGTCTATGCGCGACTACCGGGAGTGGTGTCAGGCACATCTCCCCGACTGGCTGGGCTATGGGACGGTTTGAGTATCGCCAGGCAGCCGAGATTCGCGACGCGTTCGCCCGTCACGCAGTTCGCTATCTGTTCATTGGGAAATCCGGGGCAATACTTCTGGGGTTTCCCGACACGACACAGGATGCCGACCTGTTCGTCGAAAAATCGCCCGTCAATGGCGACCGCCTCATTCCTTCCCTCCGAGAATTGGGCTTTGATCTGACGGATGATCAGGCCTCCGACATCCGCTCCGGCAAGGATTTCGTCCAGCTCAAAAACGGGCCGTTCGATCTTGATCTCATTTTTGCACCCGACGGCATTGAGACGTTCGCGTCGGCATGGGAACGACGGGTGGACGTGGACGGCTTTCACGTCTGCAACATCGACGACATCATTGCGAGCAAGCGATCAGCCAACAGACAACGGGACCGGGAGTCGCTCCCGCGGCTGATCTCGTTCCGCGACTGGCTGAAAAAGAACCAGGCCTGACCGGATCGTTCCCCGATCGCCAGCCGCGCGGCAGCGGCCCTTCCTTCTCACGTCACGGAGCCCCTTCCCCCTCGCCGTCGAGGATGTCCCGCAGCCGCATCGCGGCGAGCCGGCCGACGACGAGCGGCTCGATGCCGGCCCCGAACTTCAACACCTTTTCATTCCTCGACGTCCACTCCGTTTCCTCGATGCTTTCGGTGCGAACGAGAATCGATCTCCCCAGTCGGGTAAACACGCCGACGGGCAGGTCGACCTCCCACTCTCGCAGCCGCCGCCTGAAGATGTGAAGGCGTCCCGGATTCCGCAGGCAGACGCGGGTGTAGTTTTGCAACGACTCGATCCAGCAGATGTCATCGAAGGTCACCGCCGCCACAGACTTCGAATGGCGGAGCCGCACGCTGATCGTGTCGTCGAGCGCTCTTCCACCTGCGCCAGCTGTTGCATCGGTGCCATCTGTTCCGTCCGCTCCGCCAGGCCCACCGGGCACCGCGGCGCCGTCGACCGGGTCGTCGTCGGCGTCGCCGGCGCTTGTCGCGCTCGCTGCGGTCGGCTGCAGCCGCTGCCGGTCGGTGTGTTTTTTGAGCCTCCGCAGCGTTTCGGAGAGCCGCTCCGGGTTGACCGGCTTGACGAGATAGTCAAGCGCGGCCACCGCAAAGGCCTCCACGGCATACTTTTCATACGCCGTGACAAACACCACCTGTGTCCACTCAGGCACGCTCGGCAGCACGTCGAGCCCTGTGCCCCCCGGCATCTCCATGTCGAGAAAGATCACATCCGGAGAGAGCGTCTCGAGGGCTTTTCGCGCCGCCGCCACGCTGCCGGCAGTGCCGATGCATTCGACCCCGCCGCAGTCGGCAAGCAAGCCCCGCATCCGCTCGTTGGCGAGCGGTTCGTCGTCGACAAGCAGGGCCGTGAGCATCGGTGAGGGTCCGGCGTTGTGTGTCTGTGTGGGGGATAGTTTGTGTGCGGGCTTGTCTGAGTGGGGAATAGCTCGACCGTCACACCGGCGCGTCGGCTCGGTCCGCCGCGCCGGCCCTCACGTTCGCGGGCATGCGGATCACGATCCGCACCCAGCCGCCGTCTAAGTCGGGATCGAGTTGAACGTCAGCCGTGGCTTTTTCATCGATGAGGAGCTCGAGCCGCCTTCGCAACGAGCGGATGCCCGTCCCCGGCGACCGCGTCGCGTCGGGCGCCACCCACTGGCCGGAGTTGGCCACGACGACCTCGAGCCAGTCATCTTTCACGGTCGCCCGGACGTTCACTTTCAGCGGCATGCTGCTTGTCTGGGCGCCGTAGTGGAGCGCGTTTTCCAAAAGCGGCTGGATGAGCATCGGTGGCACGAGCACCCGCGGCGCGACCCGGTCGGCGTTGATCCGGCAATCGAGGTTGTCGCCAAACCGGTGCTGCTGCACCGCCAGATACTTTTCCAGGGCATACAGCTCCCGGGAGAGCGGCTCGAGCGTGCTCGCTTCCCGGAGGGCGAAGCGCAGATATTCGGAGAGATCCTGCGTCACCTGCTCCACGGCAGCAGGATCGTTTTTGCTCGCCGCCACGGCGTTGAGGGCATTGAAGAGGAAGTGCGGATTCATCTGCTCCTGCAACTGCCGCAGCTCGTGCTGCCGGGCCAGCGACTCCGCTTGAATAGCCCTGTTTTCGGAAGCGGCAGCGGCCGCCGCCGCCTGAAAAAACTGCATCTCCGACACGTGGATATCGTCGAGGAGGTCGATCCCGAGATAGATCGCGCACCACATGAGCGTCGCCACCAGCCGCGGGGCGAAGGGGGCAAGCGCCGTCCCGGTCTGCTGGATCATCGGCCCTTCGCCCAGCAGCAACAGGGCGGTCGCAAGGGTCATGGCCATGGCGAGCACCGCCACGATCACGAGCAGCGGCCAGCGCTGCGCACGGGGCAGGGCCCGCAAGGCCGGTCGTCGAAAGAGCATGTCGATGAGGCTCGTGACCGCAAAGCCAGTCACGACCCGCAACCCGATCGCTCCCCAGGGAAGCGGCTCGCCGGGCCGCAGCGCCACCGAAAACCCGCTCAACGTCGCGCCGACCGCCAGCCAGAACAGCACCTGAAACACCCACACAATCTGCTCCCGCCGCCAGCCCGGCCGCCGCCGCGGGCCCCCATCGGCGGCCGTGGGATAAAGCTGATCGGGGCTTGCAGGTGAGGAAAAAGTCATCGGAGCATGGCGGGAAGGGGCTGGGTGGAAGCGAGAGTCAGTATGCCAACCCGCCGCCGCTTTCACAGGCCAAGCGGCGGCCCCGCCAGGCCCGGCTCGCCCGCGACGATTCGCCAATTCGCCGCCGCCACGCCCGATTCCTGATGCGGGCAGGCCCGTTTTGATCACGAGCGCGTTGCCGCGATCCCGCGCCGGAGGTGCGCAAACCGGATTGCGCTTTTCGTCTTGTCGAGTGCGCCATCCGTAGGGCCCGATACCCGATTCGTGCATGGATTTCCCATTTCGTCACTTTTTGGGGCCGGGGTCTTGGGAAAAGCGGGGCGGGGGATAGCCTGCGACGCTTGGTCGATCGTCGACTTCGGACGTCCCCTTTCGGTTCACCCACCAAGAACAGGAACCCGTTCCCAAATGACACGCCACGTTCGATCTTGGGGGATCGCGGCCCTTGCGGTCTTCGCCCTCGCCGGGGCCGCGTTGCCCTGCCTCCCATTGGGCTCTATCGCCAACGCCGGAGTCATCCAGTGGGTGACAGTCGGCGACCCGGGGAACATGGCTGATACCGCTCCTGCTGGCTACGGTGCCGTGGCCGCGTCATTCCGGATCATGAAGTATGAGTTTACGAACCAGCTTTACACCGATTTCCTGAACTCTAAGGCTGCGACCGACACCTACTCGCTCTACGACACGAGGATGGGCAGCAACGCCCGTGGCGGCATCACCCAATCCGGGGCGTCTGGTTCGTACTCCTATTCGGCCAAGGCCAACATGGGCGACAAGCCGGTGAACTTCGTGAGTTGGTTCGATGCAGCACGAGTGTCCAACTGGCTGATGAATGGTGCCCTGAGCTCGTCGAGCACAGAGACAGGGGCGTATACGCTCGTCGGTGGCCAGACCAGCGGCAGTGCCCCGGCGGTAAACCCAGGGGCGACGTTCTACGTCCCGACGGAAGACCAGTGGTACAAGGCGGCCTTCTACAAGGGCGGAGGCACGAATGCGGGCTACTGGAATTACGCCACGCAGAGTGATTCGGACCCGACGGCGGTGACGGCTGGCGGGACCGGCATTGGCTCTGCTGGCAACACGGGCAACTTTGCGAATTTCGGTAGAGGGGCCCAATGGAATAGCCAAAACGGCAACGTGACGACGGTGGGCACCAACGGCGGCCCGAGTGCCTATGGGGCTTTTGACATGAGCGGTAACCTATTTGAATGGAACGATACTGGTGCTAACGGCGGGTCTCGTGGGCTGCGGGGCGGCGCTTGGGACTACGGTGCGTCCAATCTGTCGTCCTCCTTCAGATACTCGTACGGCCCGGCGGACGCGTACGACGACCTCGGTTTTCGTCTCGCAAGTCCGGTCGGCGCCGTCCCCGAGATCGACCCGGCCATGGGTGGCAGCGCCCTTTCGCTCGTCGCTGGCGTGCTTGCGATGATCGAGCAGCGCCGTCGGCGCGCCACGCTCGTCGCTTGACGATACTTGACGGTAAAGGCAGCGGTGGCGGAGGGCCCTGACACTCCTCCGCCACCGCTTGCCTGGCCATGGGCGAGGCTCTTCCCCATGGCCGCGTGGCGCGGCTCTCTGGCCCGCAAGGGCATCGTCGGGCGTGCGGCCAGCCGCTCCCCGCTCATCTCAGCTCGCGACGAGCGTGTGGGCGGCACACAACGCCGAGGCCTTTGCGGCCGCGTCGCGAATCTGCGCGAGAGTGATTCGCGGGTCGCGACGGCTCATAGGTCCTCGTAAATCGTCACGGCTTCGCGGCGCACGGCCGGCTCGAGACGCGGGTCGAGTCGCGAGCAGAAATCGACTTTCCGGCCGAGGATGACCGCCAGTTCGTCGCCATACCCGAAGAAGCGAAACCCGATGCCTCGCGTTGCCTCTGGCTTGAAATCGGCCAGAACATCGATGTCGCTGCGGGCGGGATCGAAGTCATCGCGAAGCACAGAACCGAAAACGCTCAGGCGCTGGATGCCCCGTTCGCGGCAGAAAGCCCCGACGCGGTCACGATCGAACTGGATCGGCAGTTTCGTGACGTCGGTAACCATTCGATCGGCACCTCAGATTTCGATCGAGCCCATCGCAGACCGGGCAGCAGCAAGAGAGGGGCGGGATCACCACGGCATACTGCAAATTCTACCCCTCATCCGGATCTGGCTCCATCGCGATCCATGGAAAAAATCCTCTTCCGCGGCCGTGGTTGCCGAAGGCTGCGAGCTTCGTCGCCAGGAAGCAGGCGGGGGCCACGAGCCGGATTGCCGAGCCATCCGGGAGCACCATCGGGCGAGCGGTCAAAAGCTGACGGCTTCGCACGACCGACCCCGGCCGGCCGCGATGACCCCGGCGCGGAGCCGCACAGCCTCGCCCGCGAAGGGCGGTGTGTCCTTGGTGTCGCCACACCAAGCGACTGCCCTTCACTTTACGGATCTGCTAATATGCTCATCGTGAATGAGCAAAAACAGCTTTCCTTAAAGAGCCTGCTCGAGCTTCTCCCGCCGGGCGCCTACGTCGACAGCGCTTGGCTGGCGGCGCAGGGGGTGCTGCGCTCCTCGCTTGCCAATTACACCAAGGCAGGCTGGATGAATCGCGTCGCCCGCGGCCTCTATCAGCGCCCGGACACCCCGGCTGCCGGTGCGGTCCTGCCGGCTGATTGGCGACAGGTCCTTCTCGCCGCCCAAGCCCTGATGGGGTATCGCATTCATCTTGGCGGTATGGCCGCCCTGCGCGAGGCGGGTCATGCCCACGACATCGCCTTCGGCCAGCGACCGGCTCATCTCTATGGAGCGAGCTTCCCAGGCTGGCTCCGGAAGCTCCCGACAACCGAACCGCTCTGCTTCCACACGACGCGCGACTTTCGCGACACTTCCGTCGGCCTCGGTCCGGAGACTGCCGGAGCCGCGGCGGATCCGCGAAGGCCCTGGTGGAAGCAATCCGTGCGCCGCTCGGAGCCCGAACGCGCCATCCTTGAAGCCCTCAACGAACTTCCCGACCGCGAGAGCTTCACCACGATCGATCGTGTCTTCGAGAGCCTTGTCGCCTTACGGCCACGCCGTCTCACCGAGGCGCTCGAAGCCTGCACCTCGGTCAAGGCCAAGCGGTTGTTCTTCGTCTTTGCCGAACGCCATCGACACGCCTGGCTCAAGCATGTCGATCGCGATCGTGTCGATCTCGGCAAGGGGGACCGCGGTCTGGTGAAGGGGGGCAAGCTCCATCCCGTCTGGCGGATCACGGTGCCAGCAGACCTCCTCTCCCCGGCACGGGAGCGCCATGGCGGCTGACAACTACGTCCAGCAGGTGCGCCTCCTGGTCCAGGTTTTGCCTTTCATCGCCGAAGAAGCCTGCTTCGCCCTCAAGGGGGGCACGGCGATCAACCTTTTTTATCGCGACCTGCCGCGCCTCTCGATCGATATCGACCTGACATACCTGTCATTGAAGGACCGCGAAGCGAGCCTCGCCGACATCGACTCGGCGCTCGCCCGCATTGCCCGCAGGATCGAAGCCACCCTTCCCAACGCCCGCGCCCCCCGAGCCGCGGGAGGAGGCGACAGCGAGACCCGCATTCTGGTGCGGCAGGGCGACATCGAAGTAAAGATCGAGACCTCGCCCGTCGCGCGTGGCGTCGCCCATCCAACGACCCGACGCGTTGTCATGCCGGCCGTCGAGGACTCCTTCGGTTTCGCGGAAATGCCGATCGTCTCCTTCGAGGACCTGTTCGGCGGGAAAATACACGCTGCGCTCGACCGGCAGCACCCTCGCGACCTCTACGACATCAAGCTCCTCTACGACAACGAAGGGCTGACGGAGTCGCTGTTCCGAACTTTCCTCGTCTATGCGGCAAGTTCGCCGCGGCCGCTCCACGAGCTTCTGCGGCCGACGCCGAAGGCGCTCCGGGAGCCCTTCGTGCTGGAGTTTGAGGGCATGACGCGTAAGCCTGTTCCGCTCGACGATCTCATCGCCACCCGCTCGCGGCTCATGGCCGATCTCGGCGCCCGTTTCGGCGGTCCGGTCGGCCGCTTCCTTCTCGGCCTGCATGATGCCGATCCGGACTTCGGCTTGATCGGCCTGCCCCAGGCCGCGCTGCTGCCGGCCGTGCAATGGAAGCTCGTCAACCTCGCACGGCTGAAGCGAGGGAATCCTGCCAAGCATGCCGAGCAGCGTGCCTTGCTCGAAGCAGTTCTCGATGGATGACGGCCAGCGCCTGTGCCGCGACAGTCCTCAAGAGCGGCAGATGCCCGCCTCGGCTGAGAAAGATGAGCGGCGAGGCGTTGACGACACCCACCTCAGCCATCGGCGATCTCACGGGCAAGCTCGTCGAGATTGACGTGGAAAGAGTCCTCGCCATGCCGGGCAAGGGCCAGCAGAAAATCGGTGCGGTCGAGCCCCGCGACGCTCGCCGCCACCTCCTGGGAAATCGCTCCCCTGCGATACCAGTTCATCGCCGCGGCCAGCCGCAGTTCGCTGCCAAAATGCGCTGGGTCTTCCCGCATCGCGGCAAAAACTTCGTCGGGCATCTGCAAGGTCACGGTCGTCATGGGGCTCTCCTCAAGCCTTATGCTACCAACCGGCGTCGCCGCTGCGACACCGGCGGCCTGCCCGCAGGCTTCGCCGCTGGTATTCAGGCAATCGGGAGCCCCTGGAGGAGATTCATGAAGACGACTGATTCCTATCACAAGTGGGTCGAGTGGAGTGAAGAGGACGGTGTTTCCATCGGGAAGTGCCCCGACCTCATCTCCGGCATCCACGGCGATGATCCGGTGCGGGTGTACGCCGATCTGGCCCGGGTCGTCGAGGAGGTTGTCGCCCATTTCGAGCAGTCAGGCCGGCAGCTCCCCCCTCCTCGCGTGCGGCCCATGCAAGAGGTCGGCTGAGCGGGACGGAACTTGATTCACGACAGCCGCCGCAAGAATCTCGAGATTGTCGACTTGCAGCGGTGATCGAGGCATGGCCGAACCCGCCTCCTGCGGTCAGTTCAAACATGCCATTTTGAGCGGAAGAGCAGCGGCGGCGTATCATCGGCCGGGCGGGGCTCTTGATCCTGGGCACAATTTTCACGAGAGCGAACAGGTATGCCGCGTCGGGAGCTATCGAAGCCTCAGCAGATCATCGATTGGCTCGTCGAATGGGGCGATGCCCTGAAGGAACCGGCCGCGATGACGCTGGTTGGTTCAGCTGGCCTGCTCTGGCACGCCAGCCGCCTCGGGCTCGATGTGTCGCTGCCGGAAAATAGCATGGACGTTGATCCGGTCACCGAATCAGATGCGTTGGCTTGGATGTGCTACGACGCCCTCATCGGCAGCGAGTTCGAGCGGCAACGGGGGTGGCATGTCAACCTGCTGCCGCGGTCAGTGCTCGATGAACTCCCCACCAACTGGCGTGAGCGGGCGTTGTCGGCTCGGTACGGGCAACTGGAGCTGATCGTGCCCTCGGCCGCCGACCTCCTCGCCCCGAAGCTCCGCCGCGGCGAACCCCGCGACCTCGCTCACGCGGCCTGGGCCCGGTCGCAGGGCTTAATTTAAAGACTCTTGTCGTTCCTTGCTCTGGAAACCGCGCTCGCCGACAATGCAGCGATGCGAAGGTTGCTCTATCAGGACGAGGCGCGGCTCGAATATGGGCGGATGTTCTGGACCGATCCGCGCAAGCGGCAGCGGCTTCTCGACCATTGGCTCGACGCCCGCCATCCCTACCACAAGCGTTTTCTGGAGCACTGGCGGCCGATCGTGGAGCGTGTGCTCGCAGCGAATCCTGCCGCCGACGACCTCCTCGACCGGGATCTCCAGGCCGAGGGCTTGAGTCTCCGCGTCGTCGTCCGGGAGATTCCCCCCGTCTTCGGAAGTTTTTTCTGACAAGCTGCCAACTCGGGCGCAGCCGTGAGCCTCGTGGCGGGACGCCCAAGATCCGTTGTGCGGAGTGGGGATGTGCTTTTTCCACGGAAAAAGTTTTCCTTGCTCCTCTGATCGAAGACAGGCCACTTGAGCCACCGTGGGCAGCATGGGTGGGGAGCGAGCTTTATCCACGGCCGACAGAGATCAGACTGCGGATCCGATCGAATATGAAAGGAAGCCTGTCCTGGCTGTCCGAGTCAGGCATGAGTTGGGCGGCGACGAGCTCAACAGAGTCGCTACGGGACACACGCTGCGATAGTCGGTCGGCAACAGAGGCTCGCAGGTCGGAGGACGCTGCGGCGGCGGTCGGCCGGCAGGGACTTGCCGGCTCGAGGCCGCTCCTGCGAAACTCCGCGGATGAAAATCGTCCTCTGCTATCCCGTCGAAGGCCGGCACATCGATCAGATCCGGGCCGCTGCCCCCGGGGCCGACATCATCGATGCCGGTCAAGAATGCGTCGCCGCCGAATTGCCCGACTGCGATCTCTTCTGCGGCCACCCGAAAGTGCCCGTGCCGTGGGACGAGGTGGTGAAGCGCGGGCGACTGACATGGATCCAGTCGTCGGCTGCCGGGCTCGACCACTGCCTCGTGCCGTCGGTCGTCGCCTCGCCGATCACGGTCACGAGCGCCTCTGGGGTGCTCGCCGATCAGGTGGCCGAGCACGGTATCGGCCTAGCGATCGCCTGCACGCGCCGGTTTCCACTCTTTTTGGATCAGCAGGCGAAGGGAGAGTTTGTCCGCCGGCCAACCAAAGACCTCACCGATGCAACCGTCGGCATCGTCGGCTTCGGCGGGAATGGGCGGCGGCTGGCGCGCGTGCTCGTCCCCTTCAACGTGCGGATCCTCGCCACCGATTATTTTCCGGTGAAAAAGCCCCCCCATGTCGAGTTTCTCGGGGGGCCCGAGACGTTCCAAGAGATCCTTCCGCAGGTCGACATCCTCTTCCTCTGCGCGCCGCTCACCGCGGCGACGCGAAACCTCCTCGACAAGGAGGCCTTCGCCGCGATGAAGCCGGGGGCGATCCTCGTCAACATGGCCCGCGGGAAGATGGTTGACGAACAGGCCCTCGTCGACGCCCTCGAGAGCGGCCGGCTCGATTCGGCGGCCCTCGACGTCACACCCGACGAGCCCCCGGCCCCGGAAAGCCGGCTGTGGCGGGCCCCGCGACTGATCATCACGCCCCACGTGGGGGGGCAGTCGTATCGCCGAATCGATGCAATGACCGACTTTTTCTGCGATAATCTCAGGCGTTCCCTCCGGGGGGAGGAACTTCGCAACCTCGTCGACAAGCGGCTCGGGTTTCCGGAGCCCCAGGCCGACTGGTGACCGACCGGGGGGCGTCCGCCCCACCCCCGCCCACGATCCCTGCAGGCGTTTTCGATGAGCACCACCATCTACCAAGAAGGGCGACCCACCATTTCGGTGGAGGGATCCGAAGGGGTGATAACCAGCCGTTGCCCCGAGGAGCTCCTCGCCCGCTACGCCGAGCTCCTCCAGGGGGCCAAGCTCTCCTGGACCGAGCATCATCGCCTCGAGCGGCAGCTCGGCGCCGGAGGGCAGGGGGTGGTCTACCTCTCCACCCGCCGCGGGTCGGATTCATTCACGGTGCCGGTGGCGCTGAAGTTTTTCTCGCCCGAGCGGTATGAGTCGGAGGGCCTCTATGTCGAGGCGATGGGGCGGATCGCCAAGGTGGCGGCCCGCGTCGCCCAGATCCAGCACGACAATCTCCTCGACGTCCAAAACTTCATCGAGCAGCGCCGAATCCGCATCATGCAGATGGAGTGGATCGACGGCTACGACCTCTCGCGGCTGCTCACGGCCGAGATCCTCGAGCAGACCCGGGCCCGCGTCTCCGACGAGCGTTTCGACTACCTCAACAACTGCGTGATCACCGCCGGCCCGCAGCAGTCGCGGTTCAAGCCGGGGATCGCGATCGCGATCGTCCGCGAGGCCCTTGCGGGCCTGGCAGCGCTCCACCGCGAGGGGATCGTTCACGGCGACATCAAGACGGCCAACATCATGATCAAGCGGACCGGCAACGCGAAGATCATCGACATCGGCTCGGCCCTCGCCCTCGACGAGGTCGCCACCAACCGCACCTGCACGCCGGCCTACGCCGCCCCCGAGGTGCTCGAAGGGCGCGAGATCGGCCCGCGCTCCGATTTGGCGAGCCTCGGCTACGTCCTCATCGAGATGCTCGCCGGCCAGCCGCCGTTTGCCGGGCTCAACTCGTATCGCGAGCTTGTCGAAGCGAAGCGAACGCTCCCCAATCGGCTCCCGCAGATCCTCCCGGCGGAGGTGAGCTGCAACGAACTCCTCATGACCTTCACCCGCAAGCTCGTGGCCGCCGATCCCAACAAACGCTTCTCGAGCGCCGAGGATGCCGATCTCGTCAAGGAGGGGGCGGCGAGCTTCCACCGCCAGCTCATCGTCGGCGGCCTCGCCAGCGAATACGACAACGAGATCCGTGCCTGGCTCGGCGATCTCGAAGAGCCGGCCTGACGGCTGGCCGCGAGCCTCTGGTCAGCCGCCGTGAGCCCCCACGAGCGTCCAACGCCTGCTCGAAGCGGCAGCGTTGGAAAACGACACAGCCCGGCGTTCCGATGACGGAAGCCGGGCCGGGGCGATGAATCTTGCGAGCGGTCAGCGAGGGTGACGGGACTCGAACCCGCGGCCTCCAACGTGACAGGCTGGCGCTCTAACCAACTGAGCTACACCCCCGTGTTTCGCCGCCGGAACGAATCGCTCCGGGAGGCGAGGGACGGGTCGCCGCTTCGCAAGACATACGAGTATAGCGAGACGCTCCCAAGGACGACACCCCGGGCGGTTTTTTGGGCGTTTTTTTGTGGCGAGCGCTCCCGGCAGGTCAAAAAACCCCGCGGCTGGGGTCAAACCCGAGGCGGGCAGCGAGGTCGAGATCCTGCCGGGCCTGCCCCTCGAAGCCGGCGGCGGCGCAGGCCTCGCCCCGGTGGTGGTGCATCACCGCCAGCCCCTGGTCGGCCACGCGGAGGCGGAGATCGATCTCAATGGGGTCGGCGCGGCCACGGCTGAGCTCGAGCCTTCCACGCAGCGCCTGCATCCCGTCGATCGCCCGGTTGAGGTCGTCGATCGCCTCGTGATGGCGGCCGAGGAGGTGGAGGATGTAGCCGCGGGTGTCGAGGTGTTCGGGCAATTCCCCCGCCCCCTTCTCAATCGCCAGCTCGATGTCGGCAAGGGCTGCGGGGAGATCGCGCTTCAGTTGCGCCCGGGTGTAGGCGCGGAGATTCAACGACTCCGGATCACCGGGCACCGACATCCCGACGACCGCCTCCGCATCGGCCAGCGCCTCGTCGGGCCGCTCGAGAACGGTGTGGACGAGCGCCCGGAGCCGGCGGGCCCGCGGTGTCAAAGGCTCGAGGGTCACCGCCCGATCGGCATCGACGATCGCCCCGGCGGGATCGCGGTTTTGGAGGCGGAGGTGGCCGCGGCGGATGAGGAGATCGGCGTCCTCGGCATGCCACGCCACCGCCCGCTCGACCGCTCCGAGGGCCCCGACGACGTCGCCTTGGGCCTCGCGGCTGGCAGCCTCCTGGAGCGACCACTCGACGACGACGTCGCGGACGAAGGGCAGCAGCTCCGGAATCACGACGGCCGGCAGGAGCACCAGCGCCACGAGGGCGAGGAGCGAAAACCGTTTCCGGCGGAGCGGGGGCTCTTCGGCCCGGAACTGCCGCGGGGCAGGGTCGGTGAGCGTGCCAAAACGCGGAGGGACGTCTTCGCCGCTGGACACTCTCCGACCGCCGGCCTGCGGCCCGGCGCTCGAACGGCCGCCGCCGGCGGGCTCGCGGCGCGGAGGGGGGCCAAAGCCGTCGAGATCGTCGTTGGGACGCTCGAACTCCGCAGGAATCGGAAAACCGTCGCGGTCAAATCGCATGCGGGGCACCTCGGGCGATTGGCTTTGCTCCATCCTAGCCAGGGGCTGGAGCGGGGAACAATTGACGGGCTGGAAGCCGGGTCGTAAGGTGGCTCTGAAAGCCTGAGGAACCACCCATGCCGCTGTTCGAGATCGAGACCGGCGCCCACATCATCATCTCGTGGGCGGCCGACGAGCAGGCCGCGGCGGCGGTCGTCGAGGATGCCTATCCCGGCGAACGGATCGTCCGCCTCACCCGCCGCCCCCGCGATTGCTGGGTGATCTCCAAGTCGGCCCTTGGCTTGACCAGCTCGACCGACGATCCCTGCAATACGGCCAGGGAATGCCTCGCCAAGGCCGCCGGAGACAAGGTCCACGCCATCCGCCTTTACATGCACGAGACCGGCGACGATCTGGAGCGGGCGCGGAAAGTCATCGAGTCGAACATGGTCATGGGCTGGTGAGGAAGAAGCAGGCGACGGGGTTCGGCCGGCGGCCGACTCCCTCGTCGGCGCCGTTGTCGGCCACCGCGACGAGCGTCAGCCGGCCGTCAGTGAGCCGGGGGCCGGCACAGAGCCCCTCGAGATTGACCCCCAGCGCTCCCTTCCAAAGGAGCGTCTTGGCCACCGGCGCGACGGCCGCGAGATTCCCTTTTCGATCGCGGGCCTCGGCTGCGGTTGAAGTGTCGACGAGGTAGATCCTGTTTTCCAGCGGTGGCACGCCGGCCGCAGCGCTCCGCTCGAGGACGAGCAACCGCCCCGCGCCGAGCGCCGCAAGCGCCACCACGCCCGAATAGAGCGGCCCCCCGCCCAGATTCACCCGGTCGTGCGGCGGATCGACCTCGTAGATCACCTCGCGGCGGCGCTCGATGGCCTCAGCGCCGATCGCACGAGCATCCTCTATTCCCAGGCCGACCAGCCGCACCTTCCCGGCCACGCCAGAGGCGACCGGAGGGCCATCACGCTCGAGCGGCTCCTCGTTGGCCGTCCAGAGCCGGGAGCCGTCGAGCTCGAGGGCGAGCGCCTCTGGCCCCCGATTGGCGCGGGCCGATCGAAACGGCCCCTCGAGCGACGCCATCCCCACCGCCCGGAGCGGCCGCGGACCGGCACCGACCGGCCGATCGCCGTCGGCCTCGGCAAACTCGCGCACCGCCGGCGTGTCTTCCTCGACAAAAAACCATCGCCGCCGGCCGTCGGGCCTGGTGAAGATCGCGAGATCCTCCCAGTCGCGGAGGCGATCGAGGGGGAGCGAGCGCTCGAACGTCACGGTCGGTGGCGCGGCGCTGACATCGGGCGCGCCGCTGACGTCAGGCGTGACGGTGAGGAAGAGGAGCCGGTCGCTGCCATCCATCACCGCGGCGTAGGCATCGCCGCCGAGCCAGGCGATCCCGCTCAGCTCGGCGACCGCGTGCCGCGATCCATCGGCCTCGACGACCTCGCCAGGGGCATTGACGATTCCCCCCGGCTCGACCCTGATCGCTCCCCCAGGCGGCGCCACCTCAAACGGCGTTCCCTCGGCCGAGCCGACGCCGAGCGGAGGCCAGAGCGCCACGGCGAACAGGAAGCCAACGACGCCGAGCCCTCCCGGACGTGACCGCAGCGCCCTGCTCCGGCGAACAACGCACGCGGAAGTGACTGGAGACGTTTGCATCGCCGGCCGAATCTACCACCTCCGGCCATCGCGCGCTCGCCGCGGGGCGTGGATGCCAGCGCAGCGATGCGGGGTCAATCCTGCCCAGCGGGGAGCGGAGGCGCCACAGTCTCGAAGGAAGCAGTCCGCACCGCCGACGGCGCCACCGGCTGCTCGTCGACGAAGATCTGCTCGGCCGGCCGGTAGCTCGAGGTGCCACCGGGCCTGAAGACCGGGTCGGGGCGGCGCACCGGCGGGGAGGTGAGCCCGTCGGGATTGGCCGCGGGGAGCGCGGCCGGGGGAGCGGTGGGGAAGGGGGCCGGCGGAGGCGCAACGGCTGGCGCGGCAGCGGCCGGGGGCAGGGCGCCAGCGCCTGCGAAACCACTGCCTGCGAAGCCAGCGCCCGCCCAGCCAGCATCGGCCGCCGGCGGCGCCTGGTAGGCACTTGCCGGCGCCGCCGGGGCGGGGTCGGCGGCCAACGGATCGCCATAGCGGCTCCGGTCGGAGGCATACCGGGCGGACGTGCCAGACTCCGGTGGATTGATCGGCGCGAGCGGCGCCGCGGCAGCCACGCCTGCGGCTGCCAAGCCTGGTGCGGCCGCTTCGGCAGCCACGCCTCCGCGGGCATCGGCCACCCGACTCGGCTCGTAGCCTGCCGTCGAGGGGAAGGCCGACGACGTCGCCGGCGGGGCCACCGGATAGCCGCCGCCGGGAGGTGCCGCGGCGACCTCGGCCGCCGGGGGCACAGGCTCGAGCGGGAGACTCGCCGGCGGAAGGCCCGGTGGCGCAGGGGACTGGGCCGGAGGGGGCGGGGCGGGGAGCGAGGCGTAGGGCCCGACCTGCGGGCTGATGGGCTGCGGCGCGGAGGCTTCGGGGAGACCCGCCATCGCGCGCGGGTCGGAGGCCGCCGCGGCGAGTTGCGGCGGAGGCGTGGCGCCGTAGGTGACCATGGCCGGGTCGGTGGCGGCCGTCTGGATGCCGGGGGCCGCGGCGCCGGCGGTGGGGGAGCTGTCGTTGACGACGTAGCCGGCGGGAGTCGAGGTGGTCGGGTAGGGGGTGGCAGCGGTCGAGGGCTTTTGCGTGGAGGCGTCGATCTTCGGCGCTGCGGCGAGGGCCGAATCATCGATCCCCTTCGGCTTGGCCGTGCCGAAGCTCGGCCATTTCGGCGCCGTCATGGAGCGGACGCCGCTGCGACAACCGCCGCCGGCGAGGCTCGCGATGAGGAGGCCGATGGCGATGGCACCGAGCCTTCCCCGCCGGACGGGCGTTGCTCCCGGGGCGGAACCGCTGATGCGCGGAGTCCGGATCCGCGAGGGCTGGCGCTGCGAACGGTCCACGGCGTGTTGCATCGGCATGACGAATGATCTCCCGGCGTGCGCGCCTCGAAAGAGGGGCGCTCGGAGGGGAGATAAGGGGAGCGCCCAAGGGGAGTCAACGCCAACTCGCCGTCGGTCCCGCTGCCTTTGCGGCGTTCTCGAAAACGACCAAGGCGGCCTGTCGTGATCGACAGGCCGCCCTGGCACTTCATGGATGGTGAGAAACCGTCATCCAACAGCGGGTTGCCGCTGGAGATCGATCACTTCTTGGCGACAGCGAACCGCTTCCCGATCGCGTCCCAGTCGACGACGTTGTAGAAGGCGTTGACGTATTCGACGCGGCGGTTTTGGTAAAGCAGGTAATAGGCGTGCTCCCAGACGTCGAGCCCGAGGAGCGGCGTGTTGCCGTGCATGACCGGGCTGTCTTGGTTGGCCGTGCTCTCGATGAGGAGCTTCCCCTTGGGGTCGGCCGACAGCCAGGCCCAGCCGCTGCCGAACCGACCGAGGGCCGCCTTCGTGAACTCCTCCTTGAACTTGTCGAAGCCGCCGAAGACGGTCCGCAACGCTTCGCCGAGGTGACCGGCCGGCTCGCCACCCTTCCCCTTGCCGAGCGATTCCCAGAACAGGCTGTGGTTGGCGTGGCCGCCGCCATTGTTGCGGACGGCCGTCCGGACCGCCTCGGGCACCTTCTCGAGGTCGGCGATCAGCGTGTCGATGGGGAGATCGGCGAGCGGATTCCCCTCGAGAGCCTTGTTGAGATTGGTGACGTAGGTGGCGTGGTGCTTGCCGTGGTGGATTTCCATCGTGCGGGCATCGATGGAGGGCTCGAGGGCGTCGAAGGCATAGGGGAGCGGGGGCAGCACGTAAGCCATGGAGAGGCTCCAGAAGGGATGTTTCGAGGATTGTCGGGAGGTGGGCAGCGTCCATCCCGGGGCAATCCCGGAAAACGCCCCAACCTCGCCGCCGGCATCGTAGCCGACCCCAGGAAAGCGGGCAAATGATGCGGCGGGCTCGGGAGTCCGGTTGTGACGGCGCCGACCGATGGTGCCGACGGTGGCGATGGTGCCGTCGATGCGCGTGCGGAGGGGGCGGCAGCCGGCTCGTGAATCCGATCTCCCTCCGCTGCCGAACAGACTTCCGTCGCGCTGCTCGTGAGGATGGCAGGATGCCCCCTCGGCGCGCCCCCGGGAGAGACCTTCCCGGACGTCATGGATGGCTCCAGAACCTCAAACCATGTCCGCGCAAACCGTCCCCGCCGGCGCCCCCCCTCGCAAGCTCTTCCCCTGGAGCCGCAGCGCCACCGCCAAGGCCCCCCCGGCCGACGCGGCCCCAAAAACTGCGGCTGCAAAGACTGGGGCCGCCGACAAGACGGCCGCCAAGCCGAAGCGCGGGCGCGAACCGAGGCGGCCTTTCGACTATTCCCCGGAGGCCCGCCCCGAGCAGCAGGGGGCGTTGGCAACGATCCTCCCCACGCGTGCTTCCCGGCTCGGGCTTGCGCTCACCGGGATCGTCGTCGTCACGGCGACGACGCTGATCCTCGGCGGTTGGCCGGCGGCGATCGAGGCGATCAGCCGGTTTGCCGGGGCGCGCTTCGCCCGCACGGTGGCGGTGGTCCGGGAGCTCGTCGACCTTCGTGGGCTCGTTCTCGGCGGTTGGCTCGCGCAGATGTTCCTCCTCGCCGCAGCGAGTGTGGCGCTCTCGATCCGCGGGATCCGCCGCCACCGCAAGGACGGCCGCCATGGCCGGTCGCGGGGCTGGCTGGCTATGGCGTGCGTGCTGGTGGTCGCTTCGTTGGCCGGGACGCTGCCGATCGGAAAGCTCGTGTCGACGTTCCTCGTCGAGGCGACCGGCCGCTCGTTCGGCCCCGAGGGCCTCGGCTGGTGGGTGGCGATCGCCGGGAGCATCACGGGGATCGTGACGCTCTGGACGCTCCTTCCCCTTCATCAGCGCCTCGTCCCCGGCTTCTGGTTGCTCCTCGGCCTGGCCGGCTGGTCGGCGGCGGCGGCCGTGCCCTGGCTCGGCGGGATCGGCTGGGTGGGCGCGGGGCAGAATGACCTGGCCCTCGCCGGTGCCGGGGCCTGGGTGGCGGGGAGCGCGGCGATGCTGGCCGCCATGCTCACCGCTGCCCGCGGGGTGATCCGCGAGGTCCGCGGGGAGATCAAGGCGCCGCCTGTCGGCGCGGCCAAGGAGGAGCGGGCTTCGAAGGTGGTGAAGACGGAAGCGGTCACACGCCAGGCCAAGGCCCCGGAGCCTGTTTTTGAGCCGGTCGACACCGACGACGACGGCGCTCCACAGTCGGCCGCCGAGGGGAGCGAGAACGGCTACACTGACGGCTCGGATGCCGAGGATGAATACGCGTCGCGGCCGCTTTCGAAAGCCGAGAAGAAGCGGCTCCGGAAGATGGGCCGAAACGCGGCCTGATTCGCCCCTCGGCCTCTTTCCTCTGTCGCCCCGTGCGTGACGG
>Ga0209188_1001292_pt1 | contig 20636 bp, 20 predicted proteins | sample C_130625_EF_Meta_FD_187307 | JGI IMG/M metagenome (GOLD analysis project Ga0209188, IMG submission 187307) | Freshwater microbial communities from Lake Croche, Canada to study carbon cycling - C_130625_EF_MetaG (SPAdes) (version 2) | ecosystem: Environmental > Aquatic > Freshwater > Lake... | reverse complement strand
AAAATAAGTGCCAAATTAGGCATCGGAATTGAAGAACTCAAAGAAGCCATATTGAATCAACTTGGCTGGTCCGACCAAGTTGAAAATACTTTCATTGCTAGAACTAGACATATTGAGGCAATAAAGAAAGCGCAATTTCACCTGGAAGAATCAGGAAAATACCTTTCTAGAGGCAATAGCGCATTGGAGTTATTTGCGGAGGAGCTCCGACTAACACAAGAAAATTTAGGTGAAATAACTGGCAAATTATTGGCAGATGATTTATTAGGAAAAATATTTGGGTCTTTTTGCATCGGAAAGTAATTACAGTGTCCGTTGCACTGCAACATCAGTAATTCAGAAAAAATGAGAAAATACTAAAAAATTAATTAACTTCAAAGAAACTATCTATGACTATTATCAACCAGCAGGAAAAAACACAACTGAATGTACCTGACTATATTCAGCATCAAAAACTCATTAATTGGGTAAATGAAATTGCGAAAATTACACAACCAGATCAAATTTATTGGTGTGATGGTAGTGAAGCAGAATATGATCGCCTTTGCCAGCAAATGGTGGATGCGGGAACAATGAAAAAACTAAACCCAGAAAAAAGAAAAAACTCTTACTGGGCTTGTTCTGATCCAACTGATGTAGCACGAGTTGAAGACAGAACGTTTATTTGTTGGGAAAAGAAAGAACAAGCAGGACCAACAAATAATTGGATTGATCCTGTAGAAATGCGTTCAACCATGAATGGTTTGATGACGGGTGCCATGAAAGGTAGAACAATGTATGTTGTACCTTTTTCTATGGGTCCTCTCGGATCCCCAATTGCACATATCGGCGTAGAGTTGACGGATAGTCCATTTGTTGTGGTAAACATGAGAATCATGACAAGAATGGGTAAAGCTGTTTTTGATGTGTTGGGTAATGAAGGTGAGTTTGTACCTTGTGTCCACTCAGTAGGTAAGCCTTTAGCTGCTGGTGAAGAAGATGTTAAATGGCCTTGTAATGAAACCAAATATATTGTGCACTATCCAGAAACTAGAGAAATCTGGTCATTTGGTTCAGGCTACGGTGGTAATGCATTATTAGGTAAAAAATGTTTTGCACTTCGTATTGCATCCATTATGGGTCGCGATGAGGGTTGGCAGGCTGAACATATGTTGATTCTTGGTGTAACAACCCCTGAGGGTAAGAAGCATCACGTAGCAGCAGCATTTCCATCCGCCTGTGGAAAAACAAACTTTGCGATGTTGATTCCACCTGCAGGCTTTAATGGTTGGAAAGTGACGACTATTGGCGATGATATTGCATGGATTAAACCAAGAATTGATCCAGTAACCGGCAAAACAAAGCTCTACGCAATTAACCCAGAAGCTGGATTATTTGGGGTTGCACCAGGCACAAACTCTGTTACAAATCCAAACTGTATGGCTTCCCTAGACAAAGATGTCATCTTCACGAATGTCGGATTAACGGACGATGGTGATGTGTGGTGGGAAGGTATGACGAAAGAGGCTCCAGCGCATTTAATTGACTGGCAAGGTAACGATTGGACTCCTGCTGATGGTGCTGCCGGCAAAAAAGCAGCTCATCCAAATGCACGATTTACCGTTGCTGCCATTAATAATCCAGCATGTGATGATGAGTGGAACAATCCAGAAGGCGTTCCAATTGATGCATTTATCTTTGGTGGCAGAAGATCTACTACGGTCCCATTGATCACAGAAGCAAGAAATTGGGTTGAAGGCGTATACATGGCCGCAACTATGGGCTCAGAAACAACTGCTGCTGCAACAGGTAAAACTGGTGTTGTTAGAAGAGATCCGTTTGCGATGTTACCTTTTGCAGGTTACAACATGAGTGAGTATTTCCAACATTGGTTAAACATTGGTGATAACTTAACTGCTACTAGTGCAACATTACCGAAATTCTACTGCGTAAATTGGTTCAGAAAAGGTGACGATGGCAAGTTTGTTTGGCCTGGATATGGAGAAAATATGCGTGTGTTGGCCTGGATTATTGGCCGCATTGAAGGTAGCGCAAAAGCTAATGAGAACATTTTCGGTTACTCTCCTAGCTTTACAGACCTTAATTGGAATGGTGTTGACTTTACTGAAGCGCAGTTTAATCAAGTTATTTCAGTTGATAAGCAGTCTTGGCAAGAGGAGCTCAAGTTACACGAAGAGTTGTTCGAACAACTCTCTTATAACTTACCTGAAATATTGAGAACTACTAAAGCAAAGTTAGAAAATTCTTTAAATTAATTGTTAATTGTTGCTTAAAGAGCGGCACTCTTCACGAGTGCTGCTTTGTAGTTTTCGATCCTGATCCACATAGGTACAGTCATCGAGAAGAACATTTTTATCTTTAATCGCTCGGCTTCTACCCTCTTGAAAACGTGAGATTAACAAGTCTTTTGCTTTTTTGCCTCCAGAAAGAAGACACTCTTTCATTAAGGCAGCGTTTTCATCTACAACAATCAACAATAATTCAGCACACCTAGATTTTGCTTCGGCATTAACGGATGCCATTGCTATTGGACTTGGTTTGACTTTGAGGGCAGATACACCGCTTAATGGATCAACTGCAGTACCAGCGATATTAACTTCAAAATGAAGGTGAGGGCCTGTGGACCTTCCAGTGCTCCCAACTGTCCCTAAGATTTCCCCACGGTTGAGTTTTTGATTATGACTTACAAGAATTCGATCTAAATGACCATATTTGGAAGTTACACCATTGGGATGGCTAATTTCAACATAGTTTCCAAGACCTGTTTTATCAGTATTATTCACCACGTTAATCACTACACCAGGGTCAGAAGCAACGACATAAGTCCCTTTTAAAGCAGCAAAATCAAGCCCGGCATGAAACTCATCCTTAAGAGTAAAAGGATCTGGTCTTATTCCAAAACCACTTGAAAAAATATAATCGCCCAACAAGGGAACGCCGCTGGGCAAATTAGTATTTTTATAAATTGCCAAAGTCATTGCACTTTTGATGGAGGGAATACGATTTTCAAAAATATCCAAAATCATATCGATAGATTCAAAAGAGGAATTAATTTCATAATCCTTATCTTTAAAATAAATCGGCTCAATTGTTGGATAAGAACCACCTTTACCAGGCTCTTTTGAACTCGGTTTGATTTTGGGTTGTGTTTGTAATTCGAGCTTTTGCTGAAGAACTGAAAGATCTTTAAATTGAGAAATTGCGTCATTGATTTTAGATTGGACTTGTTCAAATCTTGCAATTAACTCTGGGCTTAAGGGTTCAGCTTGATTTACCGGAGGAGTGAATCCAATGTAAAGGCCAATATGAGACAAATAGAAAAAAGCACAAGCAATGAATCCTACGACAGAGAAAAGACCTATTAAAAGGTTTTTTTTTCTTATGTGAAGGAATAGCTTAGATTGCTCATCGTTAATTGGATCAAGCATGGCTCAGTCTTTATGTACTAAACTAAAATTATAAATCTTTAATCACAATGTTATTAGAAAAATCCAAAAATGCATGTAATCGTGTTGGGAGCAGGAATTGCAGGATCACTCATTGCTCAAAAACTAGCAAGAGCAACTTCTTATCAAATTACTTTAGTTGATCAAGCTGACGGTCCAGCTACTCAAACCTCTGACCATCAACTCGCTTTAGTACACCCACAGGTTAGTAAAAAAAGTACAAAACTTCAAAGGTTCACACAAATTGCCAATCGCATAGTTTGGCAAAATTTTCAACCAAGTATTCGTTACTCAGGTGTTTATCAACCAATACCACGGGAAGATTGGATAAATTGCGAAAAATTAAGTGAGTTAATACTCACACTTGGATTTGACATTACTGAAATTGAACCCTTGGAATCAAAAACCGCTTTAGAAAAATTAAATATCGATCGTCCAGGTCTTTGGTTTAACACTTCAGGTATCTATGACTTGAAAAAATTATCTATCCAAGCAATTGAGACATTAACGCATCATGAAATCATTTGGGGTGAAAAAGTAATCCGAATTCAAAAAAACAATGACTTGTGGCAGCTTTATAACAATAAAAATGAAAAAATTTGTGAAGGGGACGCCTTAGTTTTAGCTAGTAATTATCAGACTAAAGAGTTATTAGCTTCAATTGAGGTTGAACTTCCATTACGACCTGTAAGAGGACAGTTAAGCAGATTTATTATTCCGAAAGAAAGTTATGTTGGTAAGCACTTACCTTGGTCCGCAACAAGAGGCGACGGTTATTGTTCTCCTGCTAAGGAATGGGACCCTGAAAACTGGCTTTGGGAAGTAGGATCAAGTTATGATGAAGACATTGATGTCCTAATGCCATCCAAAGAAAGTGCAAGCGCAAATCAAAAGAAGGGCTTGGCATTATTAGGCATTGCAGAAAGACCAGAATACAACTTCCTAGAACAATCGAATTTCGTTGGCATTCGTAGTGCCTCCAAAGATCGACTACCTCTCATTGGGCCAGTTAACGGGCAAAGCGGACTATTTTTAGCTACCGCTTATGGCTCCAGAGGATTAATTTGGGCAACGCTTGGAGCTGAATTAATAAACGCTTATTTAGCAACTTTTTTTGCTGGAGCTGATTTCTTAGCGGCTGGTTTCTTAACAGCAGGTTTTGCTGGTGAAGATTTAACAACTTTAGAAGTAGAACTATCATCTGCCGTTTCACCATCCCGTTTTTTAGCAGGAACCTTAGGTGCTCGAACTTCAAATTCAAAACCAACTTTCCCTTCAGGATTCAAAGAAAGATAAGCTTTAAAAATTCGACCATTCCTTTGAGACTTAAAGTTAGTTAATAAATCTGTTTTACCAGATCCTAAAAGTTTCTGAATTTGCTCAGGAGAAATCTCCTGTTGCAGAATAACTTTCCCTGTAGAAAAATCACAAGTGCGGTCAGGGCCGACAGAGCGTTCGCAAATATAACTCATACCGTGTTCGTAAATAGCCCCAGAACATTTTGGACAAGCCCCTAAGGCTTGAAGTCCTGTAAAGTCGACGGGTTCATCGTTGTCAGCACTATTTTGACCAAAATCAAACTCTAGCTTATAGCCTGCATTAGGATAATCTTTATCATCCATCGGAATTTCAGATAATTTAATAATTGCAGCAAATGGTCTACCCATTTTGCTTCTAAATCCTTGCAGAGGCCCCACCTTTTTTTCACGTATCAGTTCTTCAGCTTCAACATACTCTAATGCTTTACCACCTGGAATTTTACTGATAGAAAAGCCACATTTTTCACAAGAAAAGCGACGATAATTTTCTTTTACAGGACCACCACAATTAGGGCATGGAGTTTCTAAAGTGATGTAATCACCAGGGATTGTGTCACTATCAAACTCTTTTGCGCGTTTCACAATCCGCTGAGTCATTTGGGAAATCTCTTGCATAAAGCTAGATCTTGGAATCAGACCTTTTTCCATCTGTGACAATTGAAATTCCCAGCCACCCGTTAAGGCAGGTTGGGTAAGTTCTTCAATGCCTAAACCTCTTAATAGAGTCATCAACTGGAAAGCCTTCGCAGTTGGTATGAGCTCTCGGCCCTCACGAAATATATAACGTTCAGCAAGTAAGCCTTCAATAATGGAGGCTCTAGTTGCTGGGGTGCCTAAGCCTTTTTCAGCCATCGCTTCTCGGAACTCATCTTCTTCAACTAGCTTACCGGCACCTTCCATTGCTGATAATAATGTTGCTTCTGAAAACCTCGCTGGAGGTTTTGTTTTTAAAGCAACTAGATCAATCGATTCAGTTTGGACTTTTTCACCGGGTTCAACCATTACCAACTCTTTATCATCTTGACTACTACGTCCATAGACTTTCAACCAACCAGGGTTGACTAAAACCTTACCTTCAGTCTTGAAAGAGTGACCACTTACACTAGTAATACGGGTTGTAATCAGGAATTCAGCAGCAGGATAAAAGACAGATAGAAACCTGCGAACCACTAAATCGAAAAGTTTTTGTTCAGGCTCTGAAAGGTTTTTTGGAGCTTCTTGCAGGGTCGGAATAATAGCAAAGTGATCTGATATTTTAGAATTATCAAAAATCTTTTTATTCGGTTTTACCCAATTATTTTTATGAATTTCCGAGGCGAACGAAACATAATTATCAGAGACTTGTCCAAGAGACTCAATCGTATCTTTTACTGTTTGAATATAGTCTTCAGGCAGCGCACGTGAGTCCGTTCTTGGGTAAGTCAATACTTTGTGGCGCTCATACAATGCCTGTGCCAGTCCTAAGGTGTTTTTAGCTGAAAACCCAAATCTAGCATTGGCTTCTCTTTGTAAACTCGTTAAATCGAATAATTGTGGAGCTTGTTGAGTGGAGGGTTTAGACTCTTCAGTAACCGAAGCCTGTTTGTTTTTACAAGCAACAACAATACTTTTAGCTTCGGAATCAGACCATAATCTACTGTCCCGTAATTCAGGGTCGACGATATCATTTTTACTTTGTTTCTTGAATTCGGGATTAAACCAACGACCTTCATAAATTCCAGCAGCAGCAATAAATTGAGCTTTAACTTCCCAGTAGTCGCGGGATATAAATTTCCGAATACTCTCTTCACGCATGACCATGATAGACAGAGTAGGAGTTTGTACACGACCTACAGTTGTTAGAAAAAAACCGCCACTTTTACTGTTAAAGGCAGTCATGGCTCTAGTGCCATTAATTCCTACTAGCCAATCCGCTTCTGAACGACATCTTGCCGCATCTGAAAGAGGTAACATTTCTTCATCAGAACGTAAATTAGCAAACCCCTCGCGAATGGCGTTTGGTGTCATCGATTGCAACCACAGACGTTTAATTGGTTGTGAAGCCTTCGTTTGTTGCGCAATTAGTCGAAATATTAACTCACCCTCTCGTCCCGCATCACAGGCGTTAATAAGTGCTGATACGTCTTTACGCTTAATTAATTTTTGCAAAGCTTTTAAGCGAGACTCCGTTTTAACAATGGGCCTTAATTCAAATCTAGGCGGAATAACGGGTAAATTATTAAAAGACCATTTGCCACGCTTCACTTCAAATTCTTCAGGGGCAGTAATTTCTAAGAGATGACCAACTGCAGAAGAAATAAGGAAGTCTTTGCTTTCAAAATAATCTTCATGTTTTGTAAAACCACCCAAAGCACGGGCGATATCAGCCGCTACCGAAGGCTTTTCAGCAATGATTAATGTTTTTAACTGCTCAGAATCGACAGGGGAACTACTCGGTTTTTTGGCCAATTTCATACCTTAGAATTTAATTTCTCTTTTTTTATTATTACCCGAAGATGATAAAAATATGTAAAAATTTCCACTAACAACCTTAAAAACTTGTAAATAAAATTATAAGCTGTTGATCTTAAACAACTTTAATTTGATGAGTTTTAAAGTTATTTTGATCAAAAACAAGGTTTTAAAATCAAATTTTCTACACTATACTAAATTCAATTAGGTAAAATGTGAAATTCTAACTTAAGTTCTTTATATGGCCTTACTCCCAATCATCTGTTATCCAGACCCACGGCTCCATAAAATCGCAAAGCCGGTGAAAGAGTTTGATGATCGTCTTAAGAAAATTGTGGCTGATATGGCCCACACTATGTATGAGGCTCCGGGCGTTGGACTTGCAGCAACACAAGTAGATATCCACGAACGAATCATCGTAATCGATGTATCGGATAGCCGAGCGGAATTAAAAGTATTGATTAATCCTGAGGTCATTTGGCAAAGTGAAGAAGTCAAATCTTGGCGTGAAGGTTGTCTGTCCGTCCCAGACTATTTTGATGAAGTGGAGAGACCGGATAAAGTCCGTATCAAAGCCTATGATGAAAATGGCGATGATTTCGAATTAGAAGCAGAGGGACTTTTATCAGTTTGTATTCTCCATGAAATGGACCATTTGGTTGGCAAAGTATTTGTTGACTATCTTTCCCCTTTAAAGAGGATGCGCATCAAAGGGAAAATGAAAAAAAGAGAGAAAATTTCCGGCAAGTAATTATTTCTTAGACAATACAAAACTATAGTTCAACCGAAGTTTTCATTTTGGCAATAGTCAGATGATGCAGATTTAAATCCTCTAGAAAAGCATCTGAGGAAAAATAGCTAAACTCAATTGGTCGCTGACTACCAATCGGATCATTATTGACTACTTCTATTGCTGGATGACACATAATTAGAGTGTTACTTTTAGCATTCATGAGCCAGGCACGCATTAATTCTCGGTAGGCTGCCTTATTCACTGCATTAAAACCATAAACGCCTAAAAAGCCAAAGTTTGAAAGCAATTTATAGGTTTTAAGCAAAGAGTAAAAACTCCTTCCACCCAGAACTTCTAGAACAAAAGCCTTAGAGACTTGAGGTATGTTGCTGCTATTATTTGGACGTAATGTATTACGAATCCAAGGTAAGGAACGACTTGAATAACGTTTTAATACTTCATCTAGGACGATTTTCCCAATCTGTGGAAATTGGTGAACATGTTGATGTCCATCAATATAGTCGGGCATAAAACCGTAAGTATCTTCAAATCTTGTGAGTTGTAATTGAAAAGCTTGCTTAATTTCAATAGGATTTAATAAACCAAGTTGACTTAAAACAATCCAATGATAAAGAGGCTTGATATTTTGTTGAGTGGCCCTTGGAAAGGCAAGGGTTAAATTAAAGTGTAAACCGACTTCAAGACCTTCCTTATGGGCATTTTGTAGAGCCAAAACTGAGGAAGCAACATGAGGACCATCAATTAAAACACTCGTGGCAGATAAGCGTTGTTGATAGAACAGACGAAAGACCGCTTCATTAATTAAAGGATCCTGGCCAAAATCATCTGCGCAGAGCTGAATCGTATTCATTAAGTTAATTTAAAAGCCCAACGTTTAGAAACAACAAAAGTTCCAATCGCCACTAATAAAACAATAATTGGCAAGGCAACGTAATACGGAATATGGAAGAGATAAATGGCAATGTAGAAAAAAAACTCATTAAATAGAAAAGAACATACAGAAACTAAAAAATATCTTTTAAGGGAATAAAAAAAAGTTTGATTTGAGTCAGAAAAAGTTAAATAACGTTGCCCAGAAAAACTAAAGCAAAAAGCAATTAGAAAAGCAAAAACATTGGCAATCAATGCAGGCGTTGAGAATAGTTCAACAAATAAAATGACACTCATAAAGTGAATTGCTGCAGCCCCTCCTCCGACTAAAACAAAAAGACTAACTTGAGGGAGTCTACGAATCCAAGGAACTATTGTCATTATCTTTAGCGACCAAATAAAGAGGTCTTTGTTTTACTTCATCAAAAATACGTCCAATGTATTCCCCGAGAATACCGATGGATAAAAGTTGCACACCAGAAAACAGCATTAAAGCCACGGTAATAGTTGGCCAGCCACCGACAGGGTTGCCATTAATCAATGTGTCAAAAGCCACGAAAATACCATAAGAAATGGCAACTAAGGAAATAAAGCTACCAATAAAAGTCCATAGTCTTAAAGGTAAGGTACTAAATGCTGTAATGCCAGACAGGGCTAGTTTAATAAGGCTGGTAATTTTAAAACTAGAAACTCCGGAAAAGCGATCGGCAGGAACAAATGGCAATCCAACAGACTTGAAGCCAACCCAAGCATACAAACCCTTCATAAAACGATTGCGTTCGGGTAGTGTTTTAAGAGCATCAACTACCTTACGGTCTAGCCAACGAAAATCTCCAGCATTTTGGGGAATAGCGACATCTGTACCAGCACTCATCAAGGAATAGAAGAAACGGGTACCAAAGCGTTTTAAGAAAGACTCATTACCGCGGTCAACAATGACGCCATAAACCATGTCATAACCACTTTGCCAAAGTGCACACATCTCAGATAATTTATCCATTGGATGTTGGAAATCAGCGTCAATCAATAAAACCGCATCACCACGAGAATAATCAATCCCGGCAGATAATGCAGCTTCTTTACCAAAGTTTCTTGAAAAAGCGAGATAACGAATGCCCGACTCTTTGGCTAACTCCATTCCCACTTCATCAGTATTGTCCCGACTCCCGTCATTAATAATGATAATCTCATAACGTGAGGTAATGGCGGTAATCGTTGACCTTAAAGCTTCTACAAACTTGATTAAATTCGTCGACTCATTGTAAGCGGGAACAACAACGCTTAAAGAAAAGTTTTCTAGGCGAGAAGAATTATTAGTCATATTCAAATTTTACAGTTAAACCTATAATTACAAACTATAAATCATTATTAACAGAAAGCCCCCCTTCCTAATGTTGGAAAAGGTAAAAAATCAAAAAGTAACGATGCAAGCCTGGCAAATTTTTTTGCTAATAGCTTGTATTTGGTTTTTCACTACCCTATTAATTCGTAATGCTCCCGAATGGGACAATATGGAAGAGCTGGTTTGGGCAAGTTCATTCGAGTGGGGTTATCAAAAACATCCCCCATTACCTTCTTGGCTCATTTACCCTTTAACGATGCTTTTTGGCAAGGTAATTTGGCTTCCGTTTGCTTTGGGTTTTACTAGCGTCGTTTTATCTCAATGGATTGTGTATAACTTATACATAAAAATTTGTAAGCAAACGAAAGAATTCGTACCACCTTGGGCACCTCTTGTGTTTGTTTTAACAGGATCATTTATTCTCTATTACACCGTGAGAGGTGGAGATTACAACCATAATAGTATGCAGCTTTGGTCAATTGCTACGATGTTTTATTTTTATTATTCAAGCTGGGTTATTGAACGCAAGACTGAATTCGAAACCTACCACGAGAAAACGTATTACTTTCATTGGATATTGTTAGGACTTTTTACAGGTCTTGCACTTTTAAGTAAGTACAGTGCCATGGTGCAAATTACTGTTTTATTGGTACATTTTTTGTTTGAAAAAAGATTTCTAAAAAAGAATGCATTACTAGGCATTTTCATTTCCATTGCATTTTGTCTATTGATCATGAGTCCACATTTGTATTGGCTTTATGAACAGACAACTCTCGGTCAGGGACCATTGTTTTATGCTAGGGAATCATTGACCGATTCTTCAACTTATGCAGCGAAGCTCTTTGAACTATTTAACGGATTTTTATTGACGCAGGTTTTAAGAGTCGCTCCTATCATAGTAATAATTTACCTGTTGTTTAGATTAAATAACAATAAGGATAAACTGCAACAACCACTCCAGATAGAACGGGTTGTAAAACCGACCTGGTGGGAATTATTTTCGCAAAAAGATCGAATATTTTTAGTTTTTTTTGCAATAGGACCAACCATCGTGGCCCTATTAATAGGAATTTTATTTGGACAAAAAATTGAGGCAAAGTGGGCGGTCACTTTTTATTTAGGAATCGGTATTCTAGGAGCATTGGTTGCAAGAGAGATTGATATAAAGTCATTTGTTAAAAAAATACTATGGCTACACTTGATATTTGCAATGGGCTACGGCCTCATCGTTGGACCAGGAGCTGATTATTTAGGAAAACAAGGTCGAGGAAATTTTCCTAGTAAAAAACTTAGCGAAGAAATTCATTTGCGTTGGCAAGAAAATAATGCCATTACCCAAGGCAAACCGATCACACTAATTGCCGGCGATACTTGGATTATTGGCAATGTGATTATTAATGACCCAGTTTCTCGTGGTAGAAATATTAAAGCTTGGATTGATGCAAACGATTTAGAGTCACCATGGTTAACTAAAGCCGATAAAAACGCCCCTTTGTTAATACTGATGGATTACGTTCCAACCCCTTCCGGTAAGTGGTGGCGCGGTGGACACCCACCATCTGCTAAGGTGATGGAGCTATTTGCAAAAGCCCCCGTGAAGGGTGTTGTTTCTATTCCTTGGACAAGTAATAAAAATGCCCTTCCACTCAAAGTACAATGGGCTATTTTGCCGAGTGCGGAGGAACCTTGAGGCCTTTAAAAATAGTGTATGCGGGGACGCCAGAGTTTGCAAAAATCATTCTCAGCAGAATCTTCAATACGCCACACCAAGTGGTTCTTGTTATGACCCAACCAGATAGACCCTCTGGAAGAGGCCTAAAGATTCATCCAAGTCCAGTAAAAGAAGTCGCCCTTGATAAGAATATTTCATTATTACAACCTACTTCTTTAAAACTCGACGGTAAATATCCTGAGGAAGCAGAGCAAGCAAAGAAGTTTTTAGAAACTTTAGACTTTGATGTAATGGTAGTGGCTGCCTATGGTCTAATTTTGCCAAAGTGGTTACTAGATTTAGCGCAGTCAAAATCAAAATTAGGTTGTATTAATGTCCATGCATCTTTATTACCACGTTGGCGGGGTGCAGCACCAATCCACCGCGCAATATGGAGTGGCGATAAGCAAACAGGTACATGCATTATGAAAATGGCTGAGGGTCTAGATACTGGCCCTATCATTGCGCAAGAAAGCTTAGCAATACAAAACTTCGATACAACCCAAACCTTACATGATCGATTGGCTTTGCAGGGAGCAAGGTTGTTGAATGAAACTTTGGACCTCATTGCAAGCGGACAAGATTTGGTTTTACAGAATCAATCAGAAATAGGCGTTACTTACGCTCAAAAAATACTCAAAGAGGAAGCATTAATTGATTGGAATCTAGATGCACAAATTATCGATCGTCAAGTTCGTGCTTTAAACCCAAGCCCAGTAGCATTTACCCATTTGATGGCGACGCTTTATAAGTTATGGTTGTGCGAAGACGTTTCTCAAACTTGGGCGCAGCGGCAAACTGGCAAACCAGGAGAGGTTCTAGAAATCAATGATTACGGTATTGAAATTGCATGTGGTACGGGTGTGTTGAGAATAATAGAACTCCAAAAAGCAGGGTCAAAACGGATGATTGCAAAGCAATTTATCCAAACTAATACAATTCAGATTGGCGAGATATTCAATTAAAAAAATTTGTTATATTGTTAAATATTGATTGACAGAAACGAGAGGAGAAGCAATGTTTAATTTAGCTAAAACCGCAATATTAATGGCAGTTATTACTGCATTGTTTATCTTTGTTGGGGGTGTATTAGGAGGTGGTCAAGGGCTGATCATCGCTTTTCTATTAGCTGTTGGCATGAATTTCTATAGTTATTGGAATTCAGACAAAATGGTTCTCCGAATGGTGGGAGCGAACCCAGTTGATGAATCAAATTATCCAAAATATTATCAAATGGTCAGAGAGTTATCTCAAAAGGCTGGTTTACCAATGCCGAAGGTGTATATTATCGAAGAGGATGCACCGAATGCTTTTGCCACTGGTAGAAACCCAGAAAATGCTGCAGTAGCGGCAACTACGGGGATCTTAAGTATTTTGACAGAACGGGAGCTTCGCGGTGTCATGGCTCATGAACTCTCCCATGTTAAACATCGCGATATTCTCATTTCAACGATTGCTGCAACGATGGCGGGAGCCATTTCAAGCTTGGCAAACTTTGCAATGTTTTTTAGTCCTAAAGACAGTGAAGGAAGGTCAAATCCAATTGCTGGAATATTAGTCATGTTTTTAGCGCCTTTGGCCGCTAGTCTTATACAAATGACTATTTCAAGAGCCAGAGAATATGAAGCAGACCGAGGCGGTGGAGAAATAAGTGGTGATCCAGAAGCCTTAGCAATGGCATTAAGAAAAATTGAGAACTATGTTAAGGGTATTCCTTTTCAGGCGATTGAGGAGCATCCTGCCGTTGCACAAATGATGATTATGAATCCTCTATCCGCCGGCGGTTTACGTGGATTATTTTCAACCCATCCTGACACGGAAGAACGAGTCAGAAAACTTTTACAAATGTCCAAAACAGGAATCTATCCAAATTAGTGAATAAGGCAAAAACAACACCCCAATCCGAGTTAAGCAAGGTACCTAGTGAGTTAAAGGGAGCTAACCTTAGTCAAATCCTGCAACATTCCGCCGATGCATTAAATGCTTTAGAAATGGGCACCACCTTGACAGAAAGTTTTGTTAATCTGCCAAAGGAATTACGCTCTGCAGTCCAGAGCTTCACTTTTACTACCCTACGTCATAAAGCACGCTTGCTGCATGTAATTTATGAATTTATTAACAAAGAGCCTGAAATCGAAGTAGAAAATCTGCTACTAGTTGCAGCAAGCGTATTACTACCGGACTCTCCTAATCAGTACAACTCGCATACCTTAGTCAATGAAGCGGTGAATGCTGCTACCTTATCTACCAAAACACAATTTGCCAAAGGCATGATTAATGCCGTGATGAGGCGTTGCGTAGAAAATCCACAATTATTTATTGGCCCAGTTAATGATGATGTTCCGTATTATCAACAGTGGTGGATTAAACGTTTGAAAAGAGCCTATCCAAAAGATTGGCGAAGTATTTTGGAAACGAATCTGCATGAACCGGGCTTTTATTTGCGTGTTAATACCTCAAAAATTACAAAGCAAGAATACCAAGACTTACTTCAAATTGAGAGTATTGAGACTGTCGATATTCCCATTGAGTTTTTGAAGTTGGCGCCAGAAGCGATTCGATTGGCGCATTCGACACCCGTCCAGCAGTTACCGGGATATGATTTAGGTTACTTTAGTATCCAAGACTTGGGTGCTCAATTTTCTGCCCATTTATTGCCATTAAAACCAGAACAAAAAGTTTTAGATGCATGCTGTGCACCTGGGGGCAAAACCACCCATTTATTAGAGTTAAACAATATTCATTTAAACAGTCTTGAATTAGACCCATCCAGATTAACCAGAGTTCAAGAAAATCTCAATCGACTTGGGCTTTCATCTAACTTAATAGAAGGAGATGCCTGTGATTTATCAACTTGGTGGAATGGTGAGGGTTTTGATGCGGTCTTAGCCGATGTCCCCTGTTCCGCGAGTGGGATTGTGAGAAGGCATCCAGATATTTTAGAATTGAGAAGGGATGAAGATTTTCAACAACTATCGATTACCCAAAAGAAAATCTTGGGTAATTTATGGACAGTACTTAAACCAGGCGGTTTTCTATTGTATGTAACCTGCTCTATCTTTCCTGATGAAGGTGAGAATCAGTTGCAATGGTTGATGAAAAAATTTGATGATGCAATAAGAATAGATTGTTTAGGGCAACTATTGCCTAATCAATGGCATGACGGCTTCTTCTACGGGTTACTGCAAAAAAAATAATGAATTGTTGGCGAAAACAACTTTTAATAATACTGGCTCTGATTTTAGGATTAATCAGCGGACAAGTATTTGCTGAAGGGATTAAGCTAAGACAAATTCAATTTGATCCTGCAGAATCTAATTGGGTATTAAATGCTTCTTACCAGATAGACTTACCGTCGGAATTGGGCGATGCGGTAAGAAAAGGCGTTACTTTTCATTTCTTAGTAGAGTTTGAGGTTACAAGAGGCCGTTGGTATTGGTTTGAAGAGCGCCCAATTCAAGCAATGAAAAATATCCGACTGTCTTATCAACCCCTTACTCAGCAATACCGAATTAATGGTGGTGGCTTAACTATTTCAACTAGTACTTTGGAGGAGGCCCTTTTACAACTCGGTTCGATTGGCGGATGGCAGGTAGCTGACCTTGTGGCACTAGATAATAATAAAACCTACCAAGGGATTATTCGGATGCGCCTTGATTTGAGCCAATTACCGAAACCATTCCAAATTAATGCTTTGAATGCAAGAGAGTGGAATCTTTCCAGTGAAAAACATGCGTTCTCATTTACACCACACTATAAATTACCGAATAGTAAATGAAGACACTAGCGCCCTCCCAAACGAATAAGTCATTTAATGGCCAATACCGACTTAAGCGGGATTTAATAGCATTCATTATTGTTGTAGTGATACTTGCCATTCTTTTGATTAGCTTACTAACAGGAATTAGTGCCGATGCTCAAATTCTAGGCCAATATTTTGTATGGTTGTATGCGGCAAATATCATTATTGGAGTAGCACTATTAATGTTGATTGTTGGTTTAGTTGTCACATTAACTATTCGATGGCGCCAAGGTTATTTTGGAACTAGGCTAATTGCTAAGTTAGCGATGATTTTTGGTTTGGTAGGTGTGTTGCCAGGAGCAATTTTATATTCTGTTTCCCTTCAATTCGTAGGCCGAAGTATCGAATCATGGTTTGACCTTAATGTTGAGTCTGCCCTTGATGCTGGCTTGAGCCTTGGGAGAAACTCTTTTGAAATGGGGCAAAAGGATTTTTTAAATACCGGTTTGACAATTATCCCAAGAATTTCAACAGAAAATTTCAGTGAGGCGCAGCAAAATGAGTTGTGTAATCAATTTGATTTGCTTGGTATAGAAATTCTCACAGAAAAAGCCACTCAACTTCTAACGAAACCTTGTACTTCAGAGGCGTTAATTGAAAATTATGCATATATTGATGCCTTGCCAATCTTAAAAAGGGACGGCAAGGTGGCTTTGGTTGATGACTTTGGTGGAGGTAAAGGAGTTGATAATTATCGTTATATTGCCTTGTATCAACTAGCAAATAAAAAAATAATTAAGCTAACCAAAAAGATACCTATTGAATTAGCTGAGAATGCTAAAACAATTCAAAATGCTTACAGCGAATATCAAGAAAAGTCATTGAGTCGTGTTGGTCTGCGCAAAATGTATATAGGATCACTAACCCTAACAATGTTTATTGCCTTGTTTGTGGCAATTACTTTAGCGTTAATTCTGGGTCGTCAATTAGCACATCCCTTGTTAATGTTGCTAAGAGGTACGCAAGCAGTAGCCCAAGGTGATCTATCACCGAAACCTGAAATTAATTCAAATGATGAACTAGGCATGTTAACTCGTCAATTTAACAACATGACTAAACAGCTAAGAGAAACGCGACAATCACTGCAAGAGTCGAAGGATTTTTCTGAGTCTGTTCTTACTAATTTAACGGCTGGAGTTTGTGTCTTTGATCAAGACTTTCAATTACTTGTGGCCAATGATGGAGCCAAAAGAATTTTAGAAAGAGATTTAAACCTAGTAATTGGTAAAACCCTGAGCTCCATTCCGGAACTATTGTCGTTCGAAACCAAAATTAAAGAAGCCTTTAAAGCAAACTTAATTTCAATTGGCGGAGAAGATGGCCTTAATTCAAACTCAGGAATTCAACCATCTTGGCAAAGACAACTCACCTTATATGACAATCCTTTGGACGAGGATAAAACCATTCCAACGCTTCTGACTCGAGGAACGGAGTTGGTTGGAAAACAATACATTATTGTTTTTGACGATATTACTGAAGTCATTTCTGCCCAACGTGCGCTTGCATGGGGAGAGGTTGCACAACGCTTAGCACACGAAATAAAAAATCCATTAACCCCAATTCAGTTATCCGCTGAAAGAATTTACCAAAAGTTGGCTGGGAAAATTCCAACTGAACAAGAGGACATAGTCGTAAAGCTGACGAATACAATTATTCACCAAGTTCAAGCCATGAAGACCATGGTCAATAACTTTAGAGACTTCGGGAAAAAACAAACACCCAATATGCAGAAAATTGATTTGAATCTATTGATTAATCAAATTATGGGCTTATATGAAAATAATCATATTGATTTAAAGCTGGATTTAAATTGCCCCCATATTATTGGCGACCCAACTCAACTCAGACAGGTTATCCACAATATATTACAAAATGCACTAGACGCTGCCATAGAAATTCATTCAGAGCCGGAGATTGAAATAAAAACAGAAACGGTCAGTCATGAAGACTACTTAGGAAATATTGAAAAATTAGTAAGGTTTTCAGTTGCTGATAATGGCCCAGGATTTTCTCCCCGAATTCTGAGTAGGGCTTTTGAGCCATACATCACTTCAAAATCTAAAGGAACTGGTCTAGGGTTGGCGGTAGTAAAGAAAATTGTTGATGAGCATGGGGCAAGAATAGAGTTAAAAAATAGAATGAGGAAAGACGTGATTCGTGGCGCAAGGATTTCAATTTTGTTTCAAAAATTGGCTTAACTTAGGAAATGAATTATTCGTATTAATGAAGTATTAAAATTGTTTTACAGGAAGAAAAAGAATGGCAAATATATTGGTAGTCGATGATGAAATGGGAATCCGAGAGTTGCTTAACGAGATATTAAGCGATGAAGGTCATGTAGTGTATTCTGCGGAAAACGCGCAACAAGCGAGGACTGTTCGAGACCAACTGCAACCTGATCTTGTATTACTTGATATTTGGATGCCAGATACTGATGGAGTAACGCTGTTGAAAGAATGGTCAAAAGATAATAAGCTGACCATGCCAGTCGTGATGATGTCAGGACATGCAACCATCGATACTGCGGTAGAAGCTACTCGTATCGGAGCTTGTAATTTCTTGGAAAAGCCGATTGCTTTACAAAAGCTTCTTAAAACAGTGAATCAAGCTTTAGAACGAGTTTTACCGAAAGATGATGTATTTAAGGGTACTTCAAACGTCATTAAAGAATATTCAACGACGATGCTAGTGAATACTAGTGAAAAATCTAGCGCATTGGATTCATCAAGACAATCAATTGATGGTGAGTTTGTTTCTCCAAGTGGCGCTGATGCCGAATTAAGCCCCGGTCATTTTGATTTACCGCTTAGAGAGGCCAGAGATATTTTTGAGAAGGCATATTTTGAGTACCATCTTAAGAAAACTGGCGGAAGTATGACCAAAGTTTCAGAATATACAGGTCTTGAGCGCACTCACTTATATCGAAAGTTAAAGGCTTTAGGGATCGATGTTCGCAAAGCTGGTAACAATGGAAATTAATTTTAAAATAACTAACTAGCCAAAGTTAAGGGCACAATATTCAAAAAATTTATTCGGTCCGATACTAAATTACAAGGTAAATATACTATTGGGGCTCTAAGTTCTTTATCTCTAATTGAACTTAAGTTATAATATTCGATTATGGCCTGGTAGCTCAGTCGGTAGAGCAGAGGATTGAAAATCCTTGTGTCGGTGGTTCGATTCCGCCCCGGGCCACCAAGAAACACCAAAACCACCTTCGGGTGGTTTTTTATTAGGTTGGGCGGATGAGTGTTTAGACTAAGTGAAGCTCGATCTTCTTACCAACTGCGGCAGCATATTTTCTAAGAGTGCTTAGACTTGGTGAGTGCTTACCCGTTGCCAAAGAGCTTTCTAATCTAGCAACTGCTGGTGCTTGCGTTCCCATAAGCTTAGCAATTTGAGCCTGGGTTAACCCAGACTCTTTTCTTGCTGCAAGAATTTCATCAAGAATGGCGAACTCTTCACGATTGAGTTTATCCACCTCAGCTTTAACTGCTGAGTTCTTGAGCATCTTATTAACCATTTGTTTATGGCTTAGCGTTTTAGTTTTAATTGTTGTCATTTTTTATCTCCTTCATGCGTTGCTTAGCAAGTTTTAATTCTTTTTCTGGCGTTTTTTGAGTCTTCTTAATAAAACTGTGCAGCATAACAATTTCTTGTCCTACCATCGTACAAAATAAAACTCTCGCAATACCCTCAGCACCTTTAAGTCTTAATTCAAATAGACCACCACCAAAAGCATCGGTATGCGGCAAACCTAAATTTGGACCATACTCAATCATTCGATCAGTCAAGCCAATGTAACGAGCTTGAAGTGTTACGGGCAAATTCATGATCTCTTCTTGAACTTCTTGACTGTAATAAATGATGGAATATCCCATAACCAAATGATAACAAATTTGTTATCATGGGGCAAGAGAAAATTGTCCTTCAAAAAGACATACTTAAAGCAGTATCAAATTTCCTTGTTTCGGTGGTTCGATTCCGCCCGGGACACCAAGAATCACCAAAACCACCTTCGGGTGGTTTTTTCATTTTTATTATCCCTAATTACATTAAAGCTAAATTTAAAAATAAAATCCAAACGACAGTTATATCCACTTCTAGACCTCTTACTAATTAGTTCGAATGTTGACTTATCTAATTCGAGTATCTACAATGTAGAAACATGGGGGATAAAATGCAAGCAATTATCAAAAAGTGGGGTAACAGCCCAGCATTAAGAATTTCAAGTTCTATCATGGAGATGGCAAATTTAAAAATGGAACAGGCGGTTAATATAAATGTGCTGAAAGGTAAAATTATCATTGAACCTATTTCGCCTAAACAACCTAGCCTTGAGGAAATGTTAGCTAGTATTACTCAAAGCAACCTCCATGCAGAAGAAAGTTTTGGTCCTGCAGTTGGAAAGGAAATTTTATAGTGCCTAAAAATTACGTTCCAGATGCAGGCGATGTGGTTTGGCTAGAATTTGATCCTCAAGCAGGACGAGAGCAAGCTGGCCATCGACCCGCTTTGGTCTTAAGTCCCGCAATTTACAATGATAAAGTGAGTTTGGCAATATGTTGCCCGTTATCAACAAAAGTAAAAGGATATCCATTTGAAGTTGAAATAGAAATGGGTAAAACAACGAGTGTGGTTTTATCTGATCAGGTTAAATCTTTAGATTGGCGAGAACGTAAAGCAAAATTCAAATCTAAAATAACACCCGCTCAACTGAATAAAGTACGTCAAAACATAAAAGTATTGCTTTCTATCGAGTAGCTGACACAAGGATTGAAAATCCTTTTGTCGGTTGTTCGTTTCCGCCACGGGCCACCAAAAAATACCAAAACTACCTTCAGGTGGTTTTTTATTGCCCGTTTGCTTCTAAGCTAGTTGATGGCGCATCTACCTTGAGCCTGCGTTTGAGTAATGTTCTGCGTGCTCCATGCATTACAT
>Ga0209188_1001291_pt1 | contig 20656 bp, 21 predicted proteins | sample C_130625_EF_Meta_FD_187307 | JGI IMG/M metagenome (GOLD analysis project Ga0209188, IMG submission 187307) | Freshwater microbial communities from Lake Croche, Canada to study carbon cycling - C_130625_EF_MetaG (SPAdes) (version 2) | ecosystem: Environmental > Aquatic > Freshwater > Lake... | reverse complement strand
AATTAAAGAAAATTAAAGGAGAAAATAGTTTAATAAAAAAAATATTAAAAAATTTTATTAATAATGGTGTAAAATTAAATAATAGATCACGTGAAATATTTATTAAAAAAAGTGAAGAGTTATTTAAATTAGAAAATACTTTTTCTAAAAATATTGCAAATAGTGTTCAAAAAATAAAAATTAATACATATGAATTAGAAGGTATAGATAAATCTATTATAAAAAGTCATAATAATATATTTGATACATCTTATCCTGATAAAAATATTATTTTAAAAGATTGTTCTATTGAAGAAACGCGTAAAAAAATGTATATTACTTTTGAATCTGTTGCAAAACAGAATTTAAATATATTACAAAAAGTTCTTATTCTTCGAAAAGATATATCACGATTATTCGAATTTAAGTCATCGGTTTCATATTTTATGGCAGAAGATAGATTAGCTACTCCTCAAAAAGTAGAAAATTTAGTTAATAAATTATTAAAAATTATAATTCCAAAAGCTCAAAAAGAATATAATTCTTTACTTCTATTTTCTGGAAAGAAAGAATTAAAAGAATATGATATTTCTTATTATTCTAATCTATACAAGAAAAAATATTTTGATATAAATGATAAAGATATAAAAGAGTATTTTCCATCAAATTATTCTATTCCTAAAATTTTAGATATATTTTCTTGTTTATTTTCTATTAAAATTAAGTTTGTTAAAAGAACACGTGATAAAGATGGAAAAGAAAAATATTGGAATAAAGATGTAGAATTATATAAAGTTATCGATAAAAAAACAAAAAAAATAATAGGGTACATATATTTTGATTTATATCCAAGAGATAATAAATATACTCATGCAATGACATATGAAATACAAAATTCTTTCATTTCTTTGGACAAAAATAAAAGAGTTATTGCAGTTGCAGCTATTGTATGTAATTTTACACCTATTGAAAATGGAAAAAAATATTCTTTATTAACTTTTAATGAAATAGTTACATTTTGCCATGAATTAGGACATGCATTACACTGTGTTCTTTCAAATACTAAATATGAAATATTATCTGGATTAAAAACGGATATTGATTTTGTTGAATTACCATCTCAATTTTTAGAAAACTGGTGTTGGAATCCTCGATTTCTAAAAAAAATAAGTAAAAATATAAAAACAAATAGAACTATTTCTATTCATATTATAAATTCATTAATTAAAAATAGGTATTATAATGTTGGATTAAGCTATTTGCACCAAGTATTACTTATTAAATATGATCTCTCTATTCATAAAAAAAATAATATCAATAGTAAATATTTAAAAGAAGTATGGTTTAAAATTGCAAATTCTATCTATCCATATAAAATAGACTCTAATACTTTTCCTATGTGTAGATTTGATCATTTGATGGGTTATAATTGTGGATATTATAGTTATTTATGGTCAAATATTTATGCATATAATTGTTATAATTTATTTAAAAAAAATGGGTTTGATACAAAAGTTGGAATGAAATATAGAAAGATTATTTTTGAAAAAGGGGCAGAAATAAAAGGATCAAAATTAGTAGAACTTTTTACAGGAGAAAAAATAAATAATAAATATTTTTTTGATATATTTAAGGGTTTATAAATAAAATAATAAATAACTTAAGATTTAAGGAGGGAGATTTAGAGAAAAATCTGAATATGCTGATGATTTTCTTTATTTCTAAAATATAAAAATTTCAAATATGATTTGAAATTTCTTATTTTTTGATGGTTAAATTGAATATTTAACTCTTTTCTTGCAAGAGGAGTCATATCTTTAGTATATCCTGCATGCTGAATTGGTGTTTCATTAAAACGGTTTTTTGCAAAAATATTTGCACCATATGATATAAGTAATTTGCACATTTGCTTATCATGACGAGCTGCGGCTAAATGTAATAAAGTTCGATTTTGATAAAATGTTTCAATTTCATCTGGATGATATCCCTTTTCAAGCATTAATTTTACAATATCTGATCTATAATTTATATATGCAAACCATAATGGTTGATCATATGTCTCTGGATCAAAATCAAAATATTCATCAGAAACAAATGGTGGAAGATTAAAATTAATTTGAGTTAAGTTAAGTAAACAATATTTCATTTGTTCTAATCGATTTAAAATGAATTGTTTTTGATATAATAATATTTCTTCTTCCGATACCATTTTTTGAATACTATTGTAATCTATAATATTTTAATAAAAAATTTATCACTTTTTTATACAAACAAACCTTGATATTATATCAATACCTATTTTATTTTTTAGAAATTTATATTTTTATATTTTTAAATATTATATGAGTAATTTAGAAAAGTCTCACAATGAACTCAAGAAATTATCAGAAAAAGAAAAGGAAAAAGTTGTTGAAAAAATATGGGGAGATTCTGAAGTGCAATTATTAAAAAAATGGGGTGAAATTGCATCATCATATCGTTTATTGCATGATCGTGCTTTTAGAGAATTTCAAATAAAAAGTTATGGTTTAACTATTCCAGTTATAATTATGTCAACTCTTAGTGGTACTGCAAGTTTTTCAATTAGCTCATTTCCAGACTCTTTTAAATCATATGCGCCAATGGTTATTGGTGGTATTAATATTATAGTTGGTATTATTCAAACAGTAACCCAATTTTTAAGAGTTAATGAATTAACCGAGGCGCATCGTGTTTCATCTATAACATATGGTAAATTTGCGCGAAATATTTCAACTGAATTATCATTACCACCAAATAATAGAAGCTATAATGGCATTGATTTTGTTCAGATGTGTAGAACAGAAATGGATAGAATGATTGAACAAAGTCCAATTATTCCAATTCATTTATTAAACAGCTTTGATAGAAATATTGCTTATAAATTTGTTACTAAACCAGAAGTTTTAAGTGTAAGCACAATAACTGTTTATGAGCCAAGTAAAGAAGAAAAAGTAAGTAATTTAATAGCAAAAGCAGCTGATAAATTACAATATTTACACAAACATGAAAAAACGGAAGTTCAAAAAATTCAAGAAAGATTTAATAATAAAGTAAATCCTAAAAAAGATGATGTTCCAGAAGAAATAAATGAAATAATTAGTAAAATTAATATTGATAATATTGAGAATACAGAAAGTCTTGATAGTTTAGATAAACTAAAAAACAATAGAATGGATGAATTAAATAAAATTAAAGGAAATGGGGTTGTATCTAAAATGTTAGAAAAAGATAAAAAACCAGATATAATTAAAACATCTGGATTTAATATTGGATTTTTTAATAGAAGAAAAGAAGTGAACGAGGAACGGGAAGCTGAAGCGGAAAGAGAAGGAAAAGCGGAAAAAATAAATGAATCCGATATTCAATCAATAGATTTTTCAAAATTATCTGCTTTAAATGATCCAAGTGATAAGGTATAAAATATTATTTAAAGATATTTTAATATATTAAAATATATTAAAATATGGATCAATTAATTGGAAATCATATAAAATGTTCTTCTACGGTTGTTATTAATCTAAAAGAACGCCCTGAAAAGAAAAAATATATGGAAAAAATGTTAAGTATTTTTGGTTTAAAATGTAATTTTTTTGAGGCGACTAAGAACATTGACCCGAAAAGAGGTTGTTTAGAATCACATTTATCTGTAATTCGCGATTCTATTAAAAAAGGTTATAAAAATGTTTTAATTATGGAAGATGATGCAAAATTTATTAAAGTTCTTAAAAATATAGAGAAACCTCCTCCTGATTGGGATATGATTTATATGGGGGGAACTGTTTATCGTGTATTAGATAAGCAATATAAGGGATATGCTAGAGTTCAAACGTGGACTACACATTGTTATATGATTAATTTGGAAAATAAAAAACTAGTAGATGATTTATTAAAAGTAGAAAATTATGAATATGAAATTGATCGATATTATTTAGAAAAAATTAATCCTAACTATAATTGTTATATGGTTGATCCAATGATATGTATTCAAAAAGAGGGATATTCAGATATTGAAGGGAAAGAAGTAAATTATAGTTTTATGCAAACTACTTTAAATGGACTTCGTTTACCCGAAAGTTTTGTTAATTTACAGGGAAATTATGTTTTAAAACTTCCTCAAATTAAAGATGCTGATTTGCCAAAAGTAAGCATTATTACACCAACTTATAAACGACGAAAGTTATTTTCAATGGCCATTCGTAATTTTGAAAATTTTAATTATCCGAAAGATAAAATAGAATGGATTATTGTAGATGATTCGCCCCAGAATGAAGAAGTAGACGAAACGGTGCGCGATTTACTACCGCGTGATAAAAGAATAAAATATATTCATATGGAAAGCGGGGCAGAACCAATGACAGTTGCAATGAAAAGAAATATTGCAGTATCTAACTCGTCAAATCAATATATTGTACATATGGATGATGATGATTACTATCCACCGGAAAGTATTTTGGCACGTGTAAAGTTATTGCTAAAATATCAAAATGAGGGGATAGAATGTGTTGGATCAACTTTGATTGGAACTTATAATATTATTGATGATCGAAGTTCTATGAGTTCAGATGGACCTATTAGTTTATCTGAAGCAAGTATGGCATATACGAAGAAATTTTGGGAAGATCGTCCCTTTGATGAATTCTGTAAAAGAGGTGAGCACAAATATTTTACAGAACAAAGATTGCAAAAGATTATTGATATGCCATATAGCTTTATTTTAATTGCAATTAATCATAAAACGAATTTTACATATCACTTACGATGTGATAGTAAATCAACACTAAAATTTACTGATTCAGGTGAAGTTGCAAATTTTTTTGATACATGGGATTCTGATACACAATTATTTATTATGGATTTAAGAAATTATTTGTTATTATAAGAAAACAGGGAAAGAAAATTTTGATTAAGGATACCCCACTTTATCCTCTCAAATTAATCTATTTTATGCGCGGTAGCTTTCATTAAAAATCAGCGTATTGTCAGAGCGTTCGTCGTGACTCACGATTTACATCCCATAGAGTATTTTTAACATGCGCCACATCTATCTCAGGTAGATCGTACCAGTAATATCAGTGGCTCATATCCGTATAGTGCTAATTTATATTAGCACTAGTCCCGGATATATGCCGGGATTTTAAAAAATATTATTTATGAAAATAATATTTTTAATCAGTAATTATTGAATAATTTATAAAAATCTTAAAAAATTAATTTTCTAAATCTCGGCATATACCTGGTGTTAATTAGCACTGGATACTATGTTTTTACTTACTACTCTCTCTAAGTTTAAACTTAGAGAGATGTAAGCCGACTACTCTCAATAGACTTGTCTATTTCTGTCGGTATAAGTGGGGGTGATTAATCTTTATATATTTAAAAAAAATTAGAAAAATTAGCTGTCATTTTTTTTTATTTTATAAAGAGTCAAAGGGAAATATACTGTTAAAGTTGCATAAGTTTATCAGAATAAGATTTCTAACAAAGATTATGCAAGATTAACAGTAACTTTTGTAGGCGCAATAGCGTTCTTTAAGCCACCTTACGGGCACCTCCCCTAGAAAGTTTGTTGTTTTAGATCCTAAAAGAATTAGGGAACACCCCTAATTCTTTTAGTGATGGAAAGAAACCATCTGCTCTAATGTTGGATAACCTTCTCAATAGGCTTATCTAGACTCTGTCCATTAATATTAAATAATTTTCTATTATATTTTTAAATTTAAGTAAAAATATTAATCAATTTTTAATAAAAAAATAATATTAACATATTTTTTCTATTATTTTTATAAACATTCATATTTTGATAATTTACAGTATCTAATAATAAAGATATGTTTAAATTATAGGGGGCTTTCAATACAACATATTTATAATTTTCTTCAAATAATAAATTTAATACATTTGAAAGTGGCAATTTACCTATTTTTAAAGAAAAATATTTATAATTTTTGTAACTTTTACCACCCCACGGCGGATCCATAAAAAAAATATCACCCTTACACTTTTGATCTTTTATTTGATTCATAAAATTATCTAAATATATTTCTACATTCTGAATATTAAGCGCATCTATATTATTTTTCAATACATTATAATGAATCGAATTAATTTCAATAGACTTTACTTTGTTAAAATTTTTAGCAAAATGGATTGTATTTCCACCAATTCCTGCAGTGGAATCAATTATCTCAACAGAATCCGGGTCTAAATCTGTTTCATTCTTTATAAATTTTTTAATAAGATTAGTAATCCATTTTGCATCATTATGACGTGATATGCTATATAAACCTTTATCTGTAATCTGTAATTTTTTATTAGATCTATTAACATCTTCTTTTGAAAAAAAATGTTCTAAATTTACATTATCTAATATTTTTGGCTCTATATATTTTTTATTTCCCGATTCACTATCTTCTTCGCCTACACTATCTTCTTGTTCTATATCTTCTTCTGAAATATTCTTTATTATTTTTGATTTTTTTTCTCTAGACACTTCTGTCCATTCATTATCAATCATTTATTATTTATAATATAACTTTATACTTAAATAGATTGAAATTTTCAAAAATTAATTAAAAAATGAAACTATTTTAATATTAAAACATTTATTATATACATTATATATAGTAAATAAAATGGGAATTCCAACATTTTTTATTAGAATAATAAAAAACCAGAAAAAGAATTATAAAAATGTTCATTATCCAGGTGTAAATGGAAAAATTGAATGTGATTACATGTTTTTTGATTATAACGGTATAATTTATGGAGCATATGAAAGAGTTAAAAAGGCAAATCAAGGAAAAAAATTGTCACGCGATAAATTTGAAGAATTACTAATTGAGGAAGTTATTCGTTATACAAAATATGTAATATGTGATGTTGTAAAGCCACAAGTTGTAACCTATTTATCTTTTGATGGTCCGGCACCAAGGGCTAAAATGGTGCAACAGCGATCCAGGCGTTATAAAACATATTATGATAAAATATATTTTCAAAATGAAAAGAAGAAATATAATTTAGAAGAAGATGCGGTTGATTGGGATACTAGTTCTAATATATCACCTGGTACTAAATTTATGCATACTTTAAGCCAAAAAATATTAGAAGCTATGAAAAATAAATATTTTTCGGATCATAATCCTAAAATGAAGGTTATTTTAAGTGATAGTAACTTTCCAGGAGAAGGTGAACACAAATTTATGAATGTTATTCGTTCAATGAAAAATATAAAAACAAAAATGGATGCTAAAATATATATTTTTAGTAAAGATGCTGATTTAATTGTATTGGCAACATCAAGTCATAAAAATAATATTCATATTTTGAGAGAAGTTGCAGGAGAATCTGACAAAATGTTGAAAAAAATGTATGAAGGAAAAGAATATTTAATATTGAATATTGATAATTTAAGTGCCGGATTTAATCATGAATTAACGAAAACCTTTGAAGGGCATCAGTTTGATAAACTTAGAATTTTAAATGACTATATGTTTTTAACATTTTTAGTTGGAAATGATTTCGTTCCATCATTACCATTTTTAAAGATTAGAAATGATGGACTGGAAATATTAATTGCTATTTATCATGATATTAAATTAAAACACAGTGGATATTTATTTGATATTGATAATGATACAAAAGATACAAAAGATACAAAGAAAGTAAAAATTAATGTTCCTTTTTTTAAAGAACTAATTCATGAATTAAGTTTAAAGGAGGATCACTTAATGAAAGAACAACAAAAAGATTTAACGCGTTTATTAAATGGATATAAAGACCAACGAACTATTGAATCAGAGGCTAAAATGACACCATTTGAAATATTTTCATCAAGATATGTTCATATGAAAGTATGCTCACCAGAGCATCCATTATTTTCAAAATATCATGAAGAGTTTAAAAAGATTGATTATAACTTGGAGTATGAAGAATGGAAAAATCAATATTATCAATATTATTTTAATGTAAGTAAAAGTAATATTGATGAATATAATAGAATTAGAGTAAATTGTGTTAAAAATTATTTTGAGAGTATAGTGTTTAGTAGTAGATACTATTATATTGAATGTCCATCTTGGAATTGGCATTATAAATTTAGAGTTTCTCCTTTATTATCGGATATGATCTATGTATTAGAAAATAACTTAATTGATATTAATAATATGGAGTTTGATTTGGCTCAACCATATACACCATTTCAGCAATTAATGCTTATCTATCCACCTCAAATGGATTATTTAGTACCTGCTCCATTGCGTCCAATTATGAATGATGATAAATTATTGTGTAGTCAGTTTTACCCAATTGATTTTAGACTTGATGTTGCAGCAGGTATTAAAACACAATATAGTGAAGCTATCTTACCAGAGATTGATGAAGATTTATTAATTCCAGTTGTTAAAAAAATGGAAGAAAAATTAACACCAGAAGAAAAAGAACGAAATATGGTTCGAGAGAAAATATTTATGCTTTAATAGAGCTTCGATTGACCTTTTGATAGATCGCACTAAGTATAATCACTCCATTTATTATTGGTAAATGTATTGTTATTAGGTGCGAGCCCGCTCCATGCATCACCTTGTCTAGAAGATTGTGACATGCATTCTATTTGATATTGTGCTTTACACCAATCAATGTATTGAATATAAGGTCCATGTTGATGATAACTATATGAATTTACTCTAATATTAAAAATTTTTAGAGCTTCTTCTTGTTGATTAGAAACTGTAAGTTGATTAGCAATTTTCTTCTCTTTTTTTGATTGAGAGCACCCCATTTTTTGTAGGTTATTCTATATTATATCCTATGTTACTTTTATTATTCTAAATCAATTTTTCTAAAAATTGATTTACTTTAAGTCTTATTTTTATTTTAAATAATAAGTAATAAATAATAAAACTATGGACCAGTTATCTTGCTTAATTTGTTGGGAAGAAATTGCCAATCAAGATTTTGTTAAATGTGTAAGATGTAATATACTTTTACACAATTCTTGTGAAGAAAGATATAGAGCAAATAGAGAATATTGTAAATGTCCACATTGCCAAAGAATTGGTACTTTAGGTAGTATTCCAATTAGACATAAAATAACTTTTGATAAAAATTATTATCAACAATTAAAATATAATATTGAATATTCTGAATTTCATTTTGCAATAAGCCCAGAAAAGATCTTTGGTTTATTAAGAGATAATTCAGAAAAAATAAATAATTTAAGTAGTTTTACAGATGTATTGAATAAAGCGTGTAAACCAGGTGGATATGCTCCTGTTTATTCTTCTGTAGGTTATATATCAACAACATTACATATGAAACTATCTGAAAATAACATTGATTGGTTAGAACGGTTATATAATTTATGTATAATTTAATAAGGAATTTGTTTTCCTTTATTTTTTATAATAGATGGATCATTTGGAAAAGGAGCAGTTTCTATTTTTGTAAATTCATTTACATTTATATTTGATGGAAGTTTACCAACTCTATTAATCATTTGTGATGGTTTACATGTATTTAATCCAGTAGTAAAAATAGATGGGAAACAACTTAATTCTTTATCATCAACATCATCTACTGTATCATTGCAATATGTATAATATTGTCCACCAATAATAGGAGTAACTGCAGTTTTATCAATATAATCTTTTGGAATTTCTTTATTTGTTCTAAGTAAATTATTTGACCAATAATCATCATATACAAGGTTTCCATCTGTTAATTCCCATGATTGATTATCATAACCATCATTAGACTCCATAACAGGATTCCATATTCCATCATATAATAATTTTGGTTTATATAAAGCATATTTCTTATCATTTTTCATTATTTTAATATTTTGATCAGTTGTATATATTTTTCCAACATAATCTTTATAATAGTTTGGACTTAAAGGAATATTAGTACCCGTTTGAAAATTAAGAGTATTATTTCCTTTTAAATCTATTTTTCGACAATCATCTATTTCATTAACATCTTTTTTTTGTTTATCTTTATTATTGTCAAACTTTTCAACAGTATCATTTCCAATAAAGCTATCAATTACTTTTGATAATGCATAATTTCCAATCATTATAATAAAAAATATAAATAAAATAATTAGTATAATAGTAATAATTATAGAAAACATATTTATAATATTAATATATATTATTTTTATTTTATTTTTAATTTTTTTTTATAATATAATATTATATGGATCAAATATATTTTTGGATTTTGATATTATTTATAGTTGTATTAATATTAGACTATACTGATGGATACTTTAAAAAAAAAATAGCGAAAGAAAATTTTACAAATAAAGAATTAGAGGCTTCTCCTCCACCTTATTTTGAAGAAAATAGACTATTTACTTATGAACCTGCATATACAACAAATGCAATTAATTTCAACTCAAATCGTAGTATTGATTTTAAAAATTTTGGTACTAATGGTATAACTCCTCCTTTTCTAAAATGTGCATCTTGCAACTTACAATTTGATTGTACTAATTTTCCACATGATGTTGATGATAAATATACTAGTGTTTGCACAAAATGTAATGAAAATATATATATGAATAAAAATAATATGCCAATTTATGCAAAAAGCGCGGGAAAACCAAGAGTTTGCAGAAATTTATAATTTCTCTTCTTTATTTATTTTATAGTTTATTTTTTATCTTATATTATTACAATATGATTATTTATATTTTAATTTTTTTCTTATTATTAATATTACTAGCTAAATCTTTTTCGTTACATTCTCCTTTAGTTATTGAAAATTTTAATTCTGTTGAAATATATGAATTACCCACAATTATTTTTACTTATTGGGAAAATGAAGATGAAAATCATATTGTAAATACATTTTTACAGTCATGGAAGAATAACATAAAAAGATGGGAAATTATTATATTAAATAAAAAAAATATAAAATCTTATGTTAATCAACAATTTATTGAAAAATATGAAAATGCTCCTCCCCATTTATTTTCAGATTTCTTAAGATTATATTTATTATATAATTATGGTGGAGCTTGGTTTGATTCAACAAGCATTATTATAAATGATCATTTTTTAGATAAGTATAGAAATGAAATGATACAAAATAAGTATGATGTAACATTATATGAATTAAAATCTAAATCTGGAAAATACCCTTATTTAGAAAATTGGTTTATAATGGCACCAAAAGGTAGTCTTTTTATAAAAGATTTATATACAGAATTTAGTAAAGGATATATAATGGGATTTATAAAATATAAAAGAAAAGTACTTAATAATTCAACTATAGAAGTTGAAAGAACTCTTAAGAATAGAAATAATAAATATATTTATTTAATGCAACATGCTATTATACATTATCTGATGGATAAAGGAAATAAATATAATATAAATATAAAAGATTCTGAAGAAAGCATGTTTAAAGCTCATAAATTAAATGACTGGGAAAATACTAAAATAATTAATTTTATTATAAATAATAATAATTGGTCTGATTTTTATGCAATTAAGTTAACAAAAAATAATAGACTTGGTATAAATGAATATAATAAAAAAGCTTTAATTGAAAGAATTATTCGGATTTAGTATTCTTTTTTTATAAATATATTATATGGATATTATAGGTAAAAATGATTATACTTTTCCATATAAATACTTAATATATTTTTTTGTATATTTATTAAATTTTATTTTATATATTTTTACAATGAACCATTCTTTTTTCCTCTTTTTTGAATTTCCCAGGGTTGTTCTAATTGAGATTCACATAATATTCCATAAATTGGTAGAATTCTTTTTGGTAGATCAATTTCATTAACATGTTTACCCATTTGTTGAAGAAAATGACAACAGTCATAACAAATAATTCGCATATGCGTATCTTTAATGGGAATTCCAGGAGGAGAAATCCCATAATTAGCTAATGTATTTTTGCGCGCAGCTTGAACATATTCACGTGGGCAACTTTCGCATTGACTCATTTTTCAGGAGAAATAATTATTTCATTAAATAAAATAATTATTAATTTTTAATATTCATTTTTTATAAATAGGAGATCATGAAATAGTAGATATTTATACAATATATCATACGATGTATATAACAAATTCTAAAATCTCAAATAAAAAAAGTCGAACTACCCAATCTTTTACTTTTTTTCTCCAAAAAGGTTTTCTCTTTATTTCATAACAAGAAGGAAGAATTGGAAGAGAATGTTGTCTGCAAACATTAATATTAGTCTTTATAGGTATAAAACTATGTACAATTGAAAGCATGCAAAGTAACAAGAAAATGGTATAATTCATTTTTCTTCATTAAATATTATAATAAAAATATTTTTTATAGATTTTAGCTATCATTTTTTTATAAAATATACTAGAATTATCCACCCATAGTCTTTAGAAAAGAGATGGGCTAGCCCTTAATAATGAAATTCCGGACAAGTACACTGAGCCCGATTGCAAATGCAACAATTTAAGAGATCTGATTTTTGATTTCGAGTTGATAAAAATTTTCCATGACGATGAACCTTTTGCTTTCGTAGATAAGAAACTAACTTCTTCTTTGAACAATTATTCTGATTTTCAGTATTTTCTAGTGAAAGCAGACTTTTTTCAGTGTCTGAAGAAAAAATCTTTGGGTTAAATACGAGATCTGCTGAAGGATAATCTTGGAGAATATAAACAATTGCATATCTTCCCATTGCTCTATCATAATCCATATAAGATAATCCAGAAGAAGCTGCTAAAGCAGACTTCTGATCTAAAGTGCATTTAGGATCATGTAAAGCTTGTAAATATTCCTTATCTACACGGTTCATCTCAAGATTAGCTTTATTGTAAATAATCTTGCTGTAAATAGCAAGAATTTCGCCTGTATCTTTTTTGTCGAGAGTATCCATTTTAGATGGGGAATTTATAATAATATTGTTAAAATTTTTTTTAAAAATTAGCTGTCATTTTTTTTCGAATATATTTTTCCCGAAGAAGTTTAGTATAACCGTCCATATTTTTAATAAAGAACGCACTACATTCTATTTTAGAAAATGGATTTTCATTAGAAATAAATTTTGTTATAGACGATTTTTCTGAAAGCATAATTCTACTTTTTTTAGATGGATAATCATTTATATGATTGTAAAGATTTTCTCTATTAATTTCCATCTTATAATATTATAATATATCTATTACAGAAGTATTGTAAAATATTTATCATTTTTTCTATTAAAAATTGATTTTTTAATTATAAATATTTAATTAAATAATTAATAAATTAAAATAATATGTCTCTTTTATCTAAAAGAAAAAGACTAGACTCTAAAAGATTGGTAGTAAAAAAAAAGGAAGTTTTATTAACACCTAAATACATAATTGGGTCTATTTTATCAAAAGATAGAAAATGTGTTGAAAATACATTAACTATTCCTATTCAATCTATGACATCTGAAGATGAATATAATATTCGCATTGTTTTAAATAATGATACCCGAGATTTTGATTTATTATGCACATGTGGTATGAAATTTACTGGTCAAATTAGAACAAAATGTAAGCATATTAACTATGTTATTCTTTCTTTATTGGAAAAAAGAAACCAATCAAGTAAAAAAGATAAAAAACAAAATAAACAAGTTAAAGAAAAAATTAAAGAGATTGAGTTAGAGTCTGATAGTGATGAAGCAAATGACGAATGTAGTGATAATGAAGAAGAATCTGAATTAGATAAAGCGTTTAATAAACTTTCAATGTGCATTGAAAGAGAAAAATAATTATGAATTAAATTCTTTTTATAAATTTATAAAATAGTATCTATATAATATAGTATAGTATAATGAAAACTAATAATAATAATAATAATTTAAATAAAAAAATTAGAAATTATATTAAACAAGATAAAGCGTATGAATATAAAAATAATTTTTTGAATAATAATAATAATCTTAAAAATCATTTTCAAAAACCTATTGGTTTATATGATCCATATGGTGAAAATATAAATCCGTTAACACGAGAGCCTTATAAAAACTTATATTCTCATTTAAAAATGACATTGGGGTTTGGTAATTTAGTTGGTACTAGTGTTCCTAAAACTTATGTTAATTTGGCTTATAATTGGACACAACTTAAAGTATATCAATTTATAACTCCTCTTTTAAACTCAATTAGAGAAAATCAAGTTACTCTTGTACTTGCGGGAACCGGTGTTGGTAAAACAGTTCTTATACCAAAAGTAGCATTACATGCATTTAATTTTCAAAAAAAAGTTGTTTGTACAGTTCCGAAACAAAAAAATGCTTCTGAAAATGCAACATATTCTGCTCAATGTTTAGACGTAGAACTTGGAAATCAAGTTGGATATTATTTTATGGGAGACAATAAAACAAGTAATAAAACCATGCTTACTTTTACAACGAGTGGTAGTTTAAAATCTAAAATAACTGGCGGAGATCCTTATTTAAATGAATATCAATGTGTTATAATTGATGAAATTCATGAAAGATCAGTTGAAACAGATCAATTATTACTTTATATGAAAGAAATAATGAATAAAAGACCAGATTTTAGACTTATATTAATGAGTGCAACACTTAATCCAATTATATTTAAAAATTATTTTACAGTAAAATCTAATTTTACTTATAATGAAATATTAATAGAAGGAGAAACAAATTTTGATGTTAAAATATATTATGAACCTAAACCTGTCTTAGATTGGAAAATTGCAGCTGTAAGTAGAATTCAAGAAATATTAACTAATACTAATGAAGGAGATATACTTGTTTTTGTAAAATCAGGTGGTGATGGAAATACTTTATGTGAAGAATTAAAGAAAAAAACTAGAAATATAAAAGGTGTTAATCCATTTTGCGTTGTTTATGAGGCAAAGAGTGATAAAGAAAAATCAGAATATGCAATATCTCCATTTGCTTATAAAACACATCCTGATGCAGATCCTAATAATCCATATACTCGTAAAGTTGTAATGGCAACCAATGTTGTTGAATCATCGGTAACAATTGATGGTATTGTATATGTAATTGATAATGGTTATGCATTAGAAGCATCTTTCTTTCCTGAAGAAAATGCTCGTAGTTTATTAGAAGAACGAATTTCACAAGCTGCTGCAAAACAAAGAAAAGGTCGCGCTGGAAGAACACAAAATGGGTTTTGTTATCGTTTATATACAGAAGAAGAATTTAAAAAATTTAATGAATATCCAAAACCAGATATTCAAAAGAAAGACTTGACCAAAGATATTCTTGATATATTTTTGCTGGAATATATTAAAAATGTAGGTGATGTTCGACAATTTTTAAATAATATGATATCACCACCTGAACAAAAATTTATAGAAAGTGGATTAAATAAAATATATTCTCTTGGAGGGATTACTACTATAAAAGATGATGGTAAAGTAACGGATTTAGGAAAATCTATTGCAAAATTTAGAGTTATTGAACCTAATTTTGCAAAGGCTATTTTAGCAAGTTATTATTATCACTGCAAAAATGATGTATTAGATATTATTACTATAACTGATAAAATTGATGCTCGTATGGATGGATTATTTAATAAATATCGCCCGCGAAATAGAAAGATGTCTAATTCTGATATGAAAAAGGAACAAGCAGAATTTATAAAAATTCAGAAGAGTTTCTATAGTCCATATGGAGATTATATGACTATTTTAAATGTATATAAACAACTTAAAAAATATATGGAATTAAATGCAGATGCTAACCCCAAAACGTGGTGTCTTAAAAATGGTATTAATTCCAGAGTTTTTGTTAAAAATGATTCTCGTGGATGGGATGCTATTAAAAATAGCACTCAACGTTTAAATGATATTTTAATGAAGATTGTTCGTCCGCCTGAATTACGAAATAAATATTATAGTGAATACAAAAATGATGGTAATAGTGGTACTAAGGCACAAAACAGTGTGGAATTAATAACTGATTCTTCAGCAGATATCTTTAATGATGCTGAATTTAGTGATTTTGATAGTACTAATATTGTTCAAGAAGGAGGATATGAACACCGATCTTATGAAATAAATTTATTTCCAGATGCAGTTGATATGGGAAGTTTTGATAAAAATATTATGATGTCTCTTTCTATTGGAAATATTACAAATCTTGCTAAATTAATAAATAAAGGTAAAGTTTTATATAAAACGTGTTTTCCAATGAAAAAAGTGTTTGCAAAATTTGATCGAAATACTACATTAATGCCTAAAAATATAACAAAACTAATTATGTATCATGAATTATTTACAATGAGTAAAACGCAACCAACTCTAAAATTAAATATTTGTACTAAAATACCGGCAGATATTATAGCGGAGATTAAAAAGAAATATAAAATGAATATACCAAACTGTTTTGAAGAAGAAAAAGAAGTATTTTCACCAAAAAAGGGAGTTAAAAAACAAAGTAGAGGAAAATTTGGACAAAGAAAACAAAAATTTATAAAAAAGGGTAAATAATGGAAAGTAAATCTAGATATTATCTCAATAAACTATTCAAAATAAAATATTCAGTGTGTTGACAACATTCATTTGTTGATCGACAACTACATTTTCCTGTTTCAGGACAATATATAGGTAATGATTCAATATCATCATAATTCATATATTTTTGAATATGCTTACATGTTTTTGGATTACTTTTCGAGTAAACATATGATTGACAAGTACAAGTTGTGAAATCTTTATTGACTAAATAAAATGTATTAGCTTCATTTGCACTTTTAATAACATAATACTCTCTTGGATCTAATTCAGTTTCCGTTTCCTGTTCATCAGTATATTGGCCATAACCATTTTCTTTGAAGTAAACAGAATGGACACAATAATTATTTGTTTTAAAATCTTCACATGAACAATTCATACTAAGAGCATTAAATATAACGGAATCATCATATGAATGATTTACAATATGTTTACAAATATTATTATCAGAAAATGAATAAGATGGACATGTACATTCATTTTTATCTTTATTAATTAAGTAATATGTATCTTCTTGCGTTGCACTTTCAACTACATAGTATTCATCTTTATTTTCTGGTTCAGGAGTAGATTTTTCTTTCTTTTTTTTAAAAGAATCAGTTATTTGAACTAATTCTTTCATTTTATCTTTTAATTCACAAATTTTAAGATTAATGTTTACTAAATCCTTGTTCATATCATGAATCATTTGATTCATATTATTTATTTGTCTTAATTGTTCATTGAAACGTTCATTGAATTCGCTATGATTCACAAAACGAGTATAAAAACAACCCATTTTATATATTTATTTATTTATTGTAAATAAATAGATATTATTAATATTCAATTTTTATATAATAATGTTTATAAAACAATGTCCCAATCTTTATATAATCCACCTTTTTTAAGATCTACTTTCATTGGAGTTTCATCTAATATTTTACTATTATCAATATATGTTAATTTATGATATATACTTACATTTGGATCAATTAACAACTTATATATATTATTTTTATAATACATTTCTGCATAAGAAGTTGTCATGTTAAATGTAGTTCGTTTAATTTTTTCAGGTATATCTGATATACCACTATTAATCTCATTTTCAGTATTTGATAATGATTTTTTATATGTTAATATTTTTTTAAAGCAATAATAAGAATTATTCTTCATTAAATATAAAAAAAAAACATTTTTAAAAAGATTCATTATTATATATTATATATATTATAAATAATTTATCTAAGCGGAGGAAATTCATTTACATTATTAATATCTAAACTAAATTCTACCTTTTTATCTTGTGTATATTTAAATTTTTTATGTTGTGGTTCTTCTGAAATTTTAATATTATTATTTAAATCAGTATCATTATTTGCAACTGCTTTAAAAACAAATGTTCTATTTTCTGTTGTAAAAGACTCAATTGGATATTTATTTATAGTAGATGGTAATAATCCCTTATCAAAAAATAATTTACCAAAATCTTTATACACTCTATCATTAATATTATATAAATCAATATTTGTATATTGATTTTGAAATAAATCAGTTAATATTTTATTTTTTAAATCAATTATTTTATCATTTTTATCTAATTCATATTTTTTGGAATTATTTATTTCAGTATGTATTTCAAAAGTACTCATTTAGGTTGCGTGTGTATTTATTATGTAAAAAATCTTTAAGTTTAAAATATATAATAAATATAATAATATAATAAATATATAAAATGTCAATATCTAATAAAAAAATTATAATATATCTTCCTGATGATCATGCATTTAATGATAGTTGTGGAGGTATTATTGTTCAATTTTATTTTGCAAAATTACTTAAAAATTTAGGCCAAGATGTTTATATATATAATAATATTAGAACTAAAAATAATATTTTTAATAATTATTTTGAAGGACCTATAGATATTGAAAATACAGTTATAATATATGGAGAAACTATAGAAGGGAATCCATTAAATGCAAAGTATGTTATTCGATGGATTTTATTAGACATTAGTAGATATGATAAAAGCCATGTGTTAAGTTGGGGTAAAAAAGATTTAGTTTATTATTTTAATAGTGAAGAAAAATTTAATCAAAATAAAGATAAAATATATAAGATGTTGCCTATTTTATATGTTAATTTAAATATAAAAAATAATGGGCAACATAGAAGTGGATATTGTCATACTTTTAGAAAATCTGATATATTTCATTCAAATATTTCAATAATTCATCCAGAAGATTCATTTGAAATTCAAAATTTAAACCATAATGAATTAATTGAATTATTTAATAAATATGAATATTTTATATCATATGATCCATATACATTTTTATCAGTAATAGCATCTGCATGCGGATGTATTTCAATTGTATATCCACTTAAAAATATTAATAAAAAAAATTGGGTTAAAAAAACTGCATTTTTAGATTGTGTAAATTTAAATGAAGATTTTAATATTCCTGGAATTGCATATGGAAATAGTCAAGAAGAAATAGAGTTTGCAAAAAATACTATAAATAATTCATGCGAAGAAATACACGATATGATAAAATATATAGCCAATAAAAATACTAATAGCTTTATTAATGATATTAATAATTTTGATGATAATGAAAATACTGTAGAAGCTAATTATTATTGATAATCTTTTTATAAAAATCTAAACATATTTTACTATTTTTAATATTACAAAATTCTTTTTTAATATTTAACTCTTCCCAATTTTTTAAAATAATTATAGGTAAATTATCTATATTTATAAAATCCTTCTCAATTATAATAGGTATAACATCCAAATATAAACATTCCCATATTCTATGTGTATCTAAACTAGTCCCGGATATATGCCGGGATTTTAAAAAATATTATTTATGAAAATAATATTTTTAATCAGTAATTATTGAATAATTTATAAAAATCTTAAAAAATTAATTTTCTAAATCTCGGCATATACCTGGTGTTAATCTAAACCATTACCTCTTGGGCATAATGCATATTTGTGTTTTTTTAATTCAATAAAATAATCTTCTTTATTTTTTTGTTGATTCCATTCTAGTGTATCTTTTAATGAATCATAACAATCTTTTCTTGATGAATTAGTATCTAATGAAAAAAAGAAATATATATTTTTTGTTTTTTTTATATGCTTTGATTTTCTAATATGATGAAATATACTAGGATCACACCATTGTCTATTTTCAATTCCAATTGGTAATGAAATTAGATTTTTATATTGAAACAAACAATTTTGTGATAATTGTTTATTTACTTTATTTAAATATTTTATATATTGTTCATTTATTTCATCATCAGAATTATGTGATACTATTATTTTATTGTTAATATCCTTATCAAATTTATTATAAAAATAGTGTAGTTGGTCACTTTTTACAAAAATACTATTATATTGATCTAAATTATCTAATTTATCTATATTTTCTATTTTTTTAGAAAATAAATGATTATTTGGATTAGAATAAAGTGTTTCATCTGTAAATAATACAACATCACATAAATATTGAATGTTTTCACCACATATTATTTCTTCATCTGGTATTATTGAATTTGATGATATAAAATCATATATATTATGTGATGGATCTAATTTTATATAATTAATTTTTGTATTATTATAATAGGGTATTCTATAATTATTTTCATCATATATCCAAGTTATATCTTCTAAATTAAAATTTAGATTTGTGAAATCATTCGTAATAACAATATTATCTAAATTTGTATATACCATAATGTTATTATCAATTATAAAATTTATTATTTTATCAGATTCATTAAATAATAAATATTGATCTTTTATCATCTATTAAAATAATATAAATATTTATATAAATATATACGAATTTAATACGGATACTATTTCTATATTTTATCTTTATAATAAATATGGGAAATTTTTGTGATAAAGAATACATAAAACTTCTTTATCTAGAGAATGATGATGCAATTATTGAATGTAAACTTATATTATATAAAATATATTATGTTAAAAATAAATTATTTTGTTCTAATGTTATAAAAAAATATATTTTAAATTATTTCCATGGAGAATTTGATAATCTAATATTAAAAATAAATACAGAATATAATAAAAATGATGTATTATTAAATATAAAAGATTTTATTAAAAATAAAATACATATACATAA
>Ga0209188_1001290_pt1 | contig 20661 bp, 40 predicted proteins | sample C_130625_EF_Meta_FD_187307 | JGI IMG/M metagenome (GOLD analysis project Ga0209188, IMG submission 187307) | Freshwater microbial communities from Lake Croche, Canada to study carbon cycling - C_130625_EF_MetaG (SPAdes) (version 2) | ecosystem: Environmental > Aquatic > Freshwater > Lake... | reverse complement strand
ATATTAAGTCAAAATTACTTACCATTCAACCAAATGAATGGGAGATTGCCAGTTTACTGCCACTCCAGCAGTTTAAAGGCGCAACGGCAAACAAAGTATGGCAAGAATCCATACAAGAAATAAGGAAACACTAATGGCCGGCAATATTAACGATTTTAAGGCTAGTTTTAAAACTGATATCGCTAGACCTTCTAGATTTGATGTAACCATTCCTGTTCCAATGGTTTTAATACCATATATTACTAGTGCAAGAAGCTTTTCATTGCGTTGTGAATCTGCTGAAATGCCAGGTAGAACTTTTGCAACAGCCGAAAAGAAAATGGGTTCTGCACCAGTAGAGAAATTTCCATATCAAACAACCTACAATGAAGCGACACTTACTTTTATTGTATCTGATGATATGAAAGAAAAAATCTTTTTTGATTCTTGGCAAGAGTTAATGAATCCAACAACAGATTTTAACTTTCAATATAAAGCAAACTATGCGGTTGATGTTTCTATTAACCAATATGATGTTACTAACAAATTAACATACTCTGCTGTATTGAGGGAAGCATTCCCGATTGCCATAAACCAATTAGACATGGATTGGACATCAGATTCATACCATAAACTTGCAGTTGTATTTGCATACAAACAATGGAACAATAATACAGTTTCAAGCCTTGGCCAGAGTATTCGTCAAGGAGTTTTATCTGGACTACTAAATGATATTACAGGCGCATAATTGAATTGAAAAAGGAGTTTTAAAATGGCATTACCAAAAATTGATACCCCGGTCTATGAACTGGAATTACCACTTTCTAAGAAACAAATTCGTTTTAGGCCTTTCTTAGTTAAAGAACAAAAGAATTTAATGATGGCAATGGAATCGGATGATAAAGAAACCATTGAAAGAAACATCAGACAAGTATTAACCAACTGTACAATAACAGAAGGTGTCAACGTTGATGCCTTACCCGTTATTGATGTTGAGTTTTACTTTATTAACCTTCGTGCAAGGTCTGTTGGTGAAGTTGTGTCCAACAAATATGTTTGCACCAATGTGGTTAATGATGTTGAATGTAAGAACAAAATGGAAGCAACATTCAACCTATTAGACATTAGTGTTGATATTGATCCAAATAGAAAAGATATTATTCAAATTAACGATAAGATTAGTTTGAAAATGAAATATCCAGAATTTTCTTTGGTTGATAAGTTAAGTAAAAAAGATTCGGCTGTTGATATTGCATTTGAAGTAGTAATTGATAGTATTGAATATATCTTTGATGGTGAACAATACTACTACGCAAAAGAAACACCAAGAACAGAATTAATGCAGTTTATTGAATCTTTAAGTCAGGAACAATTTTCTAAATTGGAAGAGTTTTTTAATGACCTTCCAAAGTTGAATAAGAAAGTTGAGATGAAGTGTTCTAAATGCGGTTTTGACCATACGATTAGTATGGAAGGTCTCGAAAGTTTTTTCGGGTAATATTTTGTTATGACAACCTGAGAAATTATTATAGAACTAATTTCTCTTTGATGCAACACCACAAATATAGTCTTACGGAACTTGAAAATATGTTGCCGTGGGAACGTGACATCTACGTTGCTATGTTGGTTCAGTATATTGAAGAAGAAAACGAAAAAATAAAACAACAACAATCATCAATGAAACGATAAATTAAATGGCTTCCTTTTTTAAACAAAATGAATGGTTAACTCCATCCAATTTATCTTCCGATTATCAATATAATATGGGAGCTAATGGTAAAACTGGTGGCCAAAAAGAAGCTGAAAATAATAATTTATCGGAAAAATCCAATAGGATTATGAATACTGAAGGTATCAAAGACATGATGGCCTCTCCTGTACTATCTCGTTTTTTTAAATCAAATCCTTCAAGAAAAACTACAACACCATCTTCCGAACCAGAAACGACTGAGTATAAACAAACAATCAAAGACAAAGATCCAAACTTTTCTACGATAGGTGATGGACCAATCAAATCTCTGAAGTCTGGTGATTCTGAAGCGGATATTCTTGGTAAAATGTATAATTTTATGGTGCGAAATTATCTACTTGAGAAGAAACAAAACAAGGCAGATGAGAAATATAGAAAACAATTAATGGACCAAAAAGATCGATTCACGGATGAATTGGTCATGGCGTTAACAGGTAAAAAAGCACCAGCTGGTAAAAGAAGTGGTAAGTCTACTAATTTTGGTAAATTAGCAAAGATTGGTATCATGGGTGCAGGTGCCATTGGCACATTCTTTTTAGCTGAGAAAGCATTAGCAAATGTTGATTGGAAAAGTTTGTTGCCGGATTTTGTTAAAGGTGGTGATAGTGGAACAGCAGGAACATTAAATGAAACTAAAGCAAAAGATATCTATGATTACTTGACCAAAGAAAAAGGTTTGTCACATGAACATGCTGTGGGTATGGTAGCAAACATACAGGCAGAATCCAGTTTCAAACCTGGGGCAATAGGTGATAATGGTACTTCTGGTGGATTATTTCAACACCGCAATGAACGATTTGAATCCATGAAAAAAGAAGTTGGTCCCGATTGGCAAAAAGATTGGAAAGGTCAAATAGACTTTGCACTAAAAGAAAAAGAAGGTAGAGATTATACCAGTAAACAATTCAAATCTTCAGAAGAAGCAACTACAGAATTTACAAAAAAGTTTGAACGACCAGCAAATGCTGATGAACAAGCACAAAAAAGAGTTCAAAATATTCCTAATATAGAGAGGTCTTTATCTGGCCAACCAATTCAACCTAATAAAATATCTGGTAAATTTGGTGAGCATCGTGGTGACCATGACCATCGTGGAATAGATATCAAAGGTGCTCAAGGTGATGCAGTAGTGTCTACAGGACAAGGTGTAGTTACTAGAATTGGTAACGAGTCCGGAGGTTATGGAAACTTTATTGAAGTTGACCACGGGAATAACTTAAAGACACGATATGCTCACCTATCAAAAACTAATGTAGGAGCAGGTGATACTGTATCTAAAGGACAAAAAATTGGTGAAGTAGGTTCTACTGGTCGTTCTACAGGACCACATTTACACTATGAAGTTTTGCAAAAAGGTGTAAAGGTAGATCCAAGTACCTTTATGGCTATAAGTCCTGTCACAACTGCATCACTACAAACTCCAGAATCTCCAATTGCTGCAGCTGACAGTAAATTTAATGAAACAAATAAAATTAAGAAATCTTTTAGTACTGCACAACAAGCATCAGTATTTTTAAATCAAACAAATAACAATTATTCTGGTGATACTAACATGTTGATATCAACTGGCAATGAAAACCTTTGGCCTGATATCTTGGCCAAACAATTTCCTATTTACAGGTAATAAAAAATGGACTATAAAAAGGCTTCGCAAGTAAGAAAGAAAGGTCTCTTATCTTTAATTGCTGAAAAGAAATTTAAAGAAGGTGAAGGACTAGGTTCATCAATTGGATCTGCCATATCAGAAAAACTTAAAGCTAGAGCATTAGGCATTAAGGAAAAGTTTGATCCGTTGAATATGCTCAAAGCCATTACCGGTGAAGGTGTGATCGGTAGGTCTATTCGCACAATTGGTGGTCGTGCAATGGGAAGAAGTGATAGTGACATTGAATATTTTGGTGGTTATAGACGTAGTGGAAAACCAGGCAGAAAGAAATTAAAAGAAAAAAAAGATCCTCAGTTTACTACAATGAGTGGTGGACCTATTGCAGCTTTAAAATCTGGTGATTCAATTGCCAATATTCTTGGTAAAATGTATAACTTCATGCAAAAAACACATGAAAGAAGTAAACTAAGCAATGAGATTGAAAAAGCCTTTCGTCAAGAACAATTAGTTGAAGATAAACGTAGACACAAAAAAGTTATCGATGCAATCTTAGGTAAAAAAGATAAAGCAAAACCAGAAGATACTGGTGTAAAATCTTTTATTAAAAAATTGGTAGAAAATATAAAAAAATTATTAGGCACTTTGATGTCTGCAATAATTCCAATTTTGACCACACTAGCATCTTCTTTTGTATCTTTTGCTTCATCAATTGCATCTACAATAATGTCTTTATTAATAACTCCAATCACATCATTGATAGAAACCTTTTTTAAGAAGTTTGTTGTAGGTGGATTAGAAAGTATTGCTCGTGCCGGCGTGGCTGCTGTTATTGGTGGACCAATGTCATTAATATTATTGGGTGGACTAGCTGCTGTTGGTGGAGTTGCAGCTTATTCAAATTATAAAGATTATGAAAAAACATTAAAAGAAGGACCTGAAGCTAAAGAAATTGATGATAAAATTTTGGAAAAAGAACAATCTTTAAGTGATGCTGCATCCGGAACAATGGACATAAATTCAATAAATGAAACCAATAAAGAAATTGAAGAATTAAAGAAAAAACGCACACTACTTGTACAAAAATATCGTCAAGAAGTTTTAATTCCTGCAATGATTGATGATGGATGGGAAAAAGAAGAAATTCCTCCAGAAAAAGGTGGAACATTAAGTACATTAAAATTTAAAAAAGATGGAAAAGAAGCTACACTAACTGACGTAATTCAAGCTATAGAAGTTCCAAAAACTAAAAAACTTTTAGAAGAAAGTATTAAAGGTGTTGCTGGTAAATATACAAAAGAAATGGAAAATAAAATTTCTGATGCTTTATCACCTGTAACGTCTGCTTATAAAAAATATGATAATGAATCAGAATTTTCTGATGCTTTATCACCTGTAACGTCTGCTTATAAAAAATATGATAATGAATCAGAATCTAAACAACAAGAACCAATTCCCACAAAAACAATTCCACAATTACAAGATGAAAACTTAATTAATAAATCTTTAAGTCCTGGTGAACAGGTTATTTCAATGAATAAAACAAATAACTTTGGTGGTAGAGAATCTAAACTACAGTATGGAGGTTCAACCAAAGTGAGAGATGACCTTCCACAGAATTATTTTATTCAAGTGACAGTATAAAATAAAAAACCCCGCCTAAGCGGGGTTCTAATACTTCACCAACAACTCATCATTAATCTTCTTCAGCCAACTTACTGAAATAACTTAGATCATCCTCATCAGATGTATCATCTTTAAAGGGTGAATCTTCAGCCTTTGCTTTTGGTGCATCAAATGTCTTAGCTTTAACTTGTTCAACAGTTGTTCTAGGTGCATCACCATTAAGACCAAGAACTTTGTCAAGGCGAGATTTCAATAGATCATATGACTTAAACTCTTTCTCACCAGTCAACTCTGATAGTGAGAATGAATCTTTCCAGATTTGTTCCAACTTAGCATCATCGTCAGATAATACAGATGGTGAATCAAATTCAGACTTATCATAATTCTGATATCCTTCAACCTTACGGATTTTTAACTTAAAGTTAGCACCTTTCCACATATCAAATGGATTGACTGCGTGTTCATCGGCAAATTGAGGATTCATTGCTTCAGAAATCTTATCAAAAATTTTCTTACCGAACTTAAACAATTTAATCTTGCCTTCGTTCTCAGGATGTTTAGGATCAGAAACAATATAAACATTGGCGATGTAATTCAATTTACGCTTTTGTTTACGAACCACATCTTTGTTTGCCTCAATGCCAGAATTCCATAATGTAGAATTGTGTTCACAAACTGGACATTGTTGATTTTTGGTTGTTAAGCAGTTATCAATAAGCCAACCACCAGGTCCCTGGAAACCATGGGAGAAGATTTTAACCCAAGGTAAACCATCTTCACCATCTTTTTCAGATGCGGGTAGGAAACGGATGGTGGCCATTCCATTACCTGCTTTATCTACTTCTGGTCGCCAGAAATTATCAGACTTTTCTGAACCACCTTCAGTAGAAGTGCTTAGTGCTTCAATTGCTTTGGAGAGTTTGTCGAGATTACCACTTTGACGTTTTAGATTTGCAAAACTCATATTGTGCTACCTTTCGTATAAACGGAGTATTAACGGAATGTAAACTACTTTCAAATTACTGCTCATAATCAACTACTATATCATAATATTTATCCATTGTCAAACATACATTTTTAGCGTATTGATTGTATTAAGTGTATCAGTATGAAGTATACCAATACCACCTTCTCTACGCCATTGGTCAATGTTAACGGATGTATCATCAATCAATATTACATTTGCATTAGAATAATCTTTTTTAAATCTTTTACCTGGTACTAAATTTACAGGAAATGTAATATCATGTTTGTCTAACCATTCCAATTTCTGCTTTCTAATCTCTGCATCACGCCTTTCAGATGATGTTGATGATAGAATCTCGGTTGGTATTGATAAAGTCTTTAAGTACTCAATCAATTCTACCGCATCGGACATTAAATCCAATTTAGCAAATTGTTGGTCATCAATAAATTGTGTAAAGAAGCCATCAAATACTTTATAGGTATCAGCTTCACTTGGATAAATTTTGTATAATTCTTTATACCGAGCATTGAAGTCGGCAATCACACCATCCATGTCCAAGTATATTTTGGTAATATTAACCTTCTGCATATTCTTTAACTTTTTTCTTCAATATATGTAAAAATTTATTCTTATCGTATTTTATAAAAGGAGTATATTTTGTAATAATTCTGTGATGTGTTGGCCAAATAATATCTTCTGTTATTTGTTTTTCCCATCTTGGCATACAACCAACAATATCAATCAATATACAAACTGTCTCCAATGTAATCTTATTGTGCATTAGTTTGGTGATTAACATTGGCCAACCACCATCAACAGGTTTGAAGTAATCATCCATAGACCAGAACTCCGCACCATCAACACCATCGAACAAATATATTATATCATTCTCAAAGGTATAAGTCAAGCTCTGTTGAGTTTTTTGCCATTTGTTATAGTTTTCTTCGCCATCTTGCAATAGGTTACCTACCCAATCACCGTTACCATTAACAAAGTTTGCCACATAAAAGTCCCTCAATTCTTCCAAACTATATTTGCGGGATAATTTATAAAATTGGTACTTATCTTTTCGAATAGTGAATGATTGCTTTGATACATTGGTCTTGCCGTGGTATTTGAAGTAATCATATGACGATGATGTAAAATGTAACTTCAAAGAATTCCACAAGGCATATGCTGCAAAGCCTGTGTTTTCTGTCATATTGGTAATCTAGAACTTTTTTTCAATAGATTCAATTCTTGTGCTTCTTCTTTGATTCTTGCTTTGAGAGCGGATGATAATAATGTGGCAGCAATCTCAACTTCAAGGCCGGATTCTTTACAATGATGACATATGGAATCCATTAGGCCTATTCGTTTACTTACTGCCAGCTCTTCAATCAACATACTAAAATTTTTAATTTCTTCACGGGTTGGCATATTAAATCTTACTATAAAATATATGATTCCCTATTTGTTTAACAACCTTGGTCTGACTCCAATTAGGCTTTATATAAACTGCATGGAAATACAATGCATTTGATTGTGCTATTGTATCATGTACATATGGTTCTGTCAATGCTCTTTTAGCAATATTTACCGATTCTTCCCACATATACTTATCTTTGCTTACCATTTCTTTGACCATACAGGTCCATGAGAATTGGCAAACAGTTCTTAAATTTTGGTCTGTGGTCTTTTGGTAGACAACGGAACATATGTCAGATGGAAACTTTCCACTATTAACACGGTTCAATGTTACCTGCGCTACGGCTAATTTGCCTTCATATTTTTCACTACCAGATTCATAGTAGATATTCTTTGCAAGACATTCTAATTGTTTGTTGTATTCTGCCGTTACTTCTTTTTCTAAGCCTGTATTAATTAATTGTGCTGATATTGCTGGTGCTATGCAAATAACAATTAACGTGGTTACTGTCAGTATAATAGATTTGTACTTAAACATCTTTCTTCCTTTTTGATGTTCTGACCACCAAAAACCGGTGGCCAGATTTCTCCAATTACGAATTCGTTTTCTTTGTAATTTTTACTTCAGGTTGTGGAGGGGTTTGAGAAACGAATTGATTGAGAGCTTCCGCTTTCTTTACAATTTCATCTTCGGTGGGGAATGGTGGAAAACCTGGATGTTCTGGTGAAGTTGTTCCGTTAATTTTGGATTCTTCTACCTTGGTTAACCACTGGTTTGATATAATTTCTCTTTTACCATAATACTCATCAGAGAGCATATCTTTGGCCATTTTTAAGAGTTCTAGCCGTATCTCGTATGGTGTCATACTCATTATAATACTCCTTTTAGTGTGTGTTTAACTACTGTGTGTACCAGCGGTTTGTGTGTTGCTGGTATTTTTATTTATCCAAATTTCAATTACACCAACTGGTCTTAGCTTCACCATAGTATTCCCGTGCATATCCTTGTCGGATTAACATGGTACGCAATGATTTACCATCTAATACTACATCACCCAATACACGGCCACCATATTTGTCCCAATCCATTAACACCACTTGTCTAATCGTAGCACCATTAATAACACTTTTGGTAAATGCCGTTGCAGCTTGGCCACGAGCATCTTCAGAAGGACATTGTGCTCTAAATCCTTTTTCTGGTGTGTCCACACCAAACACACGAATAGACAATTCTTTCTTTAGTGGGTCTGGTAACCATAATGCTTGAAATGCTACAGTATCGCCATCAATTACTCTAGTGATGGTTGCATTATATGTTACGCCTTCTTTTTGTTTTTGTGCAAATACTGTTGTTGAAGTAACCAGTAATAGTGCAATTAATATGTTTTTCATTTTTGTTCCTTATAAAATTTAATTGCTTTTACAAGACCTGGAATATGGTCTGCGGTCTTTTGTTTAAATAAAAGTGGTTGTTCATCTTCTACTGCCATGATAATAACTAAATTATCAATTGGTGTACCAATCATTTCTTCATACATCAAAGCATATGCCGATGTTTGCCAAAAGTAATCTTCAATGTGTGTAATTGTTTTAATTTTTTTGGATGTTTTAAAATCAATTACAGATAACTTACCATCAAACTCACCAATGCAATCCACACGACCTGCCATGCCCAACTGTTTAGACCATAATGCACATTCTTGATAGTGAATATTATCAATACGATTCAGTAAAGGTTTTAATGACCTAAACATCTCTACGGCATCAGGCATAACGTCACCTAATGCATCATTATTTAAATATCGTTCACATAGTGTATGTACATTGGTACCACGACCCGTGGCCTTCTTGGAGATTGCATTGGCGACATCTTCACCTACTCTTTTACGCCACGCTTGAATGGCATCTTTCTTTAATGCACCAAGGACTGTAGTGACAGATGGTAAACGAGTACCATCAGGTAAGGTGTAATATCTTTTACCATCTGCTTGAGTTTCTGATTTAAGGTCATTGAGTTCTTTCGGTGGGCAAAAGTTAAACATTATTTTTTATCTTTATATTGTGGATGCTCATACGGACATTTCATTTTAAATGACTTTCTTTCACTAAGGAATTTTCTATAATAATTTTTAATTTCTCGGGAGGCTAAAGAGAAGTAATGTTTATCTCTTTCGGATTCTGTAGATTTTCCACATTCTGCTGTGATCTTTTCACGTTTAAATGGAATGACTTGCAATAAAGGAGTGCCGGTTGGTATTATAATTTCACACTCTTTAATTGCTGAAAAAACAAATGATACGTCATGAAATTGGTCATAGTCAACCACACCAGGATAAACAAAAATTTTATCCGATAATTGAGAGTGCATTAACGGAGGTAAAACATATGCGGAATAACCTGGTTTGGTAAAAATAGACCAAGGCAAAGGTATTTTATAAACATTTTTTGCTACATTATCGTTGATTGGTACCATACCTTCAACCAATTTATATTGGAATGGTGATGGTTTGGTTAGAGATTTTTCAAATTGAGTCAATCCTACTGAATGTCGTGGTATAATAACAACTCCGGATTTATTTGCTTTAATTGCTATATCGGTATGAGCACAAATAATATATCCTGTCATATGATAGTCCAACATACCAGGACAGATTGTAAATTTATTTTCTGGTTTTTGATTTTTCATCCATTCGGATTTTATCTTCCAAGATTCGACAACGGGAGAACATATTGAAAAGTCTCCTATATGGCTCTTAAATTTGATTGTGGGTTCTTTTTTAAAGAATTTATCAAATAATTTCATTTTTTATTCACTCTTATTTCATTAGTATAAACACTTCTTCTTGAATCTTGTTGACGCTTTACTTTCTCTTCATTCATTTTTTCTTTTTCAGTTTGCACTCTAACTGGAGCTTGCCTTACCATATCGCTTCTTTTAATTGGTATACAAGTAACCAAAGGTGTTCCGGCAGAAACCACATCATCATAATCTTTTAAGTGCCAAATTGCTGGAAAATTAATAATCCTAGGATAACTATCTGTATCAACCAACCCACCAAGGCAAGTGAATCGTGGATCAAAACAATTAATTGGTGGAATAAAAAGTGTTGAATAACCAGGAGCAGTTTTAACATACCATTTATTGATAAACTTAATGGCGTCAGCTGGATAACTAGGTGATGTTTTACCACCCAATTGTTCTTTACTGTGAAAACTAACTACTGGATGATATGGACCATTTGTGGCTTCAATTAACGAACCTTCTTTATTAGTCCTAATATTAACATCACCAAACAAAGGAATAATAAAACCAACAGACATGGCATCAACTAACGGCATACATTTTTTGGCCGTGTGAGCTTTAGCACCAAATTGATCTCTATCTTTTGTTCTATCTTTTGAAGGAACTACATTGGGTATTTTTTTAAACCACTCTGGTATATTTTTAAATGCTGGATAAGGTTCCGGAATAATACCAAAATCACCAACTTCACAATAAAATTCAATAATATCAGATTTGAAAAGTCGTATAAGATTCATTTAAATTTACTTCCTAATGCCCAAGTCACCAATGTAAGTCGTTGACCTGAAGTCACCGGTGAAACTTTATGTGGAATGTGTGAATAGAAAGCAACCAAGTCACCTTTTTTCACCTTCATAGGTTCTGTTTTGGTTTCCGAACCCGATATTGAAAGTAAAAATTCTCCACCCTCATAATCATCAACATCAGACAACATTAAACTAAATGATAATTTTCGAAATAAACCACTTCGTGGACTCAATACTGTATCATTATGCCAATCATAATGGTCACCAACTTCGTACTTTGAATATTGGAATCCATCGAATTGTGTTAAATCCATTTGGAACTTATCAAAATTCATTTTTGCAACGATTTCATTCATTCGCTCAAAAATCCATGCAGTTTCTTCTTTGGGTTGAATCCATACTATTTTTGTTTTTCTGGCAGTTTCGTCTAATGTTCCATCTTCTCCAGAAGATCCAACCTTAGCGTCCAAAAATTCACACAACTCACCTGTATCTTTAATTGAATCACATTCCTCATCTGTAAATCCACCACTCCAAATAACACATGGTTCCATTGGTGGAACATACAAATCAATTCTTCTACTCATGATATGACATCCTTTAATAATAAAACAATAATATATTAAGTGTTTGTTGCCTTACTTGTTATCACAACATATCCACCTGTTGGTACGGTTACAGTTATACCAGATTGTCCATTATACTTTAATGATGATGGTGTTGGCAAGACCTCTGTGGCATTGGTGTCGGCTGGAGCACCACTTAATGTTACTCCACCTAATGTATAAGATCCACTAGCAGTTCCCGGTACTACTGGATTATAATTTGCATTTCCAGGTATTGTTGGATTATAATATGGATAACCAGGATATATTGGATTATAATATGCATTTCCTGGTGTTGGTGGATTATAAGTTGCACCACCAGGTTGGATTGCCATTGTATTATAAGTTATTACTGCATACACATAAGTTGGTGGTGATCCATTTTGTTGTAGATAATTTCTCGAATAACTTGTGGGTACACCATTTGTGTAAGTTAATCCTAGGAATTGACTGTATAATGTCTGTCCTGAAAAAATATTGTAAACGGCTCCAAGTGGCCGGTTTTCATTAAAAAATCCCCAATAGGAATAAGGTTCCGGTTTTACATTATAGAAGCTCCCGAGATTATCTTGTTCAGTATAATACCCACTTGCCGGGTCATCATCATAACCAAATCCTGTTCCGGAACCTGGATCAATATTTTGTAAGATGTTACGCATATAGATATAACCGGTTGGATTAGATCCTAGATAGTTACCCGGTTCTGTCGGATTTGTACCAGCATAGTTGCCGCCTGTTGTTGCATTTGTACCAGCGTAGTTACCGCCTGTTGTCGGATTTGTAGTGGCATAGTTACCACCCGTTGTTGCATTACCTGGAGCACCTCTACCTCCAACTAGGATGTCAGTTTTTCCGTATCTAGGTAAATAATTACCCGGAGCATTAAATGTGGTATTCGATGTGGGTGCCACATCTGTTGGTTCTTTACGTAAATTTAAAGAAATTTTAGGCATGATTGATTACGATACGTTAGCCATTGATAGTGAACCGTAGTAAGTATTGGCTTCTAAGAAAAATGTCCAAATATCGATAGCACCAGTTGCCGCTGATCTAGCTGGTTGTATACCATATGGCCATTTAACAGAATTACCAAAAGCAAGTGTATAAGCTGGACCAGTATTGACAGTCATCAAAGTGAATGAATATACTGTATTGGCTGCATTTGGTGCGTTGGAGAAAGTTATGGTTGAATTGGCACCTACATTGGCTTTGATGAATGTTGCGTAACTGGAGGCACTCAAATCAACAGCCGTATTGGCAGAATTAATTGTAATTACCCGCTCATATTCGCTGGTACTCGACATGATTGTACCATCAGGAAACTGAACTCCTTGAGTTATTAGTGAACTAGCCATTTATTATACACCTGTTTTTATTGTTGATTGTCTATTTATCTCAGTAATAATATGAGTTTGTGTGTGGGTTGGTTGAAGAATTGATTATATTCCTTTGTTCTAACTCCCTAGTCACTTTGACTATTTCTATCAATTCTTCTCTAATTCTATCTTTATTTTGATATTCGTAGTATAGCCGCTGTTGTTTGGACATTCCTCTTTTCTTGCTCATCCGTTCTCCTATGATTTTTATTATACTTGGACACTTTTTGAACGGGTATTACAGGTTGAATTTTAGCATTAACAACTCCTTTGTTAATTAGTAAAATAGGCAGAGAATTATTGACTACCATTCTCTTGGTGCTTTGGTCTTGTGACCATCTTTAATTGTGTTTTGGCCAACTTGTTCTTTCATACGACCAATGACGTATTTCTCAAAGGTTGAATCGGCTCGACCCATACCAGGAACCGATAAACGAGTACCATCAGACATAATTGGTAGATTATCAAAAAATATGTGTAATTCTAAGTGGGGATTATCGAGCTTGAATTGCTCCAACACGGTATAGGACATACGGTGTTCTTCTACTGCATTGGTATTTTTATTTAAAAAGTCATATGACGGCATTAAGAGTATCCATAAGATAGAGGTTCAACCATTTTAGTAAACCAGTTAGGTTCTACTCTACTATTTATCTTTCCTTTCCATGACCACAAATGTTGTTTACTCATCACATAGTAGTTATGGTATGACTGTAAAGAATTGCCTGGAACCTTACATTCTTCAGGCATAGCTGGTGTAGGACCAGTAAACGGTTTATTTGGAATATTGGTAGGTAATACACCTAAGTCCGGTATTAATCTGGCGCAAGCATGTGTTTTGCCATAACGATATGTGAACTCTTTTAGTAATTCACACCACATAGTATATAACCAAAAATAATTTTTATCTGACTGGCGAACCCAAATTGCGGATGGGTGGTTCATCATGGTGGGTTTCATGAGGCGTTCTTCACGACCATCAGGCAATCGCCATGCTTTGATTGATCTATTATTTGCAGAAAGTCTGCGATATTCTTCACCATCAAGTACACGATGAGCCGTAGAAAGCAACTGAGCATACTCAATTACCATTTTGCATACATGTTTATCAACATGCATTTGAGCACATTTGATGGGGTCTTTATCAAGGTAAAAAATATTCATTAGTTACTAGTTTTCTGTATAATTAATTGACAAGGTGAAGTTGTTATTTCTAATTTACGCCAATATATATTGACAAATGAATCGATTGCTAGTTTTGGACAAAATTGTAAAGATTTGTCACCATGATGCCAAAGATAATCATCAAACACCATTACACCACCGACTTTTAATAATCTGAAGCCTAACACCGCATCACACAACACATCCGGTGATTCATGTGAACCATCGATGTAAATAAAATCAAAATAATCTTTATATTCGCCAACTAATAATTTGGACATTTCAATGTCGGAATATCCTTGATGAATGTATAAATCCAAATTATCATTTTTTACAATATCAATATTACTATGAAATGTTTGTTTAACAACATTCATATCATGTTCAGCACTAGCACCTTCTTGGTGTTCAATACCACCATCCCATGTATCGATGCAATGTAGTTCTAGTGGTCTATCGGATAGTTTCTGAATGAGATAACAGGTACTAGCACCTTCAAAAGAACCAACTTCTAGTATTTTTTGTGGTTTCAATTTAGGAATCATATCATCCCAAATTGGCTTGGCAGTTGTATCAAACCAACCATTAGTAAACTTTAATTCTGTCATAACATCCTTATTAAGCCGATTGTATCAATAGTAACAAGTAACAAGTAATTAGCAACCATCCCAAAAGATTTACGAGTATGAGCAGCCCACAAATACATAGCACAACCAGCAATCCAGATTGGATATAAGATGAGTAACGGTGGGTTAGGCACCGTGAAAGCCATTGTGAGAGAACATCCAATGCTAATTGCCCATGCCAATAACTCCACGATAAAGCGGAGTTTATTTGATTTCCAATCATCACTTATCCAATTAAAGATATTATAAAATAAATCATTCATTAAAGTTTTGAATTTTTATTGAATAAAAATGTTGTTTCACCTAATTTAATGGTATCTGTGCTGCCACCTACTGTTACTGTTTGGTCTGCATGAATACCACCCAACATTGTATTAAAATTATCCAATAAATTATCTTTAGGCTTAACAATTTGCAGTTGACCATTGATTGAGAACCCACAACCTTTTAGGAAATCTTGGAACTCTGACAGAATGGCATCTAAACGATGTGATTCAAATTCAAATGTTTTTTTAATTGCAATACCTTCAGAAAAAGGCATTGCATCATCTTCACAGATAAATGTAAATTTGCTCATAATTTAGGAATATCCAATTCAATACCTGCAGATTTCTTTAAAGACTTTACCTTCTTAGCGATATCATCAGCTGATACAGTTTCCATAGCAAACTGTTTGAACTGTTCATATGAATCAGTTACTTTGTATGGACCTTTATCATTAAAATATAGAATACAACCACCATCAATTAGTGGTGCAATTTCGGATACATTATCCAGATTAATGATTACTTTGCATTTTTTTTCGGTAGATTCTACCTCAACAAATAACGACATTATGCTTCTCCTTTATCAGACTTCATTGTTAATTTGGCCAACTTGGCACGTTTCTCTGCCATTTCTGCATCGATCATCATTTTTTTCCAAGAACCACGTTGGTCTGTAGAAAGAGTAGCGAGTATGCGTTTAGATGATTTACTTAGATTAAAATCTTTATTGGTTTTTACTTTCACTTGTTTCCTTTATCACAATCAATTACACGAACCAAATACACCGTATTGTTCGCAGGCCTTACAAAATAACATTCACCTTTAATATTCCAAACCAAACGGTTTTGAATACCATCTTTATATTCTGATAATGGTGGATTCTCCACAAAGAAAGCAACACCAGCAATTATAAAAGAACCAATTATAATACCTATAAAATATCCAGCAACATTAATTGCTTTGATTTTATTCAATAAATTTTTGAACATGAGCATATCCTTTACTATACATAACTAACATTATACACGCAATGATAACAAAACACAACATTATTTTGGTAAACTTCTCTGATTCGTCACGGTAATATTCCATTTCCCGTTCAATCATATCATATTGTGCTTGTACCATTGGTGGTACATCTGGCTCCATAGCCATTACCGTTTTTTTTGATTCTTCCAAACGCCTTGATGCTTGCCAATAATAATAGTATGATAGCATGATTAATCCCACAAGTTTTGATAATATTTACCAAATAATCTAAAGCCATTAGCCTTTCGTTTTTGGTGTGCTTCTAAACCTTCACGGTCAACTTTAAGTTTCTTTATACTCTCATTAAAATCTTTAATGTCACGACTTTCTGAATGGTCAAAGAATTGTGATTCATCATCATCTTTGAGTTTTTGTTCAAATGACCAAATCATTTCATTGAGAATCCAATCCCAACGCATGGAATGTAAACTATCGATGTCCCATTCATTTTCTTTTGGTTGTGCCATGTGACTACGCAAGTATTCTGGTACATCTTCATCATCAGTAAACGGAGCACCGTGTTTAGTTTCGTTTAATTGAACTAACATTGGATGAATAATATAAGCCAAGGTATGATCCATTGACCATGTATCGTAACTGTCAATCTTTACATAACGGATGGTTGGACTGAATAATTTACGAATAGATTGTAATACTTCACAAAATGGATTTAATACTGGTACAATCTTTTCAACCCATGCAGGATGTTTAACCCAATCTTTATTTTCTACAAAACATTTGCTGCGTGAACACTTAGACCAATCTGTCCAAAAGAACACATAATCAATGACGGTGTAAGGAGAAAGCCAATGATTTGGATAACCATTCATGTATATTTTCATTAATGCAAATTTCCAGTCGTTTCAATTTGTTCTTGTTCAATACTATCTATAATAGTTGTTAAAAGCTTTGAAAAATCCTCTGGATCACCTGCCAACTTATTCATCCATGTCAATCTAGCCAACATAATAGAAGAAAGTAACAAAGCCGATAATTTATGTTTATTTGCAAACTTTAGTAGATAATCATCCAATTCAAGGATAATATTTTCTAAATGTTTATCATCTACACTCATGACCGTTCTTTCCATATTAACTCACATTGAGTTCTGGTTGTTTCATTATACAATTGGCAATCTGTTAAGAATTCTTCAGGTGCCTTATCTTCAGGTTTGACCTTTTCAATTACTTTCGTTGGTTCATCCAATGATACAGGAGTTTTATTATTTGGCATTGCAAATACAACCGCACACACCAAAATACCTGCACCAATGGCAACAATACGCCAATAAATTCCAATCAAAACAATAGCAACACAAGCGATAATAATCACCTGTAAAATTGTTGATGTTATACCAAAAGCGGAGAGTGTATCAAATAGTAACATAATTAATATGGCTCACAATGAACATTAACGGGCACCAATACTCGACCTCCAGAGTTTATCTTCTGTGAGGTGTATTCGACATTCGGTTTTAACTTAGCACGGACACATTCTTTGGATGCCTGCACAACCTCATTACGAGCCATTGCTTCAGGTCCATCATATCCTTTTAGTTTGTATACAGGCGTAGAAGAACAGCCAACAATTGCCAATAGAGGAACAAATACTAAAAATTTATACTTCATTTTAATTCACCTTTTTCATAATATAATCAATTACTGCTACTGCATCACTTAAATCCGATTTATCTACCGCTGCATCAATATAGTCCAGCTTTTGTTGCTGTAATTGTTGGTCGTAACTAAACGCAAGCATAAACTCTCTCGCTTCAGATTCAACCGCAAAACTGCGGACTGGATTACCATTTACATTAACAGTATATGTTTTCATTATTTACCTGTATCAACTTTAACTGAAACATTTTTAACAGTTTCAATGCCATTATCTAATGCTTGTGCAACGCCAGTAAAACCTACGGTTGCAACAAAGAAACCTAATACGAAACCAATAATCAAATTAATCATATGTAATCTTCCTCTAACACAACATATTCAATATATAAATTCATCAATTCTTCGTGGTCTTTTTGTTCAAGTTTGGCCACGGAGAAATATCGTTTTAATTTACCAATCAAATCATCTCTACTCATGCTGTTTCCTTTTCTTTACAAAATTCTGTGAAATCTTTTAAATAACCACCAAATACCATTTCGTGTTTATCACTACCACTTACACCAAAGAAATTACAACCACAATTATATACTTCAACATATAATCCATCTTTATTATAAACATGATATTCATAATCTTGACCACAATCGGTAGTATCAGTAGGGTAAATATAGAAACCACCCGGTGTTTCTTTAAAGTGGGCAACCATACTAGCGGCCAAACAACCCATGCCATTATAAACCATTTCTTCTGCCGTTTCGGTGTGAATCAATCCATCCACTAAACGACCACCACTTAAAAACTCGGCTAACTCGGCACCATGTCCCGTAGGATAGCCATCGAATTGGCGATACATATTACACACTGGTTTTTGCACTTGGCCATATTTTTCATATACAAATGTTAAACTTCTGGTACCCATAAACTACTCCTTATCAATTAATGGAACCATTATACAGGTACCATAGAATAACGCAAGCATTATTTGCACGACTGTTGTTCCTAAGCAACGACTAAGAGTTTACCAATACCCATATACTCTTCCACAGCGTGCCTTAACTGCTTAGGAGACGCCTTAGGTGCAATAAACACATAGTCTAAATGAGTACTCACCGCATCATCATTCAGCACCTCATTCAAGTATAGGACTGCATCCTTGGCCTCGGAAAATGATTTCATACCTTTATTATTGAACAAGGATGGTTTTGCAATATATTTCATTTCTTTTTCTTTTCTTTATAAGATACATCTTCTAATTGCTTACGCAACGCTACACATTCTTCATTCAACATCTTATTTTCACGAACCAATTGCATATGTACAGATTCAAACATTTCCCACAATTTGTGGAATTTTAAATCATAACTATTGGCGATAGCGAGAATGTGGTTTGACACCTCATCTTGATTAAAGCCCAACCAACCTTCAAATAGTCCTTCATCAAGGTCCTTTAAGTCCTCGACAACTGACCAACATTTAACTATTTGTTGTTCAAAATCCATTCTATCTGCCATCATTATCTTTCAAAGATTGTTCGTCAAATCGTTCTTTTATATAAATTGTAGCAACAATAATATATCCACAAAGTATAATAAGACCTAAAATAAAATATAACATAATTCACCTTTCACTTTATTGAAGCACACCATCAGCTTACGCCTTTGCTACCGATAACTCGGTTCGTATGATGTGCTTTAATAAGGTGCCACCGACTTACGGCGCTTCACAGCGAGCTGCGATGGCATAAAACTATTAAACGGTTACTGTTGGTTGTTGGACTACAACAGGTTTAACTGGTGATGCCTTAGTTTGTAACTGTTGATTGCCTTTGAAACGACCATTGGCATCGAACTGGTCATTATTAACCAATTGATAACCGGTAACTTTACGGCCTTGTTTGATAACTTTCACAATACCACCGTCTTTACGGATATTGTAAATGTTAGTTGATAGGCGATACAATACTGCCTCTTGATTGGTGCCTTTGAATACATCAGCAATTTCCTGAGGTGATACTGGTTTGCCACTTAATAATACTTGGGTGATTTTCTCATGACGATTAATCTTACCCTTGCGAACTGTTAAAGCCATTGTAATACTCCTTCAAATTAAACATAATAAAATACCACATTAAACATTATACAGGTATGCCTACCATATGGCAAGCAATACCCAAATGTTTGCCATTTAGAACGGTACTGGTTCACCACTTGATGCTAATGATGATGCTGTATTAGCAGGTGATTCTACCGAACTATCGACCTTAGAATACAGGTCTAAGAATGCCATTTTGGTTTCTTCGTCAAAACGATTCACACACAATGTAATGGCTTTCATTCTATCCTTAAAGATACCATATGCCTTGGCAATATGTACCAATCGGCGAGTAGAGATAATCTCATCAGTAGCACCTTCTTGGTACGATTTACGAACCACATCAGCCCATTGGCATAGGTTCTCAACAAAATCTTTATCATCAAGCAATGGTGATAGAATTTTCTTCTCAGTTTTGGCATCAGGATATTCCTGTTCTACCGTAATTGGGAATCTTTCTAAGAAAGCATCGTCAAGAATTTGTGATAGATATTTGCCTTCATCACTACCACGACCTTTGGTGTTTGCCGTTGCAATGATAGTAAAGCCATTCTTTGGATATACCATCTCACCAGATTTCTTATTGTAATGAGGTTTGCCTTCCATGATACCTTGTAAACACATCAACTTATTAGAACCACGGTCTACTTCGTCAATCAACAATACTGCGCCACGCTTCATTGCAATAAGAACAGGACCATCACGATTGACCACATTGCCATTGACCAAGGTAGGACCACCAAGTAGGTCGCTCTCATCAGTTTCAACTGAAATATTAACACGAATACACTCCCTATTCAATTCAGCACACACTTGCTCGACCATCAAGGTCTTGCCGTTGCCTGATAAACCAGTAACAAAAATTGGATAGAATGATTTGCTGCCAATGATATTCTTCATATCTTTGTAGAAACCAAATGGTACATAATCAGGCCATTTCTGTGGTACAGCAGGTTCAGAATCATCAATCAGTTTTGGTTGACGGAACTCTAACACTTGTGCCGTAT
>Ga0209188_1001285_pt1 | contig 20733 bp, 20 predicted proteins | sample C_130625_EF_Meta_FD_187307 | JGI IMG/M metagenome (GOLD analysis project Ga0209188, IMG submission 187307) | Freshwater microbial communities from Lake Croche, Canada to study carbon cycling - C_130625_EF_MetaG (SPAdes) (version 2) | ecosystem: Environmental > Aquatic > Freshwater > Lake... | reverse complement strand
GGATGGTATTAGTCGTTATACCGATCTGTACTACAGATCATCCAAGCCTTTGTATTATGTTGGCGATCCTAATTATCAAATTAAGTCTGTTGGTAGCAATATTAAGTTCGGTGTCCCATACACAGAAGTTGACAGAGTATTCTTTGGAACGGGTATAGAGGCATTTCAGATTCAAACTACGGTGAATACTCCTATTCCTTATTTAAATTATGCTCAGAGTTATGGCATAGCTTCACCTGGATATCCTGCCACATTAACTACCTATAACGTACCGGTTACAGTGGGCTGGTCTCGCGATGGTCGTGATAGCGCTTTAATTCCATCTACTGGTTCATTGCAGCAATTAAGTGCCGAGGTGGGAACCCCTGTTGGAAATATGACTTTCTACCGTATATTCGGCCAGTACCAGAAATACCATTCTTTCTCAAAAGGCAATATTTTGTCCTACAACGGGGAGTTGGGTTACGGCGAAGCTTATGGTAAAAATCCGTTTCCGATTACTAAAAACTATTATGTCGGCGGTATCGGATCGGTTCGTGGCTTCTCTCCTGGTTCACTTGGACCCACTTATTACAACTCCTACATCGGTCGCTATCAGCCCACCGGCGGACAGTCAAAAATCGTCAATAATGTGGAATACACCGTGCCAGTTCCAGGTTCTGGAGTGGATAAAACCCTGCGAGTATTTGGTTTCGTAGACGGTGGTAATGTTTATAACGAGAATATCAATCTGGTCTTGCGATATTCTTATGGCTTGGGTTTATCATGGATATCACCATTGGGCCCGCTCAAGTTTAGTTACGGTATTCCGATCAAATCATTACCGACGGATAACGTCCAACGTTTGCAGTTCCAAGTGGGTACAGCGTTTTAATTGTTTAAGGAAAGTTTTATGAAGCTCCATCAATCTTCCAAATGGATTCAGTACGGCTTAATTGCTGTTTCATCATTTATTGCTATGCCATCGGCATTTGCTCAGGATGCTGGAACTCGAGTTGGAGCTGTGAACGTTGAAAAAGTATTCAATGAATCTAATATGGCTAAAGCTAGTCAAACTAAGTTGCAGAATGAGTTTACAAAACGCCAAAACGAAATTCGTGACAGCGCCCAAAAAATCAAATCTGCTGCAGAAAAGTTAGATCGTGATTCAGCAGTCATGTCTGAAGCTGAGCGTGCACGTCGTCAACGCGAGTTAGCCGATCAGGATCGTGAATTGCAGCGTAAACAGCGTGAGTACACCGAGGATCTCAATCAGCGTAACTTTGAAGAGCGTGCCAAGATTGCTGAAAAAGCCAATCAAGCCCTCAAACAAATTGCTGAACAAAGAAAAATTGATGTCATTATTCAAGATCCAGCCTATGCCAATCCCAAGGTTGACGTTACTGATGATGTCATCAAGGCTTTGAATAGTCTTAAGTAAGTTTTATGCCCACCGCCATCGAGCTGGCCGAACAGTTTCAAGTAAGCTTGGTGGGGGATGGCTCCCTCTCGCTTCAGGGCCTCGCTCCTCTCGAGCGAGCGCAATCAAGTCAAATCTCCTTTCTTTCGAATCCGCTGTATCGCCAACAGGCAAGTGATAGTGCTGCAGGTGGCTTGATTGTCAGTCAGGCGGATTTAGATTTTCTCCAAGCGAACCCAGGAAGTAACAAGGCAGGACGCGTGTTTTTTGTTTCTAAAAACTCTTACGCTACTTTTGCCAGAATGGCTCAGCACTTTGCTAAGGCTGCTGCACCTATTTATGAGCATGGAGTGCATGCTAGTGCCGCCATTGATCCTAGCGTCAGTATTCCAGCAACATGCCATATCGGACCGTTTGTGCAAATCGGTTCTGGCGTTATATTAGGTGAGCGGGTTGTCTTGCTGGGAAACACTTCTGTCGCCAGAAATTCCACTATCGGTAGCGATACTCTGATTTATCCCAATGTATCTATTTATTCAGAAACTAAGCTTGGTGAGCGCTGCATTATTCATAGCGGAGCGGTCATTGGTGCGGATGGTTTTGGTTTTGCCCCTGACTTTTCGGCTACCGGTGCTGAGTGGATCAAGATACCGCAAACGGGTGCTGTTGTAATCGGTAATGATGTCGAGGTGGGCGCGTCAAGCACAATCGATCGTGGCGCTATGAGTGACACTATCATCGGTAACGGCACTAAGATCGATAATCAAGTTCAAATTGCTCACAACGTTGTAGTAGGCAATTGTTGTGTGATTGCTGGTTGTGCTGCCATTTCGGGAAGTACTAAGATTGGCAACTTTTGTATTATTGGTGGCGCAGCCAATTTTGCCGGTCACCTGACGATTGCAGATAGAACAACCGTGTCCGGTAATACCTCAATTATTCGTTCAATTACTGAGCCAGGGCAGCATTACACGGGTGTTTACCCTTCAATGCTCCACAGCGCTTGGGAGAAAAATGCGGCAATTCTGCGGGGTCTCGATAAAATCCGTCAACGCCTACGATTATTAGATAAAACTAAATAGCCATATCTCCCCATTACAAAAAATCTAAAAACTTTATTCAGCAGGTAATTACATGAGCAAACCCATCGCCATCGACATCAATCAAATTTTGAAGTTGCTGCCACATCGCTATCCATTTCTGTTAGTTGATCGCGTATTGGAGATTGAGCCTCGTCAAAGCATTACTGCGCTGAAGAACGTCACCATGAACGAACCCTTCTTTCAGGGTCACTTCCCCGATTTTCCGGTCATGCCGGGGGTGTTGATTATTGAGGCGCTTGCCCAAACAGCAGCACTTCTGACCTTTTCTGAAGTGCGTGAAGAAAATGCGGTTTATTACTTCGCCGGTATTGATGGTGCTCGTTTTAAGAAGCCGGTATTACCTGGCGATCAACTGATCATGACGGCTAAGTTAGAGCGTGAACGTGCTGGTATCTATAAGTTCCAAGTGCAAGCGACCGTGGATGGCGAGTTAGCCGCCGAAGCGAATATCACTTGTGCCGTTCGTACGAAAGGTGCGTAATGACTCGGATTCATGCAACTGCTGTAGTTGATAGTAAGGCGGAGATTGCCAGCGATGTAGAGATTGGTCCGTACTCCGTAATTGGACCAAACGTCAAAATTGGTGCTGCTTGCAAGATTGGTTCTCACGCTGTGATCGAGGGTTACACCACGATCGGCAAAGAAAACAACTTTGCCCACTTCGCCGCTATTGGTGGCGCTCCCCAGGATATGAAATACCGCGGCGAACCTACCGAGTTGATTATTGGCGATCGCAACACCATTCGTGAGTTCACGACCATTCATACGGGTACATCGCAGGATGAGGGCATCACCAGAATCGGTGATGACAACTGGATCATGGCTTATGTACACATTGCACATGACTGCCAAATCGGTAATCACACGATTTTTTCGAGTAACGCACAAATCGCTGGTCATGTAAAAGTAAGTGACTGGGCGATCATGGGTGGCATGTCTGGAGTCCATCAATTTGTCCGCATCGGTCAACATGCGATGTTAGGTGGCGCCTCTGCATTAGTGCAAGATATTCCGCCATTTGTGATTGCAGCTGGAGATAAAGCTTCCCCTCATGGCATTAATGTGGAAGGTCTGAAGCGTCGTGGTTTCTCAAGCGAAACGATTTCTGCTTTGCGGCAGGCGTATAAGGTTCTCTATAAAGATGGCCTCAGCTTTGAGGAAGCTAAAGTGGAGATTCAGAAGATGGTGCTTGCTAGTGCATCTGATGCCCAAACTGCAGAAAAGCTAACCGAGTTCCATGACTTTATTGCCGCCTCTACGCGCGGCATTATTCGATAGAGCAAATCTAGTGTCTAAACTTGCTTGTGTTGCCGGAGAGCCTTCGGGTGACTTGCTGGCAGCGCCAGTATTGAGTGCACTAAAGCAGATCCCCGACACCTCTGATCTAGAGGTTTATGGTGTCGGTGGTCCTCGTATGCAGGCCGAGGGCCTGCGCTCAGATTGGCCAATGGAGACATTGAGTGTTCGTGGTTACGTAGAGGCAATTAAACAGTTACCCGCTATTCTGAAATTGCGTAAAGAGTTGATTGCCAATCTCACGGGCGAAGGTCGCCCCGATGTATATCTAGGGATTGATGCACCAGATTTTAATTTAGGCGTTGAGTTGGCTTTGCGCAAAGCAGGTATTCCGACGCTGCATTTTGTGTCGCCATCTATTTGGGCTTGGAGAGCAGGGCGCATCACAAAGATTAAGCAGGCTGTAGAACGCATGCTCTGCATCTTCCCTTTTGAGGCGGAGATCTATGAGCGTGCTGGTATTAGTGCAACTTATGTCGGACATCCGCTTGCCAGTGAAATACCTCTTGAGCCCAATTCAGCAAGCGCCAAGCAAATATTAGAAGAAGTCCTAAGCCTGCCAGCCAATACCTTAGATGGAATTGTGGTTGCCGTTTTGCCTGGTAGTCGCAGTTCAGAGATTGAGCTGATTGCACCAGTTTTTTTTGAGACCATGGCTGAGCTTGTAAAGCGGATGCCAGGACAGCCTCTGCATTTTGTAATTCCGGTAGCAACGCCGCGCCTGCGTGAACCGCTTGAGCTTTTACTTAAAAGTACGGCAGAGAATAATCCTGATCTAAAAATTGATCTGATTGATGGTGAGGCTGATGCAGTACTTGAGGCTGCTGATGTTGTACTGATTGCCAGTGGCACTGCAACATTGCAGGCTGCGCTCTGGAAAAAGCCCATGGTGATTTCGTATAAGGTACCTTGGTTGACAGCGCAGATCATGAAGCGACAAGGCTACCTTCCTTATGTGGGTTTACCGAACATCCTTTGCGGCGAGTTTGTGGTCCCAGAACTTTTGCAGGATGATGCAAGCCCAATTAAATTAGCTGATGCCTTATTGGATTGGTTAAATAATCCTAAAAAGGTTTCCCTGCTAAAAACCCGCTTTACAGAAATGCATGAGACTTTACGTAGACCAACTGGTTTATTAGTTGCTCAGGCTGTGGCGCAATCGATTGCTGCTGCTAAAAATCGGACTGTTGTGTGAGTGTGATTTGGGTATGTGGTGTTGATGAAGCAGGGCGTGGCCCATTGGCGGGAGCGGTGGTTGCTGGTGCTGTCGTGCTCGATCCCGAGAACCCCATCAGCGGATTAAAAGATTCTAAGAAGCTATCACCAGCAAGACGCGAGTTTTTGTTTGAGCAAATTCAGCGCAAGGCTAAAGCCTGGGGTATTGGTGAGGCGAGCCCAGTCGAGATTGATGAGATTAATATTTTGCAAGCGACGATGCTGGCAATGCGCCGTGCAATTGAAGATCTCACTACCCGCTTAGGTGGCTGGCCAGATAAAGCCTTGATTGACGGTAATCGCTGTCCTGAACTGCCCATAGCAGCCGAAGCTATTGTGAAGGGTGATACTAAAGAGCCTGCAATCTCAGCCGCCTCTATCCTTGCAAAGGTCACACGCGATCGTCAAATGATGGCCTTACATGAACTACATCCCCAGTACGGCTTTGCTCAACATATGGGATATCCAACCGAAGCGCATTTTGCTGCACTGAAAGCATTTGGTGCGTGTGATCAACATCGCCGTAGCTTTTCTCCAGTTCGCAATGTCTTGGCGCTGCATAGTCGATAATCCCAACTATGAAAATTGAATTTATCAGCTCAAAAGACAATTCCTTGTTTAAGGAGATTCGTCAATTGCAAGCTACAGGGCCCAAAGGACAAAAGGCAAGATTTGCTTGCGGGCAGGCTTTGTTAGAAGGCATTCATTTAGTACAAACTTGGGCGGGTAATCCAGCACTCAAGATATTGATTACTTCCGAGTTGGGTTTGCAAAATCCAGAAATTGCTCAGGCCGTTTACGATCATGTAGAAATTTGCCCAGAGACTCGCGTATATCAATTAGATAAAGGCCTATGGGACCTACTATCTGATCTAGTAAATGCACCTCAGATTGCAGGCCTGCTAGACCTTCCGCAATCTGCATTAAATCCCCAAAAGTCAGTTGCCACAATTACTGGTGATGTCATTATTTTGGATCGTATTCAGGATGCTGGGAATGTGGGCTCTATTTTACGTACTGTAGCAGCTGCTGGTTTTACTCAAGTCATTGCAATATCTGGTTGTGCCCACCTCTGGTCAAGCAAGGTATTGCGTGCCGGTATGGGCGCCCATCGCTTACTAGATCTTTACGAAGGCTGGTCATCTCAGCAAGTACTGAGTGCAGTCACTGCACCTTTGTTAGCTGCTACTGCCGATGGCGAGCTCGATCTCTACAACATGCCCAAGGTCTTGATTCATCCCGTTGCCTGGGTAATGGGAAGTGAGGGTCAGGGCGTTTCTGAAGATCTAATGGCTCAAGCCAAAGGCGTCTCTATTCCGATTGATCCCAGAGTCGAATCGCTCAATGTATCTACTGCTGCAGCAATCTGTCTATTTGAAACAGTACGAATTCGACGCAACTAAAACTAGCTAATCCATTAGCCCAGAATTGTTTTATCCGACTTCATAGATTGCAAGACGGTAGTCGCAATCTCTTCAATGGATTTACTCGTCGTAGCTACCCAAGGAATAGACTCCTTCTTCATCATGGCGGTGGCTTCATTAATCTCGTAGCGGCAGTTTTCTAACTTAGCGTAATTACTGCCAGGACGCCGCTCATTACGAATCTCTGACAAACGCTCGGCATCGATCATCAAGCCAAATATCTTACTGCGAAACGGGATTAAATCTTTGGGTAGTTGCCCACGCTCAAAGTCTTCTGGAATAAGAGGGTAGTTTGCTGCCTTCATGCCATATTGCATTGCTAAGTAGAGGCTAGTTGGCGTTTTGCCCACCCGCGATATACCCACCAAAATGACATCAGCCTCCGCGAGATTTTTATTAGATTGGCCGTCATCATGAGCCAAGGAGTAGTTTATGGCCTCGATCCGATTTTTGTAGGCCTCAGTGTCCGCATTGTGGTGCAGGCGGTTCATCGCATGGGTTGATTTAACCCCGAGAGCTTGCTCCAAAGGCGCCACAAAAGTCTGGAACATATCCAAAATCAGGCCATTGGCTTTGCTGACAATGGCGTTCAGTTCGGGATTCACTAAAGTGGTGAAAACAATCGGCTGGACTTCATATTTAGAGGCTGCCTGATTGATGCTAGAGACCGCATCGTGCGCTTTATCAGAACTATCTACAAAAGGTACCCGAATGTGCTTAAAAGTGGCCTCAAATTGAGCCAAAATCGATTGGCTAAAGTTCTCGGCAGTAATGCCGGTGCCATCAGAAACAATAAAAACAATACGAGTTTGGGTAGACATGAGATTGGCCTAGAGGTCTTGGTCAGCACTACAATATGTAGTTAATGAAGTATGCCGCATTTTATCCGGCCGCTCGACCAGTTTCCTTATCCTTAGAGAGTATTTTATGTCCAACCAACAGCAACAAAGTAACGATGTAGCAAATGCCTATGTTCTGCCTTTTGAGCAACTCCGCATGACCGATGTTGAGTCAGTCGGCGGTAAGAATGCCTCACTTGGCGAAATGATTTCTCAGTTATCCTCCACGGGTGTACGTGTGCCTACTGGATTTGCAACTACCTCATTGGCATTTCGTGATTTCTTAGAACACAACAACTTAACTGAGCGCATTCAGAAGCGTTTAGAAAATCTCAACATCGATGATGTTCGTTCTCTGGCTGAAGCCGGAAAAGAAATCCGCGGCTGGATTGAGACCGCTCCGTTTCAGGCACGTCTTGATGCAGAAATCCGTATAGCATTTAAAACATTAGATGATTCTGGTAAAGGCTCCTTTGCGGTGCGCTCCTCTGCTACCGCAGAAGACTTGCCTGACGCTTCATTTGCAGGGCAGCAAGAAACTTTTTTGAACGTTGAAGGCATCGATGATGTTCTGAAAAAGATTCGTGAAGTATTTGCTTCCTTGTATAACGACCGTGCGATTTCTTATCGAGTTCATAAGGGCTTTGCCCATGCCGAAGTAGCGCTATCGGCTGGTATTCAGCGTATGGTGCGCTCTGACCTGGGTGCTGCTGGCGTGATGTTTACCTTGGATACGGAGTCTGGCTTCGAAGATGTCGTGTTCATCACTTCTAGCTATGGCTTAGGCGAGACAGTAGTGCAGGGTGCAGTGAACCCAGATGAGTTCTATGTATTCAAAACTACTTTAGCAAAAGATAAGAAGGCGATTATTCGTCGCTCCTTAGGTTCCAAGTTAATTCAGATGCAATTTGCCCCAGCAGGTTCTACTGAGAAGGTGATGACTGTGGATGTTGCTCCAGAAAAACGCAATCGTTTTTCATTGGAAGATGCTGACATTACCGAATTAGCAAAATATGCTGTCATTATTGAAAAGCACTATGGTCGTCCGATGGATATCGAGTGGGGTAAGGACGGTCAAGATGGCCGTATTTATATCCTGCAAGCACGCCCAGAGACAGTGAAGAGCCAAGCCGCTGGTCAAGTGGAGATGCGCTACAAGTTAAAAGGTAGTTCGAAGGTATTAGCTAAAGGTCGTGCGATTGGTCAAAAGATTGGCGCAGGCCCAGTTCGTATCATTCGTGACCCAAGTGAGATGGACCGTGTACAGCCAGGCGATGTATTGGTTGCTGATATGACTGATCCTAACTGGGAGCCGGTGATGAAGCGTGCCTCGGCGATCGTCACTAATCGTGGTGGTCGTACTTGTCACGCAGCGATTATTGCTCGCGAGTTAGGTGTCCCTGCGGTAGTAGGTTGTGGTGATGCAACTGAGCATTTGCAAGACGGCATGATGGTTACGGTATCTTGTGCAGAAGGTGATGAGGGTCATATTTACGATGGCTTGATTGAAACTGAAGTAACTGAAGTTTCTCGTGGTGTATTGCCAGAGATCCCAGTCAAGATCACCATGAATATCGGTAATCCTCAGTTGGCCTTTGACTTTTGTCAAATCCCCAATGCTGGTGTCGGCTTAGCTCGCCTCGAGTTCATCATCAATAACTACATTGGTGTGCACCCACGCGCTGTCTTGGAGTATCCAAATATTGATCCTGATCTCAAGCGCGCTGTTGAAAGCGTTGCTCGTGGCTATGCAAGCCCGCGTCAGTTTTATGAAGATAAATTGGTTGAAGGTGTGGCAACGATTGCCGCTGCTTTCTATCCAAAACCCGTGATTGTGCGTTTATCTGACTTTAAGTCAAACGAGTACAAGAAGCTCATCGGCGGTTCACGCTATGAGCCGGACGAAGAGAATCCAATGCTCGGTTTCCGTGGCGCATCGCGCTATGTATCAGCCGATTTTGGTGAAGCTTTTGCTTTGGAGTGCGCTGCAATGAAGCGCGTTCGTGAAAATATGGGTCTGGATAACGTCGAGATCATGGTGCCCTTTGTTCGAACCATCAAGCAAGCTGAGCGCGTTATCGACATGATGGCAAAGCTAGGTCTCAAGCGTGGTGAGAATGGCCTACGCCTGATCATGATGTGCGAAATTCCTTCCAATGCGATCTTGGCTGACCAATTCCTCGAGCATTTCGATGGATTCTCAATCGGTTCAAACGATATGACTCAGTTAACTCTGGGCCTAGATCGTGACTCCGGTATGGAATTGTTGGCAATTGACTTTGATGAGCGCGATCCTGCAGTGGAGTTCATGATCGCTCGCTCTATTGAAGCTTGCCTTAAGCAAAACAAATACGTTGGTATTTGCGGCCAAGGTCCTTCAGATCATCCAGACTTTGCGCGTTGGTTGGTCGCTAAGGGCATTACCTCTATCTCCCTCAACCCGGATAGCGTAGTAGCTACCTGGGAAATGCTGGGTAAGAAAGAGGTGTAAGCAGTTCCTCCCAAACCCACTCATCACTTGTGAGATAAAAAAATGCCTAGATGAAAATCTAGGCATTTTGCTTTGTGCTGAATATTCTTAGCTTGGATGGCTAGGCACTCACTTGCCTAATCAAGCGTTGAGGTCACCCCGAGCAATACGACCCTTTTGGACTTCCCATTCACGCTCTTTGGTGGCAGCGCGTTTGTCATGCTGTTTCTTACCGCGGGCAAGTCCAATTTCGCACTTTACATTCCCTTTAGAGAAATGCAGGTTCAATGGGACGAGGGTATAGCCCTTTTGTTCTACCTTGCCAATGAGTTTTTTAATCTCAATGGCATTAAGGAGGAGCTTGCGGGTACGGGTGCTATCCGGAACTATATGAGTGGAGGCCGAGAGCAGGGGGGTGATGTGGCAGCCGATCAGGAACAGCTCCGCCTGACGGATGACAACATACGCTTCTTTGACGTGCACGCGACCAGCGCGGATGGCTTTTACTTCCCAGCCTTCCAGAACCAGCCCTGCCTCGAACCGTTCCTCGATAAAATAATCGAAGAAGGCTTTTTTGTTATCGACGATACTCATATTTATTTAGCTTCTCAAGATCGATTATGGCAGACGTCAACAAGACCGTTTTAATTGGCCAATCCGCAGACCGTATGTATGGTTTGGTGACTGATGTTGCGCGCTACCCAGAGTTCTTGCCCTGGTGCGGCGGCGTGGAAATTTTTGAGCAATCTGAGACTGTTTTGGATGCCAAAATCAATATCCACTTTAAGGGTATTAATCAGTACTTTCATACTCGAAACGCCAATCGTCGCCCTGAAAGCATCGATATGGTGTTTGTGGATGGCCCATTTAAGCATTTTTCTGGGCAGTGGAACTTCATTCCCCTCAAAGAGGATGCCTGTAAGGTGGAATTTAAGCTCCACTGGGAGTTCAAAAGCGTCATCCTAGATAAGATCATTGGCCCAGTCTTTGGGCACATTGCAGGTACCTTTGTGGATTGTTTCGTCAAACGAGCTGAAGACCTCTATGGCTAGTCAGTCCCTGGAGATTTGGATTTGCGATGCCCGCTTGGGTGAGCCTGAGTTAAGTCCTTTTACTCTGCACGTATTACCCTCCGAGGCCCCCACTGTTGGACTTGCTCTCATTAAAGCGGGAATCACCCAAGGCCCTAATGATCCTGTCTTAGCTAGAAAAGGCTGTTTTGGCGTCTTTGGCAAGCGTAAGGATTGGGATAGCCCCATTTATGAGGGTGATCGCCTAGAGCTATATTCTGCCCTCCTGGTTGACCCCAAGGCCGTCCGTCGTAAGAAGGCTAATCAGAACCAAGATGCTAAATTCCAGGCTGCCGCAGCTAAAAGAAAGGCGAGGAGGCTATAATCTTGTTTTGTGACTAGGGGTTTTGCATGCGACTCATTCAAAAAGCACTCACTTTTGACGATGTGCTCCTCGTACCGGCTTATTCTTCGGTACTTCCTCGAGATGCCAGCTTGGCAAGTAAGTTAACTCGAGAAATTTCACTCAATACACCGTTGGTGTCCGCTGCTATGGATACCGTCACTGAAGGCCGCTTGGCAATTGCCATGGCCAGTGAAGGTGGCATTGGTATTGTTCATAAAAATCTCAAGCCTGCCGAACAGGCTAGGGAAGTAGCTAAAGTTAAACGTTACGAATCTGGCATTTTGCGCGATCCTATTACGGTAGATCCACATGCCACCCTACGTCAAGTCATTCAACTTTCTCGTGAGCATGGTTTCTCTGGATTCCCAGTACTGACTGGCAAAGAGGTGGTGGGCATTATTACCAACCGCGACTTGCGCTTTGAGGAAGACTTAGATGCGCCCGTAAAATCCAAAATGACTCCACGTGAGCGCTTGATTACAGTCAAAGAAGGTTGCTCGCTAGAAGAGGCAAAGCGCTTAATGAGTCAGCATCGCTTAGAGCGCGTACTGGTAGTCAATGATAATTTTGAATTACGTGGCTTGATTACCGTTAAAGATATCTTGAAGGCGACTGAGCATCCAAATGCTTGTAAGGATAGCGAAGGTAAATTGCGTGTTGGTGCTGCTGTCGGGGTTGGTCCTGATAATGATGAGCGCATTGAGCTCTTAGTTCGCGCAGGTGTCGATGTGATTGTGGTGGACACCGCACACGGTCATAGCCAAGGCGTATTAGATCGTGTGAAGTGGGTTAAGAAAAATTACCCTCATGTACAAGTGATCGGCGGAAACATTGCTACAGGCGAAGCTGCTAAAGCATTGGCTGATCACGGTGCTGACGGCGTTAAGGTTGGTATTGGCCCTGGCTCTATTTGCACTACCCGGATTGTTGCGGGTGTTGGTGTACCTCAGATTAGCGCCATTGTGAATGTGGCTGCTGCACTCAAAGGTACAGGCATTCCTCTAATCGCTGATGGTGGTGTGCGTTATTCCGGTGACGTTGCTAAAGCCTTAGCTGCTGGTGCAAGCTCGGTCATGATGGGCGGTATGTTTGCTGGTACTGAAGAAGCTCCTGGTGAAGTGTTCCTGTATCAAGGTCGTTCATATAAGAGTTATCGCGGCATGGGATCTCTGGGCGCGATGGCAGATGGCTCTGCAGATCGTTACTTCCAAAGTGACATCAGTGCAGCGAATGCTGAGAAGTTGGTACCAGAGGGTATTGAAGGTCAAGTGCCTTACAAAGGTAGCGTCCTGGCCATCTTGCATCAACTGACTGGTGGTATTCGTTCTTCAATGGGCTATCTTGGATGCAAGACGATTGATGAACTTCATGAGAAAGCAAATTTTGTGGAAATCACTTCAGCGGGTGTGCGTGAGTCGCATGTTCATGATGTGAAGATCACCAAGGAAGCGCCGAATTACCATATTGATTAAGAAGTAAACAAAAGCTGAAATGCAGGCTGAATTTAAGGTAATCCTTTCGTGCACGACAAAATACTGATTCTCGACTTTGGTTCACAAGTCACCCAATTGATTGCCCGGCGCGTACGCGATGCGCACATCTTTTCTGAAATCCACCCCTATGATTGCGATCCAGAATTCATTCGCAAGTTCATTCAAGAACAGGGTGGCAAGGGAATTATTCTCTCTGGTGGACCAAGTTCGGTAACAGAAGCGGGTAGTCCTCGTGCACCGCAAATCGTTTTTGAATTAGGCGTTCCTGTTTTAGGTATTTGCTACGGTATGCAAACTATGGCAACCCAATTGGGTGGCGCAGTTGCTTCTGCTGAATCACTAGGTAAAGCCCGTGAGTTCGGTTATTCAGAAGTGCGTGCCCATGGTCATACTAATCTGCTCAAAGGCATCCAAGACTTTTCTACTAGTGAAGGCCACGGCATTCTGAAGGTATGGATGAGTCATGGCGACTCTGTAACAACAATGCCACCAGCATTTAAGTTAATGGCATCAACAGAGTCTTGCCCCATTGCCGGCATGGCTGATGAAGAGCGCCGTTTCTATGCATTCCAGTTTCACCCAGAGGTAACCCATACATTGCAGGGCGAGGCCATCTTAGGCCGCTTTGTGCATGAGATCTGTGGCTGTAAACCTGATTGGGTCATGGGCGACTACATTAGCGAAGCGGTTGAGCATATTCGCAAGCAAGTAGGTAATGAGGAAGTCATTCTCGGCTTATCCGGCGGTGTTGATTCTAGTGTTGCGGCTGCATTAATTCACCGTGCGATTGGTGAGCAGCTGACTTGCGTATTTGTTGATCATGGCCTACTTCGTTTAAACGAAGGCGACATGGTGATGGAAATGTTTGCCCGTAACCTTGGTGTCAAAGTAATACGCGTTGATGCTAAAGACAAATTTATGTCTGAGCTTTCTGGTGTTGCAGATCCTGAAGCCAAGCGCAAAATTATTGGTAAAGAATTCGTGGAGATTTTCCAGGCTGAGTCAGGCAAGATTAAGAATGCCAAGTGGCTCGCTCAGGGAACCATTTATCCAGATGTGATTGAGTCTGCCGGTAAAGGCAAAAAAGGCACGCATACGATTAAGAGCCATCACAATGTGGGTGGCCTGCCTGAGGATATGCATCTTAAGTTACTTGAGCCATTACGTGAATTGTTTAAAGATGAAGTGCGAGAACTTGGTGTTGCTTTAGGTTTACCACGCGAAATGGTGTATCGCCATCCATTCCCAGGGCCCGGTCTTGGTGTGCGCATTTTAGGTGAAGTGAAATCGGAATTTGCCGACTTACTTCAACGTGCTGATGACATCTTCATTGAAGAGTTACGCAATACGATTGATGAAGCTAGTCAGAAATCTTGGTATGAGCTCACCAGCCAAGCCTTTGCTGTGTTCTTGCCGGTGAAATCGGTAGGTGTCATGGGTGATGGTAGAACCTATGAATACGTTGTTGCCCTCCGAGCAGTGCAAACGCAAGACTTTATGACTGCGCACTGGGCTCACTTGCCACATGAATTGCTAGGCAAAGTATCGAACCGTATCATCAATGAAGTGCGCGGCATTAATCGCGTAGTCTATGACATCAGTGGAAAACCGCCAGCAACTATTGAGTGGGAATAAATACTCACGATTGAGTCACTATCCAATCCGCTAAATACAGTATTTAACTTTCTTGAAATTTTTCCAACGACCCCCTTTTATTCAGGGTTTAAAAGTGATGCTTGAGTCATCTCCGGGGATAATTTCTTGGTCCTTAGTCACGAGTATTAGTTTGCTGGGTGCGGGACTTAGCCCAGTTGATACATTTTGGTTCAATATCTTGGTCTATGCTGGGTCTTCGCAATTGGCGGTGATGCCATTGATCGCTGGTGATTATCCCTTTTGGACGGTTTGGTTGACAGCATTAATTGTGATGTCCCGTTTTGTGATTTTTAGTGCAGTGATTCAGCCTCACTTCAAACATTATTCTTTCTGGCAAAGAATGGGTATCGGGGGTTTAAATACCGATATGAGTTTTGCGAAATTTATAGAAAAGTTTCCTGCTCCAGATAACTCCCAAGGGAATCAGGTTGAACTGCTCTATTTCATGGGTATGGTTTTAGCGCACTGGTTTTTTTGGCAGATAGGCGCATTAATTGCTATTTTTTTTGGATCTTATATTCCGATTTCTTGGGGCCTTGGGTTTGCTGGACCACTAGCATTGATAGCCTTGATTATTCCCGCTATCAAACATAAAACTGCTGTTATCTCAGCACTAGCTGCCGCTGGGACTTGCGTATTAACCATCAATCTACCGTATCGCTTAACTATTGTTTGCTCAGTGATTGCTGGTGTGATGGCTGCAGTATTGGTGGATAAACAATCTCAAAAGAAGAATATATGAATACAGTAGACTTGTGGATTGCTTTTTTTGGCTTAATGCTAGTTAGCTTACTTAGCAGGGGTTCCTTTCTTTTGGTGGGATCAAAATTCCCCATTCCTAGAAGTGTTCATAAGTACTTGCGCTATGCACCAACTGCTGCCCTCATTGCTATTGTTCTTCCAGATGTCCTATTTGTAAAAGATCCTGCGACGCAACTATTTGAATTAAACCTATATGCACCTCAGCTATTTGGAGCCATTGGCGGGGTGATTGGGTTTTTAGTGACCAACAGTATCTTGGCAACCATATTATTGGGAATGACCTTTTTTACTCTAGCAAGATTTTTGATCTAACGAGTGACTCACGATATCAGCAGAAAAACACCAGCAACGATTGAGTGGGAATGAAAAGCTATCAACATTAATTTATAAAGATTTTTTTATCCGCATTTGAGGTATTATTTTCTCGGAGCAAAGCCTCAATCAATGCACTTCTCGCTGTATATTTAAATAGATATTTAATTTTTTAATATTGCTTATCAAAAGCTTAGGCAGGAGGTCTTTAAATGCAATATTCCAGATACTTTTTTTGGCTCTCAACGGGCATACTTGCCCCCCTATCTTTTTTGTATAGCCCATATTTAGCTATATTCTTCTTGGGATTGTTTTTGATTGGTCTAAAAGATTCAATTCAAAAGCATCATTCAATATTACGAAATTATCCTTTAATAGGACATTGTCGATTCTTGCTTGAATATATCCGCCCCGAGATACGTCAATACTTCTTAGAGGACGATGAGGAGAAAATTCCGTTTTCAAGAAATCAACGAGCTATGGTTTATAGCCGCTCCAAAAAAGATAATGACAAGCGGGGATTTGGTTCAATCAAGTCGATGTATGGTGCTGAAGGCGAATGGTTAGGACACTCAAATTCCCCATGTCATCCTGACCCAAGTACATTTCGTATTCAAGTTGGTGGCTCAAGCTGTCTTCAGCCTTATTCTTTATCCATATTTAATATTTCTGCGATGAGTTTTGGGTCGCTTTCACCAAATGCGATTAGAGCGCTTAATAGGGGTGCCAAGTTAGGTGGATTTGCCCACGATACTGGCGAAGGTTCAATCTCTTCATATCATCGCGAGTTTGGCGGCGATATTATTTGGGAAATAGGCTCTGGATATTTTGGATGTCGTGCTGAGAATGGTCGATTTTCAGAAGAAAAATTTACCGCTCAAGTAGTCGATCCGCAAATTAAGATGGTAGAAATTAAGCTATCACAGGGCGCTAAGCCAGGTCATGGCGGTGTTTTGCCTGGCGCTAAAGTCACAGCCGAAATTGCTACTACTAGAGGTGTACCAATTGGCGAGGATTGCATCTCCCCAGCTCATCATGCTGAATTTTCATCGCCATTAGAGCTCATGAAATTCATTGCTCGTTTACGTAAATTGAGTGGCGGTAAGCCTGTTGGCTTCAAATTATGTGTTGGCCAGCCCTGGGAATTTTTTGGTATTGCTAAGGCCATGCTAGAGACAGGCATTAGCCCAGACTTCATTGTGGTTGACGGCAGCGAGGGTGGTACTGGTGCCGCCCCTGTTGAATTTACAGATCATGTGGGAATGCCACTTCGTGATGGCCTTAGATTGGTACATAACACCTTAGTCGGAATTAATAAACGCAAGGAGATTGCGATCGGGGCCTCGGGAAAAATTATTTCTGGCTATGACATTATTCGTGCTCTCGCTTTAGGGGCAGATTGGTGTAATTCTGCAAGAGGGTTTATGTTTGCCTTAGGTTGCATTCAGTCACGAACATGCCATACAGATAAGTGTCCTACAGGTGTTGCAACTCAGGATTTGGTACGTCAAAGGGCATTAGTGGTCCCCGATAAAGCTGAGCGAGTATTTGCATTCCATCAGAACACTGTCGCTTCTTTGGCAGATTTAATTGGCTCAGCAGGTCTAATGCATCCTAAGGAAATTACACCGGACTATCTTTTGTGTAGAGATGGTTCTGGCAAGATAACGTCCTTAGCATCTCAGCTCACAACCCTGATTCCCGGAGCGCTTTTGTCAGGCTCTGCCGCTTCTCTGCAAAAAGATTTACCTCAGGAGTTTGTTCAGTATTGGGATAGGGCTCAAACTAGTAGATTTGGCTTAGCCCCTCAATAGATTTGTTTATATCCATGCTTGAGTTACGAGAAGCCGCCTTAGCAATACTGGCAAATACTGACCCGCAATCTAAAGTTGCCCAGCTATTCAGCTTGTACGATGAGTACTTGGCCCAGCGTATTGCTATCAATGCTTCTAACAACTTCGCTCGTAACTTCACTAGTCAAAATATCGAACTTCCTGGCCGGCCTCCTAAACCAGAGCTAGTGGCGCCAAAGTTTGTTCCTAAAAGAAAAATGGATACGGTTGAGGGCAGGGCTATTCTTTGGCACTCCCTGGCACATATCGAATTTAATGCAATGAATCTGGCTTTAGATGCCATTTGGCGTTTTTCAAATATGCCTCAGGCCTATTACGAGGACTGGCTCAAAGTTGCTAAGGAGGAGTCATACCATTTCAGTTTGATCAATGCCCACTTACAGTCATTTGGATTCAGCTATGGCGTTTTCCCAGCCCACAATAGTCTGTGGGAGATGGCGGAGAGAACCTCGGATTCAGTGATCGCTCGCATGGCCTTAGTCCCCAGAACCATGGAAGCAAGAGGCCTTGATGCGGTTCCAGAGATTCGGGATCGATTCAAGCAAATTGCGGATGAGCGCGCTGTAGAGATTCTTGAAATAATTCTTCATGATGAAATCGGTCATGTGCTGGTTGGCAACCGTTGGTTTAATTTCTTATGCGCTAATGAGAACTTATCCCCGATTGCGACTTATCGAGAATTGGCCGAGAAATACCGTGCACCCACTTTGAGGGGGCCGTTTAATTTCGAAGCGCGTGAGCAAGCTGGTTTTACTTCAGAAGAATTAGAACTACTAGAATCTCTGAGTGATAAGCGGGTGCAAGCAGTATGAAAATTCTGAGCCTCATTCCGCCGATGACACAGCTCAATACGCCGTATCCATCCACGGCTTATCTCACTGGTTTTTTGCGCTCACGTGGTTTTGAGGCCATTCAAGAAGATTTAGCTTTAGCTTTAGTTCTTGGTTTCTTTACTCCACAAGGTTTGCTGGAGATTCAAGACCAGGCTTTAAAACTTCCTGAAGAAAATCGCAGTGCTAGCGTGAACTTCTTCCTCGATTATTTTGCCGATTATCAAAGCACTATTGGATTGGCTATTGCATTTTTACAAGGGCGTGATAGCACACTTGCTCATCGTATTAACAGTCGAACTTTATTACCTGAAGGCCCACGCTTTATACCCTTAGATTCTTATGAAGAAGAGGAGGGTGGAGATTCTTTAGCATGGGCCTTTGGCGCCTTAGGCTCTCAGGATCGTGCGCGTCATTTGGCTACCCTCTATCTCAATGATTTGTCTGACGTTCTACGTGATGCAGTGGATGAGCGCTTTGAGTTTGTTCGCTATGCGGAAGCCTTGGCAGGTAGTCAGCCTACTTTTACCCCCTTAGCAGATGCCTTGGCGGCAAGTCCCACATTAATGGATTTGCATTTACAGGAGCTCACAAAGTCTTCCATCGAAAAACATCAGCCCACTTTAGTGTTGTTATCGGTACCATTTCCTGGGGCCATGTATGCTGCATTGCGAATCGCTCAAACTATCAAACAGCATTACCCAAACATCAAGATTGGTCTTGGTGGTGGCTACGTGAATACTGAGCTACGTGAACTCGCCGATTCACGTCTATTTGATTTTGTCGATTACATTACCCTTGACTCTGGCGAGCGACCTTTACTTGCACTCTTAGAGCATTTAAATGGCAAGCGCTCTGCAGAAAGACTGGTTCGTACCTTTATCCGAACGGCTAGCAATGAAGTGCGTTACATCAACTGGCAAGAGCCTGATGTCCCTTTTGAAGAGGTAGGCACTGCGACATGGGATGGTCTGCCACTCAATTCTTATTTATCTTTGCTTGATATGCTCAACCCCATGCATCGCCTATGGAGTGATGGGCGTTGGAATAAGCTCACGGTTGCCCATGGCTGCTATTGGAAAAAATGTAGCTTTTGCGATGTTAGCCTTGATTACATCTCTCGTTATGAAACTGCTTCGGCAAGTCTATTGGTTGATCGTATTGAGGCAATCGTTGCTGAGACTGGTCAGACGGGATTTCATTTTGTAGATGAGGCTGCGCCACCGAAGATTTTAAAAGCACTTGCTGAAGAACTCATTGCGCGTAAGGTAGTGATTTCTTGGTGGGGCAATATTCGTTTTGAAAAGACCTTTACTCCAGAGCTGTCTGAGTTATTGGCTCAAAGTGGTTGTATTGCGATGTCTGGCGGCTTAGAAGTGGCCTCTGACAGACTTCTGGATCTTATGAAAAAAGGCGTTTCTATAGAGCAGGTTGCGCAAGTGACCAAAGGCTTTTCAGATGCTGGTATCTTGGTACATGCTTATCTGATGTATGGTTTCCCAACGCAAACTGTTCAAGAAACTGTCGACTCTCTTGAATACGTTCGTCAGCTTTTTGAGAATGGCTGCATTCAGAGCGGCTTTTTCCATCGATTTACTTGCACAGTCCACTCCCCGGTAGGTCTTGATCCAGCAGCCTATGGCATCGAACTCGTGCCATTACCTCCAATCAGCTTCGCTAAGAATGATGTCGCCTTTATCGACCCCACAGGTGTAGATCATGACCATCTTGGTCTTGGCCTCAAAAAAGCGATCTATAACTTTATGCACGGCGTAGGTTTTGAGGAAGAAACCCATCAGTGGTTTGATATACCCGGTATCCCAAAAACCTCATTGGGGCGAAATAAAATAGCTAAAGCCCTGAGGTACGTATAAACTTTATTTGTTATTTATTTTGTTCACCTCTCTCATTAAATCAACTTGGGTAGGAATATGAATTTATCTCGCCGAACTTTCATCGCATCAGCTGCTCTGGCCCCTATAGCTTGCGGTAGTCTTTCCTATGAGCACGGCATTCCAGTTGCTCAGCCAAAGCTACTACCTGTGGTTCGTCCTCCACAAGTTGGTCAGGAGTGGACCTATATTAAGAAAAACATTTTTGACGGTAAAACACTTGATGTGATTACTGAGCGTGTCGCTAATATTGGCTCCACTATTGTGATTGACCGATCCACAGCTGATGGCGCTCGCTTACCTAGCGAGATCCAAACTTCATGGGGAATGGTCGCTACTGATACGCAGTGGTCGCGCTTACTTAATTTCAGTCCATCTCTGCCGCTTTGGCCTGAACAACTATCCACTACTTGGGCGAAGCAGTTCAATACTAAGTACAGCATTGCAGGCTATTCAGACTCGAGAATGAATTGGCAAGAATATATGACTGTTCAAGGCTGGGAAAAAATTACCGTTCCTGCTGGAGAGTTCGTGGCACTGCGTTTTCAGACTCTGATTAATTATGAGAGCGAAGATCCTAATAAGGTTGATTGCATTCGCAAGGAAACGGTTTGGTTTGTCCCGCAGATTGGCCGCTGGGTTGCGCGTGAGGTATCAGGTTCTTATCGAATTCAAGGACAAATTGGTGCGGTGATTTTAGAAGGCAGCTATCAATGGCAGTTGAGCTCCTACAAATAAATACCGTACGGAGATTATTCTTACTGTTGTCACCA
>Ga0209188_1001284_pt1 | contig 20745 bp, 15 predicted proteins | sample C_130625_EF_Meta_FD_187307 | JGI IMG/M metagenome (GOLD analysis project Ga0209188, IMG submission 187307) | Freshwater microbial communities from Lake Croche, Canada to study carbon cycling - C_130625_EF_MetaG (SPAdes) (version 2) | ecosystem: Environmental > Aquatic > Freshwater > Lake... | reverse complement strand
CCCCTGGCAGCGGGTCGTCGGCTTCGATCCCGGGCTGAATGTCACCGGGTACGGCGTCATCGATTGCCGTGGCGGGATCGTCAAGCTCGTCGAGGCGGGCACGATCCGCTCCCGTGGCGAGACGCTCGAGACCCGACTGGCGACGATCCACGAAGGCGTCCGCGACGTCCTCGGGGCCCTCTCCCCCGCCGTGATGGCGATCGAGCAGGTGTTCGTCCATGCGAAGTTTCCCCGCACGGCGATCCTCATGGGGCACGCCCGGGGGGTGATCTGTCTGGCGGCGGCCCAAGCCGGTCTGACGGTCAACAACTATCCCCCGGCGCGGGTCAAAAGCCTCCTCACCGGGAGTGGCCAGGCGGGGAAGGAACAGATGCAGGCGGCGGTCCAGCGGGAATTGGCCCTCGCCGCCCGCCCGGAACCGGCCGACGTCGCCGATGCCCTCGCCGTGGCGCTGGCCGACTGGCACCTGCGGATCCGCCAGCGGGGATTGGCGCTCGGCCCGGGAGCCAAGCCGGCCCCGCGCCGGCCGGCGGGGCGTGCGGCACCGCCCCTCGGGGGAAGTGGAAAAGATGGCGGTGACGAAGGTTTCCCGGAGGATGACGGATGATCAAGCGGCTCACAGGGACGCTCGGGGCGGTCGAGATTGGCTCGCTCGAACTGACGATCGGGCCGGTCGTGCATGAAGTCCTCGTTCCGGAGCTGGTCCGCCGCGACCTGCAGACGAAGGGGGGGCAGACGGTCACCCTCCACACCCTCGAGTTCCTCGAAGGGACCCCCGGCCGCGGCAACCTCGTTCCCAGGGTGGTCGGATTCCTCTCTGAGGTGGAGCGGGAATTCTTTGATCTCATCTGCGAAGTCGACGGGGTCGGTGTGCGCAAGGCCCTCCGCGCCATGGTCCGCCCGGTCGGCGAGATCGCCCGGGCCATCGAAGAACAGGATGCCGCTGCCCTCTCCACGCTCCCCGGCATTGGCGCAGCCACGGCCGAACGGATGATCGCCAAGCTCCGCCGGCGGATGCCCAAGTTCGCCCTGCTGGTGGGCCGCGAAACGCCCACGGCCGCCGCCGCAGGGGATGTCCTTGCCGAGACCTTCGAAGTGCTCCGCTCGCTCGGGCATTCCGAGACCGACGCCCGCCGACTCTGCGACGCACTCCGGGGCGAGAAGAAAAAGGTCAAGGATGTGCAGGAAGCCCTTGAGGTCATCTACCGATCGATGCACAAGCCGCGCTGACGTTCCGGAGGAACTGGTGGTCGGAGGCGATCCTCGCCGCCGATGCCGCACAACCCGGGGCCGCGTGGTAGGCTGACGGCTTCCCGGGAGGACTGGACGGATGAGCAGTTACCGCGAGCCGACGATCCGAGGGGACGAAGAACCGCCCAGCGGGGAGGACCGCGCCCTGCGGCCGACACGCATGGCCGACATGGTCGGGCAGCGGGATGTCTACGAGCGCCTGATGATCGCCGTCGATGCCTCCCAGAAGCGCGGCGAGGTGCTTGGCCACATCCTCCTCGACGGCCCTCCGGGGCTGGGGAAGACGACGTTTGCCACCTGCATTCCCCGCGAGCTCGGGACGACGCTCCAGATCGCCAGCGGCGCGGCGCTGGCCGCCCCGAAGGATCTCCTCCCCTATTTGAGCAACGCCGCCGAGGGGTCGGTGCTGTTCATCGACGAGATCCACCGCCTCCCGATCGCCGTCGAGGAGTTCCTCTATCCGGCGATGGAGGACTTCCGCATCGACATCACGCTCGGTGATGGCGTGGCCGCACGGACGATCAACATGCCGCTGCGTCCCTTCACCCTCGTGGGCGCGACGACCCGCCCCGGCCTCCTTTCGGCACCCTTGCGCGACCGCTTTCAGATGCGCGAGCACCTCGACTTTTATCCCCCGGAGGATCTCGCGGAGATCGTCCGTCGTTCGGCCGCGAAACTCTCGATGCCGATGGATGACGCCACGGCCGACGAGATCGCGGTCCGCAGTCGCGGAACGCCGCGCCTGGCGAACAACCGGCTCCGCTGGATCCGCGACTATTCCACGAGCCGGGCGGAGGGAACGCTCGACCTGGCGATCGCCCGCACCGCCCTCAGCATGCAGGGGATCGATGGGCTCGGTCTCGACAGCTTCGACCGCCGCTACCTCGAGACGATCCAGCGTGTGTTCGGTGGCGGGCCGGTCGGGATCGAGGCGATCGCTCACACCATGAGCAGTGCCCCCGACACCCTCGAAGACGACGTGGAGCCCTTTCTCCTCCGCTGTGAACTCGTCGTCCGCACCCCGCGGGGCCGTAAGCTCACCCCCCGGGGGGAGGAGCATCTCGGCGCTTCCCCGGGGGGGAGTGGGCAGGCGAAACTGTTCTGAACCGGGAGAAAGCGAATTGGTCGAGGGGGAGCCCCCTGCCGCCCGAATCGGAGGTGAGACGGGTTTCAAAGGGGCCTCGAAGGGGACCCGCAAAGGGGACCCGCAAAGGGGAGATTGACCCGCATCCCCCTGTGCGGCTACATTTTCGGGCTCGACTCGTCCCGGTCCCCAAGGTGATTTCATGGCCGTCCCCAAGCGCCGCCAATCGAACCAAAAGACCCGCTCCCGGCGGGCGCACGACTTTCTCACTCCCCGTCAGTTGACCTTCTGTTCGAACTGCGGAAAGGCCGTGCCGACGCACCACATCTGTGGGGCGTGCGGACATTACATGGGCCGTCCGGTTCTCAAGACCGAGGAATGAGCGTTGGCCCGCCCCGTTGATGGTGGCGATGCCGTGAAGCCTGGTGGGCCGGCGGTCGCTGTCCTTTTTCCAGGCCAGGGTGCTCAGGCCGTGGGGATGCTCGGGGACTGGATCGACGGACACCCGTCGGCGGCCCGACTCTTTGCCCGCGCTGCTGAGATCCTCGGATACGACCTCGCGGCCGTATGCCGGTCGGGTCCAGCCCAATCCCTCGACACGACGGCCGTCAGCCAACCGGCAATCCTCGTCACGAGCCTGGCGCTCCTCGAGGTCCTCCGCGCCCGGGATGCGGGCAAGCCGGGGGGATGCGCGGTCGACGGAGCGGCGGTCACGGCCGGGCTTTCGCTCGGGGAATACACGGCGCTGGTGTTCGCCGGGGCGATCGATTTCGATGATGCCGTCAGGCTCGTCGATGTCCGCGGCCGCGCCATGCAGGCCTGCGCCGAGACGCGGCCCGGCTCGATGATCGCCGTCCTCGGGCTCGACCGGGAGCGGATCGCGCGGCTGTGTGACGACGTCCGCGGGGAGGATGTGCTCGAGGTGGCCAACGTCCTCTGCCCCGGAAACGTCGTCGCTTCCGGGAGCTCGGCAGCCTGCGAGCGGCTCCGCGACGCGGCGACCGCCGCCGGGGCGATGAAGTGCGTGACGCTCGGTGTCGCCGGCGCCTTCCACACCGAACTGATGCAGCCCGCAGTTGCCAAACTCGCAGCGGCCCTCGAGCAGACGCCGATCCGCACACCGCGGATTCCCGTCGTTAGCAACGTCGATGCCAAGCCCCATACCGATCCGGAGGAGATCCGCCGCCTGCTCGCCCGGCAAGTCGTCGGCGTGGTCGAGTGGCAGGGCTCGATGGAGCGTCTCCTTGCCGCGGTCGATTCGAGCGGTTTCGGCGTCGGTTCCCTCTGGGAGGTCGGTCCGGGGCGGGTGCTCCGTGGCCTGGCCAAGCGGATCGATCGGAGTGTTCCCTGCTCCGGAGTCATCGACTGATCGGCGGGGAAGGCTTGCCCGTCATGCCCACACCAACCCACACCAACCCACACCACACCATCCACCGAGGAGCGAATGCCATGAGCAGGAACACGGACGCCAAAGACGGGCCCACGGCACGGTTAAAGGTCGATCTGACAGGGCAGGTGGCGATCGTCACCGGAGCCTCCCAGGGGATCGGCCGGGCGATTGCCGAGACGCTTGCCGCCAACGGGGCGACCGTGGCGCTCGTCGCCCGCAATGCCGGCAAAATCGCTGACGTCGCGGCCGTCATTCGTGGTGCCGGCGGCCAGGCGGAGGAGTTTTCCTGCGACGTTTCGAAGGCCGAGAGTGTCACCGCCGTCGTCGATGCGGTCGTGGCCAAGCTCGGCCGCATCGACATCCTCGTCAACAATGCCGGCGTCACCCGCGATACGCTCCTCCCCCGGATGAGCGACGAGGAGTGGGATGAGGTGATCGCCACGAATCTCCGTGGGCCGTTCCTGTTCATGCGGGCCGTGAGCCGGCCGATGATGCAGCAGCGGTACGGGAGGATCATCAACGTGGCGAGCGTCGTCGGCCAGATCGGCAATCCGGGGCAGGCCAACTACTCCGCCTCCAAGGCGGGCCTGATCGGCATGACACGCACCGTGGCCAAAGAACTTGCCGGCCGAAAGGTGACCGTCAACGCCGTAGCGCCGGGCTTCGTCGCCAGCGAGATGACCGCCGCCCTGGGGCCTCTGGTGCTCGAGGAAGCGAAGAAGCGGGTTCCGGCCAAGCGGATCGGTGAGCCCTGGGAGATCGCCGAGGCGGTGCTGTTTCTTGCCGCTCCCTCGTCGGCCTACATCACCGCCCAAGTGCTCACCGTCGACGGTGGCATGATCGGCTAAAAATCAGTCTCCAATCGCCCCGTCAGGAAAGCCTTTGGAGGAGACTGCCGGGCCGCATGAGCCTCGGCTGGTAGGCTGGGGGGATCGCTGCGTTCGTTCGGTCTGGACAGTCTGGGGGCGGAGCGGGTATATCTTCGCCAACCGTGCCGATCCCCGTCGATATTCGGGATGGGGCTGGCCGGTGCGGGTTCACCGACTTCGGAAACACTTCCAAAAAGGTTGTGGAAGAGCGGCGCCCGCGACACAATTTCAGAGTCGAGGCGTGATTGCCCGACACTTCCTGGGATCGCACGCGTCGCCCCGGGACCTTGCTGCATCACAAACTCGCGTTTTCGTCCATTCTGCTCTGTTCCGTTGGGCCGTCGCTCTCAGGGGTGCCGTGCCGGGAGGATTCATAAGGTGGCTTCTGTCCAAGATCGCGTGATCGAGATCGTCTCGTCGCAGTTGGGTGTCAGTAAGGAAAACATCACCGCCGAGACGTCGTTTATCAGCGACCTCGGTGCCGACTCGCTCGACACCGTCGAGCTGGTGATGGAGCTCGAGGAGGAGTTCGAGATCAACATTCCCGATGACGCTGCCGAGAAGATCCAAACGGTGGGTCAGGCGGTCGAGTTCATCGAGAAGCACCAGTCCTGACGGGGCTCCATGAAACGCCGAGCGGTCGTTACCGGCTTGGGGGTGGTCACATCCTTGGGCCGGCCGGTGGAAGTCTTTTGGGAACGCCTTGTCCGTGGGGACAGTGGGGTTGGGCCGATCACGTTGTTTGACGTGAGCGGTTTCAAGATCCAGTTCGCCGGCGAGGTTCCCTGGAAGGCGGAGGAGCAAGGGATCGCAAGTCCGAAGGATTTGCGTCGTCTTGATCGTTTCACGCAGTTCGCCATGGCATCGGCGGCCGACGCCGTGACCGACTCGGGGATCGACTTCTCCCTCGAGGATCCGTACCGCTGTGGCGTCGTGATCGGCTCCGGGATCGGCGGCCTGTCGGAGTTCGAGACGCAGCACGAGCGGCTGCTGACGAAGGGCATCGACAAAGTCTCCCCGTTCACCATCCCGAAGCTGATGGTGAACTCCGGCAGCGGACATGTCTCGAGCATGTACGGCATCAAGGGGCCGAACTTCGCCGTGGCCACCGCGTGTGCCAGCGCCGGCAACTCGATCGGCTGTGCCCTCCGTTCGATCCAAAACGGCGATGCCGATGTGATGGTCACCGGAGGGAGCGAGGCGGCGCTGACGCCGATGGGCTTGGCCGGTTTCCAAAACATGCGCGCCTTGTCGTTCCGGACCGACGATCCGCAGCGGGCGAGTCGGCCGTTCGACGCCGAGCGCGATGGTTTCGTCCTTGCCGAGGGGGCCGGCGTCGTGGTCCTCGAGGAACTCGAGCATGCCCAGCGCAGGGGCGCGCGGATCTATGGTGAGTTGATGGGCTATGGGGCCAGCGGCGATGCCGGCCACATCACGCAGCCCGACGAAGAGGGGCGTGGTGCGGCACGGGCGATGTCTTTGGCCCTCGAGGATGCCAGGCTCGCGCCCGAGCGGATCCAGTACATCAACGCCCATGGCACGAGCACCCCGCTCGGCGACAAGGCCGAGACGGTGGCAATGAAGCGGGTGTTCGGCCCGCACGCCTCCCGGCTGGCGGTGTCGAGCACGAAGAGCCAACTGGGGCACACGCTCGGTGCCAGTGGCGGTATCGAACTGGTTGTCTGTGCCTTGACCCTCGCCCGCGGAGTCATCGCCCCGACGATCAACCTCGAAAATCCCGACCCCGACTGCGATCTCGACTATGTCCCCCGGGTTGCCCGCGAGGCCCGAGTCGACATCACGATGAGCAACAGTTTCGGCTTCGGCGGACACAACGCCTCGTTGGTGCTGGCCAGGCTCAAATAGCGCCGGCCGGATGGTGGCGGTGGCGAGGGCCTTGCGCGGGTCTTGCCGGCTCGAATGCCGATTCGGCTTGCCGTGAACGCGGCGGGCCCCCTACCCTGCCGCCGATCGGCAGCATTTCTGGCGCTCGGGCGATTTCTGCCGGACGAGTGCGGATCGCTCCCCCGGGGGACCGTTGGATGCCTTTTCCCCGCCGCCTTTTTCGTGTCATGGCGAAGGCCTCATGCCTCGTGGCGATGCTGCTCGGGCCCGGCGCGGCCCGGACCGTGGCCCAACTGCCGGCCGAGGCGGGGCAGACATTGGCCGTCCACGATATCTCCCCCTGGGTCAGGCAGGCCGGCCCCGGGAGCCAGAAATACATCGTCGATTGGGTCCTTCAGGAGACTGGCTATGCCGCTTGGCACGGGGCCGTGCCGGCGTCGCTCTCGGCCGACGAAAGTCAGCTCCGGGTGTTCCATGAGCCGGAGATGCAAAAGCGCGTCGAGGAGATCGTGGCCCGGTTCACCACCGGGGCTGATACTCCCCACCGCTTCGCCGTCAGGGTGATGGGGGTGGGCACGCCGTCGTGGCGGAACGATGCCCGGGCTCTGCTCCGCGGGATTCCGGCGGCGACGCCCGGCGTCCAGGCCTGGATCATGTCGCGCGAGGAGGCGGCGACACTCCTCTCGATGTTCCGCCGGCGCGGCGACTGCGCCGAGCTTCCCACAGGCGCCGTGCAGGCGGCCAATGGCCTTCCGGCGGTGCTTGCCGGCGGACGGAAGCGGCCCTACGTCCAGGAGATCCAACCGGTGCAGACACCGCCGGGGTGGCAGTCGCTCCCGGCCGCTTGCGACGAGGGGATCACCCTCGACGTCCAACCGCTTCTCAGCCGCGATGGCAGTGCCGTCGAGGCGGTCATTCGCTGTCGGATCGATCAGGTCGAGCGGATGGCGATCGTGCCGGTCACGCTCCCGACCCCCGATCGCCAGCGAACTCAGATCGAGGTGCCGCAGGTCTCGGCTGTCCGCATCGGGGAGCGTTTCCGCTGGCCGACAAACCAGGTCCTGGTCGTGGGGCTGGGGTTGGTGCCCTGGCCCGTGCCGGGCAACAATACCGCCAGTTCCGCGGCGCTGCTCGCCGACGCCAAGAGAACCGACGTGGTGGTGTTCGTTGAGCCTCGACTTCGCGGGGCTCCTTAGAAACCTTCGGCATTCCTGATGCCCTCCTGATGTCCGCTTGTCCGGGCAGCCGGCCTCGAGAGGGGGCCGGCGCCCCGAGGAACCTTGCATGACCGCTTCCGTCCGCCGTGTCGTTGTCACTGGGGTGGGGCTCGTCTCGCCGCTCGGGCTCTCGCCGGAGGATCTCTGGTCGGGGCTTGTCGCAGGGCGCAGTGCTGTTGGGCCGATCTCGCTGTTCTCCACCGACGGACTTCCGCTCCATCACGGCGCCGAGGCCCGCGGCTTCACCGGCGAGATCGACAACTTCGGGCCTCTCGAGGGGGAAACGAAGAAGGCGATCCGCAAGGGGCTCAAGGTGATGTGCCGGGAAAGCCAGATGGCCGTCGCCGCGGCGCAGCGTGCCCTCCATGACTGCGGTTTGCTGGGGGCGAATCGTGTCCCCGAGCGATTCGGGTGCGTCTTCGGATCGGACTACATGCTCACGTTGCCGGAGGATTTCACCTCTGGTGTGGCCAAGTGCCGTGGTGCCGACGGGGGCTTCGAGTTCGACCGTTGGGCTACCGACGGGATGCCGCTGCTCAACCCATTGTGGTTGCTGAAATATCTCCCCAACATGCCCGCCAGCCACATCGCCATCTACAACGATCTCCGGGGGCCGAGCAACTCGTTGACGCTCCGCGAGGCCAGCGGCCACATGGCTGTCGGCGAGGCGACGATGACGATTCAGCGTGGGGCCGCCGATGTGATGCTCGCCGGTGCGACCGGCACGCGCGTCCATCCCATGAAGACGGTCCACGCCCTTCAGAGCGAGCAAGTAGCCTTCGGGCCGGACGATCCGGCAACCTGGAGCCGGCCCTTCGATCGACACCGGCGCGGCATGGTGCTCGGCGAGGGGGCTGCGGTGCTCGTCCTCGAGGAGCTCGAGCATGCCCGTCGTCGCGGGGCGACGATCCTCGGCGAAGTTCTTGGGCATGCGTCCCGCCACGCCGCTGACAGTCTCAACATGGGACTGCGGCGGAAGGCGCTCGCCCTGGCAATGGCCCGCGCGCTCGGAATGGCAGATCTGCCCGGCGGGCGTCCCGGGCATCTCCATGCCCACGGCTTGAGCACCGTTGGAGGGGATCGCTGCGAGGCCGAGGCGCTCGGTGACGTCCTCGGCGCCGGCGCGGCCGGGATCCCCACCGTGGCGGCGAAGGCCAACTTCGGCAATCTCGGCGCCGGCAGCGGGCTCGTGGAATGCATTGCCAGTCTGTGGGCGATGCGCCACGGGAAGCTGTTCCCGTTGATCAACTACACGACACCCGATCCGGAGTGCCCGATCCGGGCCGCGGTTGCCGGTGACGAAGCGGGAGCCTCCTTCCTCTCGGCCTCCGTCACCCCCCAGGGTCAGGCGGGGGCGGTGGTGATCGGCGGCTGGAACCTCGGTGCCTGAGCTTGTGGACTCGAGCGGTGGACGAGCGTTCCCCGCCCCCATCCTCCGCGGGGCGGATGGAGGCTCCTTGACAGTCGAGTGCCCTCCCCATACCCTTCCGGGTTGTGCCTCGTGGAGGTAGCTGCTGGAGTCCGGAGCGCCGTCGGGTGACGCGTCTCGGAGGGGGGGTTCCCCTTCGGTGTCGCGTGGCCGGGCGGGCGACCAGTTCGTGTGTGGCGTCGGCCGTCCGGCATTGTTTCACAGGCAGGAGTGCCTGGTGGGCTTGCCGATTCGGGACATCGCTGCCAACGTCGGGTCAACGTGCCGCTGGTGGCTGTTGCCGCTGAGGGGCATGGTCCGATTTTGACAGTCGGTCCCGAGCCAGTGCCGACATTCGCAGGATCGAGACTTGGTGCCGCTCCCCGCGGGCGGTGCCGAGGGAAACCGACCACGACCTTGTTCGCCGAGATCGCCGTCCGAGACACTCATGAAGCCAGAAGAAATCCTCCGCATCGTCGATGCGATTCACCGCGACAAGAACATCGACAAGGAGATCGTCTTCCAGGCGATCGAGGCGGCGCTCGTCACCGCCCTGACGCGGCAATACGGCGAAGCCTCCGATGTCCAGGTCGCGATCGATCGAGCCGACGGGCGCGTCCATGGCAGCCGAGACGGTGTGGAGATCGACACGGCCGAATTGTCGGGGCGGATCGGTGCCCAGACGGCCAAGCAGGTCATCATCCAGAAGATCCGCGAAGCGGAGCGGGATGCGATCCACGACGAGTTTGAGGAACAGATCGGCCTGATGGTTTCGGGCGTCGTGAGCCGCTTTGAAGGGGCCACGGCCACCGTCACTCTCGGGGCCACCGAGGCGATTCTGCCGCGGAGCGAGCAGATTCCCGGCGAGACGTTCCACCCCAACGAGCGCATCCGGGCGACGATCTTCGAGGTCCGAAAGGTCGGCAGTCGGGTGAAGATCATCCTTTCCCGGATTCGTCCCCAACTCGTGCAGCGGCTTTTCGAGCAAGAGATTCCCGAGATCGCCGACGGCGTGATCGAGATCAGGGCGATCTCCCGTGAGCCGGGCTACCGGAGCAAGGTGGCCGTCATCAGTTCCGACGCCCGTGTCGATTGTGTCGGGGCCTGTGTTGGCGTCCGCGGCAATCGCATCAAGAACATCGTCGAGGAACTCGGTGGCGAGCGGATCGACATTGTCCGGTGGAGTGACGATCTTCAGGTCCTGGTCCCCAACGCCCTCCAGCCTGCCGAGGTCGACGAGGTGATCCTCTGTCAGATGCTCGGCCGCGGCATCGTGCTCGTGCGTGAGGATCAGTTGTCGTTGGCGATCGGCCGCCGCGGCCAAAACGTTCGTCTCGCCAGCAAACTGTGCGGCTGGGACATCGAGATCATGACCCGTGAGGAACTCGACCAGCAGATCGAGCGTGCCGTCACCGGCTTCTCCTCGATTCCGGGGCTCGACGAGTCGGTCGCTGAAAAACTCGTCGGCGAGGGATTCCTTTCCTATGACGATTTGTCGGTGATCGAGCCCGACGATCTCATGGAGATGGGTGGGATCTCCGCCGAGACGGTCGATCAAATTGTCGCCGAGGCCGAGGTGCGGGCCGCGCAGGCTGAGGCCGCCGCCGCCGACGAGCGTCGCAAGCAGCGAGAACAGGATCGTGTTGACCGGGCCACGGCGGAGGCCGATGCCGCCGAGCAGGCGCTCACGGCGGCCCGTGAAGCCCTCGAGCCCACCGCCGATGGGGATGGCTCTGCGGCTGAAGCAACCTCTGGACAAGGCTCTGGACAAGGCTCTGGGGCTGCCGACGAAGGGTCCTCTCCGCCAGGTGGGCGGGAGTGATGGGCAGGTCGGAAGTTGTTTTTTGGGCTGTAAAAATGGCCTTTTTGGGTTCCGCGGAGCCAGTCAGCCGCGGTGGCTGGTGTGATGGTGACGATGGGCTCGGTTTTGCAAGCGACGGTGTTCCGGGTAGGTTGGCTGGGTCGGGATTCGGGTCTGATGGCCCTCCCGCTGGTGTGATCACGTGGGCGGTGGCCCGACGAGGTGAGCGTGGCAGTTCGTATCTACACCCTGGCGAAGGAATTGAAACTCGACAGCAAAGAGCTCGTCGAGATCTGTTCCCGCGCTGGTATCCAGGACAAGGGCTCGGCGCTCGCCAGCATGACCGACGAGGAAGTTGCCCGGCTCAAGGAGTTCATGGCCGGCAAGGCTGCGAAGCCTCCTGAACGGCCTGCCGCCGGTGGGGCAACGCTTGTCCGGCCTGCGAGCCCGGTGCGACCTGCCGTCGTCGGCAAGCCTCCGGTGATCGCCGCCAAGAATCCCTCTTCGACAGCGACGAAGCCTGTCCAGTCGACGCCTCCGGAGCCGAAGCCGGCGGTGGTGATGCGGCCACTCTCTGGTCCTTTGGGAGCCGGTCTGGGGGGGGGCAGTCGCACCTCCGACGGGCCCGGTGTGCGGCGTTCCGAACCGGCACCACAGCGCCCCATTGAAGCTGTTGCTCCTGCACAACCCGCACCTCAGGCTCCGATCGCGCCCCTCCCCCCTCCTCCCCCCCCTCCTTCACCTTCCCCGCCTCCGCTGTCACGGACCTCCGGCCCGCTGCGTCGCGAGGACTACATCGCTCCTGGCGGTGTTGCTGCCCGGGCCAAGCCGCCGGAACTCGGTGGGAAGTCGGCTGAGCCGCGACCGCGCCCGGCGGGCCTCCGCCCCGGTGGCGACGGTTCGAAGCCCCTTCCGCGTCCTGCGTTCAAACTCGCGCCTCTGCCGGCTGCGGGACGTCCCACGGCGCCCCGTGTATCGCAGGAACCGGTCGCACAGAAGCCGGACGTCAAACTCCCGCTCGATGCCATTCGCAGTGCGAAGGCTGGGGGCGCCAAGCCGCTAGCCGATCACATGCGCAAGCACGAGCAGCGTCAGGCTGCCGAGGGTCGTCCGCGTCCCGGCGGTCCTGTTGGCCCGGCCAGGCCAGGCGGACGTGGGCCGGGAATGGCTCCCGTGCCTCCGTTGATGGAATCGGGCGTTCGTCCCCGCCGCACCCCGGCAAAGGGCCCGGGCGTCCCTGAAGAGACCCCAGGTCGCGATTCGAAGCAAATCGGAAGACGGCGGTTTGATCGTGGCGGCAGTGATGACGATGACGGCGGCGGCCGTCGTCGCCGGTCTTCGCGTCCCCGCAGAGGGATTACGATCTCGACTGCCGCGCCGCGGAAAACCAATGCTTCGATCCAGGTGCCCTGCACCGTGCGGGCGTTTTCCGAGGCGATTGGCCTGTCGGCCAGCGACGTGCTCAAGAAACTCTTGAACTTCGGCATGGCCACGATGCCGAGCATGGGAACGATGCTCGATCGTGACACCGTCGAATTGCTGGCTGCAGAACTCGGCGTGCATCTCGATCTGAAGACGGCGGAGGATCTCGAGAAGGAACTTCTCGCCGGCTTCGATGCCGTCGACGAGGATCCCACCCTCCGCGAGTCCCGCCCGCCGATCGTGACGTTCCTCGGCCACGTCGATCATGGGAAGACATCCCTCCTCGACCGCATCCTCGGTATGAACGTCGCTGCCCGCGAGAGCGGTGGCATCACCCAGCACATCCGTGCCTACACGGTGAAGCACAACAGCAAGTCGATCACCTTCGTCGATACGCCCGGTCACGAGGCGTTCACGCAGATGCGGGCCCGCGGTGCGAATGTCACCGACTGCGCCGTCCTCATCATTGCGGCTGACGACGGGATCATGCCGCAGACGGAGGAGGCGATCAGCCACGCCAAGGCAGCCGGGGTGCCGATCGTCGTCTGCATCAACAAGATCGATCTGCCCGGGATCGACGTGCAACGGATCTATCAGCAACTCGCCGCCAGCGATCTTCTTCCCACGGAGTGGGGCGGCGAGACGGAGGTGGTGAAGACAAGTGCCCTCACCGGCGAGGGGGTCGATCATCTCCTTGACATGCTGCTCACGATTGCCGAACTCCACGACCTCCGCGTCAACCCCTCGCGGGCCGCGGCTGGCGTGTGCCTCGATGCCTCGATTCATGAGGGGCGCGGTGTGTCGGCCTGTATCCTCGTGCAGAAGGGGACGCTCCGCGTCGGAGACTCGCTCGTCTGCGGCGAGGCCAGCGGCACCGTCAAGGCAATGCACGACACGCTCGGTAAGAAGCGGATCACCGAAGCCGGTCCGTCCCAGCCCGTGCTCGTCAGCGGCCTCGACATCGCTCCGGGGGCCGGCGACCGATTCCAGGTGGTCGAATCGATCGCCATGGCGCGGGAAGTGGCTCTGAAGCGGAGCGGGATCCGCCGGCACAGCAGCCTTTCGAATGCCCCGGTTCACGTCACGCTCGAGAATCTCCTCGATCGTCTCGGCACGCAGAAGACGCCGACGCTCAACCTCATCGTCCGTGCGGACGTCCGTGGTTCGATCGAGGCGATCCTCAAGGAACTCACGAAGCTCGACCACCCCGAGGTCAAGATCCGGATCCTCCAGTCGACGGTCGGAGGGGTGACCGAGGCCGACGTCCAACTCGCCGATGCGTCCGACGCGATCATCATCGCGTTCAACGTCGTGCCTGACGAACGTGCCCGCTCGCTGTCCGAAGAACTCGGCGTGCAGGTGCGTCGCTACGAGATCATCTATCAGGTCACCGACGACCTGCGGAATGCCCTCGAAGGAATGCTCGCTCCGGAGAAGCGGGAGAATCAACTCGGTCGGGCCGTCGTGCAACGCACCTACTCGATCAGCCGGCTCGGCGTCATCGCTGGTTGCCGCGTAATCGGCGGAGTGATTGCCCGCAATGGCCGCCTCCGCGTGATCCGCGACAACCGGATTCTCGGGGATTACGGCATCGAGTCGTTGAAGCGTGAAAAGGACGACGCCCGCGAGGTTCGTGACGGGTTGGAGTGCGGCATCAAGGTGGCCAATTTCAACGACATCAAGGAAGGCGACGTCCTCGAGTGCTATCGGATCGAGGAAGTCGCACGGACTCTGTCGTGAGCACCCGACGCCAACTCAAGGCCGCCGCGGCGGTGCGGGAGGTGGTCAGCATGGCCATCCTCACCGAGGTGCGGGATCCAAGGGTCCGTGACGTCACGGTCACCGGCGTGGAGATGGATGCCGACATGCGCTCGGCCACCATCCATGTCTCGGTGATGGGGGACGAAGCCAAGCAGAAGTTGGCCCTGAGGGGGTTGGCGAACTCGGCCGGATTCCTCCAGTCGCGGATCGCCGATCGGATCGAAACCCGCTACACGCCCCGGCTCAGTTTTGAAATCGATGGTGGCGTGAAGAAGTCGCTCGAGATTGCCCGTGTTTTGGCGGAGGTGCTGAGGCCCTCCACCGGGGACGGGTCCGTTGTCGCCCCGGTCGACACCGAGGCGGAATCTCCGGAGCTCCGGCAGAAGGCTCCGGCGGACGAGGCGCCGGGCGAGGATGTACAGGAACAGGCATGACCACACCGAATCGGCAGCAGCCCAATCGCCAGCAACTCGTCGCCAAGCTTCACAAAGCGCTGCGCGCCACCTACAAGCCGGTCGATCCGGACACGCAACCCCCGCTCCTCGAACAGGTTCTCTACGCCTGCTGCCTCGAGAACGCCCCGTATGACGTGGCGGCACGGGCCTACAAGCGACTCGGCGAGACGTATTTCGATCTCAATGAGGTCCGCGTCACGACGGTCGCCGAACTCGCCGAAACCCTCCACGACCTCCCCGATCCATCCCGGGCAGCCCTCGCGCTCCGCCGGGTGCTCCAGGGGGTGTTCGAATCGACCTACAGCTTCTCGCTCGACAACGCGAAGAAGCATTCGATCGCGCATGGCATGAAGACGCTCGAGCACATCCACGGCATCCCGCCGTTCGTCGTGGCTTTCATCGGTTCTACGGCGCTCAATGGTCACTACATCCCCGTCGATCTGGGAGCGATGCAGGGGCTGTTCATCACCGGGGTGATGTCGCAGGAGGAGTACGACTCCGAGAAATGCCCCGGGCTCGACCGCTTCATCCCCAAGAAGGCCGGGTTGGAGTTCGGCTCGTTGCTTCACCAGTTCGGCGTCGAAGTGCTGACGAATCTCCACGGCGCGTCGGTCAAAAAGGTGGTCCAGGCAGTCAATCCGGATGCCAAGCGGATGCCGAAACGCGGCGAACCGCTCCCCCTTCCGGTGCCCCCGCCGCCCCCGGCAGGCAAGGACGCGCAAAAGGCTGCCGATGCTGCCCGCACCGCGGCCGAGGAACACCGTCCTGCCGGCCCCCAGGCAGCGGCCCGTCCAGCCGGCAAAACCCCGCTTCCCCCGCCCGGTTCGGGGCCGAAGCGCGCGGCCGATGGCACCCTCGTCGCCGGCGCGAAGCCGGGCCCGAAGCCCTTCGTCGTGAAGCCGAACGTCGGACGGCCGAACGCCATCAAGCCAGCCGAGCCTGAGGAGCCTGCTGCCGTAACGCCGCCAGTGCCGGCGAAGAAGGCCGAGACAAGCAAGAAGCCCGCCGCGGGCAAGACTCCGGCGGGTCCGAAGGCGACCGACAAGGCCGCGACGAAGAAGCCGCTTGCATCCGAAAAGTCGGCGCCCTCCGAGGGCACGAAGTCGTCGGACAAGTCATCCGACAAGGGGAGCGCCGCGGCCAAGGGCAAGGGATCGAAGCCGGCCACCGACCGCCCCACATCTGCGGATCGGCACTCCGATGACCTGACCCGTCGCAAGCCGCGGTGAGCGACGGATGGGGGGGATGCGGTCAGAAACCCCCCTTTACCGAGACATCCAGACGCAGATCGATTTCCGAGAACCTCCTCCAGCCAACGGAGCAGCGCGTGGCCGGCCATTCCCATTGGGCAAACATCTCCCGCAAGAAGTCGCTCATTGATGCCAAGCGCGGCAAACTGTGGAGCAAACTCGCCAAGGCGATCATCGTGGCCGCCAAGCATGGCGGGGCCGATCCCGATGCCAACCTCCGCCTCCGCTATGCGATCGACGCCGCGAAGGCGGTCAGCATGCCCAAGGACAACATCCAGCGGGCGATCCGCACAGGCATCGGGGAGTTCAAGGGGGGCGACCTCGAGGAATCCCTCTACGAGGGGTATGCCGCCGGGGGCGTCGCCGTGCTCTGCGAGATCCTCACCGACAACAAGAACCGCACGGCACCGGAGGTTCGCAAGATCTTCGAGATGTGCGGAGGCAAGCTCGGGGCCACCGGTTGCGTCGCCTACCTTTTCCAGCGGAAGGGAGCTGTTCGTCTCCCGCTGGCGTCGTGCTCGGAGGATCGGCTGATGGAGTTGGCGATCGAGGCCGGGGCCGACGACGTCAAGCCGGCCGGTGACCGCTGGGAGGTGATCTGCGAACCGTCGGCGATGGTCGACGTGATGACGGCGATCCAGGGAGCCGGGATGACGATCGAATCGAACGAGATCGTCCGCATCCCGACGAACTCGGTCGACGTCGAGGATGTCGACACGGCCCGCCGGGTGCTCCAACTCATGGAGCGACTCGACGACCACGACGATGTTCAGAGCGTCGCCGCCAATTTCAACATCCCCGACGAGGCGATGGCCCAACTCGATTGAGCCGGGGAATCACTCGACTGCCGCGGCGGCGTCCGCCGGTTCTTCGGCGTGTTCAACCTGCGGCCAGTAGGTGTCGAAGTCGAATTGCGGGCTGTTGTCGAGGTCGTGGCACTCGAGGCAGTTGTTGATGACCCGCTGTTTGGCCTGCGGGGAGTCGATGTCGAGGTGGAGTTCGGCCCGAAGCCGTTCCTTGTCGGCAGCGGGAACGCGCACCTGCCCAAGTTCAGCCGAGGCGTGGGCCGCGGCCGGGCCATGGCAATTCTCACAGCCCTGTTGGGCGAGTTGCGGGGTGACGCTCACGCCCATGAATCCCCCCTCGTAGGGCTGGAACTTCTGCGGTGCCCAGCCGACGACATGGCAGGAAAGGCATTCGGGGTCGCCGTCGCGACGTGGCGTCTGGTTCTCCAGCGTCGTCAGAGCGCTTGCGTGACCGGAGTTTGTCCACACCTCGAACGACGCTTTGTGGCATTCGGCGCAGGCGGCGCTCCCGGCAAAGCGGCGACCGGTCGGATGGCGTCCGGGGGAAAGACCGAGGCCCGTGAGCCCCAAGGTCTCCAACTGCGCCTGGTAGCTGGAGAGGAGCCGGATCATCTCCTCCGCCTCGCCCCAGCGGGCATCGAGCGGCACCCGCTGGGCGCGGATCGGATGGGCCGGATCGTCGAACAAGCCAATGACGACGGCGAACATCCCCTTGTGTCCGAGTTCCAGGAGATGGCGGTCAACCGGAGCGGCGCCGGGGACCGCCCGGTGTGGCGGGAGCTTCTCCGGTTGGGCAGGGGGTTCTTCGGCGCCTCCCGCCGTGACCACGAAGTCGAATTGGGGAAAACGCGCCGCGAGCTTCTTCGTCTCCTCCGGCGAGGCGAAGGCGAGCAGCACCTGATGGTCGCAGCCAGCCTTGGCCAGGGCCGCAGCCGGCTCGACCAGCGACTCGGCGGCCGGCTTGGTGGCGATCAGGTCGTTGCGGATGTCGGCCAGTTCCGCATCGCCGAGGACCGCCGTGATCCCGATCCTCAGGCCACCGCGCTCCACGATCCGATAAAGCGGCGTGATCCCCGAATCGAAGCCGATCAGGCCGACGTTGGCGCCCAGGAACGGCGTCGGTTTGTCGCCCACCGCCGACACCGCCGCCACGACCTCCTCGGCGGGGAGGCGGAGGTCTTTCGGGCCGAAGCCGACGGCGGCGTACTCCATCGCCTTGAGGCCGTCGACGATCGAGCCGAACTTGATCTCGGTCTGTCGGCCGAACCGGTTGACCTGATCACCCAGATCGAGGGCCACCACAGGCCAGTCGGCCGCGGCCATCGCCCCGAGGAAGTTCCGGCGACGGCTCAGGCCGCCTTTCTGGTTCTCCTTGCCGGTGCACCCGCACGGCTCGATGTAGCCGTCGAGTTCGCCGGTGAATACGAGCACGGCCTTCGGTTTTGGCCAGGCCTCGAAGACGTCGCCGTTGCGCTGCCGGAAGGTGTTCGCCGTCTCGTCGCTGACCCCGGGCCCCTGCGACGGAACGGGAGTGGCGGCGGCGGGGGCGTCGTCCTGAGCGCGAAGCGAGCGGATGCCAGGGGCACCAGCCGCGAGGGCCACGGCGAGGAGGATCATCGCACCGCGGCGGGAACGAAGGGGGCGCGGGCAGGCGGGGTTGGTCATGCAATCGGTTCCGGCTGCGGGATTCGCGAGTTTACTGGCCGCCGTGATCCTCACGGGCCGACGGCGACACTCACGGGGATGGTCATGGTGGGGGACTCGGGGTGCCCCGTGTCGAGAACGATCCGGCCGGCCGGTGCCTGGCTCGATCCAAGATGGTTGCAGGGGGTGCTCCCGGCGGGAATCGTGATCATGAGGGGAAACCTCAAGACCGCGCCGCTCCCTACGGGCTTGCCCTCGCCGACCACCACCTGCATCGATGCGGGAACCACATCACGGACCACCGGTTGGACTGCGTCACGGTGTGGCCCCTTGGCCGTGAGGAACACCTGCGTGTTCACCCCGGTGCGCCCGGAAATCGTGCCGAGCTGGAGGACCTGACGGGAGGAATCCCATCCCTGGCCCGCCAAGGCAAGATCACCCGAGACGGTTCCCTCGACGGTCACCTCCGCCCTCACCGCCTCCGGCACGAGAAGATCGATCTGGGCCGTCTTGCGCAGCGGCCCGATGGGGACTCCGGCGAGGATTTCAACCTCGAGGAGGATGCCCCCCGTCGCGCCGCGCTCCGCGGCGATCTCCGCGGCCGACAGGGGGGTCGTGGCGAACGACACAAACTGGGAGGTCTCGGAGTCGGGTGTGCTGACGGCCGCGACCTGCACCGGTTCCTTCCCGTAGGTGAAGATCTTCGACGATGCCTTGACCCCTCCCTGACTCGGGATGGAGGTGAGGACAATCGATGCCGGATCGGCCTTCCACACCGGCACGACGAATCCTTCGACCACGAAGACGATCTCGGGGCGGCGCGGATCGTTGGTGAACACGGTCGCCTGCTGGCGGAACGGCCCGCCGGTCTTTCCCCGCCACTTCAGGAGCAGTTTTGCCGCCCCACCGGGCGGGAGGAGTTTCTCGCCGTTGGTTTCGCCCCCTTCCGTGGCCTCGAAGTCGCTCACGGTGCAACTGCAGGAGGTGGCGCCACGGGTGATCTTGAGGGGGGCGTCTCCGGCATTGCGGATCACGAACTCGTGCGTCTCGTTTCCCCCTTCTGCCATGGTGCCGAAGGCATATTGCGTCGACGGGGCATCGACCCGGGGAACCGCGATCCCCTCCTCCATGCGCAGGCCGGCAGGGTCGAACTCGCCCAAACGCCAGGGGCGCATCGAAGCCCGCAGGAGCGGCGTTCCCACGCCGAACATCGCCCCGACGACCAGGGCCACCGCCACCACGCTCCACGCCCCCGGTGCCCGCACGCCCATCGATCGCCCGCCCGCCCGGCGGCCTCCAGTTCCGGGGCCGGTCGCCGCAACGGACGTCGGCCGAACCCCTTCCCCGAATTGTACGCCGCAGCCGCCCTTCCGCGCAGACAGCGGAAGAGACCGGAGAGCGACGGGCGTCCAATCCCCCGGGGGCGATCAGTAGGACCGGGCGAGGACGCTCCGCCGGCTGACGGGCTTTCCCGTGACGACGCACGTCCCCGGCTCATCGTCCCCGTCCATCGGCACGCAGCGGACGGTCACTTTGAGAGGGTCGAGGGCGGCGGGCACCGCCGGGTCATCGGCGACATGGACGTGGGCAAAGCCCCCCTTCGCTGGCCCCTTCGTCCCCTTTCCCTCCCCGTCGGCGCCAAAGAACTCCTGCACGGCTTCGAGAGAGTCGAGGCGGACGCTGCGTCGGTCGCGGAACTCCTTCGCCCGATCGAAGAGACCTTGCTGGATCTCATCGAGGAGGTTGGCCGCCGCGGCGGCGAAGCGGTCGATCGGCACGCTCGTCCGCTCCTTCGGGCCGCGGTCGCGGCGCATCACGCTCACCGTCCCGGCGGCGAGGTCCCGGGGGCCGATCTCGACGCGCAGCGGCACCCCCTGCTTGACATGCTGCCAGGTCTTTTCCCCCCCGCGGATGTCGCGGACGTCCGTTTTGGAGCGGATCGGTTCCCCGCCGAAGCGGGCCTCCGCGAGGCCTGCCTCGATCTGTCGGCAGGCCGTGAGCACCGCTTCCTTCTCCTCCGGCGTGCGATGGATGGGGAGGAGCACCACCTGAACCGGCGCGATCCGCGGCGGGAGGACGAGGCCGTCGTCGTCGGAGTGGGTCATGATCACCGCCCCGATCAAACGCGTGGACACCCCCCACGAGGTCGTCCAGCAGTACTCCTCGGTGCCGGAGGGGCCGGCAAACTTGATCTCCTGGGCGTGGGCGAAGTTCTGACCGAGGAAGTGCGACGTGCCGGCCTGGAGCGCCTTGCCGTCCTGCATCATCGCCTCGATCGAATACGTGTCGACGGCGCCCGGGAACCGCTCTGCCGAGGGCTTCGGGCCGCGGATCACCGGCATGGCGAGATCCCGCTCCGCGAAGGTCGTGTAGCAGCCGAGCATCTGCAGCGTCTCCTCGACCGCCTCGGCGCTCGTCGCGTGCGCGGTGTGCCCCTCCTGCCAAAGGAACTCGGAGGTGCGGAGGAAGACGCGGGGACGCATCTCCCAGCGGACGACGTTGGCCCACTGGTTGATGAGCAGCGGCAGATCCCGCCACGATT
>Ga0209188_1001277_pt1 | contig 20784 bp, 14 predicted proteins | sample C_130625_EF_Meta_FD_187307 | JGI IMG/M metagenome (GOLD analysis project Ga0209188, IMG submission 187307) | Freshwater microbial communities from Lake Croche, Canada to study carbon cycling - C_130625_EF_MetaG (SPAdes) (version 2) | ecosystem: Environmental > Aquatic > Freshwater > Lake... | reverse complement strand
AAAATGCAAACTGTTCCAATCAAAGAAATATCCCCAGTAGCTCAATTGCCTTTTATCGTAAAAGTAAACGCCATTTTAGCCTTAAAAAAAGGGGGGAGTCAAAATAACGTCGTGGAGGTTCAAAACCTCCACGACGTTCAAGACCTCCACGACGTTCACCCCCCCACAGTCGCTCGCCTCTGTGGCGAGTGACGACTATTAAAAGGCTTCTAGCCGAAACAACCATCATATCTTCACCCGTGGTCTTGTCTTCACTGACCACTCTGCCCAAAGGGTCAGTGAAAACAAGACCACCGAAATAGGGGTAATCATTTTAGTACCAGCATAGCTTAGAAAAAAAAACGTCCAAAGCAATGCTCTGGACGTTTGTGTATCACCTAACCACTAAAATATTTTTTGAGTTTAATCTTCAATTTCTGCTAATTGTTGAACTACAACAGCTTTGTTTTTTCTAAACCATTTATCACGAATACGCTCGTTGATGTAATACATACACGGTACGATTACTAGCGTTAGGACGGTTGAGAAGGTCAAACCGTAAATAATTGTCCAAGCCAAAATATTCCAAAACGCTGCGCTGTCTGAACCCGTGTGAATATGTGGATTTAATTCCGTGAACAAACTTACAAAGTCAATACTCAAACCAATTCCCAGCGGAACAAGTCCTAAAACTGCCGCAGCGGCGGTCAAAATTACGGGCGTTAAACGGGTACTTCCTGCTTCAATAATGGCTTTTTTGAGTGGATAACCACGGCTCATTAATTCATCTGTAAATTCTATGAGAAGAATACCATTTTTTACCACAATACCTGCCAAAGCAATAATCCCAACGCCCGACATGATGATGGAGAAACTTTTTCCAAAGGCCATGAAGCCTAAGAATACTCCTATGAAAGATAGTAAAATGGTGGCAAAAATGATAATTGGTTTGGATATTGAATTGAATTGCGTGGCTAATACCATGAAAATCAGCATGATAGCTGCAATCAAAGCGCCAACCAAGAATGTTCCCGTCTCTTTTTGCTCTTCTTGTTCACCACCCAAGCGGATTACATAACCACTCGGCACGTCCATTTCATTCACTAAATCTTGAATTTGAGGTACAATTTCATTGGCGGTATAGCCTTGAGAAACGTTTGAACTCAAGGTAATGACACGCTCTTGATTTTTACGATTTATCTGACTGAAAGAGGTTGAATAAGAAACCGTTGCGATTGAATTCAGTGGAACTTCACGCAACATTCCGCCCATGATCATGTCACGATAAACAATTTTCATGGCCAATAATTTTTCAACCTGTTTTCGGTCTTCGGCTTTAATTCTTAGCTGAATGGGGTACTCATCTTTATCATCCCGGAATTTGGCAATTTCAGAACCAAAAAGGGCTGTACGAACTTGCATGGCTATTTGGGCGGAGGATATTCCTTCTCGTTGGGCTTTCGCTTTATCAACATCAATAATGATTTCGGGTTTATTGGTAATTAAATCAGACTTCAATTTTTCAATTCCTTTAATGCCCGATTTATCAATGGCTGCTCTGACTTGCTTTTCTAATTTGGTCAAAACTTGGAAATCGTCCCCCGCAATTTCAATGGCAATGGGAGCGCCCGTTGGGGGTCCATTATTTTCTCTATCTACGGATATTTCAGCGCCAGGAATCGGTAATGATTTGATTTCTTTTCTGAAAATTGCTAACATTTTTTCAGAAGAAATCGTACCACGATTTACACCACTGACGAAGGCAACCGTAATTTTCGATTTTTGAGGCGTTGGGGCTCGATCAGGGTTGAAAGGATCCCCCGCATTTTTGCCCACGTTTGAAATCACCGAGTTGATGGCTCCTTCCGCTTTTTCACGTTTGATGATGTCAAAAACCTTCTTTTCAATCACTTTGGTGACTGAATCGGTAATTTTGGAGTCCGTGCCAATGGGTAGATTATTGTAGATATACACAAAATCTGGCTCGCCACTTGGGAAGAAAATTACGGCAGGTTTCACAACCCCTAAAAGGAAAATGGTGAATATGAACAGGGCAAACATCGACACCACCATCCAAACGGGACGATACCCAGTGATTAACCAAGAAATCAATTTTTGGTAATTATTTTTGAAAGCAGGTAACGTTTTCTCTTGAAAAGGTACAATAATTTTTGGTGTAAGGATAAAATGATTGAATGCGTACAAAATGGCAATAAATAGAAAGAAATTTCCTAAGCCCACGTTTACAAAATAGCCCAATAAAGCGCATATCCCCAAAATAATCATCGGCTTTTTCAAAGAGGCAACGCTCGTATCAACCTTGCCAGTTTCGTCGTGACGTTCCATAAAAGTCATGGCAAAAACGGGGTTCATTACGTAAGCCACGATCAACGAAGCAACCAAAGTACAAATCAAGGTAATGGGCAAAAATTTCATAAATTCACCCACAATACCGGGCCAAAAAAGCAGCGGAACAAATGGCATAACGGTGGTAACGGTTCCTGATAAAACAGGCACAAAAACCTCTGAAGCGGCCAATTTCACGGCTTCGATAATGGAAATATGCCGGTATTTATTAAAAATACGGTGTGAATTTTCGATCACTACGATGGCATCATCCACCACAATTCCGAGACCCAAAAGAAAGGCGAAAAGCACAATAGTATTCAGCGTAAATCCTAAGAAATACAAGGGAATAAAGGCTAATAGCGCCGATAACGGAACTGAAAGTCCCACGAAGATAGCATCTCTCACACCCATGAAAAACATTAAAACCAATACCACGAATATAAATCCTAAGATTACGGTATTGACTAAGTCAGTAATTTCATTTTTAGTTCTTTCGGATGAATCTGCCGTAATTTTAATATCTAAACCGGCGGGTAAACGAGTTTCTTTGGCTTTTTCGATGATTGCTTCAATTTTTTCAGAAGCCTCAATTAAGTTTGAACCACCTCTTTTGATAACGTTCAAGGTAACCACTTTTTTGTTATCCAAACGAGCAAAATCTTGTTGTTCTTCGCTACTGTCAATTACTTCGGCCACATCTCCTAAACGTACCATTGCACCCGTGGATGAACGCAAACGAATGTCCTCAATTTGCGCCATTGACTTAAATTCACCCTTCACCCGGAGCGTTCTTCTGACACCATCTACATTTAATTCACCACCCGAAATATTGACATTTTCTCCTTGAATAGCGTTTTGGATATCATAAAAAGATAATCCCGCCGATTGTGCTTTATAAAGGTCAAGATTGATCTGAATTTCACGGGTTAAAGCACCCACGATATCCACCCGAGTGATTTCGGCTAAACCTTCAATATCGTCTTGAAGGTCTTCGGCAAAATCTTTTAATTTTGCCAAAGGAAAATTACCGGCTAAATTGATGTTCATAATCGGAAACTCCGAGAAATTAACGTCTTGAACCACTGGTTTCTTCGTTAAATCTTTCGGTAGTTGCACGATATCTACTTTATCTTTCACCTTACGGAGGGCATCTTCAACTTTCACATCAGGATTGAATTCTACCAAAATGATAGAAAAATCTTGCAATGAATTTGACTTCACCCTTTTCACGCCCGAGATAGTTTTTATTTGTTTCTCGATGGGTTTGGTGATGGTGTTTTCAATATCCGCTGGGGTTGTGCCTGCGTAGATTGTCTGCACATAAATTTGTGGAACTTTGATGTCTGGAAATTGCTCACGGGGTAAGAGGTTATAAATTACCACACCCACAATTGTGAGGACAACTGTAAATAAATAAACTGTTTTTTGATTGGCACCCAACCAACCAATCATGTTATAAATGGCACCCGAACCATGCTTTTCGTTGGTTAGTGCTTCGTTATTGTCGAGGTTATTGTCTTTCATGTTTTCGATATTTGTTGTTCGATGTTCGATGTTTGATGTTCGATATTGATTTTGAGATTCTATCCTGAAAACAAACATCTAAAAACGAACCTCGAAGATCAAAATCTTAATAATTTATCAACGTTCCATCAACCAAATCTTGATATCCTTGCGTAATGACCATTTCGCCAGTGGTTAATCCTTCCAGAATTTCTACATTTCCATTATAAGCAATGCCAGTTTTTACCTTTTTTGCCTTTGCAACTTTCTTCCCATTTTCCGTAATGGCTACATAAACAAGGTCACCACTTTCGGTTTTTTGCACAACATTCTGGCTGACAATCAATGAGTTGCTTTTTGATAAGTCATTAATATTAATAATAGCCACTTGGTTTGGTTTTAAGGTTCCGCCTAAATTTGGAATATTTGCCTCAATACCAAAAGTTCTTGAAGATGGATCAATCAAACCATTTACTAAACTAATTCTGGTGGTAAATTCCTTGTTAATGTCTGGAAATTTAACCGTTATCGCATCGCCCTTCTTCACCGAACCCACGTAAGTATCTCCAATTTTAGCGGTAATTTTCAAGTCACCTACGTTCACAATTTGTGCCATAGGAGCACCTGGCATGCCCATTTCGCCTGCTTTCTGAATTACTTTTTCAACTGTCCCTGAGATGGGAGCATACACTTTGCTCATGCCCAATTGGGTTTCCATCGTTCCGATGCGTTTTTCCAAAGATTCTTTGTTAGCTTTCGCTTGCAAATACTGAACCTCCGTACCAATTTGTTGATCCCAAAGCGTTTTTTGCTTGTTAAAGAGGGTATTGGCTAAATCCAATTGCGTTCTGATCTCAATCAATGATTCTTTCATGACAGAATTATCAATCGTAGCCACCAATTGTCCTTTTTTTACCACTTGACCATCCGTTAACAATAAACTAGTAATAGCCCCACCCATTTGTGGCGTAACCATCACAATATTTTTAGAAGTTACAATGCCTTGCGCTTCTACAAAATGCTTAAAATTCTGCGGCTCAACCGCAGTTACGGTTACGTTGATTGGCGTTGCCTCTACCTTTTTACCGCCACCCAATTCTTTTTCAAGGCTTTTTATCTTCGTTTCAATCTCTTTTTGTTGAGATTTTAAATCGGCTAATTCTGTCTTTTTGTCGGGCTTACTACAAGATAAACATAGGAGAAAAATAAAGCCCCCTAATCCCCGAAGGGGAAATTTTAGACTAATGCTGTTTGAGAATATGGTATTCATTTTCATGTTTTATGTTAATTGAATGACTTTTTGTTTTAATTTCTGAATCTTGGAAGAACAGTTCTCCCTTCGGGGATTAGGGGGCTTCCACGTATAATTTTCCCAATGCTTTGTCCAGATCAACTTTAGCCACTAAAGCATTATAGAAAGTAGTGAAATAATTGGTTTGTGCTTCTTTGTAAGAGATTTCAGCATTGACAACTTCTAAATTTGAACCTACGCCTTGTTTGTATTTTATTTTGGAAACTCGCACAATTTCTTGGGCTAATTCCATATTGGCCTTTTGTTCTTGCAACGTTTCGAAGGTATTCTTTAAGGTAATTTGTCCTTGTTTTACTTGTAAATCAATCGAATTTTCTAATAATTCAAAACTGTTTTTTACTTTCTGCCAGTTATTTTGTGATTGAAGAACTTTGTTTTTGCGTTGAAAACCATCAAAAATGGGAACTTGAACAACAAAACCGAGCGAACCGGCGTTAAACCATGGTTTTGTAATGAGATCAAAAAATTGTGGACGACCTGTCGAATAATTATAATTACCGCTCAAGATTACTCTCGGCAATTTGGCAACCTTCTGGTTTTTCAAATCTAATTCTGCCAATCGGTCTTGGGTCTGAAGAATAGAATATTCAATGCGATTTGTATATTTGACATCTATTTCATTTTCAGGCATTAATTCATTCACATTAACATCCATTAATTTATCCGTCAAAACGACTACATCAGAGACTTTTTTGCCCATTTGAAATTTTAAAAGATAAAAACTTAATTCCTTCAATCGTTCGACGTTCTGTGTTTCAATTTTTAAGTTATTACGTTGCACTTCAAGGCGTTGCACATCAATTTTTTCCACAAACCCTTGTCCATTCAATGCTTTTGTATCACGTAAAAGTGAGTCCAAACGGCCAACGTTGAGGTGCAATAATTTCAAACGTTCATCGGTGACCAAAATTGAATAATAGGCCTTCGTAACGTTTTCTGCTGATTGTTGCTTGGTTTGCAATAACGATTTTCTTGATAATTCTTTATAGACGTCCGCCGCTTTTAAGCCCAGCAAATAAGAACCATCAAATAAAATTTGGCTCAAATTTATTCCCGCTTGGCCGCTGTTTCTGACCCCAAATTCCGCCGCAACTACATCTCCTTCCGCCGCTTTTGGGTCGAAGGTTTTAGCTGGAATAAATACTTTTTGGATAATTAAATTGTTGGTATAACCAAAATTGCCGTTCACTTGTGGCAGACCAATACCCTTGATTTCGTTAACTCTTGCCTCGGCGTTAAAAATATCAAGTTGAGCGTTTTTAATATTGATATGGTTTTTCACAGCGTAATCAACCGCTTCACGGAGTGAGAAATTTTGCTGAGAAAATGAGAGATTTGAGCCAAGTAATAGACTCACTAACAGGAATTTACCTAATATTTTTGTTTTCATACAGTTGTTTTTTTGATTTTGCCTTGCCGATTGAGATAATCTAGAAAACCCAATGTGGGAAAGACAGAATTATATTTTAATTTAATTATCCACGTATAGCCATTAGAAGCTATTCACTATCTGTTTGCCATTGATGGCTTTTTGCATATATTCCTGATAAACTTCTAAACCCTTTGAGGTTAAAATTCCCCTGATGTAATGATCCAACATGGTCAATTCCACGTCAATTAATGAAAACTTATTAGGTGGAAATAGCTGAGGATCAAATCCCATTTCAATCTGTTCCATCCTCATTATTGCCAAAATTTCAACTTTAATATCAGTCCTAAAATAGCCCTGCTCAATACCCTCAGCAAGTTCTTGGTGAATAGAAGTCAAAATGAAATTCTGTTTATGTTCTTCAAAAATTTTCCAAGTTTTTGGATGGTATTTTTTTATATCAAAAAAGGTGCAGGGATTAATTTCCGTAAATGCATGCTTGATAATATCCATTGATTTTACAATCTTCTCAATCACATTGGTAGAACTTTTATTTAAAGCTTCCCATTCACATTTATCTTGAGCCATTTCGCCCATCATTAACTGATAAACAATAGCGTCTTTATCCTCAAAATGTTGGTAAATTGTCTTTTTGGACATGCCCAGCTCTCTCGCAATGTCATCCATCGTAACAGATTTTACGCCATAACGAAAAAATTGTTCACGTGCCTCAGCAATGATTCTCTCTTTAATTTCCATTTCAAATTTTTGTACTATGATTTGCTTTGGATTAAGTCAAATTAACTGTAATGTGTGTTACTATAAACCAAGAAAACTTCTAGCGTTTCTGGCTATTAAACTACGGAAACTTTGAAATGGTTCAAAGTTTTTATCACTTTTTATAGAAATTTAATATTGTCATAATTAATAGTAAATCTAATAAAGGGCAGTTAAACGTATTTTAAAAGTAATAGTATTAATTTTTCTTTAAATATTGCAATAATAAAAATTGCATTATTTAAAGAATAGTTTTGGTTAATTATGAATGGTTAGATTGAGATTTAAACGGTTAATACCATAATAATTGTTTTTTTTTTGATGTCTCAACCTGAAGTATGCGGCTACAAATTTATTTTGGTAATCTCGAAAAATTTCCGAAAAGTATTAATATACGTTGCATTGATTTATTTTTTCTTCATGGCGATAGCCGTGTTATTTCAAGAAAGAAGCCTTTAGAGGAATACAAAATTGACAAAGAATTATTCCCTATTACTGGAAAGAAAATTTTCAAGAAATTTGATATGAACCAGCGTAAAACGGTAGGATTAATGCTTCTTATTTCAACATAGCTTTTGCGGGAACAAAAGAGCCAGCGCTGTTTTCGCAGCAAGGCAGATGTTCCAAGCAGGTGAAGAAAACATGAATTAGACTTTACAAAACAGGGTGGGGATATTTTGATAATCGACTACCGACAATTGGGAAAATTAACGGATAAATCGTCGAAAAGAGCCATGAATTATGGTGAAGGTTAAAATGAGCAAAAAAACCTTCCAGAGAATCGAACAATTCTGTTTGGTAGTTCATTGCTAATGAGAATTGCCACTTGGCTACCTTTTGAAAATAAACCCAAATTGTTGTGAATAGCAACGCCTTATCTCAATCTTGCGGATGCTGCAGAAACTGGTTTCCCTTGAGTCCTAATGCTTCAATTTTGAAATATCAAATTTAGAACAAACCTTTACATCACAAAAACACCTTGCAAAAAATACTTTTTTCAGGGCATAGAAGAGGCTATCATTCTTCATAAAATAGGTCGGAAATTAGCCAAATTAAAAAAAAAATTCTGAAATCCTGACTAAGATTCCAGAAAGGCATCACAAGGATTTTGGGGGATTTTCAAGAATATCATCAAGTTTTAGACAGACTTCTACCGTAGGTCGAAACAGCATTTCCAGAGCGGACGAACTTGTCTCTCAATTATTGACCATATCTTTTAGAAAAGATTGATGTGTTCCTCGACGCTCGAAAAACCATTTCTAGTCACGGAATTACCTTCCAAAATCATCCTGCAATCTCACAATGTCTGCTTCATCCGAGGGATTTTCGGGGTCAGTATGCTGCCAAATTTCTGCAACAACCCCCCAATTTTCTAAACCAATTAAACGATGGCGTTCGCCTTTGTCCATCTGAATAATATTACCTGATTCTAAAGCTATTACTTCGTAAGATTCTTCGTTGGTATTACTTATTTTTACGCCAACGGTCGTCCCTGCTATCACTTTCCAGATTTCAGCCCTTCTGAAATGATACTGCCACGACAAACGTTTATGAGGCGCAACCACCAAAATTTTGGGTGATAATTTATTTGTAATCTGAATTTCTGACAAGGTTAAATGCGAGAAATAAAGCGTTGTAAAAGCCTGCGTTTGACTTTCGTCTAACACAAAAAAACCGCCCCACGGGCGAGATTGGTCTTGATTTTCAACTTTGAAACCCAAGGCTGATAGTTCAGTGGCAATTTGTTTAAAAACCTCACTTTTCTCAGTCGTAGCGTTAATGGATAAATTCATAGGAATTGATTTTTGGATGGAATAACAAATTTAAATAAATATATTGAGGCTAATTCTTATCATTAAATATAGACATTATTTTTTCAAATGCTCGCAACCTTTTCTATCTTTAAAGTGTCTAAAAATTGTAGAATGATTTTTTCTGGTAATTTTTATTAAAATTTTTAACATGCTATTTTTGTCAAACAAGTTGACGGTGGAACAATGATTTTAGCGACCGTTTAATAATTTAATTGAAAACTCCTTAAAAAATAATTGATTTAATCATTAAAAAGTGTAAATTTGTCCTCATAATATAGGAATAATACAAATTTTTGCTTTTTAAAGTTTCTTTTTACAAGTAAATAAACCATTGTTAAGAATATATATCCTATTATTTTACATTGTAGCATTTAATAAACCTATGAAAAATACGCTTAAAAAAAATCCAGTTGTTTTAATTTGTGTTTTGCTACTTTCAGTGGCAACGGTGATTACGTACTCCAAAAATTTAGAAACTGTCGAAAAAACTTCCAAAGGATATTTTTCTGGAAAGATTAGTTTTGGGGACAGTTCAAATCATAAATTTTATTCCGATAAAGTTCTTGTCAAGAGGAGTTCGGAAAGAGGTTTAATTGTTTTAACAATAGTAGTTACTGACAATAATACAACTGAATCAGTTTTTGTAAAATTGCATAACGCAAGCAACAAAGGAACGTTTTTTATTCCGGGTGAAGGTGATTTTCAAAACGTAGGTAATTTAATTAAAGATTTTGAAAAATATCGTGAAGAAAGTAATTTTTATCAAACTACCTTAGCTAACGATGAAGGTTTAAAAAACGGGGTGGGTCGGGTGAATATTGTTAAATTAACCGACAATGAAGTGGAGGGAGAATTAATTATTGTTGCCTACAATTCAGAAGGGAAACAGGCACAACTAGAATCGGCAAAGTTCAAAACAAAATTTTAAGACAAATAATACAATTTATTATTTGAAAAGGTTATATTTAGTGGTTAGGTGATACCAAAACGTTCGTTGCTCTGCTGCGAACGTTTTTTGTTTTTACTCGTATGATCAAGATCAATTGAAAATTTAATTTCATATCACCATTTTACTTTTTTGAGGTTGATGGAGAGGTTAATAAACTCAACTTTCTGACTTTCTTAGGGTAGCAGATTCTGCCGAAACAAATTTTTCTCCTAACCCATTGATTGCCAAGCATGCACTGAATTACAGCTTTAATGATCTAGTCAATTATCATGAAAATTAAAGGAATTAGCCGTTCAACCTCTTAATTTTAATTAATGTTAGCCATCGGACGACTGCTTCAACGGCATCATGATGATTAAGATAATGCCAAAGCATCACCGTTGCCTAATTCGAATTTTTAATAACAACGGCATCAATGGTAGTTTTGTTAACCCGCACTCCAGAATCAATAATCATTTAAAATTTATAAGGTAGATGACCTTTATTTCTGCTTATCTACCCGACATCATTCCGAAGAACATGTTGAAGATATCGACCACAGATTTGTTAATTCCATTCGTCCTTAAATTAGGTCATAGACAGAATTAAGCTTGAATTCCAAATTAAAATCATCAACTTATAGCCGCTGATAATTTGTGTTTGTAAGAATCCACCAAGGCGTATTTAAGGTCAAAAAAGCCGTTGTGTCATTTGAAGATAGTGTGTCGTTTCAACGATTTGTTTTTATTCCGATGGTTATCTCATCTTCGGGTTCAAACTTGCCAATGATGAATAGTTAGTTTTTAAAAGTCGGAAAAGTAAAAAATATTGAATAGTAGGTCAATTTTTCTGAATCGCAAAATACGTTCAATTATTTTAGGCTATTCTTTGCGATAGTAAGAGATAAATTTAAGGGGTATAGAAATTTTCCTTTGAAATAACTGGTAGCAGGAAAGCAATGTTTGGCAATATTTTTATAAAACAGCCCGCAACATAACAGCTCGTTTCAATGATTTCTAGGCCCCCTCTTTTGATGACAGGCAATTCCTTTTTAGCATCATCAACGATATAATTCTTCGATTAGCAGTATTCTTAAACCGTTCTGCTCAGTTAAACTATGTTTGGTTCGCTCATAAATTCAGTAATAACAAGATTCAACTTAGAATTCTTCGTGTTTATTCACCGAATTTTTTAGCCTTTCACCTGCCAAAGAAGCCCACATTTTACGGTTTTTTGCTATCTTTTATGAAAAAATAATTTATTTCATCAGTGCAAAAAATGATCAAAAGAATAATTTTTTGTAGATTCTTTTAAAGAGGTCAACATTGCTAATGGTTTTTTTTAAGTGATAACTACTTAATCTAATTTAAAGGAGGATTTAGCGGTTTAAAGAAACATAGAATTTCACTTTTGTTGATATTTATCCAGTATAATCAATTAATAGTAGTTTTATTTATTATTTCACAGAACTAAAAATTCCACTCACAATTTCTTTTCAAGCTTATCGTATCTTTGCACCAAATGCTTAAAACTTCCTCCCTCCATATTCTTTATCGTGACGAACATCTCGTGGCCATCAATAAGCCTCACAATTTACTGGTGCATCGTTCCCCCATTGCGGCGGATGAAAGTGTTTTTGCCTTGCAGTTACTGCGTGACCAACTCAATTGTTGGGTGAATCCTTGCCATCGAATTGATAGAAAAACGGGTGGCGTTTTGTTATTTTCTTTATCGAAAGAAACTGATAGAGCCATGCAAATGAAGTTTGAAATGCGCCAATGTAATAAAAAATATTTGGCCTTGGTCAGAGGATATTTGCCAGCCGAAGGCATCGCCGACCGACCGTTAGAAAACGAAAAAGGTGTGATGAAAGATTCCATTACACATTACCGTTGTTTGCAACAAATTGAACTAGATATCGAAGTGAGTCGTTACCCGAAATCAAGGTATTCGTTGGCGGAGATTATTCCTGAAACGGGTCGAATGCACCAAATTAGAAGACATTTTGCTCAATTACGTCATTATTTAATTGGCGATAAAGCCTACGGGGATTGTAAACATAATAAGATGTTCGAGGAAAAATTTGACTTAAATACGATGCTTCTTCACGCCCGAGAACTAAGTTTTGAACACCCTTTTACACAGAAAAATATTAGGATAGTTGCACCTCTTCAGGAGGTATTTTCTAATATTTTAGAGAAAATTGGAATGGATTCATCTGTTTTCTAATGTTTCAACGCAAAATATTTCAGTATATTTAATGCCAAGATATTATTATTCTAATTAAAACTTGAAAGACATGCCCATTAAATCGAAAAAAGATAAGTGAAATAAATGATTGCACGCAAAGCTAAGCGGTTTGAATGGATGGGGGTATTATTAACAGATTGTTGGGCAAACATAATGCCTACCGGTAGGCTCTTCGAACAAATTTCCTAAAAATAATATTTGACGATTGTAGCTTTTTCATTCAAAAAACGCAACTCGATTTCATTGAAAGTCTAACAATTACAAATCGAGCATTTAACGAACAAAATAAATACCAATCAGTTGGTCACAAAAAATTGTCAAATACGATGGATGTTAATTGCACTATCCGTAAAACAAAGTGAAAATGCCTGCTATCAATTACGTTTTTTAAAGATTCCGTTGTTTAAAATTATTGCGCATCCGAATAGATAAGGTTGGACAAAAGTTTTCTCAAACGTTTTAGTGAAAAAATATTGGCGAGGAAGAATTTTAAGTGAGGGATATTGCAGTAGATATATTAATTCCCTGATTTATTTAAAGAATATTTTATTTAAATGTAAATGCTTGGAAATCAATTAATTGTTTCACTATCCTCTAAATCTTAATACCTCTCTGTTATATTAACTTAATTCCATAAAGGAACTTTGGATTTAAGTTTCGAGAAGCTAAAAATAGCATAGTTGGTAAATTTAAATACCGTTCTAACCGCTATAATTGTTTAATTATGATTCAACTTCTTGTTCAAATGCAATGAAATTTACTAAACTTTTGGAGGTATCATAGATGGGTAATATTTCCACTTTGCAAATGTATAATTCTCCGTTTTTACGATAATTAACAATTGTCCCCGAGTATTTTTCTTGATTATTTATTTTTCCTCGAATGGTCTTTTTAGCTTCTGAAGCCGTTTCAGAACCTTGTAAAAATTTCGGGAATTGACCAATGGCTTCTTCAGAGACGTAGCCTGTCATGCGGGTAAAGCTTTTACTAACCCACTCAATTCTTTCTATTTCACAGGTAACAACGATCGTATTTTTTCGGTCTTGGAGAAAACGTTTTATTTTATTCAAATCAAAATTCCAGTTTTTCGATTTAGCAAAATTTTCTAAATAAGAAAAATCGCTCTTATCATTTCTTGAAATCTCCATAAACTCATAAGCAGCCGACAGGGGAGTAGAAGGACTAAACTCTTTGAAGGTATTACAGTTAGTATTTGAAGAAAGCATTATCATTGTTGTAAAAATTAGTAATGGTTTATTTTAGAATATTAATAGTCGGAAGTACTCAACAAAAATTAGTTTAAAATTAAAATTTTGCAATGGCCGAATTGGTATTGAGTTCCAATATTATTGTTTAACAATCCATTCAAAATCCGTAGATGTAAGTTTTAACTAAAATTTACTTTGTCAAAAGTGTATGATAGTAAATTAGTTCTTTCGTTGAAATTTATTGCCCAAGCATTGATAACTAAGTATGTAATCAATTGTGGCAATACTTTGTTTAAACAAAATTGATATGTCCTAGAAAATCCACCTACTAAATGAGTCCAACTATTTTTTTTCAACATTATTTAAGGAGTTTTAATCACATGATAGGGTGAGGACGTTATTAAATAAATTTGTAATTATATGGCAATCAATTAGTTAACTAATTAGAATCGAATCGGAAAAAGCCTTTGTTTGTAAGGGTGTATGAAAAGTACTTATTACCCGTTAATTTTATAGCTCAATGAAAAAAAAACAATATTTTATCAGAATATGAAAAGAAAACTTACCTAAATAATTTAGTAATCTTTCAAACCCAAAACAAATTAAAATGGAGACGACACAGAAGAACAACAATGGAAATGGCATTTTGAAAGCGGCTTTAGCGGTAACAATGCTATTGATCGGTTTTTTAGGGTATTTACTCTATGATTCAAAAAAAACAAACACGAATCAGGAGCAGGCAATCAATCAAAAGGTTGAACAGTTATCATCAACAAAATCTCGTTTGGATTCAGTAGCCGTTCAACTAGATGCTAAGATTGCCGAGATTACCTCATTAGGTGGCAAAGTAGATGAGTTGGTGGCAGCACGTACACAATTAGAAAAAGATAAGAAAGCGTTGAAAAATGCTAAATTCTATAATGCTAAACAGTACGATGGTAAAATTGCGGATTATGTGGCTTTATTGACTGAAAAAGACAATCTTATCGCTCAATTAAAAACTGAAAATGAGAATTTAACTGCTCAAACAGTTACGTTGTCGAAAGAGAAGGATGTTTTGGTTCAAGAAAAACAAACTTTTATTGATGAAAACACCGGCTTAAAAACTGAAAAAGAAAAGTTGAATCAAACAGTTGCTGATTATACTACCAAAAACGAAGAACTGGTTAAGAAAGTGAGGACCGGGGCTCAATTGAAAGCCCAGAATCTTCAGGTTTATGCAATAAAAGCAAACGGTAAAGTTCAAGATGGTGGAAAGTATCGTGCAAAAAGAGTTGATCAATTAAAATTTGCCTTTACATTACCTGCAAATGCGATTACTGAACAAAATAATAAAGAAATCATGGTTCGTATTATGGATGCTGACGGAGCGGTAATTACGGATTCTGCTACTGGTTCGAGCGTGTTTGATTTTGGTGGAAAAGAAATGGCTTTTACTACCAAAGGATCAGTTAATTATACTAATAATGATCAAAATGTAGAAATGCTTTATTCACGTGGTACTCCTTACCGTTCAGGTACTTATACGGTAGAATTATATTCGGAAGGTTTCAAAATCGGAACGGGAAATTTCACGATCAAATAGTTATTGATAAGGTTTTTAACCCTTTTTTTGTTTATATGGCAAAACCGTCGCAGGCATTATCCTGCGGCGGTTTTGGGTTTTACAGCCTTTGGTCACGAATTTTGAACATTTCATCCTTTTTTTGAAGAGGACGATTCTTAAAGTCCTTAATTTCAGACAATAATTAAAATATTTCTATAATTCCTTAATATAAACACTATGCAATTAACAATTACTAATCTTAACAAAACTTACGCCAATGGTGTGCAAGCCTTGAAGGATGTAAATCTCATCATCAATCAAGGAATGTTTGGTCTTTTGGGACCCAACGGAGCTGGCAAATCTTCCCTCATGCGCACCATCGCAACGCTCCAAGAAGCCGATTCAGGCACCATCTATCTGGGCGACGTTAATGTTCTGACGCAAAAGGAGGACGTGCGCAAAACACTAGGCTATCTACCGCAAGAGTTTGGGGTTTATCCAAAAATTGATGCAGTGACTTTATTGACTCACTTAGCGGTATTAAAAGGCATCACCAATGCCAGCGAACGTAAAAATTTAGTAGACTCGCTTTTACAAAAAACCAATCTTTGGGAATCCCGCAAGAAAAATTTAGGTGGATTTTCGGGGGGTATGAAACAACGTTTTGGCATTGCCCAAGCCCTTTTGGCGAGCCCAAAACTCATTATTGTTGATGAACCTACGGCTGGACTCGACCCTGCCGAAAGAAATCGTTTTTTGAATTTACTCTCAGAATTAGGTGAGAATACCGTTGTGATTCTTTCAACCCATATTGTGGAAGACGTGAAAGAATTGTGTTCGGATATGGCCATTATCAACAAAGGACAGGTTTTATATAAAGGAAATCCTTTTGATGCCATTGATGCTGTTCAAGGAAAAATTTGGCAAAAGCGCATTAAAAAAGAGGAATTGGTAGATTACAGGATTAATCATCATGTAATTTCTGACCGACTCATTGCAGGTTCGCCCGTAATTCATGTGCTCTCAGAAAATAATCCTGATGGTACTTTTGAACCAGTTACGGCTGATTTAGAAGATGTGTATTTCGGAAAAATAATCGGGAATACGGTCCACGGTGAACGATAAAAGGTGAACGGGCCTTGTGCGCCGTTTCCCGTTTTTTATTCGCCCTTTTCCTTCTTATTGTTCACCCTTTTCCCTTTCAAATCATGCTTTCAGAAATTATAAAATTTGAGTGGGCGTACCGCAAAGGACGACCTGCTACTTGGATATATTTTGTACTTATCCTTATTCTGCCCATCATTTTGGTATCAACCGATGCTATTATGATTGTGGGTGGTGGCGAACAAACCAAAGAAAATGCGCCCCAAGCCATTGCGTTTATGGAGATTGCCTTTTCGTATTTATTCATGATGATTACCTCGGCGGTAATGGGAGTGGCCGTCCTTCGAGACTTTGAATTCAATACTGAAGCTTTGATGTTTAGTGCCCCAATCAAGAAATTTGACTACCTTTTTGGTCGTTTCATTGGCTCATTTTTGGTATTGATACTCATCTTTTCCGCTATGATTTTGGGTTTCACGATTGGTGAGTTTATGCCCAGTAGAGATGCTGCAAAACTGTTGCCTTACCGCTTTTGGCATTATCTTCAACCCTTCTTAATTCTGGTTTTACCCAACCTTTTCTTTACGGGAGCATTCTTTTTTGCTGGCGGGGCGTTAACCCGAAAAACGGTCATAATCTACACGCAAGGCATTATTTTGTTTGTGTTTTATTCAATTTCCCAAAACCTTATGGGCGATTTGGATAACCGTGAATTGGGTGCCATGCTCGACCCTTTTGGTATCCGAACTTTTGGGTATGTTACTCGCTACTGGACACCCGCCCAAAAGAATATGATGAGCGTTCCGCTGGAAGGAATTTTGTTGTATAACCGCCTTTTATGGATGGGCGTAGGGCTGTTAGCTTTGGCAGTCACCTATTTTGGTTTTAGCTTCAACGTGGTGCGTTCTGGATTTTTCAAAAAGAAAGCCATTGCGGAAGATAGACAACCTAAAATTAAACCTGAATTAGTAAAAATTCCTTCCGTAACCCAACATTTGAATGCTTGGACAGTGATGCAACAAACGCTTAGGAATGCTTGGTTTTATGCGAAAATGTCGATTACTGAGTTACCTTTCCTCACGATTGTTATTGCGGGTGTTTGTTTGCTGATTAATTCTTTGATAAATTCTGACGAAACATTTGGTGTAAAATCTATTCCAAACACAGCTAATGTTTTAGATAGTTTAGGAATTTTTACAGTCTTCATGTATGTTCTCGCACTTACGTATGCAGCTGAATTAATTTGGAAGGAAAGAGTGGTAAAATTCAACTTGATTAACGATGCCATGCCCGTGCCTGATTTCGTAGGAATTCTTAGTAAATTCCTTGCCATGATTATTATTTACTGCGGCATTTTTGCGGTTTTGATTCTTGTAGGTATTACCTCACAGGCAATAAATGGCTATTTTGACTTTCAATTACCTATTTATTTTCAACATTTTTATATGGAGCAACTGGTTCAATTGTCATTTTATACCATTCTATTTTTCTTTATTCAAGTGATGGTAAATGATAAGTTTGTGGGAATTGGTGCTTCCATTTTGTTTCTCGTTTTGGTGGGTTTTATGTCATATTTGGGTGTAGAGCACACGATGTTCTCCTTCGCTAGTGGTGATTTAGGTACTTTTTCAGATATGAATCTTTACGGTCATTTTGTAAAATCATTTTCGTGGTTGAGTATTTATTGGTTAGGTTTTACCATGATAATCTTTGCCATCGCTACCACTTTATCGGTTCGTGGAACGGAGGAATTACTGAAAACACGTTTGTTGATAGGGCGTCATCGTTTTACCAAACAAATTGCCACATTTTCTATTTTGGGGGTAATAACGTTTGCCTTATCAGGCTGTTACGTTTATTATAACACCAACATTTTAGAGAAATACGAGAACTCAAAAAGTCGTGAAAAAAGGCAAGCTCAATACGAAAAAACCTTGAAAGCAAAATACGAATTCATGAATCAGCCCAAGATAGTGGAGTCGGATATTAAGGTGGAATTGTATCCTTCAAAACGCTCCATGTCGGCAAATGGATTTTATTACTTGAAAAATAAATCAACGCAGACGATTAAAGACGTTTACATCATGTTTAATAGACCCGTCGATGTTAAAGAATTAACGTTTTTAGGAGGATCAAAAATTAAGCAACAATGGAAAGATTGGGGCGTAACGATTTATACGCTCACCAAACCACTTGCCCCGCAAGATTCCGTAAAATTATCGTTCAAAGTTTCGGTAAATTCTAAAAGTTTTCTCAGTGGTGTTGCGGGTACGTCGTTGGTTTATAACGGAACATTTTTTGATAATACCAATTATTTTCCTTCGATTGGTTACGAAGAAGGAGGCGAATTGTCGGGTGAAGATAAGCGTAAAAAGCAAGGCTTGAAACCCAAAGAACGCATGATGGAACAATCGGATAAACGAGGACTCTCTCGAAATCTTTTTGGGGATGATGCCGACTTTATCCGCTTCCAAATGACGATTGGTACTGAGCCCGACCAAACTGCTATTGCGCCTGGATATTTACAAAAAACCTACCAGAAAGGCAATCGGAAGTATTTTTCGTATAAAATGGATAGACCCATGGTAAATTTTTATTCCATTGTGTCGGCTCGGTATGAAGTAATGAAAGACAAATGGAAAGACGTAAATCTGGAAATTTATTACAATAAAGGACACGACAAAAATCTCGGCAGGATGATGGATGGCTTGAAGAAATCATTGGAATATTATTCGAAGAGTTTCTCGCCATTTCAGTTCCGTCAGATGCGAATTATGGAATTTCCGAAGTACGCTACTTTTGCCCAATCTTTTGCCAACACCATTCCGTTTTCAGAAGGAATTGGCTTTGTGTTGGACGTAAAAGAGAAAGACCCGAACATTCCTTTTTACGTAACCTCCCACGAAATGGGGCATCAATGGTGGGGACATCAGGTGACGGAAGCTCATGTGAAAGGTAGTTCAATGTTGTCGGAATCTATGTCTGAATATTCGGCTTTGATGGTAATGAAACACAATTCAACTCCTGAAGTTATGCAGAAATTTATGAAAATAAATTTAGACGGATATTTGTTTGGCAGAAGCTCAGAATCCAAAAAAGAAATGCCGCTTTCGCAGGTTGAAAGACAGCAATACATTCACTATAACAAAGGTTCGTTGTGCATGTATGCTTTGCAGGATTATATTGGCGAAGACCGTATTAATGTCGCTTTGAGTCAGTACATCAAAGATTGGCAATACCCCGGCCCAGACCATCCTAAAGGGCGTTATCCAACTTCGACCGATTTAATTGGCTATCTCAGAACTGCCACGCCCGACAGTTTGAAATACTTGATAAAAGATATGTTCGAGACAATTACTTTGTACGAAAACAAGGTTGAAAAAGCAGAGTATGTACAAAATAAAGACAAGACTTTTGAAGTAACTTTAACACTAAATTCAGAGAAATTTAGAGCGGATAGTGCTGGAAATCAAGTGCCCATTAAGTTGAATGAATGGATTGATGTGGGCGTTTACGGAAAAGATGCCAAAGGGGACGATAAATTATTGTATTTGAAAAAGCATCATTTTACCCAAAAAGATAATGTCCTGAAAATTAAGGTAAAAGAAGAGCCGACCAAAGCAGGAATAGACCCAATCAACATTTTAATAGACCGCCATGCGTCCGATAATGTGAAGGTTTTAAGTAAGAAGGAGGCGGTTTGAGTATCTGTGAAAACTACAAGGTCATCGTCTTTCCTAAGGATGATGACCTTGAATTATTCCATCAATCATTAAATTAAAACTACTTTCTAATTATTCCACTAAAACTCTTTTTCGCATTTTAGCTGTTTCATAAATTGCTCAATCAACTTTCGTGCCTTCTCCGTCTGCAATGGGAAAGGTGGGTTTTTAAACGCTTTGCCTTTTGTGGGCCTATTTAATACTTTATATCAAAATCAATTTTTGAATGGGCTTTTCTCCGAAAACTTCAATCATAAGGGTTTTGGTTATATTTTTACGTATTTTTTTTCTTAAATAAATCGCAATAATACGGGATTATCTAGCAAATAGGGTGATTCTACGCCAACCCAGCCACTGCCGCTTTAAATTGCCGTCCTCTATCTTCATAGTTCTTAAATAAATCAAAACTCGCACAGGCGGGTGAAAGTAAAACTACGTCTCCTTCCGTTCCTAAATCTGAGGCTAATTGTACTGCTTTTTGCATACTATCTACCGAAAAAATCATCGGAACTTTCTTGCCGAAAAATTCTACTAATTTGGAGTTGTCCTTGCCCATACAAATTAGCGCTTTTACTTTTTGCGCCATTAATTGCTCAATTTGGCGGTAATCGTTGCCTTTATCCACGCCACCCATGATGAGAATAATAGAGTCATCATAACTTCCCAAGGCATAAAAAACGGAATCCACATTCGTTGCTTTCGAATCGTTGATAAATTGTACACCTTTTATTTCTCCGCAAGGTTCGAGGCGATGTTCGACACTTTGAAAAGATTTTAATCCCGCTGTAATTTGCTCATTCTCAAGTCCTAACGATTGGCAAACCAAGACCGCACACATCGCATTAATGACATTATGAGCACCTTTTATCGGTAGTGCTGAAACGGGGAAATCAAAGGATTGTTGTTGATATTGAACATGTAAA
>Ga0209188_1001274_pt1 | contig 20846 bp, 24 predicted proteins | sample C_130625_EF_Meta_FD_187307 | JGI IMG/M metagenome (GOLD analysis project Ga0209188, IMG submission 187307) | Freshwater microbial communities from Lake Croche, Canada to study carbon cycling - C_130625_EF_MetaG (SPAdes) (version 2) | ecosystem: Environmental > Aquatic > Freshwater > Lake... | reverse complement strand
CAAAAGTTGATGCACCAAGCGGCACTGCTGCTCGCACTGCTCAGCTGATGAGTGATGCTCGCAAAGCAGCTGGTTTGGCTGCTATGCCTGATGCAACTAGCACCGCACTAGATGGTGCGCGTGGAGCAATGGTGGGCGATGTGCCAGTTCACTCAGTGCGCGTTCGTGGCCTAGTTGCTCATCAAGAAGTTATTTTGGGCGGTCTCGGCGAGACCTTAACTATTCGTCATGATTCATTAGATCGTGCCGGTTTTATGCCTGGCGTATTGCTCGGTGTTCGCAGTGTTGTAAAAGTTCCAGGCCTAACTCACGGCCTAGATAAATTCATGTAAGGGGACCAGATATGTCTAAAGATCAGATTGTTATGTACGGCGCCGACTGGTGTGGCGATTGCCGTCGCTCTGAACGCCTATTAAATGAACTAGGTGTTGAATGGACCAAGATAGATGTTGAAGCTGATTTAACGGCTGCCGATAAAGTCATTGAAATCAATGGTGGCGCTAAGTCAATTCCAGTAATTGTTTTCCAGGATGGAACTCATTTAACTGAGCCGTCAGATATCGCACTTACTGAAAAGTTAAAGTCCCTCTCAATAATTTAGTAATTTCTAGCCAAATCGGTAGAGCAGAGCCGAACTAGCAGCAGCTGATATCACCACGACCGGAAATGGCGCTTTTAATAGCAGCGCGATGATGGCGACAGATAAACCAAGTAATCGGTGATCAATCATCAATTTAGATTTCTCAGTAAAAGATTGCACTGCAACCAGTGCGCTCAATAACGCAATTGGAATTAGCGCATTTACTTTCTGAATTCTGGGGTGAGATAACCATTTTTCCGGAATTGAGTGACCGCTATATTTTAAAGCAAACGCGATTGCGCTGGTACCTAATACTGCAATCCAATATTGATTCATCTGCGTAACCCCACAGCGATAGCGATAAATGCAGTTGCGATAATCGGTAGACCAGCTGGCAAGATTGGTGTCATCGCGATGGCAAATACTGCGCAACTAATTGCTAGAGCGCGATCACTATTTGTTTTTAGTCGAGGCCAAACTAAGCCAAGGAATGCGGCCGGAACTGCGGAATCTAAACCCCAGGCGCGAATATCGCCCATTGCTTGAGCGCCAAGTGCGCCAGCTAAGGTGAAGAGATTCCAAAATATAAATACGCCAAACCCAGTTAGCCAGAAGCCTTGGCGCATTGCATCTTCACTGCGAACTTCTTGGCTCAGCGCTACGCCAGTTGATTCATCGATAGTTACTTGAGCAGCCACAATTCGTTTAAAACCTTTAACTTTTAATCGTGGCGCCATGATGACGCCGTATAGACCATTACGAATTCCCAGTAGGGAAGCGGTCGCAATTCCACTCAAAGCAGAGCCACCAGCACCCAAGACACCAACTACTGCGAACTGCGATGCGCCTGAGAAAGTTAACAGCGAGAGCAAGCAGCTTTGTAAAACTGTGAATCCGTTTGCCACGGCGGCGGCCCCAAAAGCTACGCCATAAGCCCCAACCGTAAACGAGACACTGACGGAATCTCGAAGGGTGGCCCCAGAAACTTTTGAGACGCGGCTTACTTTGGACACGCGGCTATTCTGCCGTAGAAATCCACAACCGTGCGCAGGTGGCTAGATAGGGTCGCCTAATGAGTACCGAATCAACGCGAACAAGCGAAATCATCTTCCGCAGCGACATGACAGTTGAGCTGGTTAAAGCCAGCGCCAGCGATGCCGATGTAATTTGGGCAGCGCGCGTATCTACCGCAGGTGAGCAATCCCTCGATGAGATCGGTGAAGACCCAGCGCGTTCAGCTGGGCTAATTAATTATTTAGCGCGCGAACGTCACGGTTCACCATTTGAACATACCTCGATGACTTTCTTTATCTCAGCACCAATTTTTGTATTCCGCGAATTCATGCGCCATCGAATTGCTTCATATAACGAAGAAAGTGGTCGTTACCGTGAACTCTCACCAGTCTTCTATGTTCCAGATGCGGATCGTAAATTAATTCAAATTGGTAAAGCTGGTTCATACACATTTATTGATGGCACCAAAGAACAACTCGAAATTACGCAAGCGGCAATGAAAGAGTCATATCTATTGGCCTATAAGCAGTACCAAGTGATGCTCGATGCTGGCATTGCCCGCGAAGTTGCACGCGCAGTATTGCCAGTCGGACTTTATTCATCGATGTACGTAACAATGAATGCCCGTGCTTTGATGAACTTCCTTTCACTTCGCACGGCCCGCGAGGGGTCACATTTTCCGAGCTACCCGCAACGCGAAATCGAGATGGTGGCCGAGAAAATGGAAGTCGAATTTGCCCGATTAATGCCATTAACTCATGCTGCATTTGAGAAATCCGGACGAGTTACTCCTTAAAAACGGGTAAGGTTACGCGCATGGCAATTGACGCTCCATTCGGCCGAATGATTACGGCAATGGTGACCCCATTTAGTAAAGATGGCTCAGTCGATTGGGATGGCGTTGCAAAGCTGGCGCAACATTTAGTTGATACCGGCCACGATGCGATTGCAGTTAATGGCACAACCGGTGAAGCACCGACCACTAAGTCTTCAGAAAAAATCGAAATTATCAAAGTTGTTAAATCAACAGTAGGCCCAAAAATCAAAGTTATCTCGGGTGCTGGCGATAACGAAACTGAATATTCAATTAATCAAGCAAAGCGCACTGCCGAAGCCGGCGCCGATGGTTTGCTTGTTGTAACTCCTTATTACAACAAGCCACCACAAGCTGGTATCGAAGCTCACTTCAAAGCTATTGCTGATGCAACTGATCTACCTTTGATGATGTACGACATTCCAGGCCGCACTGGCGTTGAAATAGAATCCGACACAATCGTGCGCTTATTTGAACATAAAAATATTGTGGCGCTAAAAGATGCCAAAGGAAATATTGCGGCAACTTCTTGGGTGATTAAGCGTTGCGGAATTCCAGTTTATTCTGGTGATGACATTCTAAATTTGCCGTTCCTCTCAGTTGGCGCAGTTGGATTCGTTTCAGTCTGTGGCCACACAGTTGGTAAAGATCTAAAAGCAATGCTCGACGCTTGGTTTGCTGGCGATGCTGGTCGTGCACTTGAAATTCATCAGAAGTTGTTGCCAGTATTTACTGGCACTTTCCGCACACAAGGTGCAATCCTGACTAAAGCCGCGCTCAACCTGATGGGACTCCCTGGCGGCATCACTCGACTTCCATTAGTAGATGCAACCGAAGCTCAGATTGCGCAACTGCGCGAAGATCTGCGTGCCGGTGGCGTCACCGTTTAACCATGAATCATCCGCATCCCGATTTAGGAACACCTGGCAAATTAGTTGCTGGTGGGCTGCGCATTGTTGCCCTTGGCGGTTTAGCTGAAATCGGTCGAAACATGACCGTCTTTGAAACTAACGGAAAACTATTGATAGTTGACTGCGGTGTTTTATTTCCAGAAGAGAATCAACCAGGTATTGATTTAATTTTGCCGGATTTTTCTTATATCCGCGAACGACTAAATGATGTAATTGGTATTGTTTTAACACACGGGCACGAAGACCATATTGGCGCTGTTCCATACTTGCTTCGCGAACGCGGCGATATCGCTATCTACGGATCAGCGCTAACGATTGCCTTGATCTCGGCTAAATTAAAAGAGCATCGCATCTCACCACTTACCCGTGAAGTTAAAGAAGGTGATATCGAGGACATCGGTCCGTTCTCAGTTGAATTCGTTGCAGTCAACCACTCAATTCCTGATGCTTTAGCAGTTGCGATTCACACTAAAGCTGGCACCGTTCTACACACTGGTGATTTCAAAATGGATCAATTGCCACTAGATGGCCGCGTTACTGATTTACCGGCATTTGCTCGATTGGGTGAAGCCGGCGTAGATATATTTTTAGTGGATTCAACCAATGCCGATGTGCCGGGATTTATGCCATCAGAGCGCGAAATTATGCCTGCGCTAGATCGGGTTTTCCGCAGCACCAAGCGCCGAGTTATCACTGCCACATTTTCATCACATATTCATCGAGTTCAGCAGATTATTGACACTGCGCACGAGCACAAACGAAAAGTTGCTTTCATTGGTCGTTCAATGGTGCGCAACATGAAGATTGCTCAAGATATGGGTTTTCTAAAAGTGCCAGATGGAATTGTCTTTGACGCTAAAGATCTCGATGCTTATGACGACAACGTGGTATTGATTTGTACTGGGTCTCAAGGCGAACCACTCGCAGCTCTTTCTCGTATGGCAAATGGAGATCATCAAATTCGGGTTGGCGAAGGTGACACCGTAATTCTGGCTTCCTCACTGATTCCGGGTAATGAAAATTCGGTATTTAGAATCATCAATGAACTAACTCGCTTTGGCGCAAAAGTTGTTCACAAAGCCAATGCCATGGTGCACGTCTCTGGCCACGCAGCTGCGGGCGAACTTACCTATTGCTACAACATCGTTAAGCCAAAGTACGTCATGCCAGTCCATGGCGAATGGCGCCACTTACGTGCAAATGCTGAATTAGCGATTGCAACGGGTGTTCCACGAAAAAATGCCATCGTAATTGAAAATGGCATCGTGGTTGATTTAATTGATCACGAAGCTCAAGTTGTCGGAAGCGTTCCATGTGGCTTTGTTTACGTTGATGGGCAAAGCATCGGTGACATAACTGAAGATTCGCTAAAGGATCGACGAATTCTGGGCGAAGAAGGTTTTATTTCAGTGGTGGTAGTAATTGATGCGCAAAGTGGAAAAATTGTGGCTGGCCCAGATATTCATGCGCGCGGATTTAATGAAGACGAATCGCTATTCGATGGCGTGAAATTAGAGATTGAAAAAGCTTTGACGAGAGCAGTTGCCGATGGCATAAACGGCACCCATCAACTTTCTCAAGTTGTGCGTCGCACCATTGGTAGTTGGGTGGGTGGCAAACATCGACGTCGCCCAATGATCGTGCCAGTGGTCATCGAGGTTTAGCGCGGCGCGCCTGACCTATCGGGTTTTAGTAAACCTTTAGGCTTGCGAAGTTATGGCAAAGAAAAAAACACGCACAAAAAGTGGCGGCATCGGCAGTTCAATCCTGCGCGGGCTCGCTGCGATTTGGCGCGGATTAGCTAAATATTTGGGCAAGTCGATTCGCTTTATAGCCAAAGGCGCCAAAGATTTAGATCCGGCGCATCAACGCGATGGTTTTGCATTTCTACTCTTAATTTTGGCGATCATGGCAGCAGCTGGAACTTGGTTTGATGGCGGCAACATTATCGGTCGCGCGCTAGCAAGCTTCTTCTACGGTGGATTTGGTCGAATCGGAATCTTTACGCCACTAGTGCTTGGGTATTTTGCGTTTCGATTATTTCACTCACCACAAGAAAAAGCGGCGACCGGAAGAATCGTAGTTGGCACAATTGCACTGTTGCTCAGTTCAACCGGAATAGCACATCTGCTAAATGCAGCACCAGGCACTGGCAAAACAGCTATGCATGAAGGTGGCGGTTGGTTGGGCTACGGAATTTCGCAACCACTTGTCGCACTGATGACAGATGTATTGGCGTATCCAGTTTTAATCTTGCTTTTCTGCTTTGGATTATTGGTGATTACCGCGACACCCGTATCTTCGGTGATTACCAGAATCAAAAATACTGCCATTTGGTTAAATTCTAAACGCCCAGAACGTAGCGAAGAAGAATTTGAAATAACTGATACGCCACCATTTGAAACTCCAGTTGTCGCCGATTGGAACAAGCATCAAGATGACGATGAAGAGCTAGATGAGGAAAGTTTTGACGAAGAATTTACCGTCGAAGTTCCGGTAGCGACAATTATTCCACCTGCCGCTGTCCCGGCTCCAAGCAGTACCGCCAGACCTGAGCAACTTATGCTCTCAAGTGATGCAATCTATGAACTCCCTTCACCAGACCTTCTGCGCACGGGACCAGCTGCAAAAGCCAAAAGTAAGGCAAATGAGATTGTGGTTGCAGCGCTTACCGAAGTTTTCTTGCAATTTGAAATTGATGCGCAAGTGACTGGTTTCATGCGCGGTCCGACAGTTACACGTTACGAAGTCGAACTGGGAAATGCCGTGAAGGTCGAACGTATTACTGCGCTATCAAAAAATATTTCATACGCGGTTGCGAGTAGCGACGTGCGAATTCTTTCTCCGATTCCAGGTAAATCTGCAGTTGGCATTGAAATTCCTAATGCCGATCGCGAGATTGTGGCTCTTGGCGATGTTATGCGTTCAAGTGTTGCCGGCCAAGATCACCACCCAATGTTGGTTGCCCTTGGTAAAGATGTTGAAGGAAATTTTGTCTGTGCAAACTTGGCGAAAATGCCGCACCTTTTAGTAGCTGGCGCAACTGGTGCAGGCAAGTCTTCGATGATCAACGCCATGATTGTTTCTATTTTGATGCGATCAACTCCTGATGAAGTGCGCCTAGTTCTGATTGATCCAAAGCGAGTTGAACTAACTGCTTATGAAAATATTCCACACTTAATCACACCAATTATCACGAGCCCTAAGAAAGCAGCTGATGCACTTACTTGGGTAGTTCGTGAGATGGACTTGAGGTACGAAGATTTAGCAACGTTTGGATTCCGCCATATTGATGATTTCAATAAGGCGGTTCGTGCTGGCAAAGTTGTGCCACCGCCAGGCAGCGATCGTAAGATCGAGCCGTATCCATATCTGTTGGTTATCATTGATGAACTTGCTGACCTCATGATGGTTGCTGCTCGCGAAGTTGAAGAATCAGTTGTGCGCATTACGCAGCTCGCACGTTCGGCTGGTATCCACTTAGTACTCGCAACTCAGAGACCTTCAGTTGACGTTGTTACAGGTTTGATTAAAGCTAACGTGCCTTCGCGGTTATCTTTTGCTACAAGTTCGTTGGCTGATAGTCGAGTTATTCTAGATACCCCGGGTGCTGAAAAGTTAGTAGGCCAAGGTGATGGCCTCTTTATTCCAATGGGTGCCAGTCGAGCGATACGTATCCAAGGCGCCTATGTTTCTGAGCGCGAGATCGAAGCCGTAACAGGCCACGTTAAGAAACAATTAGCGCCTCGCTACCGTTCAGATGTAACTGCGCCGCCTGCTGCAACCAAGATGGTTGATAAAGAGATTGGCGATGATTTAGATATTTTGTTACAAGCAATCGAACTAGTCGTTGGTACGCAATTCGGTTCAACTTCGATGTTGCAACGCAAACTTCGCGTGGGCTTTGCTAAAGCCGGTCGCTTAATGGATCTCATGGAATCACGCGGAATTGTCGGCCCCTCCGAAGGTTCCAAAGCACGCACCGTTTTAGTAAAACCCGATGAACTTGATTCAGTACTGGCGACTATCCGCGATTACTAAACGCTGTCCAGACTTGTCCTGAGTATGGGGTGAGAAGTAGGGCTATCTCTTGAATTGTTCACCCCATGGCTACCTTTTTGCCACCGTATGGGGCTAGCCTTATGTTTCATAATTCATTCTGCTAACTTAATGAGGGTTAAAAATGTCCCTTGGTGCGTTGATTACTAAATCACGTTCTGACGCACGCCTTTCAATTGAAGATCTAGCAAAAGTAACAAATATTCCAACCACACTTCTGCGAGATATGGAAAACGATAATTTCGCGAAGTGTGGTGGCGAAACTTATGCCCGCGGACATCTGCGCAACATGGCTGCCAAACTGGGAGTCGATGAGCGAATTTTCTTAGATTTGTTTGAAGTAGAAGTAACCGCTCCAGCAAAGCCAATTCGGGAACTCTTAAATGAGAACAACGCAACAATGCCGTATCAAGAACCAAAGCGAATCTCATGGAAAGTTCTAGCCGCTGGATCAGCTGCCGCATTAATTCTCTTTGCCGGTGCTCAAATTTTTTTTTCTAATATAAACAACGAACCAGCGATAATCGCAACAACCTCAGCAGCTCCATCCACAGCATCAGAATCTGCCTTGCCTAGCGAATCTGCTTCACCACAAATTGCTGGGGGAGTAAATGTCGCACTGATTGCAACTCGAGGCGCTACTTGGCTTTATGCAACAAATGAAAATGGCAAAGTCTTGTTTTCTGGACAAATTTCTAAAGGTACAAGCAAGATGTTCAGTGAAGCGAAACAAGTTAATTTAAGGGTTGGCAATGCTGGTGGAGTAGATATCTCGGTAAATGGCAAAGATGTTGGCTCAATTGGGGCTAACGATGTTGTGGTAAACCTGACGTACAACGCTGACTAGATAAATAAAGTAAGATCAGCGCAATGAAGCGCACGGTAGCAGTCGTAACTTTGGGGTGTACCCGTAATGAAGTCGACTCCGAAGAGCTAGCTGGCCGCCTGTTAGCCGACGGCTGGACCTTAGTTGACGATGTCGAATCAGCCGAAGTTGCCTTAGTAAATACTTGTGGATTTATTGAATCTGCCAAGAAGGATTCAGTTGATGCACTTCTTGAAGCTAATTCGCTCAAAGGTCACGGCGTTACTCGAGCAGTAGTGGCTGTCGGTTGCATGGCTGAGCGCTATGGCGCCGAACTTGCTGCGGCACTCCCTGAAGCTGATGCAATTCTTGGTTTCGATGACTATCAAGATATCTCGGCCCGTTTGCAATCAATTGTGGCCGGCAATTCGCATACTTCGCACACTCCACGTGATCGTCGTGCGTTACTGCCAATTTCACCGGTTGACCGCGCAGCAAAACGTGATGAAACTTTAGAAATTGCGCCACGCAAACGTTTAACGGATACCCCATGGGCTCCTCTCAAAATTGCAACGGGTTGCGATCGTCGTTGTTCATTCTGTGCGATCCCATACTTCCGCGGTGCTTTCGTATCTCGTCGCCCAACTGAAGTAATTGAAGAAGGCCATTGGTTAGCTGAAAGTGGAGCAACTGAACTGTTCTTGGTTAGCGAAAACACGACTTCATATGGCAAAGATTTAGGCGATTTAACTTTGATGGAAAAAGTTTTGCCAGAGTTAGTTTTAATTCCAGGTGTGCAACGAGTTCGCTTGTCTTATTTGCAGCCAGCTGAAATGCGACCATCTTTGTTACAAGCGATGATCGCCACTGAAAAAGTCTCGCATTACTTTGACTTAAGTTTTCAGCACAGTAGCGCCACCGTGCTTCGTCGCATGCGCCGCTTCGGAGATAACGAGAAATTCCTGCATCTAATTTCCCAAATTCGCGCTCTCTCACCTACAGCGGGAATTCGTTCTAACTTTATTGTGGGATTCCCAGGTGAAACTGAAGCGGATTTCAATGAATTAGTTGAATTCTTAAGCAAAGCTAAATTAGATGCCATCGGTGTATTTGGTTATAGCGATGAAGACAATACTGAAGCCCTTAATTTGTCAGACAAATTGCCCGAAGAAGTAATCAAACAGCGCGTTGAAACCCTTTCGTCGCTTGCGGATAACTGGGTGTCTGATCGTGCGGCTGCTCGCATTGGTGAAGAAGTCACAGTATTAATTGAAGATGCCGAACTGCAAGAAGGTCGGGCAGATCATCAAGGTCCCGAAGTCGATGGCACCACTTCATTTATTGGAACTAATTTTAAAGTTGGCCAGTATGTTAAAGGTGTAGTTGTAGATTCGCTAGGCGCTGATTTAGTTGCTGAGGCGATTGGTTAAGCCCGTGGCTAAAGAATTGAATCTGCCTAATTCATTAACTGTCGCACGAATAGTTTTCTTGCCAGTAGGTGCATATGCGATCTTTAAAAATGGTGGCAATGATCAAACTTGGCAATGGATTGCTTGGGTAATTTTCTTTCTTATTGGATTGACCGATGTATTAGATGGCAAGTTGGCGCGAAGTCGTAATTCAGTTACCGAACTTGGAAAGTTCTTAGATCCGGTAGCCGATAAAGCAATGCTTGCAACAGCAATGATTTCCCTTTCAATTCTAGACCGCATGCCATGGTGGATAACCATGGTTATTTTAACTCGCGAAATATTCATTACTTTTTTCCGCTTAGCAGTTTTGAAGCGTGGCGTGATTCCAGCTAATCAAGGTGGAAAGTTAAAAGCCATGTTCCAAGGATTTGGCGTTGGGTTTTATGTAATGCCACTTTCTTCTTCGCTCTATTGGTTCCGTGACGGCTTTATGTATGTCGCAATCGCGCTAACAGTCGGCACTGGAATTTACTATGTGCGATCGGCGCTTAAGTGAAAGAAGAATTCACTGGGCTAGCGCACATTCTTGAGATCTTAAGTGAACGCGGCGAGACTATAAGCGTTGCTGAGTCGCTAACCGGTGGGGGATTAGCTCAAGCTTTAACTTCGTTGCCCGGCTCATCTGATATTTTTCGCGGATCTGTTACGGCTTATCAAAATGAAATTAAGAGTTCACTGTTACAAGTTCAGAGCGAGTTGCTCTCTGAGTTCGGAGCAGTGAGCGAAGAAGTCGCAGCCGCTATGGCTCATGGAATCAAGGACTTAATGGGCTCAACTTGGGCAATTTCTACCACTGGGGTGGCCGGCCCTGGCCCTTCTGAAGGGGTAGCTGCCGGAACTGTATGGGTTGCTATCGATGGCCCAATTTCACAAACTTTGCAATTAGAACTATCGGGTACGCGTGAAATTGTTCGAAACGCAACAATTGCAGGTGCAATTGCGGCATTTGCCCGTATCCTTAAGACACTGTAACTTCTTGAATAACTAACTAGTAAAAGCGAGGGATATCAAATGGTCGTTCTACTGCGCACCAGCGTTGGTCAATCCCTTCGAGCTGCTCGCACTACGCAAGGTCGCACACTTCGCGATGTTGCTCGTGATGCTCGAGTTTCTCTTGGTTATTTATCTGAAGTAGAACGCGGTCAAAAAGAAGCTTCCTCAGAACTTCTAAATGCAATCTGCACCGCACTTGGCCTAACTCTTTCGAGTGTTATCTCCGATGTTTCCCGCGACATTTCATCACGCGAAGCAATCAAGTTGACCGTAGTTGACGCCGCTTAATAACGCCCCCAAATATCAACGGCAGGGCGCAATTCATAGTCGTACTGAGTCAGCTATTCTCGAGACTACTAAAAATTTAATTGCCCAAAAGGGTTTAACTGCAACAACCATGATTGATATTTCAGCTGAATCACAAGTATCCCGCGCTACTTTATATAACCACTATCGTGATAAGAGCGCAGTTGTATTAGCACTGCTAACAAGTGAGTTAAGTCGGTTGCGAGATTTGATGCAATCAATCGGAACGCCTGCTGCTGTACTCGAAAGACTTTCGCTAGAAGTATCAGGTTCTGAAGCACTAGCAATGATGCGTTTAAGCGACCCAACTGCCTTAGCTTTTGCGCTAACCGATAGCAAGCATCCGCTTTGGTTAGAATTTCATGCCGCAATTCTCGAAGTAACAAAACTTGAAGTCTGTACTTCTCTGGCAGTTGCTTGGTTAAAGTCGCAAGTACTTGCACCGATTACGCCGCAACAATCAGCTGATGAGGCTGCGTTATTAGTCGAGCGCACGCTCTTTTAAAATGCGCATTTCTGATCTTCGCGAGCGAATCGAACTTTCTTTCGGCGCCGATTGGGCACCATCTTTTAGTAAAGATATAGCGATCTCGGAACTTGGTTCCCGCTCAGTCGATGAAGCCCTGCGCGATGGCTATGAGCCGCAAGAGATCTGGAAAGCGCTTTGCCGTTCGCACCCAAACCAAACGGCTAAACAACAGTAATTTGCCGCTCTGCCGGCCGCTTAACCAGCGCGACACGCGAGAGGCTTTGTCAGTCCCTTAAAGTATCTTTCGAACAGATGTTCGGATACTATTTCCCTGAACAGCCAGAGCGGTTCCACTTTCCGCACACAGTAGGCCCATAGGGCTTCTGTGGCCGTCAGTGGGTCTCCGTACCTTCTGGGACAGACCTCAACGTCAGACGACGTTTAACCGAAAGGAAAGTAAGTGGCTAAAGAAACTCCTGCTGAAAAGGCAGTCGATAAAGCTAATAGCGATCGCTCAAAAGCGCTCGACACCGCCCTCGCTCAGATTGAACGTCAGTTTGGCATAGGTGCTGTTATGAAGATGTCCGAGCGCCAAGCGCAGGTCATCGAAGTTATTCCAACCGGATCAATCGCACTTGATATCGCACTTGGTATCGGCGGTTTGCCACGCGGTCGTATTGTAGAAATCTACGGACCAGAATCTTCCGGTAAGACAACTCTTACTTTGCATGCAATTGCTAATGCTCAAAAAGCTGGTGGCATCTGCGCATTCATCGATGCTGAACACGCATTTGATTCTGAGTATGCCAAGAAGCTTGGCGTTGATATTGATGCGCTATTAGTTTCGCAACCAGATACTGGTGAGCAAGCACTCGAGATTATGGATATGTTAATTCGTTCCGGTGCACTAGATCTAGTTGTAGTTGACTCAGTTGCCGCCCTTGTACCTCGCGCAGAAATTGAAGGCGAAATGGGCGATTCACATATGGGTCTACAAGCTCGTTTAATGTCCCAAGCACTTCGTAAAATTACTGGCGCGCTTCACCAATCAAAGACAACTGCAATCTTTATTAACCAGTTGCGCGAAAAGATCGGTGTTTTCTTCGGCTCACCTGAAACTACAACTGGTGGTAAGGCGCTTAAGTTCTACGCATCTGTTCGACTTGATATCCGTCGAATCGAAACTCTTAAAGATGGCCAAGACGCAGTCGGTAACCGTACTCGCGTTAAGGTTGTTAAGAACAAGATGGCACCACCATTTAAGCAAGCAGAGTTCGATATTATTTACGGCACTGGTATTTCACGCGAAGGCTCACTCATTGACATGGGTGTTGAAATTGGCGTAGTTAAGAAAGCCGGCGCTTGGTACACCTACGAAGCAGATCAACTTGGTCAAGGTAAAGAAAATGCACGTACTTTCTTACTTGATAATCCTGATCTTGCTAATGAAATCGAAACCAAGATTCGCGCACACTTTGTGCCAGTTGAAGTTGATCCAGAGCTAGTTGCTGCGATCGATGAAGCTGCTGCCGACGTTGATTTCTAAGGGATAACCAACTCCTAAAATGCTCGACTATGTAAAAGTTGATAACGAGGCCGACCCTTACTCTGCTGCCTACACAATTGCGCTCAATGCGTTAGTTGCTCGGGCGAAGAGTAAGGGCGAGCTCGTGGCTCACCTTAAAAAGCGCGGAATCGAAGATGAAGTTGCTTCGGCAACCATCTTTCGACTACAAGAAGCTGGCCTTATCGATGACGAGGAATTTGCGCGCGCTTGGACCCAATCTCGTCATAATTCAAAGAAGTTATCTAAGCGAATTATTGCTGGCGAACTTCGCACTCGAGGCGTCGACCAAAATTCTATTGATGCAGCTCTCGATGAGATCGATGATGAAGATGAATACCGAATGGCATTTGAACTTACCATGAAGAAATACAACACCATGTCTCGTCTTGCACCTGATGTCCAAGTGCGCCGAATTCAAAGTTTGCTACAACGTAAAGGATTTAGTTTCGGAGTTATTGGCCGAGTATTGCGCGAACTGGGTATTGAAGTTAAGTATTAAGCAGAAGAATTAATTAGTTTTTTCTAAGTGCTCAGTTAAGCGAGCAGCAGTAGCAACAACGGCAGCTGCATGAACGCGGCCAGGTTGGCGACCAAGACGTTCAATTGGCCCACTGATACTTACAGCGGCAATAACTTTTCCATTAGGTCCGCGCACGGGTGCTGACACAGATGCCACACCAACTTCACGTTCGCCAACTGATTGCGCCCAACCACGACGACGATCTGCAGACAAATGTGCTGCGGTAAAGCGGGCACCTTTTAGGCCGCGACTAATTCGTTCAGAATCTTCCCAAGCCAATAAAATTTGGGCCGCAGAACCTGCCTGCATAGTTAAATTCGAACCAACTGGCACTGAATCACGAAGGCCAGATAAACGTTCTGCTACAGCAACACAGATGCGCACATCACCTTGTCGACGGTAAAGCTGCGCACTTTCACCAGTGGCATCGCGCAGAGCGGCTAACGCTGGGGCAGCAGCAGCCAATAAACGATCTTCGCCGGCAGCGGCGGCTAATTCGGCGCTACGAGGTCCCAAAATAAAGCGACCAGTTAAATCTCGGGTTACTAACCGATGATGCTCGAGAGCAACGGCTAAACGGTGCGCCGTAGGGCGAGCGATACCTGTGGCTGCGACAAGTTCGGCTAACGAGTGCGGCCCAGATTCCAGGCAAGCCAGAATTCCTACGGCTTTATCTAATACGCCGACTCCGCTATTCTTCTTGTCCACGAGCTGATATTAGCATCCCATCTAATGAGATGCCAGTTTTTAGGATATTTAGGAGTTGTTATGGGAAAGACGCTAGCCGAGAAGATCTGGCAAGAACATGTGGTGCGCGCAAAAGAGGGCGAACCAGACCTAATCTATATCGACTTACATTTAATTCATGAGGTAACGAGCCCTCAGGCATTCGACGGTTTGCGTTTAAGCAATCGCAAAGTTCGCCGGCCAGATCTAACTATCGCAACTGAAGATCACAACGTGCCTACTCAAAATATTAATCTGCCAATTGCTGACCCGGTATCAAAGCTACAAGTAGATACATTGCGCGCTAACTGCGCTGAATTTGGCGTTCGTATTCACTCACTGGGCGATGCTGAGCAAGGAATCGTGCACGTGGTTGGTCCACAATTAGGTTTAACTCAACCTGGCTTAACTATTGTTTGCGGCGATTCACACACGTCAACTCATGGTGCTTTTGGCGCACTTGCATTTGGTATTGGTACCAGCGAAGTAGAGCATGTACTTGCCACACAAACTTTGCCATTACAACGTCCAAAGACAATGGCGATAAATGTCAATGGAAAATTAAAGTCTGGTGTAACCAGTAAGGACATCATCTTGGCAATCATCGCCAAGATTGGTACCGGTGGCGGGCAAGGTTATGTAATTGAATATCGTGGCGAAGCTATTCGCGAACTTTCAATGGAAGCCCGTATGACTGTTTGCAACATGTCTATTGAGGCTGGTGCTCGTGCAGGTTTGATCGCACCAGATGAAACGACTTTTGCTTACATCAAGGGAAAGCCACACGCACCTGAAGATTTCGATGCTGCAGTTAAATACTGGAAAACCCTCTTTACGGATGCCGATGCTAAATTCGATGTCGAAGTGGATCTAGATGCAGATGACCTAGAACCATTCGTAACTTGGGGTACCAACCCAGGTCAGGGAATATTACTAAATGGAAATGTTCCAAACCCAGCCGATATCGCAGATGCCGAAGAACGTGGCGCAGCTGAGCGAGCCCTGGTTTATATGGGTTTAACGGCAGGTCAACCAATGAAGAGCGTGGCTATCGACACGGTGTTCTTGGGGTCTTGCACAAATGGTCGAATTGAAGATTTACGTGCTGCTGCTGAGATTCTTAAAGGAAAGAAGATTTCAACTTCACTTCGCATGTTAGTTGTGCCTGGTAGTGCGCGAGTTCGTTTGCAGGCAGAGGCAGAAGGCCTAGATAAAGTATTTATTGATTCCGGTGCTGAATGGCGTAATGCTGGTTGCTCAATGTGTCTAGGAATGAATCCAGATCAATTGAAACCAGAAGAGCGTTCAGCTTCTACTTCAAATCGAAATTTTGAAGGACGTCAAGGCAAAGGTGGTCGTACCCACTTGGTTAGCCCATTAGTTGCAGCAGCTACCGCACTTCGCGGAACACTTTCATCGCCTGCGGATCTGTAAGGAGAATAGTCATGGAAAAATTCGTAACTCACGTAGGCACCGGTGTTCCGCTGCGTCGCAGCAATGTTGATACCGATCAGATCATTCCGGCGGTTTACTTGAAGCGCGTTACACGTAGCGGTTTCGAAGATGGTCTCTTTGCAGCTTGGCGTAGCGATCCAGATTTCGTTTTGAACCAACCAGAATTTAAGAACGGCACCATTTTGGTTGCTGGCGCAGATTTCGGAACTGGTTCATCTCGCGAGCACGCTGTCTGGGCGCTACAAAACTATGGTTTCAAAGTTGTAATCTCTTCACGTTTTGCCGATATTTTCCGTGGCAATTCACAAAAAGGTGGCCTGCTAACAATTCTGCTTAGCCAAAGTGAGGTCGAAGATCTTTGGGTAGCAATCGAAACAAACCCAGCTCTGGCGATCACAGTTAACTTAGATGCAAAGACGGTTTCCTACGGTGATCAAATAATCGCATTTGAGATTGATGATTATGTTCGTTGGCGCTTAATGGAAGGTCTCGATGACATCGGTTTAACGCTGGGAAATAGCGATTCCATCGATACTTTTGAAAGTTTGCGTGCTGCTCATAAACCAAAGACACTTCCAATTCGCGCTTAAAAGGGGCGATTTACGCTGGTTTTGACGCTCACTTGGCAAAGGGTGAGAGAGATAGCGCTAAACTCTAAAGTTCTAATACAGAGTTTTTTACGCGTAATTAATGAGTTTTTTACGATTTTTATGAAAAATAATTTTCGCGACACGCCCTCATTGATGTTGGACTCACCCCATTGTTCTGCGTAACTTTGCGAGTGCGTTAAGCGATTGCTTAACTTTTAGCGTAAATAAGGGGATTTTAAATGAATAAGGCACAATTCATTGCCGCGTTGGCCCCACACTTCAACGGCAGCAAGAAAGAAGCTTCACACGCAGTAGACATTATTTTTGACACAATCGTTCGCAACATGGTTGCTGGCGAAGACGTCATGATCAATGACTTCGGCAAGTTCAAGAAGGTTGATCGCAAAGCACGTATGGGTCGTAACCCATTTACTGGCGAGACAATCAAGATCAAAGCAATGAAGAAGCCTCGCTTCTTACCTGCAAAGGGTCTTAAGGATGCAATCTCAGGCGAGCGCAAGCTAGGACCGGCTCCAAAGCCAGTCGTAGTTATTGCTAAGCCAGTTGCAAAGCCGGCAGCGAAGAAGGCTGTTAAGAAGGCTCCTGCAAAGAAGAAGGTTGCAGCTAAGAAGCCAGCAGCAAAGAAGAAGGTTGCTAAGAAGGCTCCTGCAAAGAAGAAGCCAGTAGCAAAGAAGAAGAAGAAGTAATTTAGAAATAAATTAACGGGGCTGCCTTTCGAGGTAGCCCCGTTTTTTATTCCTTTTTAAACTAAGATAAGACTTATGGAAAGTGCGCCACTGAATATTTCTTACGCGCCACCAAAAGGTAAACCGCTTGGAAATAATGCGTCTTTTGCAATTGCCTCGCGAATTGTTATTGCGCTCATGAATCTGATTTCTAAGCCTGAATGGCAAGGCGCAGAGAATATTCCCAAGAGTGGCCCCGTAATTGTTTGTTGTAACCACATTTCTTATTACGATCCTTTGGTCTTTGCACACTTCCTTTATAAGAATGGACGTGCACCAAGATTCTTGGGCAAAGCTTCAATATTTAGAGTTCCGGTAGTTGGCTTTGTCTTACGCAAAGCTGGTCAAGTGCCGGTGGAACGTGAAACGAAAGATGCCGGGGCGGCGCTAGTTCACGCCCGTGCGTTCCTAGCAGCTGGTCATATGCTTGGGGTTTATCCCGAAGGCACACTCACGCGCGATCGGAATTATTGGCCAATGGTGGCCAAGACGGGGTTAGCTCGTTTAGCGGTTATGACAAAAGCACCAGTAATTCCGGTTGCACAATGGGGCGCCCAAGCGGTGTTGCCCGCGTACAGCAAAAAAATCAAATTATTTCCACGCACGAAATTGCAGGTAAAGGCTGGTACACCACTAGATTTTAGTAAGTGGTACGGCAAAGAAGGAGATCCTGCGGCAATGGCTGAAGCAACTGCATATGCAATGGCGGCCATCACTTCAATTTTAGAAGAGCTTCGTGGCGAAAAGCGCCCAAATGATATTTTTGATCCACACAACTCCGCGCTGCCGCGTACTGGCAACTTTAAGAAGAGCAAGTAATGACAAAAATTACAGTTCTTGGTGCTGGCGCATGGGGCAGCACAATGGCGCAGGTGTTATCTGATGGCGCCAATGACGTAGTGCTCTGGGGTCGTCGCGATGAAGTTGTGAACGAAATCAATTCCACTCACACCAATACCAAATATCTAGGTAGCCAAGTTTTGCCTGAATCAGTTAAAGCAACGAGTGATATCAATGAAGCGTTTGCGCACTCAAAATATATTGTGTTGGCAATTCCAGCGCAGAGTTTGCGTGAAAAGTTAACTGAGTTGAAACCTTTGTTTAAAGGCGACGAAGTAATTATCAGTACATTAAAAGGTATCGAGATTTCAACTCAGATGCGTATGAGTGAGATTATCGAAGAGATTCTGCCTAACCGTAAAATCGCAGTTATCACTGGCCCAAACTTGGCAGATGAACTTATCTTGCGTCAGCCAGCAGCGGCAGTAGTTGCTTCACAATCAATCGAACTGGCGAAAGAGTTACAAGAAATATTTAAAGCCAAGTATTATCGGGTCTACACATCAACTGACGTAATGGGATGCGAACTAGCTGGAGCAGTTAAAAATGTGATTGCTTTAGCTGTTGGTATCGCAATTGGATTAGGACTTGGTGAAAATACTCAAGCCATGATCATTACTCGTGGCTTAAATGAAGTTGCTCGTCTTTGTGCAGCTCATGGCTCTGAACCTTTGACCGCAGCTGGTTTAGCTGGCATGGGTGACTTAGTAGCAACTTGCGGTTCGCCGCTCTCGCGTAATCGCACCTTTGGTGAGGAAATTGGTCGCAGCGGCAGCTATGAAAATGCCCGCCAACATTTCTCTCGAACAGTCGAGGGGGTTGCTTCAGCGAGCGCCGTGATTGAAGTTGCTCACCGCGTAGGCGTTGAAGTTCCAATCATTGAAGCAGTAGCAGATTTAATTAAAGGCCTAATGAGCCCGCAATCGGCAATGGATCGCTTGATGAAGATCAGCATTGAGTCAGAAAACTTCATTAAATGAGTAAAGCGACGATAGCGATTGTATTTGGCGGCCGAAGCTCTGAACACGAGATCTCCTGTCTTTCTGCAGGGGGAGTATTAAGTGCAATTGACCGCACAAAATATGAAGTTTTGCTTCTTGGTATTACCAAAAATGGCGATTGGGTTTTAGTTCCAGAGAATTATCCGTTAAGCATCAAAGATGGAAAGTTGCCTAAAGTCCCAGGCAACGCACCTGCTGTCGTAGCAGATGCAGCCGGCTTTAGCGTTGCTGGTAAAGCCTTAAACGTAGATTTAGTTTTCCCAACTCTGCATGGCCCATATGGCGAAGATGGCTCGATTCAAGGTTTCTTCGAAATTGCCGATTTACCTTATGTCGGAAGTGGCGTATTAGCTTCGGCTGTCGCGATGGATAAATCTTTCGGCAAATCAATATTTGAAGCACATGGCCTAAAAGTTGCCAACGGCTTTACCGTAACAACAACGCAATGGAGCTCCGAAAGCGCAATCTGGCAGAAGAAAGCAGATGCTTTGGGCTACCCGCTATTTGTTAAACCCGCACGCGGTGGTTCAAGTCGAGGCACGACTAAAGTTAAAAGCGCTGACCAATTAGCAAATGCGATTGCCGAGGCACATCGCTTTGATCCCAAAGCCATGGTTGAAAGCGCGATAATTGGTTTAGAAATTGAATGTGCTGTTTTAGAAATTGATGGTGCACCTCAAGCATCTAAAGTTGGCCAGATTAAAATTGATTCAAAGTTCGAGTTCTATGATTTTGAAGCAAAGTATTTAGATGGCGCAACTGAAATAATCATTCCGGCCGATATTCCAGCCAGTGCCAGCGATGCGATACGCGCAGCATCCCTTGATGCGTTTACTTCTCTTGGTTGCAGTGGTTTAGCTCGAGTTGATTTCTTCTATACCAATACGGGCGAAGTAATAATTAATGAAATAAACACCATGCCGGGTTTTACAGCTACTTCAGTATTTCCCAAAATGTGGGCGGCTACGGGAAAAAGTTACGAACAAATTGTGCAGGCTTTAATTGATACTGCTAAGCGCCGAACAAATGGGCCGTTGGGTAATTAGTACGAAGTAACTGGGCAAGTCAATGTACGAGTAATGCCTGCAACGCCTTGAACTTTAGAAAGAATCATGCGACCAAAATCTTCCATGCTTGGCGCTTCAGCGCGCATAATTACATCGTAGGGACCAGTCACGCCTTCAGCCAGAGTTACGCCAGCGATTGCTGAAACAGATTTAGCGACACTATCCGCTTTACCGACTTCGGTCTGAATCAAGATGTATGCCTGTACTGACATTTTGGTCTCCTTAGTGCGCTCAACTACGAATCAAAGGTAGCGTATTCGACCGCTATTTCTCTAGTGGTTATCTGGTGGGAATAGAATTACGGCATGGCATTCACTGAGGGCGAAGTGATCGCGCTCTTGGCGCAAGTTTTTGCGAGCAATAATTCAAATCTCGAAGTTGGTATTGGTGACGATGCTGCCGTAATTAGGACTTCGGAACGCACAGTTATCACCACTGATATGGCCGTTGAGGGGGTTCATTTTCGCCTGGAATGGTCAAGTGCTTTTGAGATTGGTCGAAAAATAACGGCTGCAAATTTAGCCGATGTCTTTAGCATGGGCGCCAAGCCAACTTTCTTAGTTGTCGCAGTTTCGCTTACCGGAAATGAAGATTTGGATTGGATTGAGAACTTAGCCAAGGGCATTGCGTTCGAAGCTAATTTAGTTGGTGCGGCTGTAGTTGGGGGAGATCTAACAAAAGGCGCCGGAGTCACAATTGCAATTACCGCCCTCGGTGAAGTTATAGAACCCATCTTGCGTAGTGGAGCCCAAGTTGGTGACCAGATTTATATTTCCAATTTACCCGGTTGGTCGAGTGCAGGTTTAGTAATTCTTGAAAAAGGTTTGCCAATCGAATCAGAAATAGCCAAACGCGCAGTTGCTGCATTTCGCGCGCCAACTCTGAATTACGACTACGTGGGAAATCTAACT
>Ga0209188_1001273_pt1 | contig 20850 bp, 23 predicted proteins | sample C_130625_EF_Meta_FD_187307 | JGI IMG/M metagenome (GOLD analysis project Ga0209188, IMG submission 187307) | Freshwater microbial communities from Lake Croche, Canada to study carbon cycling - C_130625_EF_MetaG (SPAdes) (version 2) | ecosystem: Environmental > Aquatic > Freshwater > Lake... | reverse complement strand
AATTGGTGCGCCTTGCAACAATGCAGTCACGGTCAATGTCGTAGTAGACATTGAGCCAGTAAATGTGGTTGTGTAGGGGCGAATACCCGTACCCATGTATGTCTGGGCTGGGCCTAAGAATAGGTCGTCTGAAAATTGAGGCATTTGATCTTCTCCTTGAAAAGCTTGATCACATTAAAAAAAAGGGAGTGGAGTTATTTCCACTCCCCTGTTTGCTTTAGACGCCAGGTGTGCCGTAAGCGGCACGTGGGTCTGTAAAGCCAACGTCGTAACGCTCTGTCGCTTTGTAGCGCATAGAGTCAGTTTCGAAGTCACCTTCCATGGTTTTCTCCAAACGTCTGCGCATTAAAAGCTTGAAGCCTTCAGGAGCATCTGTTTGTACCCAGAACGCGGTAGATGATGTCAAACGTGACAACACCGCAGCGCCCTCATCCAACAAGCCAATAGACTTGACAGGATTGATGTCGTTGTTAGCGTTACCAGTTCTCAACACTGATTTCAACAACACTTCAGCTTGGAAAATGTTGCCTGGAGCCACGATCAATTGACGTGGTACCAAACGAATCTTCTTACCATTGTTGTCAACAGCTTGACGGATTTGAATCAACATCTGTTCGAGAGATGTTTGGCTCAAATTGGCTGCAGTTGACAATTGGTTGCTGAATGTACCGTTAACAATTGGGTGTGCTGTGTTAATCAAAGACACACCGTCACCGCCTGGGTACGCGCTATTGAACGAAGTGTTCAACACATTAGCTGACAACAATTCTTTGGTTTCCACCAATGATTGTGCCAAATGACGTGCATACACTTGACCGATACGGATATGGTCGCCATCTTCTACCAACACTTTTGTCAAAGCAAAGGCTAATCCATAGACTTTGTAGACATAGCGTTTTAAGAAGAGTACACCACCCTGTTGATACGTAACGGGGGTACCGTCAGGCAACTGGGGGGCTGCGCCAAATCCATAAAGGACAGGCTCTTCGTGATAGTTACGTGGAATGCCGTCTTCTTGGCGGAACACACGGCTCCACTCGTCGGCACGTTGGTCATAGACTCCGTCGAAACATTCATTGAGGATAGGCTCAACGATTGATCTAAAGTCCGTACTTCGCATTGGTGCGGCCATTGCAATACTCCTTTATTAAACAACAGCAGTAGTAGCTGCAACAAATTGAACATATGGCAACGTTACACGAACAATCGTATATGCATCACCCCAAGCGTTATCAACATAGGGAGCTAAGTCAACTACGCGCATTTGGCCTTGGGCACCATTGGATTGTGCAGATGCAGAAGCCAAAGTTGCTTGCGACAAACCAGTGGTTGTGGAACCAGCTGTAATGTTGCTGAAGTTGTACTCGCCACCAATGGTGGTTTGCGCCATAGATCCATCAGCTTGGATTTCATAAACGATTTTTTCGTCGTTGTAGAAATAAGCTACACATGAACCTGCTGTATAGGCTGTGCCTGAAGGCCAATAGTTGGAAATGCGACGACGACCTGTCGTATCTGTCCACTCGACACCTGCAAAGGCGCCAGCGACTTGGTAGCCACTCGACGCTGCGCTGTTGCCAGAAGTAGCAGAAGGAACGATTGTGCCGTTAGCAACGCTTGACAAGCTTGTGGCTGTCAGAACTGCTGCTGTCACATACGATACTGGTTGACCCTTCAATATATCAACGGCTAAACCAGATTTAATACCGTTTGCAAGCGCTTGAGCGCGATCCAGACCAGAGGGGTGGAACGCAGGGCGCAAGCCAAACGGAGCAGAGGTTGAACTCATTTAAAGACTCCTTTAAGGTTATCCCGAAAATACGGGTGTTTTACTTGGTTGCTGTTCAATTCCGCCAATACCTTCACCTTCAACATTCACTAGCGACTTTCCATTGCTATCTCGTTGCCCTTGTAGATTTTCAATTTGAACACGAATCTTGTCAGCCTCTTCACGAGGCTTATCGTGGTGCTGATAGGTCATGATCTCTTGATAAAGATCCATTGGCAATTTGAAAAGCAACATCTCGTTGCACGATATAAAACCTACGTGCTCACCTGACTTCACGCGATAATCCTCATAGCCTGGGAACTCTTCCGACTTAACGGGAACGTATCCTAGACGAATCCTTTTATCTATGCTGTCATAGCTGTTGGTAGTTGAAAGCCAGCAAAGGTGCCACCCATCTAAGGTGGGTAGTTTTGGCAGTGCTGATTGCGTCCACTCCTCGTTCCACATCTTGCGACGTTCTTGCGTAGAAATGAACTTATCTTCAGGTGCTGTGTGAGTCGCTTCCCCATTTGAACGGTCTTGGCGTCCACCAGCATTGAGAGATTTTTTGAGACGTGATTCCATTTTTAGTTTCTCCAAGTATTAGTTACGGGTTTTATTCTGACGGTCATATTTCATGAAGTTTTCAATCATCTTCTGTTTGCGTTGGGGGTTGTCCCATGCGCCAGCTTCTTTCATCGCATTCACTCTTTCTGGAGTGAGGACGAACTGAGTACGGTTAGTACCCCCATAAGCTGCAGATGCTTCTCGACCAGAACTGCCCACGACATTCCTTGGTTTTCTGACAACGGAATTATTGTCTGATGCTTCATTATAGCGGTGTGGTAAAGATTTATGCAAGCGACTATCTAGTTCGTCCCAAAAATCAAGATCTTTTGGATCCCACCCCTCTTCAACAAGCATCTCAGATGCCTTCATAGTGACCTTGCTATCCCTGTCCGTACCGTCTACTTTGTACCAACTATTCTTGTTGATCCATTGGGCAGCGTTGCGTTGTACCTCAGGCTCAGGTAACTTTATGTTATCTAGGGTAGGTCGCTGAGACTGTTGTTCAACTTGATGTTTTAGACTAGATAATTGGTTTAAATTCTGTTTTGCCTCGTCCAAAAGGTCTTGAGCCTCAACCATTGCTTGTCCGTCATTGCTACTAACCGCCTCTGACATCTTCATTTTGGCGTACTCCATGCGAACTTGGGTATCCTCAATGTTTTTGTCTATGCGCATCACATCCGTTTGGCGTGTTCTACCCTCCACATCGGTCAAACGACGCTTAAACTCCTCGTTTTCACGCTGTAATTGCTGTAAACGAAGGTCTTTTTCCTCATTTGTCTTGCGAATCAAGTCTTTTTTTGCTCGACGACGGTTTCTTTTCGCGTCTCTGAGCGCTTGATCATCATCAGGATGGTCTGCATCGTCATCACCACTTTGTGGAGTTATTTCCACTTGGTTGTTTTGATCAAAATCGTCGTCTTTTATTAAATCTGATGGTAGATCTACCACCGCAGAGCCATCGTTTGACTCTTCAATAATCAATTCAGGTTTTTCTTTTTCAGTTGCCATGATTTTTCCTTAAACGTAAGTTTTGAACGATAACGGATCATCTGTAATGCTCGATATCAGTTCATGGTCGTTGATTGTCATGAATAAAACAGCTTCAGACTCTGCCTCTTCAGTAGGAACACGTCTTTCCCACCTATCCCCACCCCATTTGGGAACACGGACAAAGTCGCCAAGCTCAGCCCATGAGCCTTCAGCCCAAGGTTGCATGGTGTCTCTGTTTTTAAACGCCAATGGGCCAATCGCCACGACCTTACCGATCATGTTGTTCCATTTTTCGTTTTCTTTGGTTTCATCAACAATGATGATCATCCCAGACCTCTTCTTTATTCGTCGAAGTTGGACAATCACACGACCACCGAAGGGGCGTTGCCCTGGGTCTACGTCTGGAAATGCCCATGCCAAATCTTCAGGATCGGACACGGCTTGGCTACCCTCTATCGTAGGGATCTTCTTTTTCTCACTCATACTAACTCCTAAAAAACACCATATCTCAGGTGCATCGTTAAAGCGCTTTTCAGCGCGGCCTCAGTCCTTTAGGGGGACTTATTCTTTACTTTCTTCTTCTTCAGCCATACGGTCAAATGAATTCAAGGCGTATTGCAATCCTTGATATTCACCTACCATACGCTGATACGCCTCCCAAGTAGTAGCGTTCCCAAAGGCAAGGGACGCTGCTAACTCGGCTTGACGGAGCTTGATCACATGGATCAATTGTTCAATCATTTTTTCTTGCTTAAAGGAGACACTGTTTTCTTAGGGGTGTCTTGCATGCTTTGACCGTTGATAGGCGCACCTTGTGCCAAACGCTTGTGTTGTGGAACTAGGATGCTTTTTTGTTCTTGATCAGATGTTGCCATTTGGTACTCCTTGTGGTGGCATTGGGGGTTGTGCCTCAGGCGGAGGTGCCATTGGCGGTTGCATTGTAGGAGGTTGCTCCTGACTAATGTTTTGGATTGTCTCATGAGTTAGCTTAGCATTCTCAATCGCAATTTTTGTTTGGTTATCCATTTGTGCTTTTTGGATATCAGCTTGCAACTTAGCTTGGTCGTATTGGATATTTGCTTGGTCGGCTTGCGTCTTACGCTGTGTCTCAGCCATGCTTGTGTCTTTGACCACTTGAGCATCAGGGGGCAATATACCTTTAGCCATTTGAGCGCGTTGTGATGCAATTTGGATAAGTTGTTGGAACGCTGGTAAGAACGCCTCAAACACATCTTTGGTATCCAACTCCACATGCGCGCCAACCACCGTGTACAACTTGTCAATTGATGCTGTTAACTCAGGATCATCATAGTTGGTGATTGGTTTACCACCTTGTGACTGTGCAACATATGCATTGCTACGGTTCAAATACCACAATGTCATGTGTTGTTTGATGTGCTCGATCAAGTTGTTGACATAGTTTGGATCCGCAAATGGGGATTGTCCGAAAAACGGATTTAATCCAAACTGCAAGTGATCTTGGATGTGAGCTATGTGATCTTGTTGGATGTAAGCGTATGCAGGTTGTCCGAGTAGCATGGCAGCGTTCTCATCCGCAGATGTCCGTTGCTCAGGAGATGGAACATCCTTCATCAACTCGTTAATGTTAGGCACCTTCAATTGCTTGAGGAACCTAGACAATACTTGGTTCATGTTGAACTGATCAGGATGCTTTTCAGCCAAAGCCAATACAGCTTGGTTCTGCGCCATTCTCTGAGTTTCTGAGAATATGTGAGGATCTGATACAGGCACCACGTCTGTATTACGTGCAAAGTCTTGGCGTTCAATCTCAAGATCAGCCACCACTTCAGACTTGCGCATCTCATCAAAGTGCCAACGATTCAATCTACACAATATCTTAAGAACTCTTGCTTGTGACTCGTGCAATCTAGCGTGGATGGCGGAGAAGACAGCCGCTCCTTGCTCTATCAACGCTTGTGTCGTACCCACAGGTGCGTTCTGATTGACATCAGCAATCTTTTCTTCGCTTGTGGTCACTACCCCCTTAGCAGCGGTGTCAAGCCATCCCAAGAGGCTGAATAGCACTGCGCTTGGTGGATTGAAAGGCATGGGCATAGCAATTGAGCGAATGTCATTGACCCCAGGCGCTCCCTCAATCTCAACAATCTGCGTAATGTCCACTTGTTGGCTTTGACCACTGATCTTGGCTCCCTTGAGCTTGAGCATGGTCGCTGCGTTATTTATATGGGCGCTATCCAATAAGGCACGTAGAGAGCCAGTAAGAGCGGCACTAAGACCACCAATAAGATGAGGTAAACCAATCGCATAAGCACCCCTCCATGGAATAAATTTAAACTCAACAATCCAATCTAACTTGGTCATCGTCTCGTCTTGCTCTTCCCAATTACGGTAAAGACCAATAACTTCATTGTCCAACTTGTCAATCATCAATATGTAAGGAGCCATTGTCCCCTTACTATATTTGTCTTCGTCCAACTCAAGATAAGTGTAGATGTGGTAAACCTCACGCAATCCGTCTAGGTTATCTCCACCCTTGCGTCCTTCAATCTTGTTGTTGGCTTGTTCAGGTTTTGTAGGATCAGGCTCCATCGTTGCGCGAGAAATGTTTACATCCGTGTACATTCCACTTTGAATGCGACGGTTAAACTCCCAATGGGTGATTTCATGAACCTCCGCTGCCCTTTGGGCTGTGTAGAAGTTAGTAGCAGCGAACGGTAGGATCACCCTATCTATTGGAAGAAACTCCACGCATGGGCGTTTCTTGTCTTCATCAAACCACAGTTTAAAGTATTGTGATCCACCCAAAGGCAACTGAGTTAACAACTGTTCTTGCTCATCCCTAAACTCTTCGATCTGCTCAGTGATTTGCCAATTCAGATAATCACGCTTACGCTCTGCTTTTTCTGTCTTGATCTCATCAACTTTGCCCAATATCTTTGTTCTAACAGGGCCATCAGGTGGAAACATTTCTTTAATAGCGCGAGCAGCGAAATCGACGCATCCCTCAGCCATGGCAGGGTGAACTACTTTAGATGCTCCCATGAAAGTGGCACCACCTGGGGCATCATTCCCCATTCCTGTACGCTTTAATCCCTCTTCGTACTGCTTGTCTCGCATTTCGCGAGCCTCTTTGTCTTTCATCAACATGTCTGTATAACGCAAGGCGAGGGTGCTCAACTCACCGCTGTCATAGTCTTCAGCCATGTTTGAGTAAAAGTCAGGATTCTCTTCAGGCCCGTCATTTGGAATGTTAACAATAGCTGATCCGTCAGGTTGCAACTCGGTTTCCATCTCAGGCATGTTTACTACAGCAGATCCATCTTCTTGCTCGTCAATGTTGATATCGTTTTCGTTAGCCATTATTTTTTCCTCATCAATTCAAGTAGCATGGTATCCATGTTGTTGTGAATTGTAACTTTATGTTTGGGTGCATGGTAGGGCATAGACTCGTCATCTCCACGACGCATTGCTAAATGACGTTGTGCAATTGGGTTTTGCTCAGGGAATGCGTGGAAGTCATCGTCACTGTATCCAATATGTCTTCCACCAATTGATCCACCATCAGCTTTGCGGATTATCTTAATAGGTTGGGGCGCACTGTACTCTTTGCCTTGGCTCTTGATTTGATCTTCAGGTTTATCAATAACATACTCACCTTTATTTTTCTTAGCGTGTTGGATATCCCCTTCACCAACATGATGAGTGAATGATGTTTGATGTCCAAGATTGCTTGTAGATTCGGTGGGCGTGGTCATAAGAATGTGACCTGCCTCTTTGCCGTTTTTTGTTTTGAACCTGTTCTTTGGCAAAAACTCCGTGTCTTTGAACCTTGAATCAGTAGGAATCATGTGTGGCGTACCATCATCGTTCTTCCCAACTTGAACTAAGCGTGGATGCAATATGTGTTGCTTTTGATAGTCAAATCTCAAGTCTTTAACCGTCTTGTGACCATAATGAGCTTTGTCTTCTGTTGTTGGATTACCTGAGCCATTGAAGTGACCCTCATGGCCTTCTTCTTTTTCCTCTTTGGTTAATTCACTTTCAGGGCGTCCTGTAGACCAATATTTAGCATGCGTTATAGCGCTTTCCATGTTCTTAGACATGGGTGATCCACGCCTAACATCAGTAACCATGTATGAGCCTTTGGGTGGGGTTTTATGCCCTTGCTCGTTGGTGAAATCACCTTTGTTGTCTGATGCAGTAATTGTGTTGCGCACCCTTGCTTTGTCACGAGATATGTTCTCGGCAATTGATGAGCCTTGCTTGGTCTTTGGGCCAACATTAGAGTGGGTCACATGATAACCATTCTCAGGGTCATGCAACTCGTTGGTCTTACCATAGGAGTTAGCAATGATTGGTGGTTTGCCTTCCTCTTTGCGTTGCTCATTCAAGTGACGAATAGCATGGCGTGAAGACACATCTGTCTCATCCACTACATTAGGGCGGAACAACATGCGTTTGTTTTGCTTATCGGCTTTGTCCGATGCGTTACGCAATGAACCTGTATGAGCTAAGATCCAATCTTGGGTCATTCTAGGATCGTGTTTGGCAATTGCATGACCTGCGCGACGACTAGCGGCGGCCGCGTACTGTGACTCAGCATTAGGCGCAAAGCATGTGCCCTTGCTTGTATCCACAACCCCTTTAGCATCAGTACCACCACCACATCCCTCAGTCTGACCTGGGCATGTGTTGATCACCTTATAGTCCATGTCTTTGCCATGTCCTTGGGGAAAGAGCGCATGACCTGCTACCCCCTTAGATGCGTAACCCACATGCGATCTACCTTGTGAGTCGTGTTCATGATTCACAGTGTCAAGCTTTTCAGATTCGTCTAATGTGTCTCTGTTGTGCTTGATAAACTTTGCTGAACGAATACGATTCAGAGCGCTCTGCTCTTCATGCAATTGTTCTTCTCTTGGTTTGGCAAAATGTTGTTCTAGTGTTTCTTTGTGTATTCTTGCTATTTGTCCAAGAGTCAAAGGCTCACGATGCTCAGAGCCATATATCTTTGCTCTAGCATCCATCATGTTTTTTAGACCCTCAGCGCTTGCTTTAGGGTTGCCTTCAATCAAATGGCGTGGAACAACAATCCCTTTTACGCCACCTGATCCTTCAGCTTTGATTTCTACACGCTTAGATTTCTCTGTTTTCTTTTTGGACAACTCCGCTTTCATGTCTTCAACAGATTTAGTTGCACCTCCCTTAGCCATCCCTTGTGGTGGTTGTAACTGCTGTGGAGGGGTCATAGCGTTCATTGCTTGACCTTGTGGTGTCATCTGTAGGATGTTGCTTGGAGGCGCTCCTAGAGGGCTTGATGGTGCTCCACCTAATGGGCTTTGCGTTGATTGACCTGATGGTGGTTGCTGATTAGGAGGCGTCATAGGAGGCGCATCTTGTTTCATCATCTGCATCCCAGGAGCTATCGAATTCATATCCACACCACCGACTGAAGGATTACCGTCTTGACCTGGGTTGATATACACCTTGTTCTGCATGCTTGGAGCCTCATTAGCTCCAATAGATTGGATGTCAGACTTTGGAACTATGTATCTATTTTGGTTCAGCGCCATGCGCATTTGCTCTATTGATGGTTGCACGTTGCCTCCTTCGGCTTTATGTATGACTCCACCTGTATTATAGAGGGGTAGTCCATTCTTGAGCACATCTTCACGCATTGGCTCAGTGATAGGGAAGTGATGCACATTGGTAGTTTTTGGCGGTGATCCAAATGAAAAAGAATCATTGCCAAATTTTTGCTTTGGTTCGGTTTCTATTGGATGCCCATGTAACTCCATTTTGACGCCATGTTTTTTACCAACAGCATTAAATATGTTGGGTACTTTCTTGTCGTAAAAGCCCTTCATGCCTTCGCCACCAACATCCAAATCTAATCCTCTATATTCGCCTCCGCCTTCTGTAATAGCTTTTTTGGCAAGATCATTTCCTATGTAATCTTTTAATTTTTCTTCAGGAATATCATCGTGTTCAATTTCAGGATTTTCAGTTGTATCTGTACCATGCTCATAACCACTTACAGAATATTTACCATTTTTATTTTTGTAGACACTTAATATATGCAAACTTTTGCTTAAACCGTATCGATCAGCTTGCTCTTGACCTGGGGTTACAACAATACCATGGTAGCCTCTCTCAGCAGCGTGATGGATCAATCTCTTAATTGCCATCTCTTCCCAATTCTTTTTGAATGGGGCGTCTGGCACTCTGGTACCCCTGTTGAGATTTTCAAGTGCATTTTTATTTGCAGTTTCAGCATTCAACCCTGATGCAAAAACATTTCCATTTTCATCTAACACATGATAATCTTTTGCACCTGATATATTTGTATATGGAACAACTTTATATCCCTCAGGCAACTCTGTTAAGTTTTGATGATATCCTTGATTTCGTCCTTCTTGATGCCAATCAGATTGCAACTCTTCTAAATGCAATAGTTTCTTGCCTTCAGGTGTTATACGATCTTTAAGGCGCATGGACGCTAAGATGTTTTTTTCACCACCAAAATGACTAGAAAGTCCTCGAAAATTTTCTTCAATCTTTTTCTTATTAGGTGCTTTAATTAGCATCTCACGGTAGTTTTCACCGCCAGGTAATGTGTATCCTTTGTGATGGTAAGGTTCAGCTTTTTCTTGCAATTCTTCTTGAAGATTTTTCATTATTTGTGGCATGTGTCTACCACGTAATCTTCTCATCTCATCTGACGCAAGAGTGCGATATTCAGCAGATGTATCTGCTTTCATATTTGCATAATCTCTAGCATTTGATCTAATTTGTTTATTTGCACTTTTACGCACAACTTCTCTAGGTGGTGGCTCAGGTTTTTCCCCCAATACTTTTTGGAATATTGAAGGAACAGGCTTGTCCATTAGCGCTGACAAGAATTGCTCATGCGTCATCTTGGGTTCGTTCATCAACCCCTCAAGACCACGCTCTTTAAGCTCGGTGGGCTTGACCCCAGGCAATGCCATTAACTCCTTCAGAAACTCAGATCCTGTTCCCACCTTACGCTTGAGCGCTCTAGCCCCCATGTCCATGGCTGAATAGAATGGTTTACCTTGTACTACTAGTTCTTTCATAGTGGTCTTTCTTCTATTTCAAGATGGTGGGCATGAGTTATACCGCCCTTGGCCTTGTGGAGCTTCTTGCCTTGTACATTCATGCCCGTAGGAGCGACCACAAGCTTTTCAAATACAGGATGGTGCATGCCCTTGATGGATATCCGTCCAACCTCATCACCGACTCCATAGATGTCTCCACGGCTATGTGGTCTAAGCGTTGGGTTGCCCCTCATCTCTTGGACAAGCTCAGCAGGGGACTCATAGTGCGTGGACAATCCATAGTGATGTCCTTTGCCACTCTTCTCAATTGTTGCCAAAAACTTGATCCTATCAAGCAATGGATCACCACCCTCATGCTTAAACAAGCCTTTGCGTATCAAGTTGCTTTTGGTCAGACTTCCAAGCTTTGGATCAATCTCTGTCAATCCTGACTTGATGCCTGACATTCTTGGTGCGCCTGTTTCAGGATCAATCGCTACACCTAAGTCGTGCATGATCTCAAAGTCTAATGGCTCGCCTGTAACAGGGTTGATGTGGGCGCCATGGGGGAAGTCTTCTCGTTGATGACCTGTGTAAGCTAGGAGTTTCTCAATAGCTTTCTGTTGGTATGGATGCTTTTGTGGATGCTTGAACCAACGGTCAGGTGCAGGCATGATTGGTGTTCTACCTGACTCTTGGAGCTTTTGGAGCATCTCTTCAATGCTTGGATACTTTGGCATAACATTGCCTCCCTTAGCTTTTTTGGTTAAATACTTGTTTTTAATGTATTCCACTGCTTTACCTTCATCGCCTTTTAAAGTGTCGAATTTGCCTGACAATACATTTTTAATTCCACTCTCATCTTCTAAATATCTTGCATGCCTATGCCATGGATAGTGTGCAGAGATAAAGTCTTGTGGATGCACATCTCTTAAAACAAATGGTGCGTCCCAATCTTTTTTAGGCACTTGGAATTCAAGCGTTGGTTTCTTTGTAGCATCACCATAGAACGGTGTCTCGCCTGCGTAAATTGCCCTCGGGCCTTCAATCCCCTTGGCATGCTTTAACAATAATCCATGCTTTTCTATCTCTCTAAGATTATCACCATCCGTTTGATGGTATAGGCGAACATGTCCTTCTTTGATGGGAGTTGACCCAGGTTCGTTTGGAACTGATCCACCCTTGTTATATATCTCAGGCAGTTGTGGACGGTTTTTATCTAGAAAATTATTTTCTTCTAACCATTTGTACATTTTTGCATTTGGGTCACTAGGCAACAAAGTGCTACCTTGTGGTGAAACATATCTGTTGGCACCCAATGTTTGTTTCATCTTCTGCACAAGTTTTTCATTGTTTTTCTTTGGCATGGTCAAACCCATGGTCAAACCCAATCTATCAGATGGCATCAACTGAACCAATGACTTTTTTACGCCTTTGCTTACCAACGCGCGAGAACGGTGACGACCCTCGTGCCCTTCAATGCTTGGCAAGTATTCAGGATCACGGTGCCCCAATTCAAGGAATGGAACCTCGTCAAATCCACCCTTGATATTAGCCAAATGATTCATGTAATCGTTGAAGGATACTTGTGAACCAGTTCTTGTGTGTCGTGTGGCTTGTTCATCCGTAAACCTGTCTTGTAAGCGCTCTGCATATTTTTCAAAGTCTTGTGGATTCATTGACATCAGTGCAGCGTCAGGTCTTTCAAATGTGAACTTCAATGCTTTAGGGGTGTACATGTTCTCAAGATTAGGAATCTCATCCGCTGCGCGTTGTACACGTTCTGCACCATGCTCGCCACGTTTTTGTCGGATGTATTCTTCCATTTCTTTTAACGACACGATGCCACCCTTGGCTTTCTTCTCAGCGTTCCTCATTGACCATTGACGTAATGTACCTATGTACTTTCCTTGGTAGGGCGCCTCATGTTTTTCAAATCCCATGTGCTCTACTTTGATTGGCATGTCATGATGCCCACCTGATTTAATAATCCGCCTAGCTAAATCCGATACCATGGGCGAGTTTTTATGATGGAAGGGATCCATGGCAGGCGTACCCTTAATCGTTATCTCAGGGTCGCTATTCATGCGTACAAATGTCAATCCACCCTCAGCATTGTATGCATCCAAATCTTTGATAGTGTAGCTGTGGTGGTAGTCATTGGCTTTGGCTACAGACTCAGGATAGGACTCAAACTTACCATGTGGGGATAGGTAACCAATGAACGCTGCGTCATTTGGTTTACCACCTTCAGCCATATGCACCTCACCTCCCTTGGCTTTGGTGATGTCTGACTCATTGGTGTCGTATGTGCCACGGTTACCAATAGCTGACTTGATCTGGTTTGGGTTAAACACTATGTGAGCATCATGTTTATGTGTTTGTAGTGAGCCAGCCGCACCGGGTTGGTCAACCATGTTTCTCAATATCACACTGTCATGCCCTTTTCTTTTGGCATCTTTAACGTGATGCTCAACTTGGTGATACATCTTTCCTTCAGCATCAATATCCAGTGGGTTAACCATATTTAGATATACAGGCATTACATTGCCACCATGGATTGATTCGGGTGGCCACGCATGGTATTTGCCAGTTGTCGGACTTTTTGACGCGCCAGTGTAAGCATTGGCCAATTCTTTATTTTGCGTAAAGAAGTGAGCACCAGTTCCTCTAAGCTCTTCCCCGCCTTGTGTGTTGCTTTTGGCGTTTGGATCAAAGGTATTAAAGTTTCTGTTGGTGCCGTGATAGACAACGTATTGAGCTTTGCTTTTCTTAAATGGGCTGGATCTTCCGCCCAGAGCAAGGCGCATCTCGTCTAGTGTGGGTTTATTTGCCATGGTCAGATTATGCCCTTGATCTTAATTTGGTTCAACTTGAAGTGGAAATAACTCCACTCACTGTGCATATGGGTTGGCTCGTCCCTTGTTATTATATTCGTCTGCGTCCAAGATGTCGCTATCTTCATAAGGGTCACGCCTTGGTACATCGATGCTGATCCACCCTGCGTCCCTGAGGTATCTCAACCCCTGACTGATGCAATCCACGAACTCGTCGTGTGCGGTCTCAGGGAACGAGCATATCTGACTCACCATCCCCTCAGCCCAATCCTTGACATATCCCTTTCTGACTGATGACTCAGGCACCCACACTCGACCTGCCTTGATAATGTTCGCCACGATGGAGAGCCTTTGTATCTTGTCAGCACGGCCAGGGTTATACGCGATCACAGGGATGTGCGCTCTCTGTAAGTCTTGGATCAGGGAGATGCCTGCTGACTTGTCCTCCACGAGAACCACATCCACCAACTTCTTCTCTCGTCCGTCTCCATACGCCACCTCGAACTCGTCAAGCACCTTAGGGCGGAGATCAGGGTACTGTAGGTGTTCTTGCCAACAGTCAAGCACCAACACGCACATGCCACCATCCATGGGCTTGAACACGCCAAAGGTGATCGAGCCTGTAGGGTCGTTGTATGTCTTGTCTGATGTAGCGCAGTCATAGCTCTGTAGGACGTACTCAAGCTTGGGGAAGGGCTTGTTTTGAGGCCAGAGCCTGAACCAATCCCTCTTAACAATACCTGACTCCTCAGCGTCTATGATCTCAGCATGGATCTCCTGCCTACCCAATTTGGTCGATTCATACTGAAGGATCTGTTTCTGAAAGCTCTGAGCCAAGTTCTTGATGTTGGAGTAGGTCGATGCTCTCGTGATGGTGACATCGTCTCCTTCCCTTGATATGAGGTCAAGGATCAAGTCTTTGGGTTTTGGAGTTGTTGAGCATATCAGCTTGGTGTTAACTCCAAGGCGAATGCCGAACATGATCATGTCCCACGATTCTTGGAGGTACTCCCACGCTGCTAACTCATCCAACCACCCACCATGGAACTGTGGGCCACGGAACCGTTCAGGCTCGCTCGCAGGGATCCCCTTGATGAACGATCCGTTAATCAGGTGTATCTCATGGAGTGAGGAGTTGTACTTATCTATCAGCATGGGAGGAATGATGCTGATAAGCCCTGAGTCGCCCTCAAAGCATGTCCCCTTCAAGTCCCCACTCGTTGGGGCAGACACGAGCCACCGTGTCTTGGGTTGACTCCATGCCCACCACGCCAAAGTCTCAGCAGACGCCCTAGTCTTGCCTGCCCCACGACCTGCGAGCATCAACCAAATCGACCAATCCCCATGGGGTTCAATCTGATGCTGATGTGCTAGTTCTTGGAGCCACTTGTATTGCCATAGGAATACGGTCTGATCGACCAAGGATAGCTTGACGAACTCGTCCTGTGTCTTTGGATCCAACAGGACATCTTCTATGACCTCACTCATTGAGCTTGTCGTGATGCTTTGATGTTCTCAAGCAATTGACCAAACACATTGACATTGTGCTCGTGAACTATGGGATGTGTATCACTCCCACTGATCTCAGTTCTAGCTAACTTGGGGATGTGATACTCCACCACACTTTGGAACATGTCGAACGCCTTCGCAGGGTTTGGCGCCACAATGTACTTCTCCTCCCCTGTCTCAGGATCCTCTACCTTCACACCCTCTGCAACCCTGTCGAGCCACTCAGAGAGCCTGTGAGCGTTTCCATCAACAAATGATGCTATAGCCTGTCGAGCCTCGTTTGTGACCTTGTTGGTCGATCCAAGCACCCTCCCACCTGTTTTCTTACCCACACTCATATCAACTCCTCTCAGATTTGTCTAATTTACATAAGTTAGTTTTCACTAACATATCATCTGAATTGATTGGTGTAGACAGTATCTCAGTCTATTCGCACAATCGTTTCAGTGCATGGTGTGGAGTGTATCTTATTCTTCTTCACTTCTCAATAACCTATGCTCTGCGAACTTTCGGTATGACTTCAACTTCATGTTCTCGTCCTTTAAGCGATCTATCTCGCTCTTCATGTGTCTCATCCTACTTGATGCTTGGTCTATCCATTCTTTTACTTCCATAGGCATGGAGTATTGAATGGGTGGAGTTATTTCCACTTTGGCTTTTGGCGGAGCTTTCTTCGCGACCATTTTTTTTACTGTTTTCTTTGCGGTTACCATTTTTTATCCTTTGTGTTAATCCAATCTTCTACCCAATGATCATAAAACCCCCAACAGAACAAATACATCCACGAGAGCTTTTGATATTGTTTTTCTGTCCGTTCGTTGTAATATCTTGCTAAGTACAGACACAGGTCTTGTGATGGTGGGTTAGCCATTGTTCTTACTCTTGAGCATGGACTCGATCTCTTCTACAAATTCGAAGACATAGGAGCCAAATATGATCTTCCACTTTTCACTCAGAGTTTTTATCTCTGCCTCTGTTAGCCCCACCCATGGTCTTTTGTAGTCTTGGATGTCGTCGTCATCTTCTATGCGCGCCTGTACTTGTCTCTTGCGCCATCCTGACTCAGCCTCAATGCGCTCGAACTTTTCATCTTCAGGCGTCTTCATCTTGCTGAACTCCTTCCATTCAGGATTTTCTTTTTTCCATCTCTCATACTCTGCGTCAAATGCTTTGTTGACTCTCTCAATTTCACTCGTCATTGTTCATACTCCTATAGATAAACCATACCAATAAAAGAAACGCAACAGCATTCAATACAGCCGTTACCAACGCAAAAGTTATCATGGCAAAGTCGATCACATCTATCACGATGCTCTCCAAACAACCATGTCCATGAACAGCACTGTGAATGCTATCACATATGTGCAACATAAAATTAGATCAAACTTCATCATTGCCTCTGCGACGGTATACGGTTCCGAATAGCCTCACCCAACTTTTCTATATCAACGCACTCATCCGCAAGCTTGGCGCACTCTTCCCTCTCAATCAGCAATGCTTGCTTGGTGGTTTCAATTGCCACATGCATGATCTCAGCCTTTGCTATTGCTAGGGCATCATCAAACTCAGCTTGAGTAAAAAACCTTTGTACGCCTGAGGTGCTTAATATTTGTCGAGCCAATCCACTTAATTCTTTCTTTGCCATTATTTGATCCTTATTACTTTTGCTTTTCTCATCAACATTTCATACTCTAACTTTGCATTATCGTCCAATTTGCGCATGGGCAACTCTTGATAGAACTTCCACTTGCGTTGATACTCATGCGACTCACTTGGTGGTACCCATCCCATGGCTCGCCATCTGATCGAGATATCAGTACCCGATGGTGTGTATATGTAAAATTTATCCATTTGTCTTTCCTTTCATGATTATGAACCAATATATTCATGGCAATAGCAAATTCTATTTCTATGTTTTTCAATTAGATCTTTATGAAAAAAAGAATTTTGCTTTTTCATTTGACGCTCGTATTGTTTGCTACGGTCTTCCATGTTGTGAGTTGTAGGTTTCCATTTGACAGATTGATTTCTGTATTCACCCATTCTTGTGTGAGATGTTTTGGAAAAATATCGTCGCCCCCATTGTTTGAACATTTCACCAATTGCATCTGAAACTTTTACGCCAATACCTAATCCCTGAAAATCAGGAAAAATTACGGTTCTATGCTCTCGCCATGCAAGCTTGACGGTTCCTGAAGGATAAGTGATTGCTGAGGTAAATCCAACAATTTTTCCCTCCCAAACGACGAACCAACACCATGCACTTTTATTGATACTTGCTGAGAGATAGTGATGGTTGCAAAAGATTGACCAAGCCTCGGTGCTGCAAGGAACCACTTCCAATTCGATTTGAGGCCGATCTGACCCCCTTCCGACTGTCAGTCGGTTTATGTTAGTGTCAAATACCCAATCAGGTTGTAACCATTCAATGATGTCATAGTGGCATGATGCAAAGACAAGGTTCTTTAGCCCATCCTTACGTATATGCCTTGAAATGGCACCAGAACAGCTTTTGGCAACGTTTCTGTCTACCACTGAGGTGAACTCATCAATGATGGCATCGTCCTCCAGAGAACGAGCTAAATCAGCCCTGAACTTCTCCCCTGTGCTTAGGACATGATATGGCTTGAGCCAAGATGGAACAGAGTTAAGCCCTACAGCACCTAGTTTGTCCTGAGCCTCCTTTGCTGACTCAAAGTGTGAGCAGATAGCCTTTTCAGCGTTCCACGTCACTTCTTTAGGTGTGCCTATGGTTTTCAATATGGAAGACTTGCCTGAGCCACTTGCACCCACAATTAAGCCAATTTGGAAATCTTCAGGCATGTTGAAATTAGGTATAGTGAATTTTGTGGATCCACTGAACTCAAAGTCAAAAGCAGACGAGCATTCTTTGGTTATCTCGTCTTGCTGAACAGTTGATGTTAAAACTAAACTCATTCCATTTTTCCAAGAAACTCTTGCAATGCTTTAACCATCTTTTGAGCCTCGTCTCTTGGAATGACACAATGGGCGCCACCCCCATTGGTTTGAATAGACAACCAAATGTCGTTGTCGTTTTGGTCAACAAAAACAGTTCTGTTGTCTTGTGCTTTGATTAATATTGATTCGCTCATGTTGTTTTCCAATTAAAAGTGTGGGTTTTGTGAATGATGATGTCCACCAACCAATGACCAAGTTTTGTGCTTGAGCCATGTTCCTGAGTTTCTACGACGATAGAATTCTGAACCATCTGTAGTAGTAATTTTCTTTAAAGTTTTGCTAATTGTTTTAATAAATCCACAAGGGTACGAGTCACCATTAAAACAATAAGAAACAGGATCGCCAACTTCAGGAACTTCCATCACATCAAAGTATCCATTGCTTTCGGTGGCTATGAAATCGATGCCTTCAAAATCGGACGCTGCGTCAGCAACCCTTGTAGCCTCCTCAAACGATTTAAATTCGTTTCTGCATACCCAACCCTCACCCCATTGGGTTTCGTTGCTGATGGCGGTCACAATGATGTTTACGGGTGCGTGTGGGTTTTGTTCTACTTTAAAATATTTCATGGTGTTCTCCTTAGTCTGCTCTTGATTCTGCACAGCACACGATGCCATAGCCGTTTAACACTTTAGCAAATGCGTGTGCGCCTGCCTCTTTGATATCCATAGACTGAGTGCCATTACCAGTAGGATTCCAAATCTGCCATCCTTTATCCCAATGCTTAGAACCCGTGTCGTTCTTCTTGCACCAGTTAACAAACGGTGTACGTGCGTTTGGGAAATAGACCCATGCAAAGCCACAGTACATTGGCTCGCCATGTTTTACAAAGTATTCATGCTCTGCGTCTCTAGCAGCGCCTAGTGCCTGTGCGTAAATGAGTTGAAAGTATGCTGATTTCATATTTGTTTTCCTTGCTTTACTACCTGGTTTGAGTGGTCGTTTGTTTCTGTGCAAAATTTCTGGACTGCCGATCATGTTTGTTCCTTTACTTAACTTTTTTTGGTCTTTGAATAACAGTTTGCTTGACGCCATCACGCACGCCATGCTCTTTGATTGTTGCTGTGATGGTGAGGGTGTCGCCTTTGCCACGCACGGTGCCTTCAGGTGTCCAAGCCATCACGTTAGAGTTGCCTTTGTAGATCACGATGTTTTGGTCGGAATCTTCCATGATGTAAATGTAGCTAGTGCCGTAAATGCCTTCCAAAGAGACAATGTGACCTATGGTTAAATTAAGGGTAATTTTTTCGCCAACTGTACCAATGTGCTGACGTGTGGCATCGATGATTGCTTTTTTGTCAGCCCACTCTGCCTTACGTGCGGCACGAGCATCTATGCCTTTCAAAATAGCCTCAGATTGTTTTGGTGAAAGCTTTCCATACGCATAAAAAGATTTAGCCATGTTACCCATGAAGTCTTCGGTATAACCTTTGATGCCACCACGGTCATTTAACATAACGCCAACATTCAAAGCACTTTCAATTTCATCAGCACGGTCAGTGTTTGCTCTCCACGTTTTTTGTGCGTTGGCAATAATGTTGCGCTTGATGGCATTCTCGTAAGCCACTGGGTTTTCAATGATAGGAGAGAAGTTTGTAGTCATGATGATTCCTTTAAGCCCCCGAAGGGGCAGTTGTTTTATTGCTTGGCCCAGTACCCGTAGACCATGCGCTCGGTGCAATTCCAACTGTCATTGGCAACACCATCAATCACTGCTACAAAGTGGTGGGCTTGCTTGGCAATGACGACACCCTTAGGCATATCACTGCAACGCGCCTTGCGTCCTGTGAATTGTGGTGCCTTGTGCCACACCCAACCATAACGCTTTAGCACCTCTGCGTAGATATCTTTGTTGATGCCGTTACGGGCTGACTTAGCACGACCGTTGTCGGCATTGGCTTGAGCCAATTCTTTGTACACGGCCTTGTAGTCAAGGCATAGTGCGATTGCCATTGCACGAGCACCACAGTCGCCTGTTGTCCCTTTGAAGCCTGAGGCCTTGCGACCTCCATCGTTGAATTGGAAAGTCATAGTCGCTCTCCTTACTTCTTAGGAGTTACACGGATGTCAGCACGACCTTCTTTGCGGAAGGTATCGAGCACGGTGTCTGTGATGCCATATGCAACACAGAGTGCTTGGTAGTCAACTGTACCTTTGACTTCGAACAAAGCCACATTGACTGAGTGCAATTCGCCTTTGTGTGTGCCAACGTCGTATTTGTTAGCGATGGCGTCTTTCATTGACTTGACTTGCAAAGCCAATGCTTTGGCCTGTTGGTCGAGCACATAAAGTGCGTCGATGTCATTCTGTAATGACTCTACTGTTGCAGTAGCTTGAATGAGAGTTGCTGTATCTGACATTTTGATTTCCTTTGGTTAAACCTGAATTTGTTTCAGTACATGTAGTCTAACAAAATATTAGACTATTTAACTAGGGGAAACCCTTATTTTTGTAAAATAATTGAAAATAATTGAAAAATGTTGCTTTTTTGTGTGGAAATAACTCCACTAACTGTTGTGAATTAGCTCAACTACCCTCTTGACAGTCACATTCAGGGCGTCAATCTCATCCATTTTTGCTATAGCCCATGCTCTTTTCTCTCCGTGCCAACCCATCTTACTCCCTTGGTGGCATGATTTACAGAGAGCAATCACTGTGTATTGCCTGTGCTGTTTGACATGGTGTGCGTCGCTTGGGCCTTCTGCGTCACATATTGAGCATGGTAGGAGCTTGACGAGTCCCACATATGCGTGTTCTTTTGCGCTCAAATTGTTATTCACATCGTTGCCCTGTCAGTTTGCCTGTTAGACGCCTCTAAAGAGCGCCACACATCGATTCGAGCTTGTGCTGATACCAATCCCCATCTCAACGCCTCCGCTTGCTCTACAGCCTCTTTAAGCGCCTCTATATGCTTTATGTAGTCATCGCTTGCATATGCCAACATTTCAGCACTAGCGACAGATTTACAGCCATTCTCCATAGCTGTCACCATGAGCACAGCTTTCTTGCTTTTGCGGAACTCTTCCATGTAAGTCAAGTGAGCTTTTGCTTCAGCAAATTTAATCCCATGGGTGTAGATGTAATCTACCGCGTCGTTGATGTCTTTTTCTTTCATGCTTGTCTCCTATACCATTCCGCCAATAAAAGCGCTCAG